>Ga0272444_10001413_pt1 | contig 23085 bp, 19 predicted proteins | sample SSMForm13_FD_201033 | JGI IMG/M metagenome (GOLD analysis project Ga0272444, IMG submission 201033) | Marine sediment archaeal communities from Little Sippewissett salt marsh, Falmouth, MA, United States - SSM-Form-13 | ecosystem: Environmental > Aquatic > Marine > Wetlands > Sediment ...
TCAGCCAATTCTCCGAGCCGTATCCGTTTTGAGGGGAGTTCCGGGGCATACCTGAAACCGGGTGTTCCCGGCTCCAACTCAGTAATAAAGGCTTCTACCACATCGTCGATATAGGTCAGGTCAATCTCATGGGCGGGATCGGAGATCTGAATGGGCAAACCGTTGGAAATGTTGTGGCAAAACGTTGCGGTAACGGAATTATAATTGGGCTGGCACCATTTTCCAAAAAGATTTTTAAAACGATACACAACACACTCTGCTCCGGTATCTACCGCGAAACGGTGCAATGCTTCCTCCGCGCGGCGCTTGCTGATACCATACGGATTATTACGCTCCGCCTGAATAGATGATGACAACATGATCTTGGGTGTCTTTCCAAGGGTCCGCAGTTTTTCGCACATTTCTTCGGTCAATCCGACATTGCCGGTTTCAAATTCATCGGAATTTTCAGGCCTGTTCACTCCTGCGAGGTGAACAATACAATCGGCCTGTCGCAAGGCAGCATTTAATTCTTCATCTTTCGTATCAATATCGTATTGATACAGTTCAACGTCATCACGCTGCCGCAGCACGGCACAGAGATTTCTCCCGACGAATCCCTCAGAACCGGTAACAAGCACCCTCTTCATAAAACTCCTCTTTGCCTTCGTGTCTGATGTAACGCACTTGCTATTCATGCAATTTTACACAAGTTACGAATTATATTTCCACCTTCTCATTCCGCAATGCTGTCTGCACGCATTCCAGTTTCATAAGCAGCTCACACATCCCCTCTACATTCTTCAGATCCGTATTATGCGAATTGTAATCCTGTTTCGCGGTAACCTCCTCACGTCCCTCACTGAAATATTGCGAATAATTCAAGTCACGATTATCAGCCGGTACCCGGAAATATCCTTCCAGATCATCCGCGACGGCCATCTCTTCGCGCGTTAACAACGTTTCATAGAGCTTCTCGCCATGACGGGTACCAATCACCGTTACGGGATTATCCGCTTTCAATAGCGTTTTCAATGCCCGCGCCAGTGTCTCAAGGGTACATGCGGGGGCCTTCTTGACAAAAATATCCCCGGGCGCTCCATGCTGAAAGGCATATACAACCAGATCAACCGCATCCTCAATGGTCATCATGAACCGGCTCATGGCCGGGTCAGTAATGGTCAGCGGCAGGCCATCCTGTATCTGCTTAATCAAAAGCGGAATAACAGACCCCCTGCTCGCCATGACATTACCATAACGTGTAATCGAAATTGCTGTAGAATCGCCAGCTACACGAGATTTCGCTACAGCGATTTTTTCCATTAATGCCTTGGAAATCCCCATGGCATTGATAGGATACACGGCCTTATCGGTACTCAGAATAATTACCCGTTTGGCATGATTCTGAATAGCGGCATTGAGGACATTTTCGGTGCCCAACGCGTTCGTCCGGAGTGCCTCAAGAGGGAAAAACTCACATGAAGGAACTTGTTTGAGTGCCGCCGCGTGAAAGATGAAATCTACTCCCGTCATGGCATCGCGCAGACTGCTCTGGTTCCGCACATCGCCGATATAAAATTTTAATTTGGGATCCGCGTATTCCTTGCGCATGTCGTCCTGTTTCTTCTCATCACGCGAGAACACCCGTATTTCACTGATCTCCGTATCCAAAAAGCGTTTTAATACGGCATTGCCGAACGTACCGGTACCGCCGGTGATTAATAGTGTTTTACCAATGAACATTTAAATCTCCTTCTGATTGTGATCTTGCTTAAAATATTGTCGGTATTCTCATGATCGATTTGCCAGCGAACGCCACAATTCCAAATAGTGTTCCATGACTCTATTAATGGAGTAACTTGACATAACTTTCTTTCGTGCCCATTCCCCGCAAGTGCGAGCCTTTGCCGGATGCTTAATAAAATAGAGTAGCGCATCACACAATTCATCCACACTTTGTGGAAGTATAACCAATCCACAAGGGGAATCCGTACCTTCGTCAAGCATTTCAGGTATTGCCCCTACTCTGGTTGCTATAATGGGCTTCCCCAAGGCCATAGCCTCAAGAACAACATTTGGAAAACCTTCGGTATAACTTGGAAGGACGAAAATGTCTGCATCCCGGATATAACCCATTGCATCCTGACGACTCATCATGCCATGGAACCGGAGCCATTGCCCGCGATTCCGTTTTGCTGCAACGCCTTCCAGTGTTTTCCGAAATTCATCATCTGTCGGCCCCACCAGATGTAGATCAAACGAATATCCTTCGATTAGAGTACAGGCATCAACCAGTTCACATATCCCCTTGGTTGGAATAACATGTCCTGCATAGACGATATGAAGCAGATTATTCGCGCTGCGCTGTTTCTCTCCTTGGAAAAGAAGTTTATTTATCATCTTCATATCGATTGGATTCGGAATTAATTCGACAGACACATCGGGGAGTGCATTTATTACAGAGCTCCCCGATTTATTATCCAAAAGCACAACCGTATCAGCTAACTTCATGGCACGCCGAATCATTTTCCACTCCCATGTATTATCGGCTATAATCGCAGGTAAACGGCCGAAATGATAGTGTACAATACTTCGCACGCCCAGAACCCGGACAAAGTACAGAATCAAAATATCCCTCGGTGTAGCCAGTGAGGCGCTTGTGCAAAGATGAATCAGATGGGGCTTTGCATTTTTAATGGCATGGTAAATTCGTAAGATATCGCGAAAAGCCTGGAATGTACCGCCAATAACCCTTTTAAAAAAGCTGAAATCATTTGTTGAACGCCAGCGCACTGCAGTATCGATGTGGCTTATCTCAATTTGCCCATGAGTAGCAGCCATCTCCAGAACAGCTTTACTCCATGTGGAAATTCCGCCGGAAGGGGGAGGCAGTGGAGAAACAAGAAGAATCTTCGTTTTTGGTGAACTTTCCTTACTAATAGCGTTCATATCGATTTGTCCTAGACTGGCGTTGTAGACACCAATTTCTCTAACAGATTTTCATAGCTATCTATAAAAATGTCCATGGAAAGTTCTTTTTCCGCAAATCGTCTGGCATTTAACCCCATTATTTGCCGCGCCTCAGAAGAACATGTTACTATTTTATGTATCGACCTAGCGATATCCCGAGGGTCCAGTGGGTCGAACAGAAAACCTGATATTCCATTTTGAACCAGTTTTGGATTATCGCAGACATTTCCGGCAAGAACAGGCCGACCGCAAGCCAATGCCTCGCAAATAACATTCGGCAAACCCTCATAAAATGAAGGATGGATAAGAGCATCATGTTCCCGTAAAAGCTTTTGGATATCCGTTCGTTCTCCCAGCCACTCCCAGTTGCTCACCAATTTATTGTTTTTCAAAAACTCATCAGCTTCAGCATAGGTTTTCCGCCCCTCTCTGGAAGCATCCTTTTTCCCAACCCAACGAACAATAGGAACATATTTATATCGATCTCTACAAATAACCATGGCCCGAGCAAGTCCAATTAGATTTTTTTTTGAAACAATCGTCCCTATAGCGATCAGTTCGAGAATGCTTTTTTGTTTGTCTGACACCGGCATCGGTGGATTGAACATAGATAAATCAACACCATTATATATTGTGGCGATTTTCCCTTTCATCCAAACAAATTCGCGCTCCATTCGTTCACGCTGATGATGGGAATTGACTGTGATAAAATTTGCAATCCGGTGTAAGGATTGCAAGATTCGGAGCGTTAAAGGTATATTTCCAGGAGGATACATAAAACGTTCGGAAACGATTAATGGCGTTATTGATCCCAAAGTGGCCAATTCCGCATAAACGTTTGGGGTATCAAGAAAAGAAAGCACCACATCATATTGTTGTTTCTTGACCAGCTTACGCAAATTCCAAACAGGGCCTAAAGAAAACCGTGAAGTCTTCAAGCGTGTGTAAATCGGGATATTGAGCTCTTCAAGAAGTGGCCGATAGTGACTGTCAGGGTAATAAACGAAGAACGTCACCTCATGTCCCCTTGCATTTAAACCACGAGCAAGGGTTACAAGCTGGCGCTGTGCCCCACCGGAACCGAGATTGTCAATTACTAAAAGTACTCGCATAATAATGATTGCAGACAGTCCGATAGCAACTACGCCTCAGATCTGTGCCCTCTGATCTCTTTTACAAAATCAATCAAACGCCTGCAATTCTTCTCATTCTCAAAAAATTCCTTTGCAACCTTCTGACCATTCAGCCCTACTTCAGCGGCTTCATCAGGGTTATTCAAAACATAACGCAGCGTATCGGCAAATGCTTGTAGATCATTCGGCTGAACAAGAAACGCATGAATGCGATCACGCAGATACATCCCGATATCACCATTTTTGGTAACCACAACCGGTTTGCCAGTCGCAAGATACTCTCCCAGTTTATTGGGCAAACCCGCTTGAGAAAATAAGCCCTCTGCCCTGGGCAACAGCATCACGTCACCACTCAACAGCATTTCAGGCATACATTCACGCGGTACCAAGCCCGTAAACTCAACACTTTTATCAACACCCAACTCCATTATACGCTGCATGAGCGGATCACTCAGAGCATTAGAAGAATTATCTCCAATTATACGAACCTTCCAAGCGGAAAATTCAGTTTTAATTTTTGCCCACGCATTTAGCACTGCGCCAACTTCCCCCCCATGTCTCAGGTTGCCACAATAAATTAAGTACCTACTTGAAGAAGGAGAATTATGAACTCTGGAAGCAAAAACTGCGGTATCCACCAATACAGGCAGCCTCAAAATTGGTGTGTTTTGTTTCAAGGAAAGACGGAATGTTTTCTCCAAGAAGGTAGAGATTACGACGAAGCCATCAAATAGTTTGTGAGTAAATCGAGAAACCAGCCATTTTTTGAAGTGGGTAGATAGACTGATCTTGGAATAGACAAACGGAGCTTCGGTATTTTCTCCAATAAAACAGGCCCCATTCATTTTAGCCATTAGCCAAAGTACTATCGTGTAAAAGGGAGAATCGGTCCCATAATACAGAACCGCATGAATTGGACTATCTTTACTGAACCTGTGCAATGAACGAAAAGCGCCGATAATCCCTTTGATATTCTGTAAATAGCGAAGAATTCGAATATTGGAAAACGTTGAAGTTCCCGAAGTATACTCGAATGATGCTCCATGATACTCGCCTTTTGTTTCATGGTTTAAAACTTTGGCACCAGGCGGCTCAGTCGGTTTTAGACATATAATTTTAACCCTACAGCCATGAGCGGTTAAACCCCTCGCATACTGACTGATACGAGCACTGGCGCCGTGACCATTGGGAAAACCAAAAACATAACCAACTATGATAATGTTTAGAGTGGGAGGTTCTTGAATCATCGAAAATTAACCAGTATACCTACAAGTGAGTTTGCAGCACGCGCACCCATTAACCTTGCAGACCAATGCGCTATTCGTCGCGTTACCGAGAGATATGATTTGCATTCATTGTAAGCTTCAAGCGCTTCACCGGAGCGGCCTTCCATTGTGTGAATCATGCATATATTAAACATTGTGGCAGCGTAATCTGTCGGTCGATATTCGCGAAGGAGGTCAAGATAGTCTCGCTCCTTTGCTATCTCTCGATAAAATGTACATCGTTTATCAATGTCTACCGACCTAGCATTTTGACAAATTCTATCATCACCTTCAGTGTGGTAAATTCTTAGTGCCTCATGTATGTAGTAGCGTTTCGCATTATAACTGATGCGATACCAGACAACACTTTCCCCACCGCTGATTTTTTCGTTAAACCTCATATCTCCCAATAGCGAGCTCTTCGTAATCCCCCAGTGTTCCCCACTGCATCTTGTTACCATTGTCTTAAAGTCGAGCCATTGATCGGTGTCGAGACCAATCCCGGAGAAAACACCTGTCGTCGTCTCAATACAGTTACATGTAATGGCGTCGATTGCAGGGTCAATCTTCTCCGGTACGGCCAACATAGTGCTTAAAGCTTCAGGGGTCATCTCATCGTCACTATCCAGCGTGGTAAACCATTCTCCTGACATATGATCGAAACCCGTGTTCTTTGCTGCGCATACACCCTTGTTACGATCATGGACGATAACTTTGACTCTTTTGTCATTATACTGAGACAGAATTTCTTTGGTATTATCTGTTGATCCATCATCGATAATGAGCAGTTCCCAATCTCGGAAATCCTGCGCAAATACGCTATTAATAGCCCGGGGGAGAGTGTGAGCACGGTTATAAGTGGCCATAACAATTGAAACTATCGGAATAGTCATTCAGTTCCTTTCTGTAACCTGCTTGCCCACCAATAAACATTTTTATATTTCAATACCATCAGATATAGAGATTTCTTGCCCATCACGTTTTAAACGGATTGATTTTGGAACAACCGCATTAATATCGATAACATTCGGCAGATCGATTTCCAAACGAAATCAATTCAAGTAATAACTATTAAGAACCATTGGATCATATTGGCCAGACTTATTATTCCCTAAATTGGCAACCCTGTTAAGCATAACCCCAACCATGCTGCTGCAAATCGGGCTATATCCTTTACTGAAAATTTTTTTGATCTTACATTGCTGACGATATTTGCCTCCAGGGTAGTTGGCATATGATACAGCACAGGTGATATAACGTTAAGCAAGACTTTTTTGTCATATATTGTTCCATCGACAGAGAATGGATAGGCCCAATGACTATACATATTAGAGTCATAATAATCCCATGCCAAGAGATTTCCTTGGTTCATTAGTGTTGTTGGGGCGTTATAGTGATTTTTGCCTATGTAACAACGAAATGAGTTTTGCAAAGGATTGACCCGAATAATGCCAAACACCTCCTGCCCAATATCTTGATCCTTAAAAAATATTATCGTCTGTTTCAAACATGACAAAATTGCAAGTAGAGGCAGATATTACGTCCTCCAATAATTTTTTAAAATTATCCCGGTTTTTTCTCAGGTATGGGTACTTGATGTATCTATAGAAATTTCGAATATTAAATAGTCGAGGAAGAATATCCACAAAAAAAGAGCCTGCAAGGCCGCGTTCAAAAAAACTTTACGCCATTTTGTTCATGTTCTTCCCTAAGAATTTCGTATGCGCGAACATGCTCTCTGTAAGTGTGATAAATAACAGCCACTTCAAGGCGAGGTGTTTTCAACCTGGCAAACAGGCACTTCAAGGTATAATCAAGTTGTAGTGCTCGATTATAGGAAAAAATGACAACTAACAGGCCATCAGAGCTCTTGCTTTCAGACATATACAAACCCCTCAATTTTTTAACGAAGTATCATCACATTTTAAAACTTGATTGAAATTTTCACGTATCAACAAAGCATCATGGTTGCGTGCAGCCAACTCCATAGCCCGACGACCCAGTTGTTCCCTCAAACCCTCGTCAGTAGCTAAAGATTTGATTGCTTCTCTGAGTTTATCGGAGGTATTTGCGGTCACAGTGTAACCCCAACCCTCACTTCGCGCATAATGACTAATCGCAAAATCGTTCGGCGCATAAACCAGCGTAGGAGTTCCACAAACCATATACTCGGCTGTTTTGGTGGGCATGGAGTATTTAGAACAGAGAACAGAATATGGATCGAAATCATATGGGATTACGAGCAAATCTGCTTTAGCCAAGCTTTCAGGAACCTTGTTAAAAGGCAAGAAGCTCTCGACCCTGACGGCATTCATGCCCCTTAAAACTGCTGTCACATCTGCAGCTAAATCAGCAGTGCGAATAAGAAATTCGATATCCATGCCATCTTTTGCTAATCCTGACACCACTTTCGCAATGTCAACAATACTTTGGGAGATACCGCGCCCAATTCTTCCACTATAAAGAATTCGGAATGGTATAGTATCTGATTTCCATTTTTTGCGTGAGATTACTTGCCACTTATTGAGATCAACAGGATTATGAAACGACAGCCATTTTCCGCCAAATCGTTTCTCATATTCGTCACACATCGCCTGACAAATGCCCAGCCGTATTACAGAATATCTCAAAAACTTATCGAACTCCCGCGACATAATAGGTCGTAAGAGGGGGCCCGCAAGACAACGTGCATACATGTAGACAGGCCAATCATCCATAATGTGCACCACAAAAGACAGGCCCAATTTTTCGGCAAGAGTGTTATTAAATTGAATTGAACCAAGGGAGCCAAGTTGAACGTAAACCAAATCAGGAGAAAAGGCCCGAACCCAACTCAAAAACAAAGGACTTGGGGACTGCCTTGTCAAGAATTCCTGCAGTCCAAGCTGCTGAACAGATTTTACCAATATTTTCCATAATAACCCACGTTTCCTGCTTGTTGTAGGCTGAGCAGCTATGTTCTCAGAACAAAAAGCAGAATCACAATGGACCGGCCCTGAAGCGGATAATTTTGAATATTTTGACATTGGCCAAGGGATGATGATTTCCTCTCTACCTAATAAATAAAATGAGGAAGCACCCTTTCGCGTTTCTGGCGTTGGTGTACGGTGATGGGCAAAAGCCAGGCACTCTCGAGGCCAATCCGCAAAAAGATTGCTCAATGTGATACCACCACCGGTCAGGTGGTCAAATTGTTCTCCGATAATAAGTACTCGAGGGTATTTGTTTTTATTCATTGGAGAGATTCTTTGTAAAAATGTTCCAATCTTCAGCTGCTTCCGCATAAAACGAAAGATATTCATCAACCATCTTTTGTTTGCTAAAGTGCAGTGCCGAATATTGCACTGCACTCCTCGACATGTAAGATTGCAGTTGTTTATCTGCAATCAATTCCATAACTGCATGTGCCATCGTTTCGGCATCTCCAATCGGGGTCAAAAATCCAGTCCTACCATCAACGATCTGCTCTAGAATACCCCCCACCGAAGTGGCTACAACAGGTGTTCCACAAGCAAGTGCTTCCAGTACAACGGTCGGAAAAACATCCGCCAACGCGGCATGAAGATAAACGTCAGCCGCCCGGTAATACACAGCCAAGGGATAGGGATCCTTTACATAGGGGATAAACTTGATTTCTCCGAGCCCTTCTTTTTCAGGGGGAGAGTCTTCACCAATGGCCAGAAAGAGTATCTTTTCATTGCGCATCATACTTGAAACACGCTGAACTACCTCTATCATCATTTTGAAATCACGGAATGGACTCTTGCGGATACCATTTGCGGCAAACATGATGATCTTCATATCATAAGGTAGACCAAGTTGTGCTCTGGCTTCACCCATATCACCGGGCGAAAAGATGTTGAGGTCAATACCATTGGGGATTAGCCGCGTTAAAGCCGCGCCGGACCGCAGTATGGAAAGCTCCATCTTGTCAAGTGCCCACTGAGAGGGGGTAACGACATAAAGTCTGCTTGCAGCAAAAAGGTTCTTTTTTCTTTCCCAATTAAAATGGGTGGCGTCTTTTCGTACTGCTGGAGGACTTTTGAGATCAGGGCATTCCCCACAGCCACGCTGCCACTTATCGCAACCAAACGGATGCGCACAATGGCCGGTTAACATCCAAAGATCATGCATGGTCAGCACTGTCGGTACTGTCTTGGTTAAGATCGGCAAAACTCTGAGATCAAAATAATCGCCATGCAGGTTATGAAGATGCACGATATCCGGCTTTTCAGGGATCATCCGTAAAATATTTTCGGAACCGGGGAAATTGAAATCCTCGCGTCCACTAAGAAAGTCTAACCAACGCTTCGGGGTCGCAACGTACGGCAAAACTTGCTCACATGTACGTTGAGCACCTCGAACTTTTCCGCTATATTTTGCAGTTTTATTTGCAAGCGCCATCCAAAAACTTGTCCAGAGAGAACCAAAACGATCATTGTCAACAAGAAAAGTAAAAGGAGCCTCTCCCTTGCGCTTTCCAACAAGTGCATATGAAACTAAACCACGACGCCGGAACTCCTGATGTAAAGTACGACAAATGCCAGCAGCGCCTCCATACCCATCTTGTGTATTTATCTGGCAAAAACAGTGCTCCATCAAAGCACATTCCTTCTTAAATATCGCCTAAAGGTATCCCGTGGATAATCTCTGATAATAAGACGGGGCAATTGGTAGGGGTCTACTGATGGTGAAATTCGAGCTCTATAATTGCTAACGGAATTCATAAACCCAATCTGACGCATGACCGAGAGTGTATTTCCGTCGTATGCATCCCTTGTCCCATATGGGTAAGCAAAACTGGTAACTTTTTTGTTTATGTGGGATTCTATAGCCTTTACAGAACCGATAATCTCGCTCTGTTGAGCATTTATTGAAAGTGAAGATAAATATGCATGGTTTACCGTGTGTGCGCCAATATTCACGAGGCGGTCGTCTGCAATTTTCTTTATCTGACCCCATGACATCGCCAGATGAGAAGGCCGCGCCGAGCCATCATCTCCAACAGCTTTGCGGATTTGATCGAGTATTTGTCTCTGCATCTCGTAAGGCAGAATCCGCACCAATTGATGAATTTCACGATAAGCTCGATGAGCTGGTGTCGGATTATCCAAATTCTCGATGCTCCAAGAATTATTATGAATATCAAGCGTGCTATTGCTTTTTGGTCGAAGAAACCATTCATATTGACGACCTGAGATAATTAGACGTATTGTTTGTGGTAGCTTCTTCTGGCACAGAAGGAGGCGTTCCAATTCATCACAGAAAAACTCCCTGTTTGATGAAATATATCCTGTTGTCAAATAAATGGTTGCGGGTATTGAATGCTTTTTTAGTAGTGGCCAAGCATGCTGAAAATTATCAGCGTAGCCATCATCAAATGTGATTGCAACCGCTTTTTTAGGAACAATCCCATTTATGACCGCTGTAACCAAATCATCCAACGGCATAATGTTGTAGTGTTTTTTTAGCACCGATAGATGTCCATCAAAGTGTGCAGGTGAAACCGCCAGTAACTGGGGGTCTGCTGTCAATTCAGCCACCCGATGATATAAAAGAATAGTAGGGCCAGGTGCTATAATACCACGTAATCTTTTCGAAAAATTCTGAATTCTTCCTATACCTCTAAATCTCATTTTTTATCCAACGCGCGCACCGCTCTAACCGTTATAGTCACTTGGTAGTCTGGATCATGATAGTCCAACTCTTCTTGTGTGAGTTCCGCAACTGCCAATCCTTGTAGGAATGCACAAGCAACTAACACATTTCCAAAACTTTCAACAGTGACATTGTCTGATCCGAATACGTCGCCAAACATTTTGGTGGTAGAAGCAGTTGTGAATCGCCAATAATCACCCCAGCGATCCATATCATAGCGACTTATTTGGCTGATTCCAGATAAAGTTGCCAGAAGAACTCCACCTGGTTTAAGGGCTTCATGTGCATGTTCAATCGCTGTATGAACATCGTAAATAACAGGAAAGGTTTGAGTCAGTATCATACAATCAAAGGCATTTTTCGGTATGCCTTCACCGGTAGCCAAATCGCCTACCATGGTTGCATGCGAATTGCCTGGCACTGCATGAAGAACATCCGAAATAAGTGTGCTGCAGCCAAACGAATTGGTGTAATGGGGGCTCCCAATTTCCAGGACACGACCTTGTACATCCTTGCGATACCGTGATAGAAAACTTTCGATATAGTAACGATCTATAGCGCGACCTCGGTCCAAACCGAATTTACGGCTGACCGGTTCCCGGCGTCTAAGGTCACCCCATTCAATTCTACTAACGGTAAAAATTCTTACAATCATATTCTTAAGTTTTGCCAAATACGAATATATTTTTTTACCCATGATCTTTAATCTCTTCCATATGAATGGAAATTAATTGCCCTGTAAACTTTGTCGAATTTTGCGCAATGCTGAATAAAAAGGGGCTCTCTTAAGAAAACTGATAATCGTATTTTCTATTTTATTCCGAATTGCAATGATAAAAACCCATATTCGTCTGATCAGGCGACCAATTCGATATAACGGACTCCTTAATAATAAGGCGATATCATCAGTTGCTCTCAATTCAATATTCGGGTGTTTCCCTGATTGAATATTCTTGACCATTTCCAGAATCTGCTCGGGGTGAGATCCGTGGAAAGACTCAATCCAAGAAAGAGGACAGTGCAAAGATTGACATATCGCAAAAGGTTTTTTTAACGAAAAAAAGACTTGTTCAGACCACTGCTCCATTCCTTGAAATCCCGCCCAATCAACCTGAGAATAATAAGCACATTTTTCTCGAACCTGCTTAGGAAGAAGCATGGAGTAGTGGTACATATTGACCTTGCTTTTTTTGAGTTGCGTTGCCTGTACCCAATTTTTATTTCGCATATCGATATTGTCTTGGTCTAAAACTGTTGCCGGACGATGTGTGAGGTATGTATAGCCAGGGCCCCACGCAAATACTCTTGGAGTATGCCAAGCACCATGAGTTAAAAAATATTCACCATTTTCAACAAATTCAAGTCCACCCCAAAAAGAGACCGTTGGAAAATCAATTACATCAACGCCTTGCAATAGCAAATCCATGATGACCTTCATGTCCTCTTCGAGGTAAAACTCATCCGCATCCACCTGCCAAAGATAATTGCCAGTAGCACGTTTAGCATAAGCCTGTGACATCTCATGCTTTTCTCCAAGCCAGAACCCATTCGGATACCCCTCATCTTCTGCAGTTATAATAGTAATCTTGTTTTGCGGATCTTCTTCCGCCTGAAAACTGTGCAACACATCCAATGTGCCGTCGGTGGAATGCCCCTCCTCGGAAGCGACAGAGGCTGCCGCCAGGCAAGCTCCTTCGACGACAATAATCTGATGCGCCCAAGGATAGATAGACCTCAGGTTGTATCGCGTGAACGGCTCGCCATTAAGAACGATCATGCCGAAAGTGATACGAGGAGAAAACTGCGACTGTAATATTCTATTCATAACTACTAAACCCGAATCCTATAAGAATACCGTACACATACTTGCTACTATAGTTTTCCTTGTACAGGCACCAAAAACCTTGTGCAACCGAATGCAAAGGCTAACCACAATTCTTTATCGCTGAAAATAGACCCAGAAAACATTGAAAAGGTCAATGAATAAACAAAATAAGCAAGAATAAAGCTGGCACCCAGATCATGTCTGGCCGCTATAATCAACTTACGCCCTATTGCCACCACAGCCCAAATGAACACCCCCGCCCCTATAAGACCCATTTCGTAATACATTTCAAGTATCGAATTATGTACATATCCACCTACTGAAAAACCCATATTATGAGCAAAAGAACCGATCCCCCTTCCACATAGGGTGGGAAACGATTTCAGCACGTATGAATAAAACATGTATCTATTTTCGTCATTAAATCCTATCGCTAAGTGTTTCATAGAACCCACGTAGTCACTCAATGCAGGTAAACCGTAGCGATAGAATATTACCCCTATAATGGCGAGACATAGCCATTTTTTCATGCCCAACACTCTCTTAACTAAAATAACAGTCACAAGCGCAACAATAAGCGAGATCATAGGCCCCTTGCTCCCAGTCATAACTCCGCACATCAGGAGTCCTGACGAGGTCGCCAAAATCAACAGAGTGCTGGCGGATTTTCTGGAATACGTTAACAGCCAAAGAATGCCACCCAGAACACACTGGTACATTATGGAGGCACTAGAAATAGTGTCTAAGCCCAGGTGAAGACGAGAGGATGTTTCATTCCTCAGAGCTATGAGACCCTCACCATGCATGATTGATAAAAATTGACCCGAAAACAGAAGTGTCATGAAAAAAACAATGCTCGCTACAATCATCCCATACCAGAACAACTCGCAGCCTTTGCGGTGGCAAAGGGGCAAGGCAAGCAAGACGATTGGTGCAGACGAGAACACCATCTCTAAGCGGTTTCCACGGATAACCGTATCGGCAATCAGCAAATGGACGGAGATATACAGTAGCAACATGAACAAAGGAATAAGCGTTGAGATATCAAACTTGACGCGAAACTCGGGCTGAGAGCGGGCAAAATGCCAAGCTATAAACCAAAGTGGAATCGCAAAGAATTGAGTGAAGCGTCGAAACGCCCCCCCCACATAGCCAGACATATAGCCGATCAAATTCCCATTCTCAGCAGCTATGGCAAATATGGAGGTCCCAAGAAGCAAGGACACTAAGCATACCATCAAGGCTGGTAATACCAATTTTGCTAAGCTATATCGCCAATCGGCATGAACGGCAGGCCCTGAACATACATCCGGTTGTTGATGAGCTTGATCTGATTTCACAGGGAATACATTTTGCATTTTATGTTCTAGCTGGTCATTCATTCAAGCCGCTTTGCTGCATCCAAAATGACTCCGCACCATTGCTGACGCCATTTTTCAAGCGAGAAAGATTGGGTAGCTGTTTGCCAGGCTCGCTGCCCTAAGTCTGTTCGAAGTTTATCATCCGTAATCAGTTTTTTTAAACCATGGTAGAGTGCTTCTGCAGTCGGGTTTACCAACAAACCGTTATATCCATCGAGAATCATATTGGTTACACCGCCAATAGCAGTGGCAACTACTGCACATCCGGCACCCATTGCCTCGCCCACTGAAAGAGAACTGCCCTCGGAACCCAGTGAAGCATTTACGGCAATGTCGTGAGCCAAATGAATCTGCAAACAATCCTTTGGTAGATACTGAATGAATTGGACCCGAGTTTCTCTATAAAAATATTGTCTCATTAGCTCATCGTCCGGTCCTTCGCCAGCAAAGGTGAGCCTCAGATTAGGAAATTCAGCCAGTAGCCGCTTGCCAGCTACCGCCATAATCCCAGTTCCTCGATACCAGAAAAACCGTCGGGCAAACAATATGTTTACCGAATCATGTGAACTCCTACTGTATTCAATTTGTTCACTCGTCGCAATCGCTGCAGGGTTTATAATAACATATTCCGGCTTATTGCTATGCTGGGAGTCGATTGTCCGATACCAATTGGGGAAGTTATGATCCACGCACACTCGGACATCAACATCTTCATAACCAGTTGCATAGCTCAAGAGCCTATTGTAGCTCTGCGCATCCCTTCTCCACCGACCGATTGCAATCTGCCGAAATACATCAGCAGCAATTCGGCGTATCGGATTTGAATTTACTTTTGACGGTGCGACCCCCGGATCCCAAGGAGCTTCCCTCCGCGTCTTATCGAGATCCCAGTAGATACCATGTTGAATACCCACCGTAACCGCATTTAAAACCGGTTGTGCCATATCTACTTGCCCAAAGACAACAACCAGCTTACCGTTCGCACCCCATTCGCAGACGGAAGGCAGAACAAGACTTGAAATATCTTTGCCATTTTTCGGGACAAGCGCCGTCTTTACACCCCGTATTGTGACACAATCTCGCATGATCTTAAAATCATGAGAAGCCGCTTGAAATAACATTGTCTCCCAGCCCGCATCCATGCATAAGTCTGCTAGATGGCGAACATAGGTCTGGATACCGCCTACCCGCCATTCAATACTGTCAGGATCCAAGACATCATACAATATTGCTATTTTTATTGGCTTCATAATCAGTTATCGTAGATAAATCAACACCTAATACATTTTTCGGGGCAACAGGATGCCGCTATAGAATTGACCACTGGTGATCAAGTAATAAAGTGCCCCATCGTTTTTCAGGGAGTCTGCCTGTTCCGAAAAAATCACCTGACTCTACGGGAAGTTGGATTACATTCTCTATAAAATCAAGTCGCTCACCAGAAACATCCAAAGACACATCTATCCTGTAAACGCCCGGCACTAAGGTTAACCGTGGAACTCGACAGGATGCTATTCCCTTTAACTCTTTACTATCTGTAACCGTTGATGAAATATTGCTTTGACAAGCACAGACAGAGTTGCCATTCTCATCATAAAAAACTGCCGCAAAAGCAAGGTTTTTCCCAATATTTTTCAGATTAAATTCCATTCGGATATTAAACGCATCACCACAAATAACGTGATCTATTTCATTATTTTGGCTATCAACAACAGTTACTTTGGAAATTCCTATTTTTGAAGGAGATTTAAGCTCCCAAAAAGTTGACTGGGAAGAATTCCCTTGAGCCATTAGGTACATTGATATGGCATCTCCGACAGGGCGTACTCCGGACGTCTTGCCTTGTTCAAGTATTACAACTTGGGTACATAGCGCCTGTATCGCGGCCATATTATGACTAACAAACAGAACAGTTCGACCACCCTCGGCAACTTCCCCCATCTTTCCCAAACACTTTTTCTGAAACTGCGCATCCCCCACCGCAAGCACTTCATCCACCACTAAGATTTCAGGCTCCAGATGCGCCGCCACAGCAAAAGCCAACCGTACATACATGCCGCTGGAATAGCGCTTAACCGGTGTATCAAGAAACTTTTCCACCTCGGCAAAAGCCACAATCTCATCCAATTTTTTTCTAATCTCCTCCCGGCTCATTCCCAAGATAGCGCCATTGAGGAAGATGTTCTCACGGCCAGTCAACTCCGGATGAAACCCTGTCCCCACCTCCAGTAAGCTCGCAACCCTTCCACGCATGGCTATTTGTCCTTTCGTCGGCGGCGTAATCTGGGAAATGATCTTCAGCAGAGTGCTTTTGCCAGCGCCATTACGACCAATGATACCGACTGCCTCACCTTTTTGTACGGCGAAACTCACGTCCTTTAGAGCCCAAAAGTCTTGGTAAGATTGCCCTTTGTCCTTGGTTCCTGATCGAAGGCTGGAAGCGAACTTGGCAATCTCTTCTCGTAGAGAGAGGTAGGGTTTTTTATTGGCACTGATACGGAAGTATTTACTCAAATTTTCGACTTCGATAATTGGCTTGCTCATAACTCAGTTGCTGTCCTTTTGGCCGTTTGTCATTATTCGAGAGTACTTCAATGAATTCAGATTTTTTTAAGGGCGTAAACAATCCGCTCCGACGCCTTGCCATCCCCGTAAGGGTTGTGCGTACGGCTCATCACCGCATACGCCGCTTGATCGGAAAGAAGCCGACTTGCCTCGGCAACGATTCTCTCTCGATCGGTCCCAACCAGCAGCACTGTACCTGCCATCACCGCTTCAGGACGCTCTGTAGTCTCCCGCATTACCAACACCGGTTTCCCCAGCGATGGTGCTTCTTCTTGCACCCCACCAGAATCAGTAATGATCAGATTGGCGCGCATCATCAACCAGACAAAAGGAATATAGTCTTGAGGGTTAATTAAGTGGAAGTCCGGCCTTTCGCCCAGAATTCGACGGACCGGAGCCTGTACATTAGGATTCAGGTGTACCGGATAGACTATTTCAACATCGGTATACGTCGCTGCAATCTCCTTGAGAGCATAACAGATGTTTTCAAACCCTTCGCCAAAATTCTCTCGCCGATGACCAGTAACGAGAATCATGCGTTTTTTAGGTTCAAGAAAAGAGAACTGCTCCGCAATCCGGAGCCGCAAGTCTACATCTCCCCGAATCTTATCAACTACGGCAAGCAAGGCATCGATCACCGTGTTGCCAGTAACCTGAATACTTTCATCAGCCACCCCCTCGCGTAGTAGATTCTGCCGTGATTGTTCGGTTGGTGCGAAATGGTAGCGAGTTATTGCCCCGGTTAGGCGACGATTCGTTTCTTCGGGCCACGGCGAGTAGATGTTGCCGGTGCGCAGCCCCGCTTCAACATGCCCCACTGCAATCTGACGGTAGTAGGCAGCAAGACTTGCAGCCATGGTGGTGGTTGTATCACCATGCACCAGGACTACATCGGGAGAAAAATCGGAAAGTACCGGATCGAGTCCTCGAAGAACATTACAGGTCACATCGGTGAGACTCTGACCGGGGCGCATGATGTCGAGATCGTAATTCTGGACAATACTGAAAATTTCAAGTACCTGGTCGAGCATCTGCCGATGCTGTGCAGTGACACAGACCCGACTGTCAAACACATCGTGGTGTTCCGCCAATTCTTTAACCACCGGCGCCATTTTAATCGCCTCGGGGCGGGTACCAATAACTGAAAGAACTTTTTTCTTCACACAAACCTCTTACCATATCAAACAAAGAAACCTTCATTAGCATCGACAGGCTAATTAGCCAGCTGTCGTGACGGGACACAGGGAGATATTATACAATATCCGCAAAGTAACGTTCTGTATTCCTGAAATAATATAACCCAAAAAGGAAAAAAACCACACTCATAAGGACAGAAATCGCCAAAATACCCCAATCAATAGCGCCTTGCCCTAAGATCCCAGCCCTTGCGTTGGTGATCACGCCGGAAATTGGATTAAGCCAGAGCATGAAACCTTTGATAATAGGATGACCGTCAAGCATCTTAACCGGATAGATAACCGGCGTCACATACATCATTATCTGAATAAAAAACGGTACCACATAGCGAACATCTCGATATTTCACATTAATAGCTGAAAGAAACATTCCTGCCCCTAGAGCTGACATAATCACACAAAATAGCAACACGGGCAGTATAAGTATCCCCGCCAGGTGGGGAACAAATCCATAGTAGACCATCATGCAGGCCAGAATGGCAGAAGCAATGGCAAAGTCCACGAGTCCTGTAGTGGCCGCAGTTGCCGGGAGAATAAGCCGCGGGAAATAAACCTTCTGTATCATTCCGGCGTTGGCAACCATGGAACCACTTGCATTGGTAAGTGTGCTGGAGTAGTACTGCCAGAGGAGAAGGCCGACATAGAGAAAAATAGGGTATGGGGTACCATTCCCACTTTCTATTTTTGCCATTCGGTTAAAGATAAAAGTAAAAACCACCATCATGACAATCGGCTGAAAAACAGCCCACATTACACCGAGAGCGGTCTGTTTGTAACGAACCGAAATATCCCTCCAAGCAAGAACCAGAAAAAGATCTCTGTACATCCACAATTCTTTCCAATTAATGGACAACCACCGTTTTGGCGGAGCGATGATAAATTCATTTTCCTCTGACATGACTACTCCAATCAAAATTGATGCTTCTGTAAAAAGTCACGATATGTTTTTCACTTCGCAAACGTACTAGCAGAACTGAGATGAGACCTAGATTCTGGATTCTGCCCCGGTTTTCACCGGGGTGACGTGCGGCAATGACGAGTTTGCTTTTACATTTCGGGGTGTTCGAGACCTTTGAGGTTTTTCTCTTTGAGGGTTTACCATGTGTCGTCATGGTGTTTTTTTACTTCCTGCTGGAATCTGTATCAGTGGGTTTCTTTGTATGTTTCGCGGTTTTTCCATGTGTATGTGTCGGTGATTGGGTCCCAGCGGGTTAGGTTAACATCTGATCTGTCGCGGAGGCCGCGGATTTTTTCATTGACTGCTTCTTCGAACCATGCGTGTTGGTCGTATGACGGTATTTTTGTTTTTCCGTGGTTGGGGTGTGTGGCTAATGTGTTATAGTGGTTGATTGGTTCGTTCGCATAGTGATTTGCCTAATCCTGCTCGCCGATGCATTCGTCGAGGTCTTTTTTCAGGGATGTTTCTCTCTTTTAAAGAGTCATGTTAACTTTCAGTGAAATGTCTTGTTTGACGGTTAATGAAAAAAACGAGTGGAGATCCAGTGTTATTTTCCGGAATTCGCCCCCCCGGTTTTCAACACAATTTAATTCAGTATGAGCTGTTTTATGTGCTGTACGATTTGTTGTGCCGCGGCGTCGGGGTGGAGAGCACTCTCCGCGTCGATAACAATATCCGGATTTGAGGGAGCTTCATATTGCATATCGATTCCGGGAAAGTGCTCGTATTCTCCACGGCGCGCACGCGCGTAGTGCCCTTCCGTATCACGGGTCTCGCATATGGCTACAGGCGCGCTCATGTAGACTTCAACGAAGTTGGTCACGATATTCCGCGCGAAATCCCGGCTTTCACAAAAAGGTGACACGGATGAGAAGACGACACTGACACCGTTTTGCTCAAGCATGGCAACGAGGTGCCCTGCCCGCTTGATATGACTCTGCACCTCTTCCGGTGAAAAGCCGACTTCCGGAAACAGGGGACGAATATCATGACTGTCGAGACGTTCTACCCGGAAGCGTTCTTTTTTTAAGCGCCGGTGGACCGCATCGCCCACGGCCTTTTTCCCCGAGGCGGGCAATCCGGTCAGCCACACGACAAAGGCGGGGATATCCCGCTTGCCGTACCAGATTTTCTGCCACAGCCGCTCGTGTATAAAATAGAGGAGCAACTTGGCAATGGCCTCAAGAAAACCGACGGTGACAGCAATAGCAACCCGACCGGTAAATATCAACACGAGGAGTGTCGTGGTGAGTGTCGCCAGCGTCCGCCATGAAATGGCTTTTATTATGGATCGTCGTTTTGTATCATACTGCATGTTGTTTCTCTCTATTATTTCATAAGGTTTTATTGCTTTCTGAATTCAAGTCTTGCATTACCGGGGCGACCTCGTATCAAGCACTGGGCAGGCTCAAAGGGTGCTGGATTCCGACTTTCGTCGGAATGACACCGTATCGGGTACGGTGCAGGCTCAAAGGATACTGGATTCCGGTTTTAAAAGTCCAAGGTGATTGTGGTGCCCAGGTAATGGTTGTCCTGTTTCCGGTCTTTGATGTTTTCGTAATTGTCTATGGTCTCGTACGCGTATTTGAGTGTGAGTTTGATGAGCTTACTTATCGTAACGTCAGCTTCCAGGAAATACTGCTGCTTTTTCTGCGTATATGCCGCGCTGATACCGTTTCTCTCCATATCGAAACCGATCTCGTATGTAAACCGATCGGTAAGGCGATGGGACAATCCCAGGAAGAAATCGTCGGAATCTGTTCCGGCATGGTGGCCGAAAACGCGCCCATCCTGCTGCATCGGCCACAATCCGTGTGTATACCATGAAGCAGGACCATGATCGGGAGAAAGGTGGGCATACTCCGATCGGAGTGTAACCCCGCTTAAGGTCAATATCTCGTTGAATGCAATACCGAACAGATAGGCCCGTTTGTCCGGCGGATATCCCGCGTCTTCCGCGCCCCATTCAACATAGAGCTTGATTGATTCAGCCACCGGCACAAGGCGGCTGACATTGGGTATCGTTATAGCGGCATCTATGGCAACTTCTTTATTACTGTCACGCTTGTCGCCATCCCTGCACTCATTGCTGAACAGGATATTAATATAGTCTGAAAAGCCCAGACTTTCTATGCCGGGCCTGTCACCGCCGAAATGGCACAGATATGAAACTCCGAATTCAAAGACCGGATGGGGTTTGAAATCAAACCTGAGACCAAAGAGTTTTGAATCGTGAGGATAACCGGAATCTGATTCTTCATCCAGCTGAGATAAAAACATGTTGTATTTGAAGGGACCCAGCCGGCTGAAAATCCAGGGTAAAAGTGTGGCCCGCGGATTGGAAAGTTTGATCATGTCAAAGGGCCGCGCGTTGTTTGATATGAGAAGGGAACCGTGATATCCCGGCCCCCACCAGAGTGAATCACGTCCTATCTCGATCTCGAAATTATCAATCGCGCAGGTGATATACCCCTTCTGCAGCCTCAGCCGCGTATCATCGTTTCCATCAATGTTTCGGAACCGCTGGTTGTAGAGAACCATGGGCTGTATATACCATGAGAGGACATTCCATAGTGTGCCCCTCGATTGGAACCGCGCTATCGAGTTATGCCCATCGTACTGTTCAATACCTTCATTGTTGAATAGTGAGTATGGTCCGTCCAGAAACTGATAGCCGACGGAGAACTCGTCAAGAGGCTTTATGACTGTACCGGGCGCGCTGCCGTGAGTTTTCGCTTCGGATATCTCGCCGGCATATTCTTGTTCCATCCGGCCAAGGATGATTGCGCCGGAAGGAGAAAGTGTGTTGTTCGTGTCCGACTGCAGCGCTTCGGCCAGCAGCCTGCCAGCCTCAGACCTGGTGAATGGCTTCGTCGACGATAGATCACTGACTATCGCGCCCTGGGAGATAAGGATATCCAGATCTTCGTAAAACGGGAAGTGTATCGGGATGTTTACGGAGGCATACGCTGTTGCGGTACACAGAAGAACAACGATTGTAATGAGTTGGCAGAGAGTTTTGTTCATGGGTTTAAGGTTTATTGTTCTGGATACCGCCCCGTTTTTCAACGGGGTGACGCGTCGGTATGACCCCGTATCAAGTACGGGGCAGGCTCTGTATCAAGTACCTAACATTCAGATCAATACGTCATGCCGGACTTCGATCCGGCATCCAGCATGTTTTTCTGGATTGCGGTTTTCACCGCAATGACGGGATAGAGGAACCTGGATACCACCCCGTTTTTCAACGGGGTGACGCGTCGGTATGACCCCGTATCAAGTACGGGGACATCTAGTTTTCCTGGATTCCGTCTTTCGACGGAATGACGGCATAAAAGATTTCTGGATTCCGGTTTTCAAGGGTGACGGCCGGAATGACGGGATAGAGGAACCTGGATACCACCCCGTTTTTCAACGGGGTGACGGCCGGAATGACGAGATAAGTATCATGCACAAATTCAAAATCGTCACTCCGGTGAAAACCGGAGTCCAGTGGTTTTATGATTGTTCGATATTTCTGGATTCTGGCTTTCGCCAGAATGACGGAGTAAAGAAACCGGAGTTTAGTCAAAGAATGGTATTGTATAAATCTTTCCACTCGGGATTATTCTTTTCAATCAGTTCCAGTTTCCATTTGCGCTTCCATCCTTTGAGCCGTTTCTCTCTCACAATAGCCGATTCCATGTTCTCGTGTATTTCATACCAGACCAGGTTGTGGACATTGTAGCGTTTTGTAAAACCCTCGAAGATGTCGTTTTTGTGTTCCCATACTCTTTTAACGAGGTCGGAGGTTACTCCGATATAAAGGGTTCCGTTTCGTTTGCTTGCCAGGAGGTACACTGCCGGTTGTTTGTCCATTGGTGGTTTTCTGGATTGCGGTTTTCACCGCAATGACGGTAGAAAATCTGAGTGACAATATAAGGACACTGGATTCTGGCTTTCGCCAGAATGACGTATTGCGGCGTCCTGGCTTTCGCCAGAATGACCCCGTATCAAGTACGGGGCAGGCTATAGGAATCGGGTTATGTCTGTTTTCCGAGTATTTTGTGGTATACGCGCGTCAGCAGTGTTTTTGCGCGTTCCTGTGATGTTTTTTTCTTTCGTACCTTTTTTCTTGTTTTCTCTCTCGTCTGGCCCTGGTCTTCGTAGCTGTAATAATACTGATAGTAATACCG
>Ga0272444_10001414_pt1:2500-23079 | contig 23079 bp, 19 predicted proteins | sample SSMForm13_FD_201033 | JGI IMG/M metagenome (GOLD analysis project Ga0272444, IMG submission 201033) | Marine sediment archaeal communities from Little Sippewissett salt marsh, Falmouth, MA, United States - SSM-Form-13 | ecosystem: Environmental > Aquatic > Marine > Wetlands >...
TCTCGATGAGATGCTTCAGGGATCTGCCGAGCCGGTCCAGTCTCCAGATCACCAGGGTGTCCCCTGCCTGCAGTTCCAGCATGCAGCTGTCGAGACCGGGACGTTCTGATTTTGCTCCGCTCGCTTTATCGATGAAGATGAACTTTTCCGGCACACCAGCTTTTTTCAGCGCATCGATCTGTGAATGCAGTTCCTGGCCACCAGTGGAGACCCGGGCGTACCCGATCAGGCGACCGGTTTCTTTGTTTTGGTCAATCATTATCAAATACCTCTGATTTTACGGATATCTGAAATATAGATTCCTGCAACGCTTTTATAAGACAATTTTCAGCAAGAAACAGGGGCTTTGCGGGCCCCTGCTCATATGTCTCAAAAAACGATCGTTTTCCAAGACTGAATTTACATCCATTCTGTTCGTAAAAACCCGGATTGCGAAGATCATAATTCCGTTTACTGCCAAACCGGATAAAAAAAGAGGCCAAAAGCCTCTCCTCAAATGTGACAATCAGAATCACACTGCTTCGTCACACTATCTCTTTCCCCTACCGCCCAACTCCTGACCTCAAACCACACTAATTCACGCACAGCAATTTGTCCTAAAAATATCCCATCCCCCTTACTCAATCGGGTCTGTCTACACGTACGCTCCTCAGCAGAAGGGACTTGAGTTCGAGGTTCCGGTGTCTCAATCCCCCTTACTCAATCGGGTCTGTCTACACGACTTCCGATACTATGTCGTGAAGCAGAACCAGCTGTAGTCTCAATCCCCCTTACTCAATCGGGTCTGTCTACACTCAATCGGGTCTGTCTACACGACTTCCAATACTATGTCGTGAAGCAGAATCAACAGTAGTCTCAATCCCCCTTACTCAATCGGGTCTGTCTACACATCGATCTGGGCGAGCGGATACGCAACTATTACTCGTCTCAATCCCCCTTACTCAATCGGGTCTGTCTACACTCACCATGTCCGCAGCCGCTCTTCGTGGTGACTTCGATGAGTCTCAATCCCCCTTACTCAATCGGGTCTGTCTACACATGAGACACTATTATGCATTATCTGACACCTTTACAGGAGTCTCAATCCCCCTTACTCAATCGGGTCTGTCTACACCGGCATGCAATCTGCTTTACGAGAAGCGTCAGTCTTCGGAGGTGTCTCAATCCCCCTTACTCAATCGGGTCTGTCTACACAGAATTCAACCGCTTACTGCCAGTCATGGGCAAGGAAGTTGAGTCTCAATCCCCCTTACTCAATCGGGTCTGTCTACACGCGTATACTCCGGGTTGGTCATCTCAACCTTTAACTGAGGTGAGTCTCAATCCCCCTTACTCAATCGGGTCTGTCTACACTAAAAGGGCGCTTGAGTGGTGGCACAAGTGGAAGCCTATTTTGCAGTCTCAATCCCCCTTACTCAATCGGGTCTGTCTACACACCTCATCAGTGGGCTGACTTTCCTCAGGTTTGCTAAAGGGTCTCAATCCCCCTTACTCAATCGGGTCTGTCTACACCTACTCTCAGAGCGGGCCTACAACGAGGTTTCCAAGATCGTTGGGAGTCTCAATCCCCCTTACTCAATCGGGTCTGTCTACACAAATTAACTCAAGCGCATGGGATGACCATCTGGAAAGTGAAAGTCTCAATCCCCCTTACTCAATCGGGTCTGTATACACTTATACTTCTGCCCTTATGATATACCCTGCCATTTCCTGGAGTGTCTCAATCCCCCTTACTCAATCGGGTCTGTATACACCAAGCCTCATCATGGCAAACCGGACAAACCGCAGCATGACGTCTCAATCCCCCTTACTCAATCGGGTCTGTATACACTGTCCCCCCGGAAACCCGCGCCAGACAAGGCTCTCCAGAGCGTTTTTCACGGAGGTCTGAAAAAAGAACATTTCACTCATAATTTCGCCTTTTTTCTCTCATCATACAAGCCCGCAAATTCTTTAAATTCATTCACTTACACTCCCTGCACGGAGCTTTTTACACTCTTTTCCCTGCAACTTATTATTTTTCAACAGGATAGGCCACTATAACCTCTGTTCATCGAGTCTCAGAAAAAGCTCCGTGTAAAAAAGCCATAACCTTCGTTGCAAAAACACTTTGCCTCCTCAGGATTCAAAGGTCCCGTCTCATAAATCAACCACATTCTGAACACACCTTTTCTCATTTCACCGTTCTGCATTCATGCAATAAAAAACTCCTCATCATGCGTCACCTCACCATTCCCGATAATGGTGATATCCCGACAGCAGTCCTCACATAACCGGTAGAACCGGACGCTGTCCCGGGTTACATCGATCAGCCGTCTGAGCTTTCCCTGCAATTCTTCCAGCTGGGAAGTGGAAAGCAGGCATTCGAACACGCTGTACTGCACCCGTCTACCGTAACGCTCCATCAGCTTCGCCACCTTCGGCAGCCGCTTGTCGTCAGCGATATCGTAACTGATCAGGAAAAACATGACGCATCACCTCCTTCGGTACGGGATATACTCTTTCTCTCCCTTGAGAAACAGTGCGAATTCCTGCACCTGAAGATCGAGACAGCGACGGTAGCTGATATGATACCCTGTCGATGTATGCGTTGTCCTGCGGTGCATCAGGTTTTCGAACTCACGCAAAAACACCTTGCGGGCATGATCACTGAGATAGCATCCCCTGACCTGCCCATTGGAGCGTCTGACAATCGAAAATTCATCCGGTCCGATCACATGCCTGTTCACCAGTCCGAGCACCATGCCATCGATCACGGTCCGGAACTCCTCGATCAGGTCACTCACCAGTGCCGGATGCGTTGGTTTGTCGGCATGGAGAAAACCAACGTAGGGATGAAGCCTGTGAATGCGGACCATCGAAAAAATGTTGTTGAACAGCAGGCTGTAGCCGAAACTCAGCATCGCATTGACCGGATCGGTCGGTGGGCGGCGAGTCCTTTTCGAGAATGAAAACCCATCCCTGTCCAGAAGCTCCCCGAGAACCCCGAAATACACGGCAGCCGCATGTCCCTCAAATCCACGGACCGCATCGGGAGCATCTGCCTGTTCAACTGCTCCTTCAAGATGTTGCAGTTGCTGGATCGCATCGAGCAGCCGCAGTGAATTCCGCTCCTCACTGCGTCGTTTCAGGAGTACGGAAGCGTTGTGGATCTTGCCCTGCACGAAATTCCGGGCGCACTGCACCTGAAACCGCGCATCGGTCGAACGATCGAACTGAAGGCGCTCCAGTTCGATATTGACATCATCGGTTGACTCGATCCGGCTGAAGTACTTCCCCCTGCTGGAGAGCAGCACAATCGGGATCCGGTGCATCAGGCAGAACCGCATTGCCGCAGGCGTCACCATGCACGCCCCGAAGATCACGATCTGTCCCACCTTGACCGAAGGAATATTGACGATATCCCGTTCGTTCTCATCCTCCCCTTCTGTCACCCTGAACCGCTCGTTTTCGATACGCAGAACGGTACCCTGCTCCTGGATGTAGAGCGTCCGGAGAAATGCCGCATCCTCGATGGTCATGGTGCAGCACCGTTCGTTTCGACGATCCGGTATTTCCCAAGTCCGAACCCTGTGCCCTTGCCGACATGCAGGTAGCGGCCAAGCCGGAACAAGGGAGCATACTGCGCAACCTTGCCGCTCAAGGTCACCTCACCCATCAGTCCACCGAGTTTCATGTGGCGTTGCTGACGATTTGAGTATCGCTCCCAGTCATACCAAGAGGTATTGGAGTTCTCTATCTTCACCTGATCGTCAACCAGAGGCAGCGTCCTGCTGTCAAATGCGCCCTCCTTGACACCTTCACCATAAAGCTGATTGATCACAAAAGCGCGATGATACAACGATTTCAAGAGCACGCGAAAGTCTGCCGGATTATTCATCCCCGTCACAAGCGATTTTTTGTCACGCCCGAACGAGGTCTTCAATCTCACAGGAGTCTCGAAACGGATCTTCAAACAATCATTTTCCGAGATAAGATCGGATCGCATGATCTCCTCTGCCGAACGGATGAGAAAACCGCCCGAAAGATTCCCGTTATCATACAATTGCTTTCCGTTTTCATCCTCTACCGACAGAAGCCGGAACCTGCCCCGTGCCTTGCCGATCCCGAAACTCTCACCGAGAATCATGAACGCATAGACAAAGAACGGCAACTGGCCGACAGCACTGCCGAACAGCACCAGCGAAAACGTCAATCGGTCACCCTGCTGAAAAAATTGCCGACCAGTCATCGGCGGCTCGATCACGAAAGGATGCGGCGCATCTCCCCCCAACCTTAGCCTGTCGGCAGTTTCATGAGGGATCTTCGATTCGAAAACCTTGTAATACGCGCAAGAGGACTTCAGGATACAAGGTTCGCAATACCGGTCGCGGGTAATGCATGTCGCTCTCTTGAACGCATACCCGAACCCGCCCCGGAACGCCGATCCCTTGTATTCAGGCAGATGGATTTCCTCCGTCGGCTCGATGGTGAAACGGAACCGGGCGAGGCGAAGGGAGTTGAGAGAGGTAAACATGTTGATACTTTTGTCAATCCTCAACGGATAGCTTTATCCATCCCAGAGGTTGAGCGGGAACGTTGTTTCTCACAATAGCTGACCGTGTCGATGGAAAAGGAATATTACCGATCCTTAACAGGGAGAGATACTGGCCGAGCAGTTTTTCGTCACCAAAATCATCGCTATCAATCGACAATCCGATAGAGTTATCGAACCAGGTTTTACCGCCGCCTAAACGCACAATAGCTTCATGAGATTTTAACGATGTAATTTCCCGCTCGAGGTTTTCATAAAACCTGAAAAAATCCCTGAACTCATTGAGATTCTCGAGTTCATCGAGTTCACGCAGACATGAATCAAGAGAGACCCGATTGATCAACGAGAACAATGAACTGATGGATTGATGATCGAGAAAACTGAAACTGCTTGTACTTCGTGGCTTGAGCAATGATAAAGCGCAGGTACTCTTGACAGAGGCATTCAGAGTCTCACTCCATTGCGGAATGTCGGAACTCTTTCTTCTGAAGGTCCTTCTCCCGATTCGCAAGGAAACCCGTTTCAACGCGCTTACCGACAATGCCGAAGGCTCAAACACATGCGAATCACTCACTCTCAGATACTTGAATACATCTTGTACTATGCTCCCGAAACATTGCCTTGCAGGGTCTAACCTTTTGAGGGACTTCCAGTCGCGCTTTTCAACATATACTTTGACCTGGTCAAGCTGCTTTTTTCCCTCTTTGGTTTTCAACAGCCAATCGACCAATACCGCTGTTCTGATCGCCCCCTTCAAGGAACTTCCGGGAATAAAGGGTTTTCCTCCTGTTGAAATAAACCGGCGAATCTGGTTTTTCTGAATATCCTCGTCGATGCAGACGACACGCGCTGCAAAATCATCGACATCCCTGCCTAATGTCCCGGTAATGAAGTTTTCGAGAGAAAAGGCCGAGCGGTTGTTTTCAAACTGCCGCATTCCCTTGACATACGCATCGATAAGAGCATGGTCATCCTGCATCGCTTCCTGAAGCCTGTCGATATCGATATAGATCAATGAATCTCCTCTCTGCACAAAATCACTGTAGGGCGAAAGAACGTGTTCCTCCCCTGCACCGATGAAGACAGGGGAAAGCGTAGTCAGTTGTACCTTGTGCGATATCAGGGAGTTCGTCATGGTGCCGTACAGATTGGAATGGCAAAGTTACTTCCGTTACGGAAAATAGAGTCCTCAACTGCTTCAGGCGATACGTCAAGGATTGTTCCAGCAATATTCCCCCTCATCAACGACCCTTCCTTGACAAACCTGGCCTGCTTACGATGCTTTTCCTCGTCTCCTTTCCATCCAAGCGAACCGCCTCCGCGAACGAACAGTTCGTACCGTTCCAGTGCATCGAACTCATGGCCATCGGCTGGGGAAACAATCGACAATCCCAGATATGCTGCACTCCCTTCCCTTTCCGGAATGTCAATGGTCACTTCGCGAACTTCCCTGAACTGTCCCTTGCCGGAAGAGCGCTGACCTCCGACCCCCTCATCGGCCATGATTCGCAGTGCAGCAAGAAATTCCCTGTATTGCTCATTTGTCAAATCATGCCGGAACAACACACAATAAGCCCCCTCGTATTCCTGCCCTTCAACAACAAACGAGTTGAACTGCACCGTCGTCTCGTGATAGAGGCGATCCCCCTGAAGCGTGGTGTGCACCTTCACTTTCGGGTTGGTCGTAAAACTTCGAAAGGAGCCCTGCCCAAAAGCCTCCGGATCAGGAGCAAGCTCTTCATCGAGGCACAAAAATTCATTTCCCACCAAAGGCTTCGCTGAAAGATCCAGATCGGATTCAAACTTCTCCGCATCGAATGAGTTACAGAACTCATGCCATACTCCAAGCGAGAAATACTTTATATTTTTGTACCGCTTCCTGTCCCTGACGTTGTTGTAAGTAACCGTGGGTTTCGGTAGAAAAAGCAACGGAGATTCCAGGGTATCTTTTTCGAGCATTGCGTACAACCCGGAGGAAAACGATAGTTTTCCCTTCCCGACCAGATCGATAAACGTTTCCGCGCCGCTCAAGGCACACTCGTACACATTCGCCAGTGCAGAAAACAGTGTGTCGGAATGCAGCAGATCGCTGCTGTCATCCAGACCGGTTTCCCCGAGGTGAAACTGGCGGCCGTTGCCGGGAATCAACAAAATTGCCTGCATATCACATCGGGTTAATCAAGAATCGTTATATCGGTGGTTTCAAGCTTACGTCGATCATTGCCCTTCTTGTAATCATCAACCGAACAGTATTCGTATTTCATACTGGTAAAACCTATCTGCCCATATCCACGAGAACCGCTCCCGCCCAGATAATCGTCCTGCAATATCCTCATTGACTGCATCAATGCGTTGAGATGTTCGACTTTCTCTTCCTCGTTGAAAACATTGTAGATGATTTCAAAATCAAACTCTGCTCCGGCAGGGACCCGTTCAAGCTGGCGGGGATGCTGCGCCGTCCCTGTAATTCTGTTTATCGTGTTCTCTGTCTTGATTTCCGTGTAGCTTACAAGATCATCTTCAAAATCCTTGTCATCCGGCTCGATATCGTAAAAATGCTTCCGAAAATGTTTTGTATCGAGCATTGCGTCCCGTACGATCAAGCGAGTCAACTGACACTTTTCAGGCAACTTCCCCTCTTCTTCATCCTTCTCAGCTCCTTTACCGAACAAGAAATTGATTCTCTCACTGTCAACAGTTACGCCTTCAGGTATATTCGACTCCCTTTTTAAAGCAATCGAACCCTCTTCACGGGCCAGAATGGATCGTAGTTTCCCTTTTAATGAACTCCCGGGAATGTAGGGGACTCCCAGATGGGTTTTGATGACGTTCAAGTCAACACCGCCGATATCGAGCACCGTTTTTGAACCGCCGATATGCAACCCTGTTTTCACAACAATCCTGCCGGAAATGAATGCTTTACCAATGAGTTTATGCATTGTCGTTTCCTCCGAAATATTTGTGGTAGGCAATGACCGATTCAAAAAAAGACTTGAAGTTTTTCAGTTTAGCTTTGTCGTCGACCCGAACAGCAAGAAGATCGAGCAGATAAATCAGCGTCCTGAGTTGATCATTATTTGCTCTCCCCGCTACATAGGCAAGTCTCGGCCTGATATGAGGCAAACTGTCCGGGTTGGTTTTCTCCCTTATAAGAGCGTAGACATTCCGGAGCTGTGAAGACGTGATCCCTTTCACCTGATTCTCTACATAATCTTTTAAACGATTGACATAATCGTTGTAACCATGCTGTTTTGGAGAAAGAATTCTGGTTTCGAAATTTTCCCCAAAAGCCCTCAGGATTTCCTCATGAGCTGTTTTTTCGCTCCAGCTTTTCCGATAACCCCCAGAACGCCCACCGCCTGAACGGGAAAAATTACTCTGCATCATGTTCCTGATTTTGGTTTTCAAGACATTTCTGTTTGTATCGTGTGGTCATCTCAGCCCATCGGGCACCGACAGCTATATACATAGGATTGACCGGCTCTCCTTGTATGGCTGTTCTTACAACCGATTCATATTTATCGATCAGACTTTTTGCCAGCTTTTTCGCCTCATCTTTTCTGATATCACGAAGCATATAACTCATCCGCCACATTTTTTCGCCGACAGGAGGCATTTCCCGTAAACGCGAAAGGAGACTCATGTCGTTTGAAGATTCGGCCTTGTAAAGCAATTGCGCCCGATCATGCAATTCCGACAAACCTTCACAGCTCTGCAAAACTTTATAGATAACCGATCGGGGAACCTTGTATACGCCGGTTTCATCGACAAGGTCAAAAAGACACTTTTTAACTTCCCAAGCCTCTTGAAATTCCTCCCAGCTCAACGTCTGGCCGAAAACATTGATCGAGTTCTTGTCAAGACTTCCGTATTTTGCTTCGTAGAGACGCTCTTCGGCGAGCAAGGCGAACCGGGACACCGGATAATGCTCGTCAACAACCAGCAGGGATGCTGAAAGTGTTACTGAAGGATTTTCACAAACGAACTGCCTGAAATCATTCCGGATTCTCAAGGCAATGTCAAACACCTTGTGCCACGCACCGACAATGAACAGGTCGTCGCCACCGGAAAAGATCGGATACAGATAATCACTGAACTCCTCGCTTTTCAGCAGGGTGTTCATATATCCCTCGAAAAACCATTGCAAGGATCGTGAAAGAGACATCATCCGTGAAGGAGTCCTGATCTCCTTCGGAAATCCATCGGAGAATAGTTTCCCGAGATTGTCCACGTCCATTTTCAGGATGCCGAGCTTGTGGGTCCCGGTTTCCTTGTAGGCTTTGAAGGCAAGCTGGGAATAGGTGATGATATCTCCAGCCTTCAATTTCCGCTTTTCACCGGTCTCCTCATCTTCGTCCAGATACTCCTCGATCGAACGACCGCACTCCCTTACATCATGCTCGAACTTTCTGATTTTTTCAGCAGTCCAACGCGGCAAATCCTTGACAGAAAACCTGAAACCCGCATATTTGGCCTCAAAATCGGTCGTGTTGAAGGCAATCGGATTCTCCAGTTCCTTTTCCTCTTTGTCAAACCTGACATCGTATCCAAGATCACTCAACACCCTTTTCCACCTATGCGTATCTGAACAACTCCTGTCCCGGTTCGCTACAGAGTATTCGGCACTTTGAAGAAGACCTGTAATGGAAAAAAACCTGTCGCGTCTGTCATTTGTCTTCTCCTTTTGCTCAAAGGGGCCGAAAATCCTGCCGAACCTATCACCATCAAGTCCTTTGAACTTCCTGAGTTTTTCGATGGCTAATTCATCATTGACATCTTTCCATTTCTTGCCGAAATTGTTCATAAAATCAGACACCTTGACTTCGACACTTGCTATCGAAAGGAACAACTCCTCGTCTATCAATGCACGGGCAATTTCCTCCTTGCAAGCATTCAGGTCATGGGCTTTACAAGCGGGAACAAGAAAATAAAACTGCCCCCCACCGTTGTAGAGAAGATTGGCTGGTTTGAGATCGAGATCGTGCAGAATCTTTTCGACACAAACATCGGCGAGCATCTGGACAAAGAATGAACGCGCTTTCAACGTCTTCGCCGCACCTTTCGATGGGACGTTGAAGATGAAATCCTGTATACCCGATATATCACCGGAAACAAGAAGGCAGGGCGCAGGAAAATCTGGATTGTTATAACCCAGCGCTGAATCTTTCAGAATCTCAGCATCTCTTCCCTGCCACGAACCTTTTTTCCATTCGTCATAAAGACAAAGAGCAATCGCAGCAGTAACCCTCGAATGATCAAGGAGATTGATATCCGGCCGGTCCGGTCGCCCCTTGAATCTGCTCGGTGTCTGGGCCGGAACTGCGTGAAGGAATTTCTGGAGAAGCGGTAGAAGGTCTGCTGTAGAATCGACTCCTTTACGTCCGATGAACTTTTCAAAAGACGATTCAAATTCGTCAATGAGTCGCATGTATACCTGAGTATTGAAAACAGGGTCTTCTCCTGCCGGGAACAGAGATTCACGGTCGAGAGAAAGCTTGTTCAGATCGAGATATTTTACAGGAGGCTCGTTACCGTCAAGCTGGATATCTGAAAATATGGATTGTAGCCTTGCCCGGGCATAGTATTGAGGTTTAAGATCGGCGATTTGCTCTCGTTCTTTCGATGACGAGACATCGGCAATGTGAATCAGTTTCAAAGGAACATCTTTCCGCAGGATACCATAATCATGATTGCCTTTTGCCCACCCCCCATGATGCAACAAGGCATACCTCTCTATGTCAGGATCAGAAAGAAAATGCTCGAAGACCCTGATAAATGCCGCCGAATACCGTCTATGAGCGTGATTCTTTGAAGCTTGGCCTTTCTGCACATACGATTGCGCCTCTTCTTGCCGTTCCTTGTCCTTCGCTCGTTCAATGAACTTGCCGATATCGTGAAGCAGAGCGCCAAGGTAAAATGAGTCTCTCTGAGAATCGGACATAATTCGTCAATCAATATTCAAAGCATATCACATCATGAGTGTTCAATGCTCACGAAAAGCCAAGAGATCGGCAAAAAAAACAGGGCAATAAATTCTCATCAAACCTTACATATCGAGTATTACTACGATAATAACAAAAACACTTCAGGAACACAACAAAGACACATAAAACTGTTACAAACAAGGCGCACAAACAAAAACCTACGGAAAGATTACTTCTGTTGATATCCTGTGGTAATCATGGAGGTTAAGACATCATTGAGCAATCTACCCCGAAAATTTACGATGATTGTATTTCTTTTCTTATTGATGATATCTCTAGCTGTATCATCAATCCTTCCCTCATTCTGGGGTGCATAGACAATTAGGGCGTCCTGATCCTTTTTCACTGCAAGGATATCGGAAACCGCATCCTCATATGCATTCCAATGCATAAGGAGCAAAGAAATATCTTCTGCAGTATCTATTGCCCCCTTGGTTATCCTCACAATATTTTTTGCCCTGAACAACTTCGAATCAACTAACATGGCTTTTAGATCATCAAACTCGCTATCAGCAAAAACAGCTATCTTTCTTTTCGACAAGCCATATCCCAAACGCCAGAGCACAGGGAACACACCTCTTAAAATCAAATATGCTGAATACCCAGCAGTTACAATGACCATCACCGTGCTCACACCGCCAAGCACAGAAAAAAAAGGGTTTTCAAAAAAGGAAACGATCTGGTCCATAATTTAATCCCAGAATGGGTTAACAAGCTCAGAAGCATGAAAGACTTTATTCAATAACCGAAAATCGAAAAAGCCCCCTCAGCTAAGCCACTCTGCCTTCTTTAGGATCATGCTCATCATATCACTTGGTTTGATTATCATCAGACCCAAATACCCCTTGCGCTTAACCAGACAACAAGCTCTATTCATTGATGTGCTTCCATACGCGTTTTTCAACTTATCACGGTGAGAATCGTGCAGCTGTAGCAGCAACATGACCAGCAAGAGTACTGATAAATGTTTTCAGGCTGGTCATGTTTGAAAAAGAGGTATACTCGCCTGTCTCTATTGACTCCTTGGGTGCAGCAATCAAGGAGGCTGAAGTATAAAGCTGCTCCTGTACCAGCTTCTGGCAGAGAAGATCATAACGTTTCAGATACGAGGCCCCCTGGAATTCTTCAAACACCGGGAAGTGTGGAGATTTTTCTCTTACAGAAGCACAGGACTTTTCGCACTCTTCAACGAGCACAATCCACCCAACATAGGGTTTTGGTTGTTGCCCGAACGCCCCTTCCCTGTAGGCAGTCCATAAATCATGTGCTGTACCGATCGCTTCTTCTGTACGGTTATTGAAATTGTTGCCGAATGATGGACCCACATGGCTTTTCAGCTCGATCGCCGCAACCAGCTCTCCCTGATACAGAACGAGAAGATCCCAAAGTTTAGTCGGGCGGAAAAAACCGGGCAACGTCAGTGCTGCCCGTTGCTGGTGGATTTCGGCGCCCTGAAGGCCGTTGGCATGAATCACATCAAGAATCAGTGACAGAAAACCATCCATGTTCTTGCCAGCCGTTACACTGGCGCGTTCCCCCTGATCCTTTCTTCCTGAAGCAATCTGCTTGTCCCGGGCTGTCTGTCGGGTTCTCCAGAACCTCTGAACAGATTCGCGCGCTCTGACATCAAAATTCACCAGATCAACTGACATGATTACTCTCCATTTCTACCAAGTGCAGATCGCTCACTATGAGTCAATCCATAGAGTTGAAAGACCGCCCTGTTGCACGCATCAAGATCCAGAGATTGTGCAGCCGTTTTCAGCTCGACACGCAAATCCTCTGGAACATCTTTCCAGTATGGAATCCTGATACGCCGAATATACTGAGCCTGAAACCGAATATACCCTCCCCGCATCTTTGTCGAATAGGAAGCAACAAACAGCTTTGCTATCCTTGACAACAATACAGCCTGTAAAGCCCGTAAATCCCAGCCAGAAGAAAGCACATAGTACAGGTTGTGATGAGGGTAATATGTGCCGTCCTCATAGACGACGTGAGCATTCCCCTTGATATCTGGAATAAGCAACTTGGGTATCGTAGCCAGTTCTGGCCATATCCTATCGATGGTCCGAAACCATTTGTCCGGAGAACGTTTCGCACAATGCCTTCTAACCAGAGCAGACTTATGACTTTTCAGGTATTCCTGTAATTGAGGATACAGTTTCAGGGAAACCATTTTCCCGTTATCCTGGAAAGGATTGATGATTGCCTTGCCTTTCCACTCGACAGTTCCGTTACGGATATCTCGGGTAGCAACCAGAGGCAGCAGGCGTTCAGCCTCAATATCAACGCTTGCCATATCAACAATAAACACCTTGTCAGCACCTGTCGCAACCCCAATACCCACCTTACAGGACGCTTCTTCAAGCATTGGAAAAGAAGCTTCGAGTCGCCGTAAAAGAGCAAGCTGGTCAGATGAATCAAGAATCCAGGGCTCGGATCCGTTGACAACATTATACATGGTACAGTCAGAAGTAGCTGTATCTGGATCAAGCAGCTTGCATGACAAGTCCTGAAGTATCTTCCGGTCTACTACCGGTCGATGTGCTAATCGCGTTGGCCCCTGTTTGCCCCGGCTGATGACCGTAATGGCTGGATACGCCGACACCTCTTGATAAAAAGCAGGGGCACCTGTCATGTCGACATATGTATCAAGGCTGTATCCAGATGAAACAAACTTTCGCAACGGACCGCCATACCTGTTTTTCATCCATCGGTCAGCACAGATAAAACCTAGTTTTCCGTTTATCGAAAGGAGTCGTAAGGACTTTTCGATAAACGGAATGTAGATATCCGCCCTGTCATAAATAGTTGTATATAATGCGCGATAATGCGAGACCAGGCGGGGGGGTAATGAGTCCTGCCGGACATATGGTGGGTTTCCTACGACATATTCAAAGTCACCTTCAATCTCGGAAAGAAGATAATCATCTTGACGAATCCACTGCTTGAGCAATAACCGTGCGGACGAGTGATCGATACCTTCTGAGATCAGAAGCTGGTAAACGGCACTGCAAACCTTGATATAGCTCTCCTCATGTACCTCTACAGCATGGACAGCATGCGAGAGAGTATGCATATCCGCCTTTTCAAGACCTGATTGTTGCTTCCAGGCCATCAGCAATCTCTGAATGGCTGGAATCAGAAAATCACCTTCACCACATGATGGCTCCAGCAATCTCTGTCTATGAAGAGGTTTATCAATCGTATAACCTACGAGATCGAGAATAAAATTTACTACTTCCGGTCGGGTAAATACTGCACCCCGTTCTTTAAATGAAGGAAGAAAAGCCTGCTCATCAGCTTGTGGAACAATCAACGAAGCCTGCCTTGTAAACAACTCGGCTTCATAGCTTTGGGACATGAAGCATGGTTTTATGGGTACACGAGATAGATCTGAACATCTTCATGATACAAAAAGGGGAACAAAACTGTAGCTGAAGCCACAATAAAACCTTCCAGCTTGCTTCAATCACATCACCATATTCCCGCCATCTCCCCAAGATTTTTCTCCTACACCAAATCAGCTGATCATTTGGTCTCAATCCCCCTTACTCAATCGGGTCTGTCTACACACATAAACCCCACCATGCCACATAGATTAATCATCGCGTCTCAATCCCCCTTACTCAATCGGGTCTGTCTACACCGCCACACTCAGGTCTCGGCATGGTATTCCCGAGCGATGTCAGTCTCAATCCCCCTTACTCAATCGGGTCTGTCTACACTAAAGATGAATTGGAAACAGCTTTAAAGAACATTAATCCTATGTCTCAATCCCCCTTACTCAATCGGGTCTGTCTACACGAAGGTTGACCGGTGTCGCAGTTCACAGGCGGCATTGGACGTCTCAATCCCCCTTACTCAATCGGGTCTGTCTACACTGTCCCCCCGGAAACCCGCGCCAGACAAGGCTCTCCAGAGCGTTTTTCACGGAGGTCTGAAAAAAGAACATTTCACTCATAATTTCACCTTTTTTCTCTCATCATACAAGCCCGCAAATTCTTTAAATTCATTTACTTACACTCCCTGCACGGAGCTTTTTACGCCCTTTTCTCTGCAACTTATTATTTTTCAACAGGATAGGCCACTATAACCTCTATTCATCGAGTCTCAGAAAAAGCTCCGTGTAAAAAAGCCATAACCTTCATCGCAAAAACACTTTGCCTCCTCAGTATTCAAAGGTCCCGTCTCATAAATCAACCACATTCTGAACACACCTTTTCTCATTTCACCGTTCTGCATTCATGCAATAAAAAACTCCTCATCATGCGTCACCTCACCATTCCCGATAATGGTGATATCCTGACAGCAGTCCTCACATAACCGATAGAACCGGATACTGTCCCGGGTAACATCGATCAGCCGTCTGAGCTTTCCCTGCAATTCCTCCAGCTGGGAAGTGGAAAGCAGGCATTCGAACACGCTGTACTGCACCCGCTTGCCATAACGCTCCATCAGCTTCGCCACCTTCGGCAGCCGCTTGTCGTCAGCGATATCGTAACTGATCAGAAGAAACATGGCGCATCACCTCCTTCGGTACGGGATATACTCTTTCTCTCCCTTGAGAAACAGTGCGAATTCCTGCACCTGAAGATCGAGACAGCGACGGTAGCTGATATGATATGAAGCCTGTGAATGCGGACCATGGAAAAAATGTTGTTGAACAGCAGGCTGTAACCGAAACTCAGCATCGCATTGACCGGATCGGTCGGTGGGCGGCGAGTCCTTTTCGAGAATGAAAACCCGTCCCTGTCCAGAAGCTCCCCAAGAACCCCGAAATACACGGCGGCCTCACGTCCCTCAAATCCACGGACCGCATCGGGAGATTCTGCCTGTTCAACTGCTCCTTCAAGATGTTACAGTTGCTGGATCGCATCGAGCAACCGCAGTGAATTCCGCTCCTCACTCCGTCGTTTCAGGAGTATGGAGGCATTGTGGATCTTGCCCTGCACGAAATTCCGGGCGCACTGCACCTGAAACCGCGCATCGGTCGAACGATCGAACTGAAGGCGCTCCAGTTCGATATTGACATCATCGGTTGACTCGATCCGGCTGAAGTACTTCCCCCTGCTGGAGAGCAGCACAATCGGGATCCGGTGCATCAGGCAGAACCGCATTGCCGCAGGCGTCACCATGCACGCTCCGAAGATCACGATCTGTCCCACCTTGATCGAAGGAATATTGACGATATCCCGCTCGTTTTCGATCCGCAGAACGGTACCCTGCTCCTGGATGTAGAGCGTCCGCAGAAATGCCGCATCCTCGATGCTTGATATAACACGCTGAGGGACTAAAGGTATGCTGTTGCCTTATAAATCAACATACAATTTCACGTTGATATTTCGCAAGCGAGACTCATCAGCCGAATGAACACGACTCCTGCTCCCCTACCCTGCAATGCTTGCAGCCACATTCTCATAATAGCAAGATGGAAAGAATCGGGATTTTTCATATTTTATCCGGGAAATACAACGGACAAAATGACCGGAAAACCACCCAGATTCATGACAGAAGTAGCCGCCCTGGATCTCCTGAAAGAAGCACGTACACGTTTCACCCAGAAACAGATTGCCAACTATATTAAAAAGGGAGAAAAAACAATTCGTCGATGGGAAACCGGTGAAACACCCTGCCCGCCGATGTTGATCCCTGCCCTAAATGAACTGATGGCCGCTACCGAAGAAAAAGGATCCGAAAAGGACGACTATTTCAGCTTCATTGACCTTTTTGCAGGTATTGGGGGCATCCGAAAAGGTTTTGAGGCACATGGTGGCACCTGTGTATTTACCAGTGAATGGAATGACTTTTCAAAAAAAACCTACCTGGAAAACTTTCCCGGCAACCATCCGTTCATTGGAGACATTACGCAGGTAGCCGCAGAACACATTCCTGACCACGATATCCTTCTGGGAGGTTTTCCCTGTCAGCCATTCAGTATAGCAGGGGTCAGCAAGAAGAATGCCCTGGGTAAACCTCATGGCTTTGCCTGTGCAACACAGGGAACCCTTTTCTTTGACGTCGCACGGATAATTGACCAGAAACGTCCTGCCGCCTTCATGCTCGAGAACGTCAAGAACCTGAGATCTCACGACAAGGGCAACACATTCCGAATCATTCTCAGTACCCTTCAGGACGAACTCGGCTATGAGGTTCATCACCGTATCATCGATGGACAGCACTTCACTCCCCAGCACAGAGAACGAATTCTTATTGTCGGATTCAGGGAACAAACCGACTTTTCCTGGGATGCGCTGGAATTGCCAGCAAAAAACCATGTCCTTGGCGATATACTCCACAAGACCGACGGTTCAGAGCCTTACCTCCCCTGGGATGACAACAGGTACTTTGACCATGAGAATTCAGAAGTCAATCCGAAATATACCCTGACACCAAAACTCTGGGCATATCTGCAGGCTTATGCGGAAAAACACCGGGCTGCGGGAAACGGCTTCGGCTATGGCCTCGTCACACCAGACAAAACAACCCGGACACTCTCGGCCAGATACTATAAGGACGGATCTGAAATCCTTGTAGACCAGGGGCCTGACAAACGTCCGCGAAGACTGACACCCAGGGAGTGTGCGAGACTTATGGGTTTCAAGGATGATTTCAGGATTCCTGTCAGCGATACCCAGGCATACCGGCAATTTGGCAACAGCGTTGTCATGCCCGTCATGCAGGAAGTAGCACGAATCATGGTTCCCCATATGTTGTCAATCAAACAGATGGACGACATACCTGAAAAGCCAATGCAATCACAGGCAATCTCCTGATGGCTGATGTGGTAGACAGCACCACAAGAAGCAGAATGATGTCCGCAATACGAGGACAGGATACAAAACCTGAATTGCTTGTCCGCAGACTGCTTCACCGTCAGGGATACAGGTTCAGGCTGCATGTCAGGGAACTACCCGGAAAGCCTGATATTGTTCTCCCGAAATACCATGCAGTTATTTTTGTCAACGGCTGCTTCTGGCACGGCCATGACTGCCATCTCTTCAGGTTACCGACAACACGACAGGACTTCTGGGAAGAAAAGATCCGGAAAAACAGGGAGAGGGATGAACGTGACAGGCATAACCTTCAACAATCGGGATGGCGAACACTGACCGTCTGGGAATGTGCCCTGAAGGGAAAAACCAGACTCCCTGAGGACCGCTTGGTGAAGGAACTGTCAAACTGGCTGACAAACTCCGATACGAATCATGTCATACAAGGAGGAATAGCATGACGACTGATCTGGACACATGGCTTTCTGATTTGTCCACGCCGAACTACCTCTGGTATGCAAAGCGTCTTTCAGGAAACGATACACTTGCCAACGGGACACATCAGGCAGGGCCCTATATTCCGAAAGATGTTCTTTTCCGGATTTTTCCGGAATTGAATAACAGTGCAGAGAAAAACCCCGACACGACATTCAGGCTCTCAGTTGACTCTCATGGGGATGAACGAATGATACGGGCAATCTGGTACAATAACAGACTCTTTGGTGGCACCAGGAATGAGACCCGCATTACCGGGTTCGGGGGTATTGAGTCGCCATTACTTGATCCGGAGAATACGGGAGCTCTTGCTGTTTTCGCTTTCAGAATGGATGGAGAACACGAGGATGTTATCTGTCGGGTATGGGTCTGCAGGAACAGTACAGAAGAAGATCTGGTTGAAAGTCATCTAGGAGTCATTGAACCAGGAAAATGGCTGCTTCATTCCTTTGCCGGAAAACCATCCATTGAAAGAAATGAGGATGACAAAGCCACAAGACAGAATTGCTGGCTTGAAGAAAAGGACTTTCCCTCTGAATGGCTCCAGAAATTCCCGTCTGGAATCGAAATCATCCGGAAGACCATTGAGTTACGTCCGGAGTTCAGTCGGGATATACCTGACAAGCGACTCATCAAAAGACGCGAGTGTGAATATCAACTATTCAAAAGTCTGGAACAGGCTGTTGAATTTCCTCGAATTCAGGGCCCGTTCAAGAGCATAGACCTGTTTCTCGATATTGCCCAGAGTATTCTTCAACGAAGAAAGTCGAGAGCAGGCCGATCTCTCGAATTACATCTCAAGGAAATCTTTCAGGAAGAATCGCTTGTAGAGAACAGGACCTTCTCTCACCAGCCTGTATCAGAACTCAATAAACGCCCGGATTTCATATTTCCGTCAGCAACTGACTATCATGATCCGGGCTTCCCTGACGAGAAACTCAGAATGCTTGCTGTCAAGACAACATGCAAGGATAGATGGCGTCAGATACTGAATGAGGCTGACCGAATCGGGACAAAACACCTGCTGACAGTACAGCAAGGAATCTCAGTAAAACAGTTCAGGGAAATGCAGGAAGAGCATGTACAGTTAGTGGTTCCATCTGGACTTATCGGGAAGTTTCATGAAGACATCCGTTCAGAAATAATGACCCTCGGAGGGTTTCTTGATGAAATGAAAATCCTTGCATCATGAAAAACGAGAATGCGCTGGCGTTTGTCATTGCCTATTATCTCTCGAAATTTGATGATCTTGCCTATGAAACTCTTGGTTTCGGAACAAGACACAAACACACGAAGAAACAGAATGGATCCAGGGAGTCAATCCCAACTCTATCAAGAACATGAGAGATGAATTTGATCCACTTCATAACAACAGACGCTCAGGATGGCATCAAAGCGGACTGAGGCCAAGCCGAGTCAATCCTAATAAAGCAGGCTTTTCATATAATCCTGAAGGCACAGCACTTTTTAAATCGGCCGACAAGCCCACAATTCAACACACAATATCACGTTGATATTTCGCAAACGATACTCATCAGCCGCATGAATACGACTTCTGCTCCCCTACCCCATCAATCTTGCCGCCACATCCTCATAGTCTGGGTCTTCAGCATACAGCTTTTCCAAGTCCGAGCGCATCCTTGAGTTATGTCCGAGCTGTCCATATACCATGGCCCGTGCATACCGTACAGCCTTCAGCAACGCTTCAGAACGATCCTTCGTACGGCGAAGTGCCTGGGTCAGGGCTGATCGTGCCGCGGTCAGCAATCCCTGGGCCCTGAGTGCCTTGGCCTTGTAGAACAGCAGTGCCGCATGCATGTCCGATTCGTTTTCCACTCCTTCTGCCAGCTGGACAACTCTATGGAAATAATCATCACCTTCCTGTTCAAGAAGCAGCTCTGCAAGTGATACTCTGACCACGACATCTTCGGGAGCTACTGACTGCAATCGTTCAAGCTTCTGCATCGCTTCTCTATCCCGTCCCTGAACCTGCAACAGTTCAACCAAGGCGAGAAGCGTACCTGGCAGACCCGGGGACACAACTGCCGTGACCTCTTCGGTTACCGGCAGGGTCATGACAGGAGCTATATCATATTTTGAAAACAGCTTGCCGAGGGAGTCATGATGAGAAACCGTAAACTCAAAATGACGCTCGGCCTCATCGAGCAGCTCTTTACGAAAACAGAGATAACCTGCTATCCATGCAGCATCAGGGATATGCCTCGCCTGCCGGAAATAGCGCAAGGCATCGTCCTCACGTTCCTCGAACAACGCCCTGCAGCCGTCAATCAGGGCCTCTTCATCATCCGGGGTAACAAGTCGCTTGAAAAACCCCAACGACAACTTGCTCTCCGTTGAAACCACATTCTGGAGCCTGCCGCCTCCCCTTTTTGTGTTCAATGCCTTGGTATAGAACAGTCCTGTTCCCGGAATGCCGGCCGTCACCCTGCTTCCCCTGGGACCAATAGTGAACTTTGCCCCTCGTGGTCCGAATGAGAGAGAACCTCCAGACTTGCTCAGGTTGAGTGTAATACCAGGAACAATGGTAAATCGCCGCCAGAATCGGAATCCCATAATCTCAGATTTTCGTATGAGTCATAACCGGCTAAAATAGGATGGCCGGTCAGACAAAAACTGTCACACCTCACAATAACCATGAACCACTCCCCTACCCTCCTGCCCTGCTGAAACAAGTGCATTGGCGCATGCCAATGTGATGATTTATTAAATTATATAATTATCAAACAATCAAATCAAAGAATATCCAAACCAGCCTATTGAGTCCATATC
>Ga0272444_10001416_pt1 | contig 23062 bp, 21 predicted proteins | sample SSMForm13_FD_201033 | JGI IMG/M metagenome (GOLD analysis project Ga0272444, IMG submission 201033) | Marine sediment archaeal communities from Little Sippewissett salt marsh, Falmouth, MA, United States - SSM-Form-13 | ecosystem: Environmental > Aquatic > Marine > Wetlands > Sediment ...
TCATGCAATATTTTGTGGACAAAGGGGTTGAAGCTCAACGGCTGACGACCAAGGGTTTTGGGTTTACCCGGCCGGCCGCTAGCAACGACACGAAGAAAGGCCGTGCCAAGAACCGAAGGGTTGAATTGACGCCTGTTAAATAAATCCTATCGTTGCATAAACAACACATCAGATTATATGTTAAACGGCTAACGGCTTAGATAAATGCTTTATGTTGATTGAAATAAACATTACAAGAATTAGTCGTTGGCGGCATACAATGAAAACATTTTTTTTGCTGTGTTGTTTACCTTTCAGGAAAGCCGATGACACCGCATCTCCTTCGTTATCAAGGCCTTGCGGTAGACGACTACAGCTGCAGCCTTGATGCCTTGGACCTGCGGTATCCTCGACTTTTGCAACAATAAATAAAGAATCCAATCCGGTTATCAATGACCATACAGGTATAGAGATGGGGCAGGTCAGATGGTTATCCTGCCCCATTTTCATAAACCGGATTTGATCGGTAAACACTTAAAATAAACGTTTCGGAAGTTCTGCAATCTATTGAAAACAATAGGGGTTTGAGGCTTAAATATTTCACTCGTGTATGGAATGTTGGAATCATGGAATATTGGAATGTTGATCTTAAAATAATGCTATTCCATTATTCCAATTGTGAGAAAATCGAACCAGCTTGAACAAAGGAGAAACCACATGAAAAGAGTAAAGCTGTTTTTCGTATTGGCATTGGTATGGGTGTTCACCTCGGCATGTGCACACATGATGGGCTTTGAAAAAACCTCCCCAATCATCCATGGGATTTTAAAAAGAGGAGAGTTGATCGTTGGAACTGCCGGGAATATGCCGCCTTTGAATATGACGGACAAAAAAGGGGAAATTATCGGTCTTGAGGTGGATATGGCCCATTATTTTGCCGCGGCCATGGGAGTAGAACTCAATCTTGTGAAAAAACCATTCTCGGAACTCTTACCGGCCCTGGAGGCGGGTGAGGTGGATATGATTCTTTCAGGGATGACCATCACACCGGAGCGAAATTTGAAGGTTGCCTTTGCCGGTCCGTATATCATTTCCGGAAAAGCGTTTTTGACGAAAGATAAAGACATTGTTTCGATCAAAGATGCGTCGGAACTGAACCGGTCAGACATGCGTTTTGTGGCGTTGGAAAGCTCTACCAGTGAAACGTTGGTAAAAGAAATAATGCCCATGGCCCAACTGGTTACAACCAAAGATTATGATGATGCGGTTGAAATGGTTTTGCAGGATAAAGTGAATGCCCTGGTTGCGGATTACCAGATTTGTCTGGTTTCTCTTCTCCGATATCCGGATCAAGATCTTGTTTCAGTCATTACTCCCTTTACATATGAACCCCTGGGTATTGCATTACCGGCTGGCGATCCCCATTTGATTAACTGGGTAAACAACTTTCTAAATACCTTAGAAAATTCCGGTGAACTGGACAAACTCAGAGCCCGTTGGATCGAGGACGGCTCGTGGTTAAACGAGTTGCCGTAACAGGAATATTTTGTGATCCTGTCTGGTCGCGTTATTGGAAGTAACTTCTCAATAAGTTCTGGTGAATGAAATAATCATATTGAACGGAATCCATTTCACACACTGTAAATCCAAACAATCGCGTCAAGCAGGAGTTGCGTTTGACCGCTGAGGAAAAGATTGGTTGCCGTCAGTTTCAACCTGCTTTTTCCAGTGTTTCAGAGAGCTATGGTGGATCCCAAGGTTACGCGCGGCTTCTGATACCTTGTATCCTTGTTCGGTTACCAGTTTAACCGCATCGATTTCGAATTGTTTTGAATAGTGCTTTCGTTTTTGGGTCATTGGACACTTCCTTGAATATGGTTCTTATAACATGCTTTTCAAGGTGTCCGCTATAACTATACCACTTCATTTGTAACCCCCAGACGAGACCCCATATATGGCATTAACCTTTAAAAGAATCAAAAAAGGAGAAGTATGATGAAAAAAACATTTGTTTTCGCTGCTTTATTATCTGCATTTTCTCTGATGTTTGCCATAGCTGCCTCGGCGGGTCCTGCCATGGATCGTATCATGAAGAAAGGGGAGCTGGTGGTTGGCACAAGCGGAGCACAGCCGCCGATGACCGCCACCACCAAAAAAGGTGAGATCATCGGACTGGATGCTGACATTTCCAGGGCAATGGCCGATGCAATGGGTGTCAAATTAAAATTTGTTTCCATGCCATTTGCAAAGCTTCTTCCGGCCCTCGAATCAGGCCGGGTAGACATGATCCTGTCCGGCATGACCATAACCCCGAAGCGTAATCAAAAGGTGGCGTTTGTGGGTCCTTATTATGTTTCTGGAAAGGGGATACTAGCCGTGGCCGAAAAGTATGCTGACTTGCAAGAAGCAAAGGGATTGGATACACCGGAGGTTACTGTTGCAGCTCTAAAGAATTCTACCAGTCAGAAATTTGCCGAGACGCTAATATCCAAAGCGAAATTGATCCTTACCAATTCCTACGAAGAGGCGATTGATCTTCTTTTCAAGGGTAAGGTCCATGTCGTTGTAGCTGATTTTTATTTTTGTGCACTGACGGCTTATCGCTACCAAGATAAGGGCCTGATCGCAGGAGAGTCGCCGCTGACCTTCGAACCATTAGGCATTGCCATGGCCGAAGATACGCTGTTGATCAACTGGGTTCAGAATTTTATGATCAGTCTTCAAGACAGTGGAAAATTAAAAGAGATGGGTAAGAAGTGGCTTAAAGGAGGCCCATGGATCGATGAATTACCTTAAGCAGTGATTGAGATCAGATGTTTTGTAGAAAAAAATTCCATAGCCTTATTAACGCTCTAATTTTTTGTCAGAAACTTTTGGCTAAATATCTTGGGGATGGAGTTAGTACCTTTTTAAAAATTAATTTTTTTACCGAGCCTAATAAATATCTAGTGTCCATCCATAAATGAGGATTTTTGTTCAAGATCAAGGCATGCGAAAAAAATAACCGCAGACATATAGTTGATATTTTGAGGATTATTTTTTGAGTATAACGAAGAGATTGGGCAAAAAGACCATTTATGGATGGACACTACCTAACAGAACCGTTATCACAATGCCTGCCAAACAGTTTATAGACCAAATTTTGTTAATCGACCACTATGAAAAGGGCCGTCTGCGATTCGGCACTTTTACGGTTAGGAGGAGTTTAATGAAACAAAGTTCGGCCAAATGGGTTGTCTATTTGTTTTCTTTTGTTTTTCTGATTATTTCTTGCGCCGGGACCGAACTCACCCGCAAGCAAACAAATGAGGTCTATAAAGGAAAGCCCGCATCCTACTTCATTAAAGTCCAGGGTTGTTTGGATAAGACCTAGTCCGACCGTCTGGCCGGAATGCGAATTAAAACGAGTTCCAGAGGGGATGTGGATGTAACGACCTTAAGCGGCCATGTATGGGATCAGGCCGAGTTCCTGGGAGTGGTATAGTCTCTATGAATTACATCTGCCACTTTTGTCACTGGAGATTCTGAGCAGTGAATAATGGTTAACGGATAAAAGGGGTTCAGGTGTCAGGGAAAAATCGCACAAAACCTAAAACACGCCCGCGGAGCGTAAAACTGACACCTGGCACCAGTCGAAGATCCCGTCTGAAACGGCAGTGGGAAACCATTAATCAAAATCCCCCATTTTTAACCCTTTTTGGGGGATGACGCCGTCTATCAGATGGTATTATAAGGTAAGATAACCTGTTTTAAGTATATTATTTCATAATATCAAACAAAGGAAGGTAAAAAATGAAGCACAGTTCTTTACGGAGAGGAGTTGCCCTAATATTGATTATGGCAATAGCTTTGATTTTTTCACTGCCGGCGCTTGCTGGTACGGCTGAAGAGATTGATCGTGAGGTGGACGTTGCCGTTCAAAAGCTTTACAGACAAGCCCCTGCGGCGAAAGATCTGGCAAAGGTAGCTAAAGGAATCCTGGTTTTTCCGGACGTGGTTAAGGCAGGTCTTCTTATCGGTGGACAGTATGGCCAAGGCGCGTTGCGCAAGGGGGACAAAACGGTCGGTTACTACAGAACGGTGGCGGCTTCGTACGGTCTTCAGGCCGGTGCCCAATCCTTTGGCTACGCGCTGTTTTTTCTGAGTGAATCCGCCCTGGAATATCTTACCACCAGCAAAGGCTGGGAAATTGGTGTGGGCCCATCCATTACCGTCGTAGACGAGGGGTTGGCCAAATCCCTGACCACCACCACGGCAAAGGATGACATCTATGCATTTTTCTTTGGTCAGAAGGGCCTGATGGCCGGGATCGGTCTCCAGGGTTCCAAGATTACGAAAATTGATCCGGACAAATAACTCAAGGTTTTTCCTTGCACTTCTAAATCGTCATAAATGATACTACAACTATCATGGCGCATGAGAATATTTGCATGTTAATCGATTACAGAAAACAAAGGGAGGAAATGATGAAAAGAGTATTTCGATTTTTCAAGATTGCAGCAATTTTAACTGCGGCTATCGGCATAGCCGGCTGTGCGGCAAGCGGCATGAAGAATGTGGAGCATAGCGGATTCCTCAAGGACTACGGCCAGCTGCGGCCGGGCGCTGACGACAGAGCGGCACTTACTTATTTCAAGCCGGGTGTCGATTTTAAACCCTATACCAAGCTGATGTTCGAGCGGGTCGTGGTTTTTCTAAACCCCACGTCGGAAAGCCGTGAGACCGACCCGACCATTCTCAAGGAGTTGACCGACTTCTATCAGAATGCCCTGCTCGAAGCGGTGAAGGATGGGTATGAAGTTGTGGATCAACCCGGTCCGGATGTGCTCTGGGTGCGCGTGGCCATCACCGACGTGGTGCCGTCCAACCCGACGTCCAATACCTTGTCTTCCATCATTCCTGTCGGGATGGTCGTTGCCGGAGCGACCAAGGCTGTCAGTGATGCCAACCTGGGAACCGGTGAAGCCGCCACGGAAATGGAAGTTCTCGACTCCGTGACCAAGGAGCGCCTGGCCGCAGCAGTGGACCGTCGCCAGGGTGGAAAGTCCGCCTTCCGTGGCAAATGGGTGGACACCAAAAATGCCTTTGAGTACTGGGCGAAGCGCTTCCGCGAGCGGCTTGACGATCTTCGTGGATTATAAAAATAGAAAAAATAGTAGAAATTAGGGGAATGGCTTTTTCTGTTTGTGACAAATAGTGTCAGGACCCCCAATATACCATTGATAAATTTGGTGGAATTCAAGCGAATTAAATAGCAAACTTAAAAAACAATAGCCATGCGGTATGAAGATGGGGACAGATCAGATGGTTATCCGGTTTCTAAATACCTTAGAAAATTCTGGTGAACTGGACAAACTCAGAGACCGTTGGATCGAGGACGGCTCGTGGTTAAACGAGTTGCAGTAAAACGAATTAAAAAATCGCTCAATTTAGGTTAACATTCATTAAAAAAAGGAGATTCTAAAATGAAGTTTATGAGAGTTTGGGTAGTAATCATGCTTCTATTTTTCGGAGTCGGTTTTATCGGATGTGGTGGCGGGGGCGCCGAAATCAAAGCCAAGCAGACCACATTGGGTCAAGAATTAACCGATCTCGACAAAGCATACAAAGACGGTATCATTACTGAAAAAGAATATAACAAAGCCAAAAAGGATATTTTAAAAGGGAAGTAATAGGTGGCAATAATCCACATTTCGAAACATTAAACTATTTTTTAAATAAATACATTATGATCAATTAGGGTATGAGCCATGTCATTAATATCGTGCCACGACTGTGATTTGATTCATCGGGTTGATGCTTTGCCCGAAGGAAGCATAGCCAAGTGTTCCCGGTGTGGTGCGGTGTTGTATCAGCACAAACGCGACAGTTTAGAGCGTACGCTGGCGTTGACGGTGGCGGGGCTTATCCTGTTTGTGGTGGCCAACGCCTTTCCGTTTCTGGGTTTTAAACTCCAGACCCAGGTCCACGAGACCGTATTGATTACCGGGGTCCGGGAACTTTATCATCAGGGGATGTGGATCCTGGCAACCGTGGTACTGTTGACCACCATTGTCATGCCTGCGGCACAGATGATGGGGTTGCTGTACGTGCTGGTACCGCTCAGGCTGAACCGGATCCCCTGGAAATTAAGAGAAGTGTTTCGGTTCATCCAATCCCTTCGGCCGTGGGCCATGATGGAAGTATTCATGCTGGGTATTCTGGTTTCCATTGTAAAACTGGGCAAAATGGCCACCATCGTACCGGGTATCGCTGCGTTTGCATTCATGGCCTTGATCTTTATTTTGGCTGCGTCCATGGCGGTATTGGATCCGCATGCGGTGTGGGAAAGAATGAAAATCCAGGAGAGTATCCGAGGCATCTCCGCTGGACAGGCCAACCCGATCAGCTGCCATACCTGCCATCTCCTGTGCCGTTTACCTTCCCACGGGGTTCATGGATTGACCTGTCCGAGATGCGGCACGCCTCTGCACCGGCGCAAGCCCAACAGCATTGCGCGGACCTGGGCACTGATCCTGGCGGCCGCAATATTCTATGTTCCGGCCAATGTGCTGCCGATTACCATTGTCACCTCTTTGGGGAAGAAGCAGGCGGATACGATCATTAGCGGAGTCATTTATTTTATTTCCACAGGCATGTGGCCCATTGCGTTAGTGATTTTCGTGGCCAGTGTCTTTGTGCCGTTGTTAAAGCTTTTGGCTCTCAGTTATTTGACTTTTTCGGTCCAGCGTCGATCCGGATGGCGACCCGTGGATCGCACGAAAATCTATCGAATGGCAGAAGTTGTGGGGCGTTGGTCCATGGTGGATGTGTATGTGGTGACCATCCTGGTTGCCATGGTGAATTTAGGTGCCCTGGCAACCATCGAAGCCGGTCCTGCGGCCGTCTATTTTTGCGGCGTGGTGATTATCACCATGTTTGCGGCCATGAGTTTTGATCCCAGACTCATCTGGGACAATTGTGAGGAAAACCATGAATGAACAGCAAAGGCAAGAAACCGGTGCTTCGGGTGCGGCCCGGGCCGTTGTTAAACCCAAAAAAAGCGTTTCCATTGTCTGGATCGTGCCTTTGGTCGCCCTTTTGATCGGCGGCTGGCTGGCTTACAGAGCCGTTACCGAAAAGGGCCCCACCATCACCATTACCTTTCAAAGCGCCGAGGGGCTGGAAGCCGGCAAAACAAAGATCAAATTCAAAGACGTGGAAGTGGGTCAAGTGGAGGAGATCCGTCTGAGTCCGGACCTGTCGAAAGTTATGGTAACAGCCCAGTTGACGAAAGATACCAAAGACTATTTGTCGGAAAACAGCCGGTTTTGGGTGGTACGGGCCCGGGTGGTGGGCGGAGGGGTTTCCGGTCTGGGCACCCTGTTCTCCGGGGCTTATATCGCCATGGATCCGGGAAAACCCGGCAAGACGGTCCGGTCCTTCAAGGGGCTGGAGACGCCGCCCATCGTAACCACGGATCTGCCCGGTCGCCATTTCATGCTCAAGGCGGAAAGACTGGGCTCTTTGGATATTGGAAAGCCCGTGTATTTCCGTCAGATCAAGGTAGGCCAGGTGGTGGCATACGAAATGGAAAAAGACGGACACGCCGTTGATATCAAGATCTTTATTCATGCACCCCATCATGAGCGTGTGCATAAAAATACCCGGTTCTGGAATGCCGGAGGGCTGGATGTATCCGTTGATGCCACCGGAATCAAGGTAAACACGGAATCTTTTGTGACCCTGATGATCGGAGGGATCGCCTTTGAGACCCCCATGGATCCGGACCCCGGTCCGGCCGCCCAAGAGGATGAGATCTTTCGACTGTACGATACACGGGAGGATATTTACAAGAAAACCTATGTGGAAAAGACCCGCTGGCTGTTGCACTTTGAAGGTTCGGTGGGAGGTCTTTCCGTGGGCGCACCGGTGAAATTCAAAGGCATCAAGATCGGAGAGGTGATTGATCTAAAACTGGAGTTTGACTATGAGGCCATGGCCTTTCGAATTCCTGTGATAATTGAGATAGAACCGGAGCGGATCGAATGGACCGGCAGGCGAACCATTGACAAACGACGGGGGAACGAGATCCTTGTGGAAAAGGGACTCCGGGCGCAACTCAAGCAGGGTAATTTGATCACCGGACAACTTTACATTGATGTGGATATGCATCCGGACGATCCACCCCGCAAGATCGTATACGGCGGGAACTATCCGGAAATACCCACCATTCCCACGCCTATAGAAGAGATCACCAGAGGCATCACCAAAATTGTAGACCGGCTGGAAAAACTTCCCCTGGAGCAGATCGGCAAAGACCTCCGAGAGACCCTGGGGCACTTGAACAAGTCCACCGAACAATTGCTCAAGCTCATGCAAAACATAGATGAAAAGGTTGCACCAGCGGCCACGGCAACGTTGGAAAAGACCGAGACCACACTGACGAAGTTAGACAGGCTTTTGGATGCGGAGTCTCCCACCGGATATGAATTGAAGCAAGTGCTGACAGAGCTGGCCGATGCGGCCCGGAATATCAGCGTGCTGGCGGATTATCTGGGACGACATCCCGATTCACTGGTTTTTGGAAAGGATAAGGGCAATGAAAAATAGAGCATACTTTGGTAACATGGGGCGGGTATTTTTCTTTATAGTGTTCTTACTTGCGGCATGCAGTACCACCCCTGCGGTGAGATATTATACTCTGAATCCTTTTTCCGAGATGCAATCGGATATTACTCAAGCGGTTTCCGGAGATACCCTTGCCATTGGTGTGGGGCCGGTGGAATTACCAAAATTTCTTGACCGGCCTCAGATCGTGACCCGAAAAAGCCAAAACCGTGTAGAAGTGTCCGAGTTCCATCGATGGGCCGGCTCGTTTTCAGAAGATTTCTTACGGGTTTTGGCCAAAAATATTTCCATGCTTCTGCCTGCGGATCGGGTGGCCGCATATCCCTGGACAGACCAATTCTCCCCGACCTACAGTATTCAGCTGATTGTGGAGCAGTTTGACGGCCGGTTCGGGGGGCAGGTTGTGTTGAACGTGACCTGGTGCGTATGGAATCAAAAAGACACGAATCAAGCAATATTTAAGCATACCCGTATCAACGAGCCCGTATCCGCCGGGGACTATGATGCACTGGTTGCGGCCCAGAGCCGGGCCATCGGCACGCTCAGTCGCGCTATTGTTGATGAAATAGAGAGGGTAAGTCATAGGGACTGAAGTTTTCCCGGTAGCAAAAACTGATCCGGTAATGTGTTGGTTATGCAAAGATAGAATAAAAACAAAGGAGAGAATTAAGGTCATGAAATCGTGTTTTGATAGTAAATTCATAAAGATTTTATCGTTGGCCTTCATATGGTTTGCCATAACGGCATGCGAGAAAAAAGTTGAAATCATTGAACAGGTCCGAGCCCTCAAGACCATCACCGTTTCCGAGCCGGCCTCCGGTCAAGTACGCAAGTTCTCCGGGATTGTCAGCGCCACCGATTCTTCCAATCTGAGTTTTGAGGTCAGTGGAAAGGTTGAGACGGTGTATGTCGATGTCGGAAATCCTGTCCGGAAAGGACAATTATTGGCCGTTCTGGATAAAGAACCTTACCGGTTGGACGTGGATGCCGCACAGGCTGAACTTGTAACGGCCGAGGCCAAGGTTGTTAATACAAAAGAGGAGTACGATCGGCAGGAGAGGGTTTATTCACAGGGCGCGGGTGCCAAAAGCAAGCTGGAGCAAGCCAAGTATAATTACGATGCCGCCCGGAGTCAGGTGAATTATCAGATCGCAAATCTGAATCTCGCCAAACGAAATCTCCGCAAGACCATGCTGACATCGCCGTACGACGGCCATATCGCCTGGCGCTCCGTGGATCCGAACGAGGAAGTGAAGGTTGGACAAAAAGTGTTTACGATTGACGCCAAAGGGACATTGGAGGTGTATCTGGCGGTTCCGGAGACCACGATCCATCAAATACATATGGGTACTCCGGCAACTGTCAGGTTTTCCACGCTGCCCGGTCTCTCTGTAAAAGGGCGTATCTCCGAAATCGGTTCCGCCGCTGTAAAAGCAAACGCTTTTCCGGTCAAGGTGGGACTGATCGAGCCACCGGCGAATATAAATCCGGGTATGACTGCTGAAGTATCTCTGGTCCTGAAAGATGACAGCCAAATGACCGGTTACCGGGTCCCGATTCAGGCGATCCTTCCCGCCAAGGAGGCAAGGCAGGGATATGCTTTTGTGTATGACCCGGAAACCTCCACTGTTCGGAAGACGCAGATCCAAACCCTCGGCGCGGAGCAGAACATGACGATCGTATCCGAAGGTCTTTCTGCCGGAGATATCATTGCTGTTGCCGGCGTAAGTTTCCTGGCGGATGGAATGAAGGTGAAGCTAATGGAACAGTAACTATCCGGGGTGGTGAAAATCGCCGTGTATACAGATGGAATTTTAATCCGCCACCGAACTTTGGCGGATTAATCCCATTTTTGTTTCATATCTTAAGGTTTCAGGTTTCAGGTGTCAGGAATGATGAATAGAGGCGCTGACACCTGACACCTGACACCTGAAACCAGGCATACGGGAAGGAATAAATATGGGATATTTTTTAAAGCCATACTATGGGCAATTTTAATCACCCCAGTTAGGGTCCATAGTGTCGAAAGTCTTAAAAAATATGTCAGGTTTTTTGAATTCGGAGTAGAAAATGAAAGGTATAACCGATTTTGCACTCAATAATTCTCGAACCGTGATTGTAATAATGCTGGTGATAGTCTTTGGCGGCATTATTCTGTTTGGGAAAATTCCAAAACTCGAAGATCCGTACATTACCATTCGCGAAGCATTGGTCATGGCACAAAACCCCGGTATGTCTGTGGAGAAGGTTGAGCGGCTGATTACCCGCCCCATAGAAGAAAAAATAAGATCCATGGGTGAAGTAGATGATATCAAAGATTCCACCTCTAAGGTCGGCGAATGTATTATCCATGTGACCATTAAGGACGAAGTGCCTGCAGAAGATCTTCCCATGGTCTGGAAACTGTTGCGCAATCGAATGAGCGATTTGGAACCCAGCCTGCCTGCCGGCACCATCGGCCCCATGGTAAACGATACCTTCGGTGACACATCCATGGCGACAATTGCGCTCTGGAGCGATGGTTTTTCTATGGCGGAAATGCGTGAAACCGCCCGTGAAATCCGGGAACGCCTCAACCTGATGAAAGGGATCCAGAAAATTGATCTCACCGGTGTTCAGGAAGAGCGCATTTATATCGAATTTTCAAACGCCAAAATGGCACAAATCGGAATTGATCCAAGGGTTATCGGAAAAAGCTTACAGCAGCAAAACATCATCCGTCCCGCCGGCAGGGTAGATATCAACGGTATGGAAATCGTCCTGGAGACATTGGGCAGCTTCAACTCCATTGAGGAGATCGGTGATGTCCTGATACCCGTTGCCGGCACCCAGGCCGCAATCCCGCTGCGCGATATTGCAAGTATCAGGAAAGCATATGTGGAACCCATCCGGAACCCTGCGTATTACAACGGCCATCAAGCGATTGTTTTGAGTGTATTTTTGTTTAAGGGCGTGGATGCGGTGGAATTCGGCGAACGATTGAAGAAAAAAGTTAGTGAGATTGAACAGTCCCTTCCTTGGGGCTACAAGCTTGATTTTGCCACCTTTCAGCCCGAACTCATCAGCAAGGCCGTCAACGGGATGGTGAGCAATGTAATACAGAGTGTGGGGATTGTCCTTGGGGTGGTCATGATTATGCTGGGGTTTAGAACCGGCTTGATTGCGGGATCATTCATTCCCCTTGTCATGCTCTTCGGGGTGGTCATGATGAGTGTGCTGAATATAGATATGCAGCGCATTTCACTGGCGACCATGATTATTGCTTTGGGTATGTTTGTAGACAACGCTATTGTGGTGTCCGATGATATCAAAGTGAATCTGGAAAGCGGGATGGATCGCAAAGATGCAGTTCTTAAATCAGGCAGGTCTCTTTCCGTCCCCCTTTTGACCAGTACCCTCACAACGGTTTTGGCCTTTGGACCGATTATCCTTCAAATTGGAAGTACCGGTGATTATACCAAATCGTTGGGCCAGGTGATGATTATTTTGCTCATGGGCTCATGGTTTTTGTCCATGTTCTCCTCCACCAGCTTATGCTACTGGTTTATGAAGACCAAGCCTGCTCCCGGCAGTGACAAAAAAGAAAAGATGGATCCTTACCAAGGTAAATTCTATCAGATTTACCGAAAAATCCTGGTATTCAGTCTGCGCAATCGGATGCTCGTGCTGGGTGTCGTGGGTGTAATATTTGCATTAGCGGTATTCGGGTTTACAAAAATACCACGAATCCTGTTTCCCAACGGAGACAGAAATCAGTATACGGTGTATCTCGATTTTCCTGCCGGAACCCATATCGAGGAAACCGATCGGAATGTTCGGGAATTTTGCGCCTGGCTGCAGGATAAAAAAGAGAACCCGCAAATCACCGGGGCAATTGCCTATGTGGGAAATGGCGGACCCCGATTTTTCCTTTCCCTGTCGCCGACGGATCCTGATCCGAATAATGCTTTTGTTATCGTAAATACACAAACAGGGGATCAGGTGGATGAACTTATCAAACGTACGCGGCGGCATCTGCTGGATCATTTCCCCAATGCCCGTGGAAGGGTCAAACCGATGTTCCTGGGGTCCTCCGAACCCGGAATATTGGAGATCCGGCTCAGTGGTCCGAATATAGACGTATTATGGGACCAGGCCGAACAATTGAAGGCTGGATTAAGGAAAATCTCCGGCACCCTGGATATCAAGGATGATTGGAATAACCGGGTTGTTTCAACCAAGGTTGATGTTGATCAGTACCGTGCCCGCCGTGCCGGATTAACCTCGCAGGATGTGGCCGACTCTTTGAGTTTCTTTATCGACGGCTCTACGGTAACCGATTTCCACCAGGGCAATGTAGATATTCCCATTGTGGGGCGTGGGATCAAGGCGGAACGGGATTCCTCATCCGACCTGGCGACACTTAACGTCTATTCGCCATCCAGTAACGCCGGTGTCCCCCTCAATCAGGTTGCCGATGTATACGGTATTGGAGAACTCAGCCGTATCGTTCGATACAATCAGGAGCGCACCATAAAAGTCAGCGCCAGGCACCAGTTGCTCAAAGCCGTTGAACTTTATGAGCAAATCAAGCCGACACTCGACCGGCTGGAGTTTCCCCAAAATCACCATTGGGAAATGGGAGGGGAGCTGGAAAACTCTGCCAAAGCAATGGGCAAACTGGCCAAACCGTTGTTTCCATGTTTTGCCGGCATCGTCATTCTGCTGGTATGGCAGTTTAACTCGATCCGGCGTGCCGCCATCATAATGCTGACCATGCCTCTGGTGCTGGTGGGTGCTGTGGTGGGTCTGTTTGTTATGAGGGCGGATTTTGGTTTCATGGCCATTTTAGGACTCCTGGCCCTGGCCGGATCCATTGTGAACAACGGTATTGTCATGATCGATAAAATAGAAGAAAACAAACGGGAAGGGCAGTCACCCTATGATGCGGTAATCAATTCAGCCATCAGCCGCTTCAGACCCATACTGCTTTCGGTTGCAACAACCATGCTTGGGTTCACGCCGCTGATTATTTACCATGACGCGCTCTTTTACAATATGGCATGTGTCATGTTTTTTGGCCTGGGAATCGGCAGTCTATTTACGCTTAACTATGTTCCGGCGCTTTATACCCTGTTTTTCCGTATTGAAGCACCGGATAAGTAGTGGGCAAATATGGTCGTTAAAGTTCGTTAAAGAAGGAACGGTAAAATGAAAAACTGCTGTCTCATTTTTGGATTAGTTATCAGTTTTGCCCTGCTGTTTACCGGATGCGCGGTCGGACCTAATTATATGAGGCCCAACACACCGGAACCTCAGAAATGGCTTGAGGAAAAGGATCCTGCCATCAAGAGTGAGCCGTCGGATTTTGGCCGATGGTGGACGGTTTTTAATGACCCGGTTCTCAACACTCTGGTTGAGATGGCCTTTCAGCAGAACCTTCCCCTTAGAATTGCAGGAATCAGGATCCTGGAAGCCCGTGCCCAGTTAGGGATCGCTGCCGGAAATCTCTATCCTCAATCGCAGGCGGGCAAGGGAGCCTACACCTATACAGACGTGAGCAAAAACACCGCGAATTCACAGCGTGGTGCCGACTTTCATTATGGTAATATAGATTTAGGTTTTGACGCTGCCTGGGAACTGGACTTCTGGGGTAAATTCCGCCGTGCCGTTGAATCAGACATGGGTAACCTCGAGGCTTCAATTGCAAGCTATGATGACATCCTGGTGACCCTCACTGCTGAGGTGGCCCGTACGTATATCTTTATTCGTACGCAAGAGACGCGTCTGGCCATTGCGAGAGCGAACGTAAAGATTCAGGAACAGTCCCTTGAAATCGCCGAAACGCGATTCAAAGAAGGAGACATCACCGAGCTTGATGTGCAGCAAGCCAGAGCGCTTCTGCGAGACACTCAGGCCACGATTCCCCGGATACAAGCCGGCCTTCGACAAAACAAGAACGGGCTTGCTATTCTGCTTGGGATACTCCCCGGGGAACTCAAGGAGTTATTAGACACACCAAAGCTCATTCCCGCAGTACCTGCTGAGGTAAGCGTGGGAGTTCCGTCGGAGTTGCTGCGCCGGCGCCCGGATATCCGCCTTGCAGAGCGTCAGCTCGCCGCCCAGAGCGCCCTGATCGGAGTGGCGAAGGCAGACCTTTACCCCCATTTCTCTCTTTTTGGCTCCATTGGGTTGCGGTCAAGTGATTCAGATGTAACAGCAGCCGGTTCTCCCGGCGGCAGCTCGTTTAGCGACCTCTGGGATTCCGACAGCATCGAATTTTACGGCGGTCCCGCGTTTACCTGGAACATTTTTAACTACGGACGCATCAAAAACCGAGTTCGTGTTCAGGATGCCCGATTTGAGCAACTGGTTGTTAATTACCAGAATACAGTGCTCAGGGCGGCTCAAGAAGCGGAAGACGCCATGGTGGCCTTTTTGCGGTCACAGGATGAGGTAAAATTTTTATCGGAAAGCGTGAACGCAGCCACGCGTTCGGTGGATATTTCCATGATTCAGTACCGGGAAGGTCTGGTAGACTATCAGCGGGTGTTGGATGCCCAGCGATTTCAGACTCAAGAGCAAGACCTTCTGACGGAAAGAAAAGGATCTGTTGTCCTGAATTTTATTGCCATGTTTAAAGCCCTTGGCGGGGGCTGGCAGATTCGTGAAGGAAGGGATTTTGTTCCTGAGGAAATCCGGAAAAAGATGCAAGATCGGACAAACTGGGGGAATTTGCTGATACCCACAAAGCTGGAAACGCCACCGGCCCATGAAGACAAACCCTAACGCTGCAAAAGCCGGAGGGCTTCAGAGCCAAGGCGCCAAGGGTGAAGCCGTAGTAAATCTACTGCGAATCTTTGGCAACGCCGGATCTGGAGTCCTCCGGCTTTCCCGAAGGGTAAACTACATGGCCTAAAATTAACCCCATCCTTTGAATTCACTATGGGTTGGAAATCCAAATGGGAAGTAATTATATAATTTAAATTAGAATATCATAGTGTTATTCCCTTTCGGCAGGTTGTTTATGCAAAGTTAGGGTAAACTGCGGTGACGATTGCCGGAATGGTAATACCTGCATCAAACTGTTTGTAATAGAAACACTATGGAAAACTTTTGTCACTTTTTCGGTTTAATCAGGTTGGTTATATGAAACAAAATCAGCTGACCATAAATAATATCATTCTCTTGTTTTGCCTAATTGTCATGATTCTTTTCTTCCCCGTAATATCTTTTAATCGGGTGCTGATGAAAAACATACTTTTTACAGCCATCGTTTTGTTCGGCACTTTTTCTCTGGATTTTGTTAAAAGGGCTCAAAAAGTTCTGATCGCATCCGGAACCCTTACCATATGTTTAAACTGGCTGGATCATTTTTTTCCGGGCCATGTGTTGGACCTGGTCTTTTCCTTCTCATTTTTTTTCTTTAACCTGTTTATTGTTGTATTTATGGTCAGGCATATCGCCCAGAGCGAAAAGGTCAATGTCACCATTATCCTCAATTCAATCAACGGCTATCTGTTGATCGGAATATTAGGATCGGTGCTCCTGGCCATGGCGGAACTACTGCAAAAATCTCTGTATCATCTGGATACCGGGGCCATTAATTTTGCCGGAGGGACTGCCAAAGGGTTTCATGATTTTCTATACTTCAGCTTTGTTACCCTGACAACGTTAGGATACGGGGATATTACACCGGTTTCAGCGTTTGCAAAATCCGCCACGATTATCATTGCCGTTACCGGCCAGCTTTATTTGACTATTCTGATTGCCATGCTGGTGGGAAAATTTCTCAGCCGAACCGAGAGCTATTAATCAGCGCGACATTAATCCCTCTATCGCTATATATAGGAGACATATCATGCCGATTCAAAGAATCAATTTTTTAAGCTTTGTTCTGATTCTCGTGCTCGCAGTGGTTACGTTTCAGGATATCGTAAAAGCCCAGGATACCACACCCCCATTAAGCAAAGGGGCTGGAGATACGGAAGAAAGTTCTTCGCTGAGCATCTCTGATTTGGTTTCTTTTTCCACAGAGCTTTCAGAGCGTTTGTCTGCCCTCCAAAGAAATGTGGAACTCGATTTTGATTTGTCGGGCTTTGAAAAAGATCTTGCAAAGACGCAAGAGCAGTTAAAAGTGCTTTCTGTTAAGTTGAAAGAGATAAAGGCTGACGGCAGATTAGGTTACCAAAAGCTTTCGGGATTGAAAGCGGAAATTGTTGAGTTAGACAAAGCATTTGAAAAGAAATGGAAGCCTTTCGCAAGCCATATCAAACAGGTCGAGCGTTGGAGCAACGAATGGTCACAGGACAAAGAACGCTTGCTGGCACTGGAATCGTCTCTGCCAAAGGATGAATCCTACAAAATGATGAGGCCGACGATCATCAGAGCAGAAGAGACCATTGACAAGGCCAAGAAACTCATTTTAGACAACCTGAAGTCACTGCTCACAAAGGAAAGCAAGTTTGCGGATACCCAAGTATCTGCGAATTTGCTGCTGGCTGAAATCGACGAATTGCTTGAGTCTCTTCGCCAGGACTGGTTCCAAAAGTCCGCCCCCTCTATTTTCTCGTCTGAGTTTTATGGTCAGTTCAACACGGCTTTTAGTGGCGATTTGCGCCAGGGTTTGGAACTCATCTCTGTGTCTCAATGGCGGATTCTTCAGAGAAACACTCTCTTTATTATGCTCCAGATCGCTTTCTGGTTGATCTTTTCGGTCCTAATATTTTATAACCGAGTTGCTCTGGGCACAGAGCCTCGCCTGCTTTTTTTGGCCGAACGACCTCTTGCTGCCGGACTACTGATCGGCTCAATGGCACTCTTTCCATATCATGAAGCAGGCCTCGGCCTCTAGCGTGTGATCATTTCAGCAGTGGTTGCTTTCAGTGTGGCTCGGCTCTCTGGTCACTTTATTGCCGGGCTTTGGAGACGCCGTTCTGTCTATGGGATGTTCATCGTCCTTATCATCAACCAGCTTTTACAGCTTTACGACTTGGCTCATCCTCTTTTTTGTTTATATGTCCTGATCGTATCACTAATCGGCCTGTTTCTTTGTTTATGGCGTATGCCGACCACTATTCGTCGTGAGGAATTGCGGCTCTATCGTTGGGCGCTGAAGGGAGGTATCGCTGTTTGTGGCATAATCGTCGTGGCGAACATAAGTGGTTACAGTGCCCTGGCCTCACATCTGCTCGTAGCCTCACTGGGCACCGTTCTGATTTTTCTACTGGGATGGATTGTGATCGAGTCTGGACGAGGGGGCTTGGCGTGGATATTTAAAAGGTCCTCTGCGACCCGGCTTCCTATTTTTGAAAAGAATGCGACCGCCATCATTCACGTTTTATCTCACCTGTTCAATTTACTTGTAGGTGCCTTCGTTACCGTATACTTACTGGTATCCTGGGGGTTTTACAACAATGGAGCTGAGGCTCTTGGCTCTGTTATGTCTATGGGGTTCACTATTGGATCCTGGAAGGTGAATATCGGCATCATTCTTACGGTTGTATTATGTCTTTATGGCTCCCTGCTTATATCCAAAGCTGTGCAGAGCATTCTCTCAGAAGAGGTGTTTCCTAAGCGAGGCTTGGAAAGAGGGGTTCAAATCTCCATGGGTCATCTGATACATTACGCCATATTGCCGGTCGGTTTTCTACTTGCTCTAGCGGCCCTGGGTGTCAATTTCACGAACATCACCATCATTGGAGGTGCTTTAGGTGTAGGTATCGGATTCGGGCTTCAGACCATCGTCAACAATTTTGTAAGCGGACTCATACTTCTCTTTGAACGGCCGGTCCGGATAGGTGATTATATTGAGATCCAGGGCCTGTGGGGTGAAATTAAAAAAATTGGACTGCGGGCGACAACTGTTGAAACATTCGACCGAGCGGATATAGTGATTCCCAACAGCGATTTGGTAACTAATCAAGTGACCAATTGGACCCGAACAAATCGCCTTATGCGCCTTAAAATTCCCGTGGGGGTTGCATATGGCTCTGACGTGCCACTTGTGATGAAGATTCTCCTTGAATGTGCTCAGGACAATCCTTCGGTGATGTCTTCTCCTAAACATCAAGTATTATTCAGAGGATTCGGGGACAGCTCCCTCGATTTTGAGCTTCGAGTTTTTTTGTCGGATATTGATTACCGCTTGATTGTGCAAAGCGAGATTCTTCAGGAAATTGACCGGGAGTTCCGTTTGAACGACGTGGAGATCCCCTTTCCTCAACGAGATTTGCACATGCGCAGTATAGAACTACCTGTGACAGAAGCGATATCAGGCTCTATTCTACCTGGAGCTTCCGTTCGATAGCGGCACCATGAAGTTTCGGCCGGCCCCATAACCCAGATTTCTCATGAAAAATTTATTTTAGTAATTCTGGAAAGATAGAAGCAGATGGAGAAGATTGTCCTGGGATCTATTTCAAGGGGGAACTCGAATTTACATACTCAGGGCTTTTGCTTTATAAAATGAGAATAGAAATGTCCCATTTAACCTTTTGTGGAATATGTACTTAAGCATGATTCATTTTAAATAACAAATAGTTATAAAACAGAGCCTATTGGAAGGGGTGTTGCTCTAGAAAACGAGAACAGAAATGTCCCATTTTACTTTTTGCGAGATATGCCCTTGAAGCTGTTTCTTCTGAAATAACAAGTAATTATAGAATAGAACTATGCTGGCATCGGTTTTGCTCTATGATGTAGCATTACAGCTATTGAGCAATCTGCTTTGTGTTTTGGCAGCAATAGAAAACCAAAAAGGTCTGAATTTACAATTTGAGGCTTCAGTGCTGAAAATATGTCACACTGAACACGTGATAAGTGAGAAAGGATTTTAAAGATTAACCTAACAAACAAGGAAGGAAAATATGAAAAAGCATTATTTGACAACGTTTTTTATTGTGATGATCGGCGCCCTGATGTTCAGTTGCGCACCCGGGCAAGTGCAAACCCCCCAACCCCTTTTCAGTCCATATGCATTGGAAATGGATCAGTATAAACCCAAGGTTGACAATTTTATGGTGATTCTCGATAAATCTTCGTCAATGTCTTGGAAGTATAATGAGCAAAAACGGTTCACCATTGCCAAGGATTTTTTGAACGCCATGAATCAGACCCTTCCGGAAATGAAGGTTAATTGCGCGTTCAGGACTTTTGGGACCAGCGCGTTCGGAGAGCCTACGGCGCTTATTTACGGGCCTGCGGAATATTCAAGAAAAGAGTTTCAAGGGGCGTTGGACGCTGCAGAGCGTGCCATCGGAAGGAGTCCTTTGGCAGCAGCCATCACCGCTGCCGGTGCTGACTTGAAGGAAAGCCAAGGCCAAATAGCGGTAATTATCCTCAGTGACGGAGCGGATATGGACACAACGCCGATAGCGGCTGCCAAGAACATGAAAGCTCAGTTCGGTGACCGGGTTTGCATATACACAGTACTGGTGGGAGATGATCCTGACGGTGAGGTGCTGATGAAACAGGTTGCTGAAGCCGGTGGTTGTGGATTTTCAGTGCGTGCAGACGATGTTAAAGATAGCGGTGACATGGGAAATTTTGTGAAAAACGTATTTTTGGCCGGGATGGCCAAACCCAAGATGGCCAAACCGTTGGACAGTGATGGGGATGGGGTAACGGATGTCTTGGACCGGTGTCCGGATACTCCCAAAGGTGTTACAGTGGACACCCGGGGTTGCCCCATAGACTCGGACGGTGACGGTGTGCCGGACTATCTGGATAAATGCCCGAATACGCCTAAGGGAGCCAATGTGGACGCCAGGGGATGCTGGACCTATGCAGCGGTGGTGCTGTTTGACTTTGACAGTGCTGAAGTTAAGTCCGAAGCTTTTCCCATGCTTGATGAGGCGATCTCCATACTGAAAAAAAATTCGGAGATGAAAGTCGAGATTGATGGACATACGGATAATAGGGGTCCTGCGGCTTATAATATGAAACTTTCTGAAAGACGTGCCAAATCCATCATGCAATATTTCGTGGACCAGGGCGTTGAAGCAGAGCGGCAGACTACCAAGGGGTTTGGGTTTACCAAGCCTGCGGCAAGCAACGACACAAAGCAAGGCCGTGCCAAAAACCGAAGGGTTGAATTCACGCCTGTTAAATAAAAAAATCCGGTTATTAATGACCATACAGGTAGAGAGATGGGGCAGGTCAGATAGTTATCCTGCCCCATTTTCATAAACCGCAGGACACCTGGGTCAGGTCTTCATTCTTCACTCTCCACAAAAATCTGTCAATAATGCAAGCCTGACCCCCTTGTCTTCGCTACATATTCCTATTTGTTGTTCGCGTTTGATTGGCGGAGCGTTTCCTGCAGGATTGGGAGCCTTTGACGGTCTTTGGGATCGCGGGACCTAAGTTTTAGTTCGACGATGGTCTTGAGAGACAGTATCCGCACCTTTTGCCCTCTAAATTTTATTTTGATTGTGTCACGTAGCAGATCATCGTATCCTCATCCATGGTCGTTATCGGTGCCCCCTGCGCTACCGCTGCAAGGCCTCCCACAACAATGAAGTCGATGTCGGCTTTAGAAAGGGCTTCAAGCAGGGCGCTCAGATTTGCGACCCGAGGCCTGCTTTTTTCTTTGTGTGAAGGCATTTCTCAGCTCCCATATGGCGCGAAGGGAATTATCATTTGCGACGATTCTCTCTTCCAGGCTCATTTTGAGGAATATCGTAATCAGCCCGCAGTCAACCCCTTGGTTTTGTGATGCCGTATGTTTATCTTGTGATGTCATTATCGTTAATAAATGGCAATAATGAAAAAATTTATCAAGTGTTTCTATTTTTGCAACGTCCAACGCTCGGCATAAGGCGCGGCGGCTTTTTGCCGTCGCCCTTAATGCCGTTGATATGTGTTTTTTTATAACATTTTTATTTAGAATGGATTTCGAACAAATTCATTGCAACTTCGTGTAACCTGCGAATGGCGTTTGCTATTTCTGAAAACTTAATTTCATAATTTGCTAATACGGCACTATCTCCATTACCCCCAACCATGATCATAATAGGTAGTCCAGGTTCCAATTCATCCTTCTGTATTGCCTCTGCCATATGTTCCGCAACGTTCCTAATATTTGGTATCGATTTGGTTTGTGCTTCAATAGCACGTTTTGTGATTTTTGGTATGATCCAATTTCCGTTGTCGCCCTTTATCCGTTCCAATTGTTTTAGTAATCTGCTTACAGCATTTACACATGTCTCGAAATGGTCGGTAAATGCCAAAATATGTATAATCCTACCTTTTATCATTTCTTCTGGAGGACGTTCCATTTCTTGAATTTGTTCGATAATAGCTAATCGTGCCTCTTGATATTCTTTAACTGCTTTGTCAACGAGCCGAACAAAATTACGACGATACATGCCTTGCTTTTGCGTCAATCCTTTGTCACCCACTAATGCATGCAGAAGTAAATATTTTTTTAAAGGAAAATCCAAATCTGAAAGATCCGGCATTTTACATTCAGTTGGAAGCACGATATGATCCTTTTTTGCCACATACGCCGCGGTTCACCTGGCGCAGGGGCGTGCAGAAAACTCCTCCGAATGCAAAAGCCCTCCTTCACGCTAAAACATCCAAAACGCCTCGGCCCCTGATCTCTGGTGGAACCGTTTGTTCGGCATTTCTATGCTGTTTGCCAAGACATTTCTTGATATGAAAATTCCCAGAGTTCAGCGCTATCTTTTGCATGTTCTATAGTCATGCTGACAATATTGCCTTGTTCATCAACATCAATATAAATATTTTCACTTATTTCTTTGGTCTCATGAACGGCCTTGTCTGTAAATTCTATGTGAGCTGTATCTGTGTCTGAAAAATATTTAACTCTCATTTTTTATTTCCCCTTGTATGATCTATCAAAGAAGGCATTATGAACCGTTTCTCCATCTTGGAGCAAGATAACCCTCAAGTATTTTCCAACTTTTGATATTTTGGCCCATTTTCTGATCCTTCCATCTGACTGTATCTCCACCTTTTCCGGTTTTTCCATGACCAATCTTATCCAATTCTCTTTGATCTGAATACGGTCGGGTCGCTTCCGCATATAAGAAAAATATTGTGTAGTCTTCATTTATTAAAATCCAATTCCATTGTTGATGCCGAACGATAAACTTACCGGCAGCGAGGGCCGCGAGGCCCTTGCTGTCGGGTACAGTGTCAGGTTGGGCTCAAATCTATAATCCCCACCTGTAGTAGTTTTTACTTGATTTTAATCCAATTAGTCTCGGTAATTTCATGAAACCGATAAATATTGGATATTTTTTCCTCATTATTCCAAATGCATATCTGTCAGCCTCTTTTTCTTGCTGAGGATCTACACCAAAAGAATGCCTGTGCTTGTGATGGCCGATTTCATGATAAAAAACCTTTTCTGTGATACGTGCGCAAAACCTAAAGAATAGTGTTTTATCCTTGTATCGATTTTCCCATAACAGAGCTATGCAGTTCAAGATTGGTGTATACGTACCAGAGGCTTTTATTTTTT
>Ga0272444_10001418_pt1 | contig 23055 bp, 25 predicted proteins | sample SSMForm13_FD_201033 | JGI IMG/M metagenome (GOLD analysis project Ga0272444, IMG submission 201033) | Marine sediment archaeal communities from Little Sippewissett salt marsh, Falmouth, MA, United States - SSM-Form-13 | ecosystem: Environmental > Aquatic > Marine > Wetlands > Sediment ...
CGACGCTGCGACCCTTGGTGCCGGCGATCACTGAGCGGTTGTCCAGGCGTGCCAGGGCGTCGAGCGCGCCGCGCAGATAGTCCGCCTGCGGGTAGGGCCGATCTTCCAGGCCGCTGCGGCCACGCATATCGGCGATGCACACCAGCAGGAACTGTTCGAAGCGTTGCGGACGGCGCAGCGCGTCCAGTCCATCCAGCAGCTTCAGCAGGCTCGCCGGCTTCAGCTGCAGGGCACGGTGGCCATGCAGGTGATAGCGCGCGCAGGCGCTTGCCAGGTCGCGCCAGTCGTTGGGGATGCGCAGGCGCTGCGCCAGCCCGTCGATCAGTGCCACGCCGCGCGCCTCGTGGCCGATATGGCGCGGCCATTCCTCTTCAGGGGTGGTGCCCTTGCCGACATCGTGCAGCAGCGCGGCAAAGCGCACCTGCGCCTCTTCACTGAGGCGGCAGGCCTGCTGCAACACCATCAGGGTGTGGACGCCGGTGTCGATCTCCGGGTGGTACTGGGGCGGTTGCGGCACGCCGAACAGCCGGTCCACCTCCGGCAGGATCAGCGCCAGAGCGCCGCACTCGCGCAGCACCTGGAAAAACACCTGTGCCTGCTCCTCTTCCAGGGCGCGGGCGATCTCGCTGAAGGTCCGCTCCGGCACAAGATCAGCCAGATCGCCTTGGTCCACCATCTGCTGCATCAACTGCCGGGTGTCATCGGCGATGCGGAAACCCAGTTCATGGTAGCGGGCGGCGAAGCGCGCCGCGCGCAACAGCCGGATCGGGTCGTCACGGAAGGCCGGGGTGTGGCGCAGCAGCCGCTGCTGCAGGTCCTGTTGCCCACCGCAGGGGTCGATCAGGCTGCCGTCCTCGGCCAGCGCCATGGCATTGATGGTCAGGTCGCGTCGCTGCAGGTCTTCCTCGACGCTGGCCGGCTGGCTGGCGTCGCCGCCGCGCGCATGGCGGGGCAATGCGTATTCCTCGTGGGTGAGCGGATGCAGGAACACCGGGAAGTGCTTGCCGACCTGGCGGTAGCCCAGCGCCCGCAGTTGCTCGCCGGTCACGCCGGTGACCAGCCAGTCGCGCTCGCGTACCGGGTAGCCGAGCAGTTGATCGCGCACCGCGCCGCCGACCAGGTAGGTGTTCATAGCTCCAGGTAGAAGGGAGACATGTCGTACTCCTCCTCGCCCGAACCTGCCGCGGTTGCATTGGCCTTGCGCATGCGCACCTCGACCTGCGCAGCGGTGATCAGTTCCTGTTCGATCACCTTGGGATAAAGCGCCAGCAGTTCCACCAGGCGCAGCGCGTGGCGTCTGGCCAGCTGTTCGGTGGCACTGCGGCTGGCGTCGTCCATGCGCAGCAGCAGCTCGCACGGTGCCAGCCACTGATGCAGGCTGCGCAGTTCCCGTTCGAAGTCGGCCATGGCCTGGGTGTCGAGCTGTTGCTGCGGCAGGCGCTGGTTGCGCCGGTCGAACCAGGCGGCTGCCGGGGCCTTGCCGGCCAGGGCAGTGACGCGCTCGCGCAGACGCTGCAGGCTCGGGTCGAAGGCGATCGCTGCCTGGCCCGGGGTCCAGCGCAGCAGCGGTGGCGCTTCGGCCGGCTGGTGGTCGCAGTGCGAGGCGAGCAACGCCAGCGGCCGGCCGCTGGCGTGGTGCAGCAGCCACAGCTCGTGATGATCCTGGTAGGGAAAGGGAATCTGTTCGGCACATTGCTGCACCGCGGCCAGCAGGCGTTCGCCTTCGTGACGCACGATAGGGTCGAAGGTCGGCAGGCGGATCGGCGCGCGCTCGAAGCCCTGTTCGCGCGACCAGGTGCCGAACTTGATGTCCGGCACGCTGATGTTGTTGTTGTCCGGCTCCTGCAGGTCGTCGTAGAAGCGTTCGCCGCGCACATACAGGGTCCAGTTGCGGCCGTCGGTGGTGACCGCATCGGCCCATTGCATGCGCACCGTGTGCATGGCGCCACGGAACGGGTTGAGAATGCGCTGGGCGAAGCAGAGGACATCGGAGGGGTGCATGTCCGTGTTTTTATACCCATTGATCTTGCGGGGCAAACGCGCGCCCGCGGGCAATGCCGTTAAACTGGGCCGATGAGCAAGCCCGTGTGCAAAAAATGCCTGTTCGTGCGCGCCGTGGTGCTGGCCGCGCTGCTCGGCGGTGGCGGTGGTTACCTGGCGTCGTATCTGGGGGCGGGTGAGCAACTGTCCATGCTGGCCACCTTCGCCGGGGCGATTGCGCCGCTGATGTGGTACGCGAGAAAGACCAGGAGTCGTCGATGAGTGAACGCAAAGCCGGCGCGGCAAGGGGCCGCGCGGTACAGGGCCTGGTGCGCAAGGTGCACAGCGCCATGACCACCATCATGGATCCGGCCACGCCGCAGATCGATCTGTTCAACATGGGCATGATCTACGACGTGCGCGTGGACGAGGATAACCATGTCACGGTGGACCTTGCGTTCTCCAGCCCCGGCCTGCCGGGCAACCTGGAACTGCCCGGGCGCGTGGCCGCCACGGTGCGCGAGATCGAGGGTGTCAGCGACTGCACGGTGAAGGTCGTCGAGGATCCGCCGTGGAGCATGGACCGGGTCAGCGACTATGCGCGCATCCACCTGTCGGTGGTCGGCGGCAGCGATTAGCCTTTGCCAGCCGGTGAAATGTATGAAGCGCTGTGCCGGTCTTAACAGGAGTCCAACTCACAGAGACGCCCCATGTTGATCCGTATCGCCAAGCCCAGTGACATCAAATCCTCGCAGATCACCGACCCGCAGGTGTATGCCTCGCGGCGCGCGTTTCTCAAGGCCGCCGCAGTTGCCGGCATCGGCACAGCGCTGCCGGCACACGCCCTGGTGGAGCCGCAGGGCAAGACCCCGCCCATGCCGGGGCTGGTCGAGACCCCCTACGGCAAGGGCCTGCAGCTGACCGATCAGGAAGACGTGGTCAGCTACAACAATTTCTACGAGTTCGGCACCGGCAAGGCCGACCCGGCGGCCAATGCCCACACCCTGCAGACCCGCCCGTGGACGGTCAAGGTGGACGGTGAGTGCGAGGCGCCGGGCGAGATCGGCATCGAGGACATCCTCGGCGGCATCCCGCAGGAGGAGCGCATCTACCGCTTCCGCTGTGTCGAGGCCTGGGCCATGGTGGTGCCCTGGGCGGGCTTCTCGCTGGCCGAACTGCTGAAGCGTTTCAAGCCGACCTCGCGCGCCAAGTACGTGTATTTCGAGACCCTGTACGATCCCAAGCAGATGCCGGGCACGCGCCGCCGCGTGCTCGACTGGCCGTACCGCGAGGGCCTGCGCATCGACGAGGCCATGCACCCGCTGAGCATGCTGGTGACCGGCGTGTACGGGCACCAGCTGCCGAACCAGAACGGCGCGCCGCTGCGCCTGATCGTACCGTGGAAATACGGCTTCAAGAGCATCAAGTCGATCGTGCGCATCTCGTTTAGCGAGGACCTGCCGGAAACCACCTGGTGGAAGATGGCGCCGCATGAATACGGCTTCTATGCCAACGTCAATCCGCAGGTCGATCATCCGCGCTGGAGCCAGAAGTACCATCGCAACATCGGCGAGGGCCTGTTCGCGCGCAAGCACAAGACGCTGATGTTCAACGGCTATGCAGACGAGGTGGCCGACCTGTACCGCGGCATGGATCTGAAACGCTTTTACTGATGCCGACTGTTTCGGAGAGGGCGCTGCGCTGGGGCGTCAAGCCGCTGCTGTTCGCTGCCTGCCTAGTGCCGTTCGTGCAATTGCTGATCGGCGCCTTCAGCGACGACCTGGGTGCCAACCCGGTGGAGACGGTCACCCATACCACCGGCGACTGGGCACTGAGGCTGCTGCTGATCACCCTGGCAATGACGCCGCTGCGCCGCCTGCTCGGCCAGCCCTGGCCGATCCGCCTGCGGCGCATGCTCGGGCTGTTCGTGTTCTTCTATGCCAGCCTGCACCTGCTGACCTGGGCCTGGCTGGACCAGCAATGGTTGCTCGATGAGATCCTGGCGGACATCGCCAAGCGCCCCTATGTCACGGTCGGCTTCGCCGCCTGGCTGCTGTTGCTGCCGCTGGCGCTGACCTCCAACCGCTGGTCGATGCGCAGGCTCGGGCGGCAATGGTCACGGCTGCATCGCCTGGTGTACCTGATCGCCGTGCTGGGTCTGCTGCATTACCTGTGGCTGGTGAAGGCCGACTTGCTGCAGCCGCTGCTGTATGCGCTGGTGTTCGGCGTACTGATGTTGTTCCGGCTGAAACGCCGGCGACAGAATGATGGGCATTCCGTCGCTTCTGGCGTTGCGCGGCGCCAGTGAAAACACCGGCAATTTATTCCCGTAAAACGCTATGGCAATGCATTGAAGCAGGCTATACTCGCCCGAGCTTCGAGACTTGCATCAGAACAAGCCCGGAGGAGGATGGAGAGAGCCCCGCAGTGCGGGGCTTTCTTTTTTGTCGCGCCGGCCGCCGGTTCAATCCCCGTCCAGGGCCTTTTCCAGAAACAGGTATTGCACCTCGCGCGCGCCGATGGCGGCCGCACGGAAGCCTTCCCGCCGGTACAGGGCCGCAGCGCTCGGGTTGTCCTCGCGCACTTCCAGGGTCAGTTTGCAGCAGCCGGCGGCACGTGCCTGATCGGCGATGTGCCTGATCAGTGCCGCACCGATACCGCGACCGCGCCATTGCGCCAGAACGGCGATGTCATGGATGTTCCATAGGGGCCTGGCGCGGAAGGTGGAGTAGCCGCCGAAGCAGGTGGCGAAGCCGACCGGCTGCCGGCCCACAAAGGCGAGGAAGGCATGCGCATGCGGCAGCTGCGCGAGGTCGGCGGTGACCTGCCGCAGGATCTCTTGCGGCAGCGGCCTGCCCGAGCCCATCGGGTCTGCGGCATAGTGATTGAGTTGATCGCGATAGGCGGCGGCATCCTGGGGATTGTGCAGATCGGCGCGGCGGACAAGCAATCGGGATGCCGGATCGGCAGGCATTGCGTCGCAAGATTGCCCGAAATCGCCTATATTTTGATCTGAATCATCCATTGCCCATCGACATGTCGTTGATTATTTAGTAATAGCTTATTAACTTAATAACTAGGCCGGTAGGAAGTGTTCCGGTCATCTGCTGGTCCAGGACTTCGGGAGACGATCATGAAAAAGATTATCGCAATCGCTGCTCTGGCCGCCATTGTTGCCTCCTCGACGGCTTCCGCTTTCTGGGGCTGGGACGACAGCAATGGTTACAGTGGCGGCAACTATGACGGACGTGGTGACTTCGTCGGCAACGGCGATGCCGAGGGCGAGGCCACCTTCTCCATGACATTCACCGGCCGTGGTCGCACCAATGCCGACGTCCGCGGCAACGGCGATACCTACGGCAATTGGTCGGGCTACGGCTACGAGAACTACCCCTATTGGTACGGCGCCCCTTATGGTGTCGGCCCCTGGGGCAACCCCTACCTGCCTTACCAGCCGCAGCAGTTCCAGGCCCCGGTTGCTCCTCCGACACAATAGGCCTGGTCGGCCCGACCTGACGAAAAAAGCGCCCTTGTGGGCGCTTTTTACTTGTCGTGAGGGCTGAGTTCAGGCGTCGATCTTCTTGAACTTGATGCGATGTGGGTTAATCGCCTCATCCCCCAGCCGCCGCTTCTTGTCTTCCTCGTAGTCGGCGAAGTTGCCCTCGAACCACACCACTTCCGAGTCGCCCTCGAAGGCGAGGATGTGCGTGGCGATGCGGTCGAGGAACCAGCGGTCGTGCGAGATGACCACCGCACAGCCGGGGAAGGCCAGCAGCGCCTCTTCCAGGGCACGCAGGGTTTCCACGTCGAGGTCGTTGGTCGGTTCGTCGAGCAGCAGCAGGTTGCCGCCGGACTTGAGCAGCTTGGCCAGGTGTACGCGGTTGCGCTCACCACCGGACAGGTCGCCGACCTTCTTCTGCTGGTCGGAGCCGCGGAAGTTGAAACGCGAGCAGTAAGCGCGCGACTGCACCTGGTAGTTGCCGACGGTGATGATGTCCTGGTCGTCGGAGATCTCCTGCCACACGCTGTTGCTCGCGTTGAGTGCGTCGCGTGACTGGTCGACCGCGGCGATCTGCACCGTATCACCGATGCGCAGTTCGCCGGCATCCGGTTTTTCCTCGCCGGTGAGCATGCGGAACAGGGTGGTCTTGCCCGCGCCGTTCGGGCCGATGATGCCGACGATGCCGCCGCGCGGCAGGTTGAAGTTCAGGTCCTTGTACAACAGCTTGTCGCCGAAGGACTTCTGGATGCCCTTGGCCTCGACCACCAGGTCGCCGAGGCGCTCGCCGGGCGGGATGTAGATCTCGTTGGTCTCGTTGCGCTTCTGGAAGTCGGAGTTCTGCAGTTCCTCGAAGCGCGCCAGGCGCGCCTTGCTCTTGGCCTGGCGTCCCTTGGGATTGGAGCGTACCCACTCCAGTTCTTCCTTCATCGCCTTGATGCGACCGGCCTCGGTCTTCTGTTCCTGCTCCAGGCGTTTCTCCTTCTGTTCCAGCCAGGAGGAGTAGTTGCCCTCGTAGGGGATGCCGTGGCCGCGGTCGAGTTCGAGGATCCACCCGGCGACATTGTCGAGGAAGTAGCGGTCGTGGGTGACCGCCACCACGGTGCCGGTGTACTCGTGCAGGAAGCGCTCCAGCCAGGCGACCGACTCGGCGTCCAGGTGGTTGGTCGGCTCGTCCAGCAGCAGCATGTCCGGCTTGGACAGCAGCAGGCGGCACAGGGCGACGCGGCGACGCTCGCCACCGGACAGCTTGCTCACGTCCGCATCCCAGGGCGGCAGGCGCAGCGCGTCGGCGGCGACCTCCAACTGGCGCTCCATGTTGTGGCCGTCGGCGGCCTGGATGATGTTCTCCAGCTCGGCCTGGCGCTTGGCCAGGGCGTCGAAGTCGGCGTCCGGCTCGGCGTAGGCGGCGTACACCTGGTCGAGCTCGGTCATCGCATCCTTGATCTCGCCCATCGCCTCTTCGACGTTGCCGCGCACGTCCTTTTCCGGGTCGAGCTGCGGTTCCTGCGGCAGGTAGCCGACGCGGATGCCCGGCTGCGGGCGCGCCTCGCCCTCGATCTCGGTATCCACGCCGGCCATGATGCGCAGCAGGGTGGACTTGCCCGCGCCGTTGAGGCCGAGCACGCCGATCTTGGCGCCGGGGAAGAAGGACAGGGAGATGTCACGCAGGATCTCGCGCTTGGGCGGGACGATCTTGCCGACACGGTTCATGGTGTAGATGTACTGGGCCATGGGAAACGTATGTCTGGAAAACAGGGAATTGCTGGGGCGCATGATACACCGGCGCGCCTTTTCACACAGGGGGTAGTACGCCGGCGAACTGTGCGGCCAGTTGCGCGGGATTGAAGATTCACTGCTGCCGGTCGATAGTTCCCAGAGGCCCGCCGATGGCCCACTCCGAGGCCATCAGCTTCCCCGTCGCGGCAAAAATGGTATCGCATGAATCATCAGGACTACCTGGCATTCCTCAACGGCAGCGGCTCGCTCAAGGACGCACTGATCGAAGCCCACCGGCACGTGCAGGAGACTTTTCCGTTCATCGCGCGCATCGCGGTGGCGCTGTACGAGCCCGCCACCCGCCTGCTCAAGACCTACGTGCACAGCAGTGGCGAGGACAGCCCCCTGGACAATTACCAGGCCGTCATCGATGAGGCCCCCTCGTTGAAAGCGACCCTCGATGCCGGACTGCCGCGTGTCATCAACAATATGCTGACCTTCGAGGACGGCAGGCATGAACACACGCGGCGCATCGGTCGCCAGGGTTATGCCGCCAGCTATACCCTGCCGCTGTTTCATCAAGGCGAATTTTTCGGTTTCCTGTTCTTCAATGCCTACCAGCGCGACGTGTTCGATGAGAGGGTGTTGCGCCAACTCGACATCTACGGCCACCTGATCGCACTGATGGTGGTCAACGAGGTCAACAGTGTGCGTGTTCTCAGCTCGATGGTGAAGGCCACGGGGCATATCACCCATGCCCGCGATCCGGAAACCGGCAGTCACCTCGATCGCATGTCGCGCTACGCGCGCCTGATCGCGCAAAGGCTGGCGGGGACTCATCAGCTCGACGACCACTACATCGAACATGTGTTCATGTTTGCGCCACTGCACGATGTCGGCAAGATCGCGATTCCGGACAGCGTGCTGCTCAAGCCGGGCCCGCTCGACGACGATGAATGGGAAGTGATGAAAACCCACGTGACCCACGGCCGCAGGATGGTCGACGAGCTGCTGAAGAATTTTGGCCTGCACAAGCTGGCGCACGTGGATGTGTTGCGCAATATCGTGCTCCACCATCATGAGGCGATCGATGGCAGTGGCTACCCGGAGGGACGCAGTGGCGAGGATATTCCGCTGGAGGCGCGTATCGTCACGGTTGCCGATGTGTTCGATGCGCTGACCAGCAGGCGTCCCTACAAGGAGGCGTGGAGCAACCAGGACGCTTTCGGCCTGCTGCGGCAGCAGGCGGGCGAGAAGCTGGATGCCGCCTGTGTGCGGGCCCTGTGCGAGCAGGAGTCGGCGGTGCTGGAGATCCAGAGCCGGTTCAGCGAGGATCCCTTGGGCTAGGGCCCTGCCCCATGAATCATCCAGCAACCGGCCAGGCCGGCATTGGATGCCGGGCAAGGCTCGCGCGCGGTGTGGCGGCAGGCAATGCACCGCGTTTACCCTGAAACCCCGCAATCGCGCGGTGGATGAACGCTGCGCTTGGGCGGACAATCAAGGGTGAGGACTGCTGTCTGAACATGTCCCGGTCGGGCGAAGGCGCGGGCGGGAAGGAGACGCTTGGCATGAGTGACAAAACCCTGCACACCGACCGACACCTGTTGCTCGCTTTTTATGACACGGATACCCAGGCGCGCAACGTGCTGGAGCGGCTGGTGGAGGCCGACTATCCGCTCGACCAGCTGTCTTTGCTCGGCAAGGCCAGTTCATCCGGTGACGACCCGCTCGGTGTGTACTACCCGAGCAGCCGCGAGCGTGTACTCGGCTGGGGGCGGCTCGGTGCCTTCTGGGGGGCGGTGCTCGGCATGATCAGTGGTGCCGCCGGCATGTTCGTGCTGCCCGGCCTCGGGGCAATGATGCTGATCGGCCCGATCGCCGAGGCGCTGGCCGGTGCCGCGATCGGTGGCGGCCTGATGGCGGGCGGTGCCGCCCTGTCGGAAGTCGCGGTCACCATCCACCGCATGGGCGTGCCGGAAGATGCCCTGGAGAGCATCGAACAGCGCCTGCGTGACGGCCAGTACCTGTTGCTGCTGATTGCGCATACTTCCGAACTGGAACGCTGGCAGAGGCTGCTGCGCAACACCGGCGCCGACGAGCAGTGGACCTTTCCCTACTACGGCCTGCCGGAGGTGGCGGCAACCCTGGTCGGTGACTGAGCTTTCCCGGCTGAGACGCTTCGTGCAAGGCAGCCCGGCGCGCCTTTGCGTCGCGGGTATTGTCCGCGGTGGCAGTCAGCGCGACGGCAAAAGCGGCGGCAGAGCGACTTCGACAGCACCCTGGTTTGACTTCAGCCCAGGTAAAACGCGGTACCATGCCGTTGAATTCCGCAACACGCCTCGGGGGCAGCTCATGCGCTTTGCCATGCTGCTGGTAGTCATCGCCAGCGTGCTGGTCGTCCAGCCAACTTGTGCGGAAAGCGGGCAAACCGATCCACTCGTCGCCGCCGTGATCGAGCGCCTGCAAGAGAAAAACGGGACCGAACCCGATGCGCAAACGACAGTCGCAGAACTCGACAGGATCGCTCAGGGCTTGGCGAAGCTTGGGCAGTTGGCGCAGGCGATACCGATTGCCGAATCGGCGCGGGTTTTTGCGAGCAATGCGCTGGGCAGGCACCATGTGGACACCCTGGGTGTACTCAACCGTCTCGGGGTGCTGTACCACCAGGACGAGAACTACGACGAGGCCGGGCCGCTGTTTCGCCGCGTGCTCGAGGCCAGGGAACGCGTGTTGGGTGATGAGCACCCGGACACGCTGATAACTGTCAACAACCTGGCCAATGTTTATGTGGCCCAGCGCCGTCATGCTCAGGCGGGGCCTCTGTACCGGCGTGCGTTGGAAGGGCGTGAGCGGGTGTTGGGTGTCGAACACCCCGAGACCCTCCACAGCGTCAACAGCCTCGCCAGCGTTTATATGTTGCAAGGCCGCTGGGGTGAGGCTGAAACCCTGTTTCTGCGGGTGCTCGAGGCAGGCCAGCGGGTTCTGGGGGATGAAGATCAGCTGCTTCACATCAACGCCAACGGACTCGCCTTTTTGTACCTGAAGCAGCGGCGTTTCGACGAGGCCGAACCCTTGTTTCTGCAGGCTGTCGAGGCGCGCGAGCGATTGCTCGGTGCGGACGCCCGGCAGACCCTCATGAGTATCAACGGGCTGGCGCTCCTGTACAAGGGCCAGGGGCGTTACGAGCAGGCCGAACCCCTGGCTCTGCGGCTTGTCGAGGCCTATGACCGGGTACTCGGTGCCGAGCACCCGCAGACCCTGATGAACCAGAACATGCTTGCCTTGATGTATTCCGAGCAGGGGCGCTTCGACGAGGCCGTTGAACTGCTCGACCGGGTGCTGCAGGTGCGGCAGCGGGTGCTTGGCGCAGAGCATCCGGACACCATCAAAAGCATCAGCGGCCTGGCGATGGTGTACAAGGCACAAGGCCGCTATGCGGAGGCCGAGCCAATGTTACGCCGGGCGTTCGCAGCCAGCGAGAGGATCCTGGGCGTCAATCACCCGGAGACTCTCAAGATCGCCAAATATCTGGTGGAGCTTTACAAGGATATGGGGCGGTCCGACGAACAGGACTCCCTGTAGGTCCAGGGCCGGGGCAGCTGTTCACTCCGGCCCTGGTTCTCGCGGTCTGTCAGCCGTACACCAACCGCGGCAGCCACAGCACCACGTCGGGGAAGATCACGCAGATGCTCAGGCCGACGACCTGCAGTGCCAGGAACGGCAGTGAGGAGCGGTAGATCTGCGCCATGGTGATGCTCTTTGGTGCCACACTCTTCAGGTAGAACAGCGCATAGCCGAACGGCGGGCTGAGGAAGGACATCTGCATGTTCACCATGTAGACCACGCCGAACCACAGCGCCAGGTCCTCCGCGGGCACGCCGGGCAGGCCGAACACGCCGTTGAACTCCAGGGTCTTCATCAGCGGCACGAAGATCGGTACCGCCAGCAGCAGGATGCCGACCCAGTCGAGGAACATGCCCAGCACCACCAGGATCACCATCATCAGGATCAGGATGCCGTACGGGCCAAGGCCGGTGCCGATGATCGTCTCGTTGACGAACTCCTGGCCGCCGTTGACCACGTAGAAGCCGACGAACAGGGTCGCGCCGAAGATGATCCACAGCACCATGCCGGTGACGCGCAAGGTGGTGATGGCGGCGGCGCGCACATTGTCCCAGGTGAGGCGGCGGTGGATCGAGGCCACCACCAGCGCGCCGAAGGTGCCGACGCCGGCGGCCTCCACCGGGGTGGCGATACCGGCGAAGATGATGCCCAGCACCAGGGTTACCAGCGCGATCGGCGCCGCCATATTGGACAGCAGGCGCAGCTTCTCGCGGGTGTCCACGCGCTCCTCCACCGGCAGGGCCGGGCCGTGCTCAGGCTTGATCCAGGTGGCGATCAGCACGTAGGCGATGTACAGGCCGGACAGGATCAGGCCGGGCACCACCGCGCCGATGAACAGCTCGCCGACCGATTGCTGCGCCACCACCGCGAACAGGATGGCGAGGATCGACGGCGGGATCAGGATGCCGAGGGTGCCGCCGGCGAGGATCGAACCGCAGGCGATGGTCGGGTGGTAGTTGCGCCGCACCATGGCCGGCAGGGCGATCATGCCCATGGTCACCTCGGTGGCGCCGATCACCCCGCACATCGCCGCCAGCAGGGTGGAGGCGATGATGGTGGAGACCGCCAGGCCGCCGCGCAGGCCGCCGAGGATCTTGTACACCATGTCGTACAGTTCCTCGATGATGCCCGCCCGTTCCAGCATCGACGCCATGAAGATGAACAGCGGTATCGCCGACAGCTGGTAGTCGGTCATCAGCGGGAAAATGCGCGAGGGCAGGATGTTGAGCATCTGCGCGTCGCCGAAGACGAACAGGAACACGCACGCCAGGCCGCCGGTGACGAAGGCCAGCGGCAGGCCGGCCATCAGCAGGATGGCCAGTGAGCCGAACATCAGGATGGTCAGCCAGAAGATATCGATTTCCAAACCCATCGATCAGCCCTCCGCTCGCGTCTGATTGTCGAGCGCAAAGTGCTCGGGATCACGCAGGACAGCGATGTCCTTGACCAGCTGCGCGATGCCCTGCAACAGCAGCAGGATCGCGCCGGCGGGCAGGGCGAACTTGACCGGCCAGTACTGGATGGCCCACTCGGTGAAGGACACCTCGCCGATCTGGTAGGCGTCGTGGAAGAAGATCCAGCCGGTGACCAGCAGGGTGACCATGAAGATGAAGAAGAACACCGAGGTGATCACGTCGATCATCGCCTGGGTGCGGCGCGACAGCTGCGCATAGATCACGTCCACGCGCACGTGCGCGTTCTCACGCAGGCAGAAGCCGCCGGCGATCAGGTACTGCATGCCGAACATCAGGAACATGCCCTCGTGCGCCCAGTTGGTGGGCGAGTTGAACACATAGCGCGCCACCACCTCGTAGTAGTAGACGAACACCGCGATGATCGACCAGTAGGCGACGAACTCGCCGGCACGCGCGTTCAGGCGCGAGATCATGCGGTTGAACAGCAGCGGCTCCTTGCTGTCGTCATGTTCGGCCTCGACGATGTCCACCGCCGGGCAACTGAACCCCTCCTCGTCCGGCAGCTGTTCGCGCTCGTTGCAGCGCCGCACCAGCTTCGGCAACAACAGGGCGTCGACCAGGATCCCGGCCAGCAGGGCCAGGCCGATCGCCTGGGCCATACCCTCCCAGCGGTCGAGCCTGGCCTGGGCCGCGATCTTTTCCTCGGCGACAGTGGCCACTTTCGATTGCGCGTCCGCGAGCTTGACGCGGGCCTCGGTCAGGCGCTTGCGGTTGCGCTCGTTGTTGCGGCGCTGCAGGCGCTGCTCCGCCTTGGCGACGGATTTTTCAGCGCGAGCGATGCGCGACTCGTTGAGGCTGACCGCATTGGCGGCGCCGGAGAAGTCGTCGCGCGCCTGGCGCGCCTCGATGTTGACCACCAGCACCGCGACGAACAGCAGCGCGAAGAAGGCCGCCCAGCGGCTCTTCACGTACAGCCGGTGCACGCCGACGAAGCCGCCGGTGATCAGCAGGAAATAGGCAAGGATGGGAGATACCGGCTGGCGCGCGCGTCCTTGAGAGCGGCGGTGTAGCCACATCGCGAGCAGCGGGAACAGCAGCAGGCCTGCCCAGTACATCCAGTGGGGCAGGACGAAAGACAACTCCGGCATAAAGCCCTCCGGTCAAAAAGCGGCCCGCCTTGCGACGGGCCGCGAACGGACTCAGATCTGTTGGGGATTACCCCGCGATCAGACGTTGAGGCTGTGGCCCTTGATCATGTCGGGTGTGACATAACCGAGGGAGCCGGACATCATGTAGTCGAGCTGGATCTTGAAGGCGCGCGCGGCACCCGCATCCTTGTTGGCCCACTTGAACCACAGCGGTACCGCCAGCTCGGTGAAGGCCTCGACATCGTCCTGGGTGAGGCGGGTGACCTCGGTGCCGGCCTCGCTGAATTTCTTCCAGGCGTCCTGGTCGGCCTTCTGGATCTTGGCGTGGTGGATGTCGGAGTAGCTGTGCACTTCCATCTCGACGAACTGCTGCATCTTCGGTGACAGCTTGTTCCACGAATCCATGCCGACGGTCAGGTCCATCAGGTCGACCGGCTGGTAGATGGACATGAAGCCGGGCGGTCCCATGGAGATGTAGTCGGTCACCTGGTGGAAGCCAAGTGCATGGTTGATCGCCGGGCCCACATAGTCGGCGACGTCGATGGTGCCCTTCTCCAAGGCAGGGAAGATCTCCGAGCCGGGCAGCAGGGTGGTCTTGGCACCGGCCGCCTGGAACAGCTCGGCGACCATGCCGCCGGGCAGGCGCATCTTGCGGCCGCGGAAGTCGTCGATGGAGCGGATCGGTACCTTGGAATGGATGATGTTGGCGCCGTGATGGATCGGGCCGACGAAGTACAGGCCCTGCTTGGCGAACAGTTCACGTGCCAGCTCCAGGCCGCCCAGGCCGTAGTAGAACACGTCCCATTCGCTCGGATGCCGCAGACCCAACGGGTAGGAGCTCAAGAACACCGAGGCCGGCATGCGTCCGGCCCAGTACAGGGTGAACGGGTTCATGGCGTCGAGCACGCCGTTCTTCACCGCGTCGAACAGCTGGAACTCGCCGACCACGTCTTTCGCACCGAAAGGCTGGAAGGCCAGCTCGCCGCCGGTCTTCTCGACGATGCTGCCGCACCATTCCTTGAAGATCTCCAGGCCGATGCCGCCGGGCCAGGAGGTCTGGACTTTCCATGTCGTGGTCTGCGCCGCTTCTGCGTTGCGGATGTAGGGTGCGCCGAGAATCGCCGCGCCACCGACCGCCGCGGTGGACTTCAGAAACTGACGACGGGAAGGGGAGGGCGCCGGCTTCTGGGCGGACTTGTCCCCGGGATGCTTACTCATGGTTTGTCTCCTTTGGTATGGTGCCCCGTCTGGGCGGGGTTTTTGTTATTGGCGAATGGCTCCGCCACAAGGAGACAATAGCAGGTTATTTAACCTGCGTTTAGGGACGTGGCGTACGGTTACTCGGCGCGGGAATGCAGTTCGGCTGCCTGCAGGGTGTTCTCCAGCAGGGTGGCCACGGTCATCGGCCCGACGCCGCCCGGCACCGGGGTGATCCAGCTCGCCACTTGCTTGGCCGAGTCGTAATCCACATCGCCGCACAGGCGGCCATCATCCAGGCGGTTGATGCCGACATCGATCACGATCGCACCGTCCTTGAGCCACTCGCCCTTGACGAAGCCGGGCACCCCGACCGCGGCGACCACGATGTCCGCGGCCTTGATCTTGGCCTCGAGGTCTTTGGTCTTGCTGTGGCACACCATCGGCGTGCAGCGCGCCATCAGCAGCTCGAGGAACATCGGCCGGCCGACGATGTTGGACTGGCCGATGATCACAGCGTCCTTGCCCACCAGGTCCATGCCGGTGCGCTCGAGCATGGTCATCACGCCCTTCGGCGTGCACGGGCGCAGCAGCGGCATGCGCAGGGTCAGGCGGCCGACGTTGTAGGGGTGGAAGCCGTCCACGTCCTTGGTCGGCAGGATGCGCTCGGTGACCGTCTCCTCGTCGATCTGCTCGGGCAGCGGCAGCTGCACCAGGATGCCGTCCACCTCATCGCGCGCGTTCAGCTGGTCGATCAGCGCCAGCAGTTCCTCCTGGCTGGTGCTGGCCGGCAGCTGGATCAGCTCGGACATGAAACCGACCTTCTCACACGAGGCCTGCTTGTTGCGCACATACACCTGCGAGGCCGGGTTCTCGCCGACCAGCACCACCACCAGGCCGGGCGCGCGTTGGCCGTTGGCCAGGCGTTGATCGACCTTGGCCTTGACCTGTTCACGGATGTCGGCGGCGATGGCCTTGCCATCGAGGATCTGTGCGCTCATCTGGGTGTCCTGCTGGGGAAAATCAGGGCGCGATGATAGCAGATCGGCCAGGATTCACCGCTGGCGAGCTTGTTAGCGGGCATGAAAAAGCCGCCATGCCGGACGGGGCAGGGCGGCGTCGATCCAGGGCACGCAGAGGTTTACATGAAGTGTTCGCGGTACAGGGCAACCACCTTGTTCCACTGCTGCTCGTTGAGGATCTCGTGCATGTTGTTGCGACAGGCGATCTTGGCAGCCACGATCTCTGCGCGCAGGCGGTCCATGCGGGCAATGTAGGCGTTGATCCTGGCCGAGCTGGCGCCCTGCATGGAAACCATCTGCAGTTCGCGACGGATCTTCATCATCGCCTCCAGCCGTGCATGCACTTCGCTGTGGTTGGCCTCGCGCCAGGCGGCCAGCGCAGCGGCCTGTTGTTCGCTCAGGTTCAGCTGGTCGCCGAACTTCACCACCACGCGCATCAGGTTCGGCATGGGGTGCAGCATCTCCAGTCCCTTGCCTTGGCCGTGTCCGTGGTGGCCGGGTCCGGGTGCTGCGCCTTGGTTGGCGGCAAAAGAGGCGGAACCCAGGGTCAGCAGGGCGATGCCGATCAGGTGTTTGAATTTCATGACTTCCTCCGATGGGTGTGGTGTTTTTGTTTCGACGCCCCGGCAAAGGGCTGAGCGGCTTGGGCGCATGTGCTGACCGCCGTCCGTGGAGCGCCGCCACATTGTGACCTTTCCGGCGCCGTTGCGGTAGCGGCCTGCATCATCGGCTGTGTCTGCTGCGGCCGCGACAGCGGCCGGGCAGGCATCGGGTTCAGACTTCCAGCTGGTGGTTGTCCCAGTGCAGTTGCCTGTCCTGGCTGAGCAGGGTCGCCTGCGACAGGCCGGTCAGTCGTTGCTGCGCACCCGAGCCGTCGCTGAGCACGAAGCCCTCGCGCTGCACGGCGATGCCGCACACATCCGCCTGCTGGTGTGCGCCCAGGTAATCACCGTCGGACGACCACAGGGTCACCAGGCCGCCGCGCGGCGAGCTGACCGCGAAGCGTGCGCCATCCTGGCTGAAGCGCACGCTGCCGCAGTAGTTGCGCAGGCGTGCCTGCACCTGCTGCGGTGCCTGCAATAGCTGCAGATCGGCATCGCCCCGGTGATCAAACTGATGCAGCGCGATCAGTGGCGGTCGCTGCAGCGGATTGCCCTCGTACTGCATGGCGATGGCGACCCGGTCGTCGGCTGACACGTCGAGGTGGCGGATGCTCAGCTGGTGCCAGTGCACAGGCGGTTCGTGCCGGTGCAGCAGGCGGCCGTCATGGCGGTTCACATAGGCGAGGTTGGGGCGCATCTGCGCCAGGTTGCTCTTGATGCGCGGCAGGTCGGGATGGGTGCGGATGCCGCCGTTGGCGATCACCAGGGTCTCGCCGTCGCTGAGCAGGCGGAACTCGTGCGGGCCGATGCCGTGCGAGGCGAACTCGCCGACACGTTGCCAGCCGTCCTGTCGCTGATAGCTGCCGATCACGCCGTCACCGGACTCGAAGGCGTTCTCGCTGCACAGCAGGGTGTCGCCGTCCGGGCTGAACACGCCGTGCCCGTAGTAGTGCCTGCCCGCTGCCGCCTGCAGCTTGTGAATGACTTCACCGGATGAAAGGTCGACCAGCCACACGAAGGTGCCGGGGCGGCGGGCGAATACCGCAGCGATACGCTGCTGCGGATCGACGCTGATGCCATGGCCGCGCGCCGGCAGCTGCAACTGCATCAGGATGTTGCCATCGGTATCGAGCATCGCCAGGTAATGGTTTCGCGCATTGTCCGAGCAGCAGCTGAGCAGGCGCTGCGTGCCGTCGGCGGCGAGCAGGCGGGTGGGGCCGAGCAGCAGGCCGGCCAGTCCCAGTTTGAGAAAGTTCCTGCGTTGCATCTCAGTCACCGTCCAGGCTGTTGAAACCGAGCGACAGGTCCAGCGCCTGCGCCAGGTCACGCGCCAGCAGTTCGCGCAGGCCGTTCAGCTGTTGTTGCAGCTGCTGGATCTCCTGCCATTGCGCCGGTCGTTCCACGCTCTGTGCCAAGGGCGGCGCGATGCGCTGCAGTTGCGCGATCGCAGCGTCGAAGGCCTGGGCGATGCGCGTGTCCAGTTCGGCCGGCAGTTCGCCGGCAAAGCCCACCTGGTACAAGGCGCGGCAGGCCTGCAGGTTGCGCTCGATGGCGGCCAGCGAGGCGCCGCTGCGCCAGGCCTCGGCGCGCCGGCCTCGTGCGCGCTCGGGGCCGCTGCCCAAGGGGCGGCCAAGCTTTTGTGTCTGTATGAACTCCAGCTGGGTGTGCAGGCTGTTGAGCAGCTGGCCGGCCAGCTCCCGCTGCGAGGTGAACAGCGGGTTGTCCACCGCCGGCGCGCTGAAGTAGCGGGCGAAGGCCTGGTCGCCGTCCTGCCAGTCGTGCAGCAGGTTGCTGCCGATCTGCTGCAGGTTGGCGGTGATCGCCTGCAGCAGGGTGCAGCGTTTGCCATCCGGCGCTTGCTCGGCGAACAGCAGTTGTTCCAGCGCGCTGAAGCCCTGCACCGCCACGCTCTTGGCGCTGATGTCGAAGTCGGGCTGGGTCAGTGCCGCATCTTCGAGCAGCACGCGCAGGTGCTTGGAGACGGTGCCGCGCTTGTCCGGCCACAGCTGCAGGCGGTGCTCGCGCGACAGATACTGGATCGGACCGAAGCGCAGGTGCTGGGCGCCCTGCCAGGCGAGGAAGGCCTGCACATGCGCGTCCTGCAGTGTCTGCAATGAAGACTCGGCGGGCTGTGCGCAGTAGGCCTGCGCAGCCTGGTTCAGTGCCTGCGTGCTTGCGGCCAGCTGCTGGTAGGCCGGCACTATGTGGCTGGTGGCGATGTTCGCAAAGTCGTAGGCGATCAGCCTGCTGCTGAGCAGCAGCGACAGCGCGGCCAGGGTCAGTCGGTGGATCATCGGTCGGTACATCAGAGGCTCTCGATAAATGCCAGGAGTTGTTCGCGTTGCTCGCGGGACAGGGCGATCACGGCGTCGCGTTGCGCCTGCGCCTCGCCGCCATGCCACAGGATGGCCTCGAGCAGGCTGCGTGCGCGACCATCGTGCAGGTAGCGTTCCTCGCCGCTGACCGCGCGGGTCAGGCCGATGCCCCACAGCGGCGCGGTGCGCCACTCGCGACCATTGGCCAGGGCCTCGGGCCGATGGTCGGCCAGCGCCTCGCCCATGTCGTGCAGCAGCAGGTCGGTGTAGGGGTGGATGGTATGCCGCTGCTCGCCGACCTGCAGGGTGGCGCGGTGGCAGTTGTCGCAGCCGAGGCTGTTGAACAAGCGCTCGCCGGCCAGCACCTCCGGCTTGTCGCTGTCGCGCCTGGCCGGCACTGCCAGGTTGCCCAGGTACAGCGCGACCAGGTCGACCACCTGTTGCGGCACCTCCAGCTTGTCGTATTGCGGGCTGTTGCCGTTGGGGGCGTTCAGGCAGTCGCGCTGCGCTGCGCTGCAGTCGCCGCTGCCGGCGGGGTACAGCGGTACCGACAGGCCCAGGTCGGTGGCGAAGGCGGACTGGATCTGGGTATCGAGGTCGGGCAGGCCGGCCTTGTGACCGAAGCGCCCGAGCACGGTCTTGCCGAGGGCGCGGTGCCATACGCGGTTGGGGCGACCGGAAATGCCGTCGCCATCCTTGTCGTCGGGGTCGGCGCGCTGCAGGATCTGCGCCTCGTCGACCGCATCCAGCAGCCCCAGGCCGATCATCGGCGGTGCCAGGCGCGGCGACAGGCGTGCCTGCGGGTGCAAGCTGCCGTAGCCGAAATCCTGCAGCTGGTATTCGGGCTGATGCAGCGCTACACGCTGGCCGTCGGCCAGGCCCAGTTCGCGTCGCTCATACTCGACCAGCAGCCGCGCCTCGGCGCCAAGGCCCGCGACGGCGAAGGTCTGCAACTGCCTGCCGTAGACGGGCTCGGGCAGGTTGTTGAGCGTCGGCGCCAGGTCATCGTCTGCAGCCGGTATGTCCAGGTGCAGCACCAGCCCGACCGCATCCGGCTGGTCCGCATCGGGCACCCGGCCACGGCCGTTGCGCGGGTGGCAGCTGGCACAGGCGCGGGCATTGAACAGCGGGCCCAGGCCGTCCGCCGCCTGAGTGGATGCGGGGGCACTGATCCACAGGCGCTCGAACATGGCCTCGCCGATGCGCGCGTCGAGGCGCTGCTCGCCGCGCAGCTGCGGTGCGATCCGCTTGAAGGCGTCATCAGCGGAAAGGCCCGCGGGCGGAAGTATCAGCGAGCAAAAAAAGGCGAGGGCGCACAACACCAGCGTGCGTTGGGGACTGCGTGGCACGGCGTTGATTCAGGGGCGCAGGCGGGAGCTTCTGGCCAGTCGACGCAGGTAGTCGGAGCGGTAGCCACGCTGGCTGCGATGGCGTCCCTGCAGCAGCATCGACAGCCATCGTTGCAGTGAACCGAACAGGGAATGGCGCATGGATGGCCTCAGGCAGGGGCGGCGACGCAGTCGCCACACTGCCGTTCAAAAAGTTCCGCCTGGATCACGCGATTGGCGCAATCGGCGCAGCGGCCACAACAGGTGGCCACTTTCAGTTCATCCTGAAGACAGGCCAGGGAATGTGCGCCCTTGGCGCAGGCCTGGCGGATCTGGGTATCGGTAACCCTGTTGCACACACAAACGAACATGTCGGCGCGCTCCGTGACGGTTGGCGAATGCCTGCATCGTATTGCAAATGCGAAAGATTCGCAATAAGTTTATTTTTCTTTTTCATTACGTTAAATAACCAAGTGCTGCGCGGGTTTGAAGCCTTCCCGGCTTGTGCGTTAGCCTGCGCTCGTCAGCCAGCCGTTCCTTATCGGGACAGCCAGCCACTGAACCCATCGGATTCAATAAGGAGGTGCCTGGTGAAAGGCGACCCGGCGATCGTGCAATCGCTCAATCTGTGTCTGAAAGACCAACTCACTGCGATCAACCAGCTGTTCCTGCATGCCCGCATGGCCAAGGACTGGGGACTGAACGCGTTCGACGACTACGAATACAAACGTTCGATCAAGGCCATGAAGATGGCCGACGAGCTGATCGAGCGGGTACTGTTTCTCGAAGGCCTGCCCAATCTGCAGGACTTGGGCAAGCTGCTGATCGGCGAGAACGTGCCCGAGATGCTCGCCGGCGACCTGCAGATGCTGAGCGATATGCGCGCCAACCTGCAGGCGACCATCAAGGCCTGCGAAGAGGCACGTGACTTCATCAGCCGCGACGAGCTGACCGAGATCCTCGAAGAGACCGAAGAACACATCGACTGGATCGAAAGCCAGCAATGGCTGATCGAGCACACCGGCCTGGAAAACTACCTGCAGTCGCAGATGGGGGACTGATCATGAAAGGCAATGCTGAAGTCATCGCGCATCTGCAGAAACTGCTCAACGGCGAACTGGGTGCACGCGACCAGTACTTCGCGCACTCGCGCAAGTACAAGGACTGGGGGCTGTTCAAGCTGTACGAACGCCTCAACCACGAGATGGAAGAGGAGACCGAGCACGCCGACGCGCTGATCGAGCGCATGCTGTTCCTCGAGGCCGAGCCCGATTTCAACCAGCAGGACAAGGCGCGGGTCGGCAGCACGGTGCGCGAGATGCTGCAGAACGACCTGGACGTGGAATACGAAGTGACCGCCGCGCTCAAAGAGGCGATGGCGGTGTGCGAACGGGTACAGGACTACGACACCCGCGAGATCCTCACCAAGCTGCTCGACGACACCGAGATGGACCACGCCTACTGGCTGGAAAAGCAGCTGCGCCTGATCGACATGATCGGCGAGCAGAACTACCTGCAGTCGCAGATGGGCGAAGAGCCCACTGCCTGATCCCGGGCAAACTCCTCGAAAAGACCGCACCTTCGGGTGCGGTTTTTTTTTGGCGTTGACGCGCAAATGAGAATCATTATTATTTATCACGCCAGCCAGCTGAAGCGCCGTTGCGTCAGCAGCCAGCACTGTCCCAACGTCAACCCAAGGATGTGCTGAACCATGAACACTATCGATCAAGACACCGATTTCGATGCCCTCGAGGCCGACACGCTGGAGCAGAGCATCGCCAAGCTGGTGGCCCAGTACCAGCGTTCGCGCTCGGCGATGCTGGCCTGGATCGTGGCGCGATACGCGCAGATCCTGTCGCGCCACCCCGATTTCGGCGGAAGCGAAGCAGAGCGCTGCGCCTACTGCCGCCTGTCGCAGCAATGGCGCTGGCTGGCGCAGGCCAGCGGAGGGCAGGGCCATGCCTGAGCAACAGCAAGCCCCACTGCAGGCAGTCGCTGCCTGTGCCACGACGCAGCGTGCCGCCGCGCGCCCGGCGATGCTGCCGATGCAGGCGGACTGGCAGCGCATGTTCGGCGACATCACCGACTGCGGCCCGATGAACATGCAGCTGGACAATGGCGCGGTTGCCATCGCCTGCAACGGCAAACTGCGCTGCGTGCGCTGCCAGGACGGCTGTGCGGTGATGCGCGGGCCCGGGCTGACTCTGGCCGGGCTGACCGGCAACTGGGCCCTGGCGAGCATCGTGCGCGCGGAGCAGGAGCGCAGCTACCAGCACCTGGAGATCAGCGACCACCTGGGCACCCGTCTGCTGCGCATGTCGCTGACCGGGGAGAGCCGGCGTGTCGGTTTCCATGCGCTGCTGGTCAAACGCTGGGCCTGCCGCGGCAAGCCGATCACGCTGCCCGATCGCCACAGCCTGCCGAGCCAACTGCACGACCTGGCGCGCTGCGCCGGCAAGGCCTTCCCCGGCGAGTTGCATGAAGACTGGTTCGATGCCGAGCGGCGTGAGCTGCCCGGCAGGCCGTTCGACGTGTCGCTGCTCTCGCCATTCCTGGAAACCCTGGCCGACCAGATGTGCCCGCTGCGCCTGGTGCTCGGCAACCCGGGCCTGCTGCAACAGCGCGACGCGGTGTTCTACAGCCTGCACCACAGCAACGGCACCTTGGTGCTGCGCGGCGACGACACCCAGTTGAGCATCAATCTTCAGCAGGTCACCGCCGGCCGCGTCGCCGGCAACGAGCAGGCCTGCCATCGCTGCGTGCGCCTGTACGACGAACAGGGGCGCTGCGTGTGTGCCATCACCCCCGGGCCGACCGCCAACGCCGGCGAACTGTCGATGTGGCAGGCGATGTTGCGGGCACTGATTGGCTGAAGTGCCTCGCAGCTCTCCCGGTCTGGTTGTATCAGCAATGGTCTTCATGGCCCGCTCTTAAAAGAGCGGGCATTTTTTTTGAGCCATGTTCCAATTCGGCTGTTAGTGACGTTCAGGCGAGGGGGCGGAGGCGACCTACCCCGGGGTAGGTCAATACGCCTTGCTCGCAAGGGTCGACTCCGACCCTCTGCAGCCCGCGACCCCTGAGGCTCCTCGCCTGCTTGCCAAGAAGCGGGTTACCAGCCCCCGAAAACCCTACTCGCACCTTCGTGACCGAGCAGGTCGGCAAGACGGATATGAGCTTGTTTTTCGGTCTTTTTGTCGCTGCAAAGT
>Ga0272444_10001420_pt1 | contig 23032 bp, 19 predicted proteins | sample SSMForm13_FD_201033 | JGI IMG/M metagenome (GOLD analysis project Ga0272444, IMG submission 201033) | Marine sediment archaeal communities from Little Sippewissett salt marsh, Falmouth, MA, United States - SSM-Form-13 | ecosystem: Environmental > Aquatic > Marine > Wetlands > Sediment ...
GCAGTGAATTCTGATCCAATTTGAAATGAACGTAAGGCACTTAAATCGAAAATGATAGCGGCAAACCGCCGCAAATTGCAATCAGACCACTTTTTCAGGAAACCCTATTTACTTTTACAAAACCACGCAAATGCTTATTAGCCACAGGAATAAAGGCTTTGCCAGGCTGGCGCAGAGCCTCCTGTTGGCTGTCATGAAATGCCGACAAATACCGAAACACCGACGAAGCCGAAGGAACTGATCTGCGGCCCCCCTTGACCCATGTCGCTCCAAGACTCGACGAAAATCGGGCCGACCTCTGGTGCATACCTGCCGATCAACTGCCCGAGCCATGGTATCTCTTGGATTGGGGGGGCGGGGACGGTCTCTTCAGCTGGCAGTGGGCCCAATCCTGTTATGGGGATAATGACGACAAGAGCTGAAGTTGGAATTGTGGCGGGCAACTGTAGGGCAGGCCCGTCAGCAGACTCCACTTCAACCACGATCTGACCCTATTGAGGTCCTTCAGTTGTAAGGGACATTAAGAAAGTAGCGGAGTTTCAAAACGTTGGACGGATAGCATCAATCGGGACATTGAACCGCATGCACAGACATACAAGATGCTGTCGTAGCAGAAAAAACAAAGGCAGGTCTGCACGGCCTGCCTTTGTTTGATCATTCTGAGCCTACGAACTACGGACAGGTCTGAGGCTTCATTACCTTAAGAGTCTGCTTATTACTGTTCAGCCCGCCCACTGTGACCCAGACCTTCACTGTGCGGGAGTCCTCTCCGTTGAACCATGCGCATGAGTTTTTGGTGTACTTGTCTTTCGGAATCTTTAGCTTGATTTTGTTGTCAGTCCATAGCTTGATTTTTGGATGGCCATATTTGAATTGTTTCGGGCCCACATGAACGACACCCTTAATCTCAGCCGGCGTTCCTTCTCCCGAAATACCGCTTCCAAAACCGCTTCCAATGATGCGTATTTTGTCGCCAGGCACACATGGCTTGGGTTTCAGTCTTTCAATGTAAACGGCAAGTCGGCATTCAGGCCTATAATAGGCCTCCAGAAAAGCAATGCTATCCTGACCATCGCACGTACTGTTATCGTCCCTGACAAGGTCGCATAGGCATTCAACGCCGGGTTCATTGCAGTCCAAATCACCCCATCCGTGACTTCCTCCGAACATAATCAAATCCTGTTCATCGCATATACCGTCGTTGTTTAGGTCACAAATGCACCCCCCGCATTCTTCAATGAAGACAGGTTCCCTGTCCAAATAAATGACTACCGTGCCGTTGGTGATGGGCAACCGATAGGACTCAAAAGCTTCTTCAAAGGGGACCGTATCGGCTTCTTCTCCTGTCTCAAAGCTCGGAATTGCTTTGGTAATCCTGACTAGACCTGTTCTTATGTGACTTACATCTAACGTGACTTGTTTTGGCACTACCGTATCGTTGAACCAATCGTACCAAACGACATATGCAGGCGCCCCATCCTTCATGAAAAGGTATTGGTATACATTGTCTCCACTGCTTACGGAAGTGATGTTGTCCCAATCTGCATCACCCAGTTTCTCCACCATGAGCTTATATGTGAAATACGATAATTTCTTGACGTCGTTTCCTCTGTCGTACTGTCCTTGACCATCATAGATAAGGCCCGTGTACCAGAAAAACCCATCCGCCGCGCCGTCCGGACCTTCCTTGAGAAAACCCCACAAGATCTTTTCCAGATTCAAATACCCCAGGTGGACATATCGTTTCACCACCTCAACTGCTTGGTCCAATTCACTCTGATAGGGCCACGAGGACCCGTCTCCTCGCTGCGGTGTATCTGTGTATGTGGATGTCTCGGTCATCCAGATGGGCAGCAACGGGTTCTGTTGCCTCACAAAACTGATCTTATCCGTGCAGTCGGCGAAGTGATCCTCATTACGTGTATCGAATAGGTGCAGATCAAACGCGTCGAATTTGTCAGACTCGCCAAAGAAGGTTGGGTAGAAACCGTCGGTCTGGTCGCTCAACAGGAAACTTCCCAACATCACGTTACAATCGGGGCAAGCCTGTTTGACTAAAGGATATACCAGATTTACCAATTCCGCATAGCCAAGAGGATTCTGTCGCCAGTAACTATTGGCAGCGTCCACTTCATTTTCCATTTGCCAGGTCTTGACAGCCGGACGCTCATTTTCCGCCCAAGGGGGATACTGCCCGTCTCCTGGCTCATAGCAATCAGGAGGGCTTTGTGAACAGCCATAATCGGCATCACCATCATATCTCTCAACACTTCTGAGGATAAAGTCCTGATAATGGCCAGACCTGATTTTTTCCATTTTCTCAGGAGAGAAGAAGGTCAGCATGACCTCAGCTCCTCTTGCACGAATATCGCTGTGCTTGGTATCGATATGGGAGAAATCCCACGTGTCATCTAGAAAAGAATAGACTTTCCCAAGCCGGAGATTTCCCCGGACAAAATTTGTTCCCACGTCCTCAAAATAGTCCTGCTCAACGACTGTTGTTATCCCAAAAAAGCCAAAAGGATCTGCCCAGACGGACTGAGCCACTGGCAGGATGGATATGATTGCCGCTACAAATACCAGTTTCTTCCACATCTTTACTCCTCCCCCATCACGCCGGATATACCTTTTTTTCGTGAAACTTCGTTTCCCAAGAAAAAGTACAATGTCCTGTAAATCAGCGTACGCTGCCCTTTTCCCCCATGGGAATCGTTGTTAAGCGAAAGCATAGTATTGTTGATTATCTTAACGGCAAGTTTATATATGTAACCGCAAAGATTATGCGAACTCAACCGGTTTATACATCTATCCAAGCTAAATTTATGGCACATACGCCGCCACGACGCAATTGGGACAATTGTGGGTTTAACGATGGGAAATGCCTGATTTGTTGATTGGAAAACCACCCTCTTTGACACACAGAACTACCTCCTTTGGGGAGACGAATCCCTTAGCCAAGAGACAGTTGACTTAGTGGGAAGCGGACCGGTGCCCTGTCGGAGACCGGCCCATGTGGTTCAATATATTGGGGGTGTGGAATGCCCGAGATGAATTCGTATAGCTTGCCACTGCCCGAACTTTTCAATAAGTGCCGATTTCAAGGAGATATCACAACTCGTCTGCGTACTGCAAACCAGAGCGTCGTCACCGAAGGGGGAGGGAATCTGTAAAGGAGGGTGCTGGAGGCTGGGCCGTGAATCTTTAGCCCTGCCGTTTCTTTAACATATAGGCCATGAGGCCGCCGGCCTCGATGAGGCCTTGCATGAAGGGGGGGATGGGGTTGGCGGAAAAGCGTTTGTCGTTGGTGTGGTCTATGATCTCACCCGTGTCTTGGTCCACCGATAGGCGATCTCCGGGGTCAATCCCATCGGACACCCCTGGTGCCTCAAAGATGGGAAGACCCATGTTGAAGGAATTTCTAAAAAAGATCCGGGCAAAGCTCTCTGCCACCACGCATGAGATGCCGGCCCCTTTTATGGCCATGGGGGCATGCTCCCTGGAGGAGCCGCAGCCAAAATTCTTCCCGGCCACAATGATGTCTCCTGCCTGGATCTTCTCAGAGAACTCGGGATCTACGGGCTCCATGCAGTGTTTGCCCAGCTCTTGGCTGTCGGTCGTGACAAGATAAGGGGCAGGGATGATCACGTCCGTGTCTATGTTGTCGCCGAACTTCCAGACTGTTCCTTCTATTTTCATCATGTCATCCATTGAGATATATCTACAGCTCTTCTGGGCTGCCTATTCGCCCCAGTACGGCCGAGGCTGCGGCCACGGCCGGGTTGGCAAGATAGACCTCGCTGGTGGAATGTCCCATCCGTCCCAGGAAGTTTCGATTGGTGGTAGAAATGGCCCGCTCTTTAGGGCCCAGGATGCCCATAAAGCCCCCCAGGCAGGGCCCGCACGTGGGCGGACTCACAATGCCCTTGGCGTCTAAAAAGGTCTCAAAGAGGCCTTCATCCATAGCCTGCCGATAGATGGTCGGCGTAGCAGGTATGATGATGAGGCGCATATTCTTGTGGACACGATGTCCCTTTAAGACCTGGGCCGCCAGTCGAAGATCCTCGATGCGGCCGTTCGTGCAAGATCCGATGACCGCCTGATCTATGGGCACGGTCCCCACTTCAGACACAGGGCGCGTGTTTTCCGGAAGATGGGGAAAGGCCACCTGGGGCTCCATCTTGGAGACATCAAAGGCCCTTTCCTCCTGGTAATGGGCATCAGGGTCGCTCTTATAGGCAGTAAAAGACCTCTTTGCCCGGGAGCTCACATAGTCAAGCGTTACCTGATCGGGTGATATAATACCGTTCTTGGCCCCTGCCTCAATGGCCATGTTCGCCATGGTCATCCGGTCGGACATGGGAAGGGCTTCAATGACAGGACCCACAAACTCCATGGCCTTGTACGTGGCCCCGTCCACGCCTATGTCTCCAATGGTGTAAAGGATCAGGTCCTTTCCCGTAACCCATTTTTGAAGCGCTCCCTCATAGCTGAGCTTGATCGATTCCGGGACCTTAAACCACACTTCCCCTGCAATCATGGCTGCTGCGATGTCCGTGCTTCCCACCCCTGTGGCAAAGGCACCCAGGGCGCCGTAGGTGCAGGTATGACTGTCGGCGCCAATGACCACTTCTCCGGGCAGCACCAGCCCCTGTTCGGGCAAAAGCACATGCTCGATGCCCATCTCGCCCAGTTCAAAGAAATGCTTGATGCCGTATTTCTTGGCAAACCCTCGCATCACCTGCACCTGCTTGGCCGAGTTCACGTCCTTGTTAGGAACGAAGTGATCCGGAACCAAGGCGATCTTCTCAGGGTCGAAGACCGATGATGTTTCAGATTGCTCAAAGAGCTCAATGGCGATGGGCGCCGTGATGTCGTTTGCCAAGGCCAAATCGATCCGGGCCGAAAGAAGTTCCCCCGGATGGACTGTTTCTTTTCCGGCGTGGGCAGCCAGGATTTTTTCCGTAATGGTTTGGGACACGTCTACAACGACTCCTGTGTTGGAATGTCTACACTTTCTTTGGCACGGCCTTCTTCGCCCCTTCCGAGCTTTCTCCGATTCCACAGGCCTTGAACAGGGCCAGAGAGAACATAGCAAAGCATGATGACAAAAAAGGTGACAGTGGGCTCTGCTGCAACCACGATAGCGAAGAGGATTACTCCCACCAGCATGTTGAACTTCATCTTCTTAAAAAGCCCTGCCTGCTTAAAACTGAAATACTTGATCGTGCTCACCATCAAAAAGGACAACACATAGATCATGACAAGGATGGTGACCTGTTTTGTAGTCCCGCTCCCCCCTAAACGATGCTGAAGCAGAACCGTTGAGGCAATCATAAAGGCCGCCGCCGGAATGGGCAGGCCGTTAAAATGGTCAGAGCTCACCTGGCCGGTTTGCGTGTTAAACCGGGCCAGGCGCAGGGTGCCGCAGGCCACGTAGAGCAGCGCCGCCAGCCACCCCAGTCGACCAAAGGGTTGAAGGGCCCAAAGATAGACCAAGAGACCCGGTGCCACCCCAAAGGAGATGCAATCGCACAGGGAATCATACTCAAGGCCAAACTTGCTCACAGCGTGGGTGACGCGGGCGATCTTTCCGTCCAGCCAGTCAAAGACGGCCGCCACCATAATGGCAACAGCCCCTTTTAGAAAATGGCCCTGGACCACGGCGATGATGGCATAGAAACCACAGAAAAGATTGGCCGAGGTGAGCAGGTTGGGAAGGACATAGATGCCTCGCTGCGAGCGTCTCTTTTTGGACCGGGTTTTTTTCTTCACGTCACATGCCCCAAGACCGAGACTCCGGCCAAGACCCTGTCCCCCACAGACACGGCAGGCCTTGTGTCGGAAGGAAGATAGACATCCAGACGAGACCCAAAACAGATCATACCGAAACGCTCACCGCGCTTCAACCGGTCCCCTTCGTGTACCTTGCACACGATGCGTCTTGCAATCAACCCGGCCACCTGCACCACCGTCAACCTTCGCCCGTCCTCCATTTCCAAGGTCACCGCGTTTCGTTCATTGTCCCTGGAGGCCTTGTCCAGGTTTGCTGAGAAGAATTTGCCCGGACGATAGGAAATCTCCATCACCTTGCCATCAGCCGGCATCCGGTTCACGTGGACATTAAATACAGACATAAACACACTGATTTTGAGGGCCTCATCAGAAGCAAACTCGCTGCCCTGGACAACCCCTACCTCCACCACCTTGCCGTCGGCAGGAGAGACCACCACCCCTGCTTGCTCAGGGGTCTCCCGCTCAGGGTCCCTGAAGAAAAAACCCAGAAAAACCGTGACGGCCCCAAAAAAAAGGGCCATGACATCAAATCCCAGGGCGCCGAGATAGATGGCTACAAAGGCCGATACGGCAATGGGCAAAAAGCCCTCGGAGGCAATGGGGATCGCCCGCTCTTTCGCAGGCCTTGGATTTCGACAGGAAGTCATGTGTCACCTCGGTTCTTTTGCGAAGACATGAAAAATGGACTCTTAAAAAGTCGTCACCTCGGTGAAAACCGGGGTCCAGCAGCATTCTAATTGTTTTTGATTACTGGATAGCGCTACCGGTTGCGCCTTGCGGCTTGAACAGAGCCACTACGTGCCCGGCTTTCGCCGGAATGACAGAAATAGGTATTTTTCAACTTTTTACGGAACCGTCATTGAAAGAACGCATTATACCTTGAGGCGAACCGTTGTCAACCAAGCTTCCCCTGGGCCAGCTTTATTTCAGCGTCTGACTGGCGGATGTAAAAGGGAACCAGCTCGCTCACATCTGCTGTCTCACCCCTTCTGATCTGCTCAATCCCTAAAGTCCCTACCACCGATGCCCGCGGTGCATGAAGATAAAAAGGGGCAAAGCTGGCCCGCCGGCCCACGATCTCTTCAATCATGTCTTTGAAAGCCACCGCGCCATCGCCCACAAAGAGACAGGCTTCTTGAATTCCTTCCAGCCATTCCTTGGGGCGAACGGCACAGCCAGAGGAAACCGTCTCCAGGCCATCACGGCCCCCACACTTGTATAGGGCCGTGTAAACCTCGCCCTTTCGGGCATCCAACAGGGGACAGACGAGACCGGGAAACCACGGAAACTGGTATGCCAGAGCGTCCAGGGTGGAAACACCGGTGACCGGCTTTCCTGTGGCAAAGGCGAGCCCTTTTACAGCGCTTATCCCGATGCGCAACCCCGTAAAGCTGCCCGGGCCGATGGTAACGGCAAAGGCGTCCAATGCCTCCAGGCCAAGGCCTGCCAGGTGAAGGGTCGCGTCAATGACAGTCATGAGACGTTTTGCATGGGTCTCGGAGCTGCTCACCTGGAGTTCTGCCACGATGGTGTCGTCCTCCAAGACAGCCGCGCTGCCGGTCCGCGTGGATGTGTCTACAGCAAGAATCTTCACCGTGCCCCTCTATCTCTTTGCTTTTCTTGGCTTGCCCTTGCTTTTTGCCCGGGGCGGCGTCTTCCGGGGTTTCGGCTGGAGGGCAAGGTCTAGGACGCTATCCACATGGTTGACCGGAAAGAAGGTGAGCTTACGCTTGATATTTGAAGGAATTTCAGCCAGGTCTTTCTTGTTCTTTTCCGGTATGATGACTTTGCGCACATTGGCCCGAAGGGCGGCCAAGGCCTTTTCTTTGAGCCCCCCTATGGGAAGGACCCTGCCCCGAAGGGTAATCTCTCCGGTCATGGCCACATCCCTGCTCACAGGTCTTGCGGTCAAGGAAGAAACCAGCGCCACGGCCATGGTAACGCCGGCTGAAGGCCCGTCCTTGGGAATGGCGCCTGCAGGCACGTGAACGTGGATGTCTGCATCCTGTTGGAAGTTACCCTTGATTCCAAGGGCCTTTGCATGAGACCGGGCATAGGTAAGGGCCGCCTTTGCGGACTCCTGCATCACCTCGCCCAACTGGCCCGTGAGGATCAACTCCCCTTTGCCTTTCATGGTGGTGGCCTCCACATAGAGCACTTCTCCGCCCACTTGGGTCCAGGCAAGCCCGGTGGCCACCCCCACCTCATGGAAAGGCTGATCCAATTCGGGCAAATATTTCGGAACTCCCAGATATTGGTGGATATTGGCTGCGGTGATCCGAAAGGGCCCTTTTTCTCCCTCCGCCACTTTCCGAGCCACCTTGCGGCAAACCGTGGCAATCTCACGCTCCAGGTTCCTGAGACCGGCCTCAAGGGTGTACTCTGATATGATCTTCCGCAGGGCCCCCGGGCCCATGTTGATCTGCTTTGTTTTGATCCCGTTTTCCTTAATCTGGCGGGGCATCAAGAATTGCTGTGCGATGGCAAGTTTTTCCTCTTCTGTATATCCTGCCAGCTCGATGATCTCCATCCGGTCCTTCAGTGCCGAGGGGATAGGATCGGCAAGGTTTGCCGTGGTAATGAACATGACCTTGGACAAATCAAAGGGCAGGTTGAGATAATGGTCACTGAAACTGACGTTTTGTTCGGGGTCCAGTACTTCCAGCAGCGCAGCAGCCGGGTCGCCGCGAAAATCCGCACCGATCTTGTCCACTTCGTCCATCATGTAGACGGGGTTGTTGGTCCCGCACTGCTTTAGGCCCTGGATGATTCTTCCGGGCAGGGCACCGATGTAGGTACGGCGGTGCCCGCGGATCTCGGCCTCGTCCCGAATGCCCCCCAGGGAAATGCGAAAGAACTTCCTGTTCATGGCCCTGGCAATGGATCTACCCAGGGAGGTCTTGCCCACCCCCGGCGGGCCCACAAAACACAGGATGGGTCCCTTCATGTCTTTATTCAGTTTGCGTACACTTAAGTATTCCAGGATGCGGTCCTTGACCTTCGTCAGATCGTAATGGTCCTCGTCCAGCACCTTCTGGGCTGCTTTCACGTCCAGCACGTCTTTGGTGGACTTCTTCCACGGCACCTCCACCACCCAATCCAGGTACGTTCGCACGACAGAGGCCTCGGCCGCGTCTGGATGCATCTGCTCAAGGCGCCTTAGCTGCTTGCGCGCCTCCTTTTCTGCGTCCTTGGGCATCTTGGCCCCTTTAATCTTCCTCCCATACTCCGCAACCTCCTGAGCCCTTTCGTCCATGTCTCCCAATTCATCGTGGATGGCCCGCATCTGCTCCCTGAGGTAGTACTCCCGCTGGGTCTTTGATATCTCCTCTCTGGCATGGGACTGGATCTTGGCCTGCATGGCAGAGACCTCGAGCTCTTTGCTCACGAGATCATTGACCTTATGCAGCTTCTCACAGGGGTCGTTCACCTCCAGCAACGCCTGGGCTTCTTGCGTCTTGAGCCTCAGGTTTGAGGCCACAAGATCAGCCAGGCGGCTAGGCTCGTCTATGCTGTAGAGAATAGAACTGACATCGCCCGTTAACTCCCCCCGGAATTCGAGTATCTTCTCACTCTGTTCGCAGACATTGCGCATCAAGGCTTCGGTCTCAAGGGTGATTTCCCCTTCCTTCTGCTGCTCCACCTTTTCGATCTTCACCTGATAGAAGGGCTTTGTTTCTGTGTATTTCTTGATACAGGCCTTGGCCAGCCCCTGAACCAGCAGCTTTGCTCGACCATCAGGCAGCTTCAGCATACGCAAGACCATGGCCACGGTGCCTACCTCGTAAATCTCCTCAGGCTTAGGATTTTCAACACTGGAGTCGCGTTGGGTGACCAGCAGCAGCAGCCGGTCATTGGCCATGGAGGCATCTACAGCCCTCACCGACCTGTCTCTTCCCACAAACAAAGGAAGGACCATGTAGGTGAAGACCACGATGTCCCGAACCGGAAGGAGAGGAAGGGTGTCCGGGATCTCTATGGGTTCATCATCTTCTTGTATGATGTCCACTGCATCTTCAGTATCTATTTGGGCCACGGGAAATTCCTTTCAACACTACCTGTTGTGACTTCTGAACAAAACTGGGGAGATCCCCAACTCTGGTGTCTATCCATGGACGGCCGAAAAAGACGTGGGCACCGCTGTCAGTTAAGGCAAACCCCTTTCGCAGGCAGTTACACGGCTAGGGAGGGTCGCTGAACGTGGGCACACAGCCACGTCCACCTACACGAATGGCTAGGATATTCAAAAGCACTGGCTGCCGTAGAGAAGCTTGTCCCTAGCCCGAGGATCTATTCCAAAGCAGACGATGCCACCGCTTCAAAACGTTACTAAACCCTTTAATCTTATTGACAAAATTTCTTTTCCTCTTCGGTTCTCTTTAGCCCCTCTTCTTTTGCCTCGGCCAAGAGAGAGGGTCTTTCAAAATTAAAGAATATAAGGATAATATCTCTTGATGACAACAAAAATCTTGATTTTTTGGCCCGCTGTCTATAGTCCTTTTCTACAGCGCTTAGGGACATACTGTAGCAGACCTTTTCTGTTTACTGCAACTCACCCTAACCCAGAATCACCCGGGATTCCCCCTTACATGACAGGCGAGGGCGGGGAGAAGGACGGTACGTGGAGCAGTCTGTGACCATTAAGATCTTCGTCTTTGTCTTCGGCACAGCCGTAGGCAGTTTCTTGAACGTCTGTATCTATCGCCTTCCCAACTCCCTTTCCATCATCCGTCCTCGGTCCATGTGCCCCCGTTGTGAGACAAAGATCGCCTTTTACGACAACATACCGATCCTGAGTTATCTCTGGCTTCGGGGAAGATGTCGCCACTGCGGGGCCACCATCTCCTTGAGATACCCCTTGGTGGAGATGGCCGCCGGCCTCTTTGCCGTGGCAGTGTTCAACCTCCATGGCGTTGCAGTGGAAAGCATTTTTCTGTATGCCTTGGTGGCAGCCCTGCTGGTCGTCACCTTCATAGACATTGATCACCAGATCATCCCCGATGTGATCACCTATCCAGGCATCGTGGTTGGCTTTCTTTCTTCCTTGATCCTGAACCACATCACTTACAAGGAGTCCATTCTGGGCATCCTTTTAGGGGGTGGACTCCTCTTCTTGGTCGCCTCAGGGTACTACTTTTTTACCAAAAAAGAAGGCATGGGAGGCGGAGACATTAAACTCCTGGCCATGATAGGGGCATTCTTGGGTTGGAAGGCGATCATCTTCACCACCTTCGTGGGATCAGCCGTAGGAACCGTGGTGGGCATAGCCGTGGCGCTCCGGACACAAGGGGGACGCAAGATGGCCGTTCCTTTTGGCCCCTTTCTCAGTCTTGGAGCCCTCCTTTTCCTGTTCTGGGGGCAGGGAATCATAAACTGGTATTTGGGTTTCATGGGATAGGAACCTTGAAGACTTTCAGGCCAGGACTGCGAATCCAGATTCTGCTTAGCCTGACGCTCCTTCTGGTCGCTGCCATGATGTTGACAGGCTTTGTGGTGATGAGGGTTACGGAACGGGACCTCATGCAGTACAAAGCAGCAGACGGCATGGCCGTGGTGGAGGCCATACAGGCGGCGGTAGACGATCTGGCAAGAGGGCAGGGCACACCGCCGCTGCCGTCCATTCAGCAATGGCTTGAACGGGATTCTGCCCGGATAGCACCGACGGGGCTCTTTGACGAGATCGTCATTGTGGGAAAGGATGGCACCCTGTGGACCGGCGCCAACGCGCCGGAGCGGTTGACCGGCCTGGACGCTCCACGGGTTTCCTCGGCCTTGGGCACCCAACAAACGACTACGCAGATACATAGAGACTTGGGGCTCCTTGTTATCACCGCCCCTCTTTTTCACGGAAAGGAATGCATAGCGGCCATTCAGGTGCCTGTTCGTATCGATCGGATGCTTGAGGGCCTGAGCAGGTCTGGACGGCTCCTTTGGTTCTACACCGGACTAAACGCCCTGGTTCTACTTCTCTTTGGAAACTTTCTCCTTTCCAGAATCGTGATTCGCCCGGTCAAACACCTGGTGGACACGGTGGAGCAGTTCGAAGACGCTGAACCCTTTCCCGTGGCTGGGGAGGCGGATCGTAACGAGATCATCCGCCTTACGATTTCTCTGAACCGCATGGTCAAGCGCCTGGCCGAAAACAAGGAGCGGATGGAGGGCCAGATCCGTTCTCTCAAAGAGGCGAGAGAAGAGGTCTTTCGCTCGGAAAAACTCTCTTCCATCGGACGGCTAGCCGCAGGGGTGGCCCACGAAGTGGGCAATCCCATAGGCGCTATTCTGGGGTATACCAACCTTCTGGCAAGCCATACACGAGACGACGAAGAGGCCAAAGACTACCTCTTGCGCATCGAAAAGGAGATTACCAGGATAGACACGATTGTCCGCGAGCTCCTCGATTTTTCAAGGCCCTCTGTTGCCGTGTCCGCCCCGGTGGATATCAATGCCCTTGTTTCAGAAAGCGTCTCTTTCCTGTCTCACCAAAAACTCATGGCTTCTGCTCAGCTTGAAACCCGCCTTGACAAGAACTTGGAGACCGTATGGGCCGATCCCGACCAGCTCAAGCAGGTCCTGATCAACCTCATGTTTAACGCCTGTGATGCCATGGAAAAGGGCGGCAGGCTCACCATTACCACCGGTCCTGTCCGCTCGGCGGCAGCGGAAGGCCCAGAGGCTGAGGAGCACCCAGGAAACCTTGTGGAGATCGCTGTCTCCGATACAGGCAAGGGGATCCGGGCACAAGAGCTGGACAAGATCTTTCACCCCTTCTACACCACGAAACCCCCTGGAAAAGGCACTGGCCTCGGCCTTGCTATCAGCCTTCGCATTGTGGAATCCTTTCGCGGGACCATCAGCGTGGAAAGCATCGAGAATAAGGGTACCACCTTTAGGGTCAGGCTCCCCTTGGAGCGTAGAGGATGATGCCCAATGAGGTAAGTATTGACCTAGGTGCCATCAGAGACAACTTCGTCGAGATCAGGCGATTGGCAGGGCCCAAGTCCCGCATCCTCGCCGTGGTAAAATCAGATGCCTACGGCCACGGCATGATCCCTGTGGCCAGAACCCTTGAGACGGCGGGCGTTGACTATCTCGGCGTATTCGAGCTGGAGGAAGCCCAGGACCTTAGAAAAGCAGGCGTCACGGTTCCCGTCTTGATCATGATGGGCATCACACCCGAGGAAGTCTCCCCCACGGTGGATAACAGACTCACCCCAGCCCTTTTCCAACAGGACGTGGCAGAAAGGCTCTCCGAGAAGAGCCTGAAACAAGGCGTGGTGACTCCCGTTCACATAAAAGTGGACACCGGCATGACCCGCCTTGGAGTTCCCCTGGAAGAGTTGGACGGATTCTTGCGCAGCCTTGTGCCCCTTAAAGGGCTTCGATTGGAAGGAATATTTACCCACCTTGCCGTCTCGGATCAGCCTCATCATCCCTTCACGGTCCGTCAAATTCAGGCCTTTGGCGAAGCCGTGGAGACAAGCAGACGGTTTGGCGTATGCATGGAGGCCGTCCATCTTTCCAACAGTGGCGCCCTCTTAGACCAATCAGGTCTGGACTTTCTTATGGTCCGCCCGGGTATACTCCTTTACGGCTCCCCGCCGGGAGGGGCCTGGGCTGCCGGTTCTTTTAGGCCGGCCATGACCTTCAGGTCAAAGGTCATTCAAGTAAGAACAGTGCCTCCTGGTACCTCCATCAGTTATGGCTGTACCTACCGAACCAGAGCCAAGGCCACTATTGCCACCATCCCCGTGGGCTATGATGATGGATACAGCCGCCTGCTTTCCAACAAGGGGGAGGCCCTGATCCGCGGCACACGGGTGCCTGTTGTGGGTCGTGTCTGCATGAATCTCACCATGGTGGATGTCACCTCACTTGAGGGGGTGGCCGTGGGCGACGAGGTGGTTTTTCTGGGCGTCCAGGGCAGCGAGCGCATGACGGCCGAGGAAATAGCCGAAAAGATGGGCACCATCAGTTACGAGGTGTACTGCAGCATCGGGAAAAGCAACCGCCGTGTCTACACGGATCCCGGGAAAGATGGTTGATCCTTGTCCGTCTACCATGGGCCTTTTTTTGATGCGCGGCCACCCCCGCGAATGGGCAGGCGACGACATTTACCTTGAAATTCTTGGACCACGATACTAAACAAAAGAGCTCCGTTGCCTTGGCCCATGAGGGGCCTTGCTTCGGGCTATTGCTTGGGCGCCGGAGAAAACAAAAAAACCCCCGCTGAACTGGAAGAAGCCCTATTCTATCTGTTCAGCGGAGGCCTTGGGTGCAGGGAAAACCGGTGACGGCACCCCCCGCACTTGCGGTCTTATGTACCAGGAGTGGCGTCCTAGATCAACAACGAATCTTCGTGTTATCCAAAAGGTATCTCCGTCATGATGGTTGGCGCTGGAGTAGAGCCAGTTGTCCAGATGTTCCACGTCCACAAACGTTACGGTCCGCAGATCGCCCTGCGCGACGTCAATCTCACCGTTCTAAGAAACGAGTTCGTCTTTGTCACCGGCCCCAGTGGTGCAGGCAAGACCACCTTGCTCCGCCTCATCTTTCTGCAAGAACAGGTCTCGGAGGGACAGATATTGGTAAACGGGGTAAACCTCCAGCGGGTGCGCCGGAGAATCATCCCCCTTCTCAGACGAAGCATCGGGTTCGTTTTCCAGGATTTCAGACTCATTGACACCTACACTGTATATGAAAACATTGCCCTGGTCCTGGAGGCAACCGGTCGAGAGAGAAGCTATATCCAGAAAAAGGTGCGCCAGGTCCTTGGAATGGTAGGCCTGGAAGACCGCATGCACACCTATCCGCCGAGGCTGTCAGGGGGAGAGCAACAGCGTGTGGCCGTGGCCCGGGCCGCAGTGGGCAATCCCTGGATACTCTTGGCAGACGAGCTCACAGGAAACCTTGACGATGACGCCGCAGACATGGTCTTTGATCTGTTAAAACAACTGCACAAACGGGGGACCACCATTGTGGTGGCCACCCATGACACCAGGCTCTTCGGCAAGGTCCCGGGGCGCGTTGTGTTTTTAAACAAGGGCCGGATCGAGGACGAAAAAAGACCGTGAATCTCACCGTGCTCTCTTCTATCATCCGTAGGGTTCGGAGAAATATCGCTGCAGGTCCCTATCTCCACCTGGCGGCCACGGCCACCATTGCGTTCTCTATGTTGATTTTGGGCGTCTTTTCCATCCTCTATGTGAACATAAGCGATCTCCTCAGGTCTTGGCAGCAAGATATTCGTGTCGTGGCCTACCTGGAAGAGGACCTTGTCAAACAGCGTCTGGAAGCGCTGCGACAACACCTGGCAGAGCTTCCCGGGGTGGAGAAGATCCGTTATGTCTCAAAAGATGAGGCCATGAGCCGCCTAAGAAGCCAAATGAAACATCGCGCCTCCCTCTTGGATGGGCTGAAGGAGAATCCGCTGCCGGCCTCATTGGAAATACAATTGGCCCCAGGATGGCAACGTTGGGAGCGCCTGGACCCCCTGGCCGACGAGATCAAAACATTCTCTGGAATCCAGGACGTGGCAGCCGCAGAGGCCTGGTTGCACCGCTTTACGGGGTTCATGGGGTTTTTCAGGCTGGCCAGCCTCATTGTGGGTGGACTCGTCTTTGCAACCACTGTTTTTGTCTGCGCCAATACCATAAGGCTTACCCTTTACGCCAAACGGCAAGAGATTGAGATCATGAAGCTTGTCGGTGCAACGGATAGCTTTGTGAAAACGCCCTTTTATGCCCAGAACATCCTGGAGGGGGCCTTGGGTGGAATCGTGGGCCTGGGTTTTCTTTTTATCTCCTTTAAGCTGTTCATCGCACGGCTTCATTCAGGACACGCCCTGCTGTCGACCTTTGACATACGGTTCCTTTCTCTCACGGGCTGCGCTGCCTTACTTTTTGCCGGGATATTGATGTCATGGATCGGTTCGTATTTGTCTTTAAGGCAGTTCCTAAAGCCCTGACCCTTGCCCTGTCGGCTTTGCTGCTCTCCTCTGGACAGCCGGTGATGGCCGACCCCTCCTCCGATAGGCTTCAAGAGAGGATCGGGCGGGAACAGACCCAGAGAAAGGCCGTCCAAGAAAGGCTCTCAGAGGCCGAAAAGAAAATGGAGGGTCTTAAGGCCAATGAGACCTTGGTCGTCCAAGACCTGGAGCGTCTAAACCTCCAGCTCCACAAATCACGGGCCAGGCTTAGAGAGATTCGCGCAGAACTCAAGGAGATTGAGGGACAAATGGAGACCCTTACCTTGGAGCAGGCGTCTCTCGTGGCCCAGATTAAAACCCTCGAAGCCTTTGCCGTGCCCCGCTTGGTGGCCTTCTACAAACTGGGTCAACTGGGCGTCGCCCCCATGCTCTTTTCTGCCCAGACCGTCTCCCAGTTGTGGCAAAGACGCGAATCCCTAGAACGTATTCTGAAACACGACGGCGACCTCTGGGACACGCTCCAGGACCGGAAAAGACGGCTTGAGGTGGTTTCCGCTGACCTGGAGGCGAAAAAACAGACCCAGCAGGGCCTCCTGAAGAAGGGCGAGGAGCAAGCAGCCCGCATCACCCGACAAAGGGCTGACCGATCTAAGCTACTGGCCAGTGTCCAGGTCGACAAGGACCTCACCCTTGCCGCCATCGCCTCTTTGAAAGAAAGGGCAAAGAGACTCGATGAGACCATAAGATCCTTGCAGCGACCACGCCTGTGGCCTTTCACCGGCGCCGGGCCGAAGTTCTTTGCCAAACTGAAGGGCTCCCTGCCCCTGCCGGTCCAAGGAAAGATTCTGGGCCCCTTCGGGCCCTATGTACAGAAGGGCAATTACCATATCAAAGGCTACAGAAGCGGTGTCACCATTAAGGCCGACCTGGACTCCCAGGTGCGGGCCGTCTGTGATGGGCAGGTCCTTTACGCGGGATGGTTTAAGGGTTACGGCAACATCATGATCATCGACCATGGCGAACACTATTACACCTTGTCCGCACCTCTTGACGAAGTCTTTAGGCATAAGGGAGAAGCAGTCCTTGCCGGAGAAGCCATCGGCACCTATGGAGACATGGTAACCCTCAGCGGCCCTGGACTCTATTTTGAGGTCCGCCATCACGGAAAGCCTCTTAATCCGGTACTGTGGTTCAAGAACTAGACGGCCTCTTTGTCATGTGATCAGCAGCCGTAATACAGGAAAAAATTCCACAAAGGGCCTAGTTTTCAAAAGACCTTATATAAAACCAAGAATTATGTTAATATAATGGATTGGAAACTGTTCTGCTGCATATTTTCTGACTGACGAGGAGGACCCATGACAGGCTTGCTAACGCGGCACAAGGCACTTGTCGCCGCCATTCTTCTTCTCTCTCTTTGCCTCACCCTGGCCGCCAGCGGCGTTCATCGGCAACTGCTGGCAGGCACGGACAAGACCTATGAAAAACTGAAGTTGTTCAGCGATATTCTTGATATCGTGGAAAAAAACTATGTGGATCCGGTGGACCCGAAAGACCTCATCGAAGGCGCTATCCACGGGATGCTGGCCTCTCTCGATCCGCACTCCTCTTTCCTGTCTGCCGATACTTACAACGAACTTCAGATAGATACGAAGGGAGAGTTCAGCGGCATAGGGATTGTTATTACCATGAAAGATAACATCTTGACCGTTGTATCTCCCATTGAGGGGACTCCGGCCCACGAGGCGGGAATCAAATCAGGGGACCAAATCATCAAGGTGGACGGAGAAACGACAAAAGACATGAAGCTGTGGGAGGCAGTCAAGAAAATTCGAGGTCAAAAGGGGACCACGGTGCTCATCACGGTCAGGCAAAAGGGATCGGATGAGCCAAAGGAGTTCACTATTGTGCGCGACGTGATCCCGCTAGACAGCGTCCACTCTCACGTCCTTAAGCCGGGCTATGGGTACCTGCGTATCACCAACTTCAGGGACAGCACATACGACGACGCTGCTGCTGCCCTAAAGGAACTGGAGTCGGGCGACACACCCTTGAAGGGTCTCGTCCTGGATCTTCGGGATAACCCCGGGGGCCTGCTGGACCAATCCGTTAAGATTGCAGACATCTTTCTGGAAAAAGGGGTGATCGTATCCATCAAGGGAAGGTCAGAGTCCGAGCCAAAAACGTACTCGGCCCGACCCAATATCCATAAGCGGACCTATCCCATCGTGCTCCTGATCAACGAAGGCAGTGCAAGCGCCTCAGAGATTGTGGCCGGGGCCTTACAGGACCACGGACGGGCCCTGGTTTTGGGAGCCACCTCTTTTGGAAAGGGCTCCGTCCAAGCCGTAGAGGCCTTAAGAGATGGCTATGGCCTGAAACTTACCATCGCCCGTTATTACACCCCGGAAGGCCACGCCATACAGGCAGAGGGTATCAAGCCGGACGTGGTGGTGGAACAACGATTTCTCCCTGAAACAGAAACGCCAGAAATGCCCCGTATGCACGAGAAGGACCTGAAAAACCATATCTCACCTGAACCCCAAGATGGGCTGTTTGAGGAAGAGGAAGAAGAGATCGATCCTGCTGTGGATGCAACGGTCCAAGAGAAAGGCCCGCCTGAAGAAGTGGAAGAACTTCTTAACAAGGATCATCAGGTTCAGAGGGCCCTCGACATCCTCGCCGGTTGGGAGATCTTTTCCAAGATGTCCCTCTAGGGACCCGCTGCCATGGCAACGCACAAAAAGACCGGGCCAACAGAGGGAACCACACCAGACCAAAAAGGACCCACGTACAAGGGCATCACATACCTTGCCACTGCGCTAGCTGCCCTCCTTCTCCTTGCAGGAATCTGGGTATGCGGGAGAGACCGGCCAGTCAAGTCAAAGCCGGTTCGCCATTTTCCCATACCTGTCTTTGAAACCCACGTGTCCCACGGTACAGAGGCAAAGGTTAAAGAACTAGACCGGCACATCTGTGACGCACTCCTGGCCCTGGAGGTGCCTCAAGGGGCCGTGGTTTTCAATACCGTGGAAACCAAAGAGGATTTTGGGGACCAGTGGACTTACTCTGATATGGAGGTGCGCATGGAAAAGGCACCGCCTGTGACAGAGGTGAGGCCCGTCTTTTTGCGTACCCTGGGCGGATATATTCCAGAGAGCGGACTGCTCTTTACATTGGGGCCCCAAAACCAGACGATTGTGGAGGTCTCGGTAAACGGGCATGCGACCCATCGGCTAGCCTTTGTGGCGGTTACAGAAAAAGAGCCAGCCCCGTCCCCACCAATCGGCCTTCCAAAAATCGCTATCATCATAGACGACTTTGGATACGACAAAGACACGGCTTCAAAATTTCTGGAGCTCGATGGAGTATTAGCCTTTTCTGTCCTTCCTCACAGTCCTTTTCAGTCGGAGATCGCCTCGGCCGTCCACGAGACCGGGCGTGATGTCCTTCTCCATCTTCCAATGGAACCTTTGGACTATCCTGTTGTGAACCCGGGCAAAGGCGCATTAATCACCTCCATGGAGCCCGAGGAGCTTTTGGATCAACTACTGGACGACCTGGGTGCCGTGCCCTTTATCGTCGGTGTGAACAATCACATGGGATCCAAGCTCACCCAAGATGTAGTAAAAATGCGTCAGATCTTCAAGGTGTTAAAGAGCCGCCATCTATTCTTTGTAGACAGCCTCACCAGTCCCTTGTCGAACTGCGCAAATGCGGCAAGGCTGCTCGACATGAAATTCGCCTGTCGCCAGGTCTTCTTGGACCATGTTCAAGAGGCCAACGCCATCCGATTTCAAATCAAGCGTCTGGTCACCATGGCAAAAACCCGGGGTCAGGCTATCGGGATCGGTCACCCTTATCCCATCACCTGGAAGATTCTAAAAGAAGAACTCCCTAAGATTAGAAAACAGGTGGACCTGGTCCCTGTTTCAGAAATCGTGGGATAGCCCCTGTGGGGCCTTGATGGATCGGCGCTCTATCACCTGGCCTTGGCCACAATGGCATCGATCAGTTGGTCAAAAGAGTCCGAAAAGGCCTGAACACCTTGTTTTTGGAGGGCCTCGCAGTTTTCGTTCAGATCTATCCCTAACCCCTTTAGCTTTTCTAAGTACTCGTTTTCCTTTTCCAAATTGTCTTCCAGCGTCAATTTCGGAGTCCCGTGGTCCAAAAACGCCAACAATGTACTATGAGGGAGCGTGTTGATGGTCTCCTTGCCGATCAATTCATCAACATATTTCACGTCATAGTACTCTGGGTTCTTTGTACTCGTGCTACCCCACAGAACACGCTGAATACGGGCCCCTTTTGAGGCTAAGTCAGAAAAGGCCTCGCCCTTAAAGCATTCTTTGAACCGTTGGTAAATCATCTTAGCATTGGCTACTGCGATTTTTCCCTGAAGATCTTTCTCGTTAAGCTCGTCTAACTGTTTGTCCGTCAAGGTGTCTACTCTGCTGACAAAAACGCTTGCAACAGAAGAGACCTTCTCCAAGGCCTTGCCTTTACGGAGTCTGTCTCTCAACCCTTCCAGGTAAGCCTTGGCGCTCCTTTCATACTGGGCCAGAGAAAAAAGAAGGGTAACGTTGACATTGATTCCATCTGCCGTCAGGACCCTGATGGCCTCTGCCCCCTCCGGTGTGCCGGGGACCTTGATCATGAGATTATCCCTTCCCACTTCCTTGGAAAGTCTTCTGGCATTTTCGATCGTTTTTTCTGGGTCTTGTGAATACCTTGGAAGGACTTCAAGGCTCACATAGCCGTCTTGGCCGAGTGTCTTATCGTATGTTTCCTTTAACAAGTCAGCCGCCACCTGTACGTCCTGAATCGTCACTACATCATAGATCTCTTCTGGCGAATGTCCCTTTTTTACGAGTTCTTCTATGGTTTGATCATAGACGGATGACCCCTTTATGGCTTTTTCAAATATACTTGGATTAGAAGTGACCCCTGTGACGCCCTCGTCTAAGAGTTCCTTAAACTCTCCGCTTTGAATCAAACGCCTATCAATGTTGTCATACCAAGGGCTTTGTCCCAATTCAGCCAACGCCACAAGATTATTATTCATCGTGTTCATCTCCCTGTGAAGTATTAGTCTACAAATTCACGGATATACAAACAAATACCCCATTGAAAGAAAAGAGTCAAGGACATGACATCGGGCCCTGTCTCGACCTTTTAGGGACTCCTGTGGATGGCGTTGAGTTCTTTGAAAAAATCTGTTATTATCTCATTCAGATAACCTACACGAGAGCAAACGTTTCCTTTCTTCTTTTGCCATAATCATCATTTCCAGGATCAACAAGGCAGCATCATGACACAGTTAGAGCAGGCACGAAATGGGACCATCACTAAAGCCATGGAGAGGGTGGCTCAGAAAGAGAATCTCGATCCCCATCTCCTGGCGGAAAGGATCGCCAATGGCTCGGTGGTCATACCAGCCAACATTCATCACAGAAACCTTGATCCTGTGGGAATAGGCAAAGGCCTTACGATCAAGGTCAATGCCAATATAGGGACCTCTCGTGACCACGTTGACCTGGCCGAAGAACTCTCCAAGCTTTCCCTCGCCGTTGATGCGGGCGCCGACACGGTGATGGACCTTAGCACTGGCGGGGACATTACTAAAATACTTCAGGCCATTCTCATGGCCTCGACATTGCCGGTGGGAACCGTCCCTATCTATCAAGCTGCGGTAGAAATAGCTAGAAACACTGGAGGAATCGTCAATCTCACGACCGATATGCTCTTTGAGGCAGTGGAAAAACAGGCCGAAGAGGGCGTGGATTTCATGACGATTCATTGTGGTGTCACGTTGGAGGCCCTTGAAAGACTGCGCCGTCAAGGCCGAACCACTGATATTGTGAGCAGGGGAGGGGCTTTTCTTGCAACGTGGATGCTTTACCATAAAAAAGAAAATCCCTTCTATGAAAATTTCGACCGCCTTCTATCTGTTGCAAAGAGACATGATATCACTCTCAGCCTTGGTGACGGGTTACGGCCCGGTTCTTTGGCAGATGCTACGGATCGGGCCCAAATACAGGAGCTCCTTACACTTGGAGAGTTGACCAGCCATGCCTGGGATGCAGGGGTTCAGGTCATGATAGAGGGACCAGGCCATATCCCCCTAAATGAAGTGGAGACAAATGTGGTTCTTCAAAAACGGCTGTGTCAAGGAGCTCCCTTTTATGTGTTGGGCCCACTGGTTACAGATATAGCAGCAGGCTACGATCATATTGCCTGCGCCATAGGCGGTGCCGTTGCCGGCATGGCCGGCGCGGACTTCCTCTGCTACGTCACGCCTGCAGAACACCTGAAGCTTCCATCTCCTGAAGATGTGAGAGAAGGTGTCATCGCAACGAAGATTGCGGCCCATGCCGCTGACATTGCCAAGGGACATCCCGGATCCATAGAGCGGGATCATGAAATGTCAAAGGCACGAAAGGCGCTGGACTGGAAGAAGCAAATATCCCTTGCCATGGACCCAGAAAAAGCCGAGGCCTATCGTGCCAGTAGCAAACCGAGCTCAGACGACGTGTGTACCATGTGTGGGGAGTTCTGCGCCATAAAGATTGTTCGTGATTATTTCAGGTCATGACCCAACCCTAAGGAGCCTGTACCCAGTTCTTATTAAGGGTGCCTCTAGAAATTAGAATGCCGGCCCGAGTTCAAGGCATGCGAGAGTTTTAACCGCAGGAATAGTCATAGTATTTCGAGGATTACAATTTGAGTATAACGCAGAAAGTTCGTTGATAGACAATATATTTTCATCTGGTTTCAAATGAACTCCCCCGCAGCAAGCTACGGGGTATCATGTCATGCCGGACTTGATCCGGCATCCAGTTGATTTCGTGGATAGCGCTAACGGTTGCGCCTTACGGCTTGAACAGAGCCAGGACGTTTATGGCGTGCACCGGAATGACGGACTCGAGGCGACTCGACTGAACTCGTCGAAGTCAAGCCGCGGGCAATGAACACTGAAGGATTTAACGCAAGCTTTTTACCGTCTTCTTAAAGATCTGTTTATTTGCCAACACCATCCGGATAAATCGCTGATAGCGCAACTATTGGTGTCAAGATAATAGCGACGCTGTGCGATCCTGTTTGACGTATAAATATCCTAGGTCCCTAGACCCCTTGCATCTTTTTAAGACGACAGCCGCAATCCCTGAACCCTTTTCTCCAACTAAATCGGAGAAGAATAAAAAATGTAATTGTTTCTTTTAGTTAGTGTCCATCCATAAATGGGCAATTTTGGGTCAAGACGCTGACGGAACGGCCCGAGCTCAACACCGCCCCAAGGGGGCTGAGTAGGGA
>Ga0272444_10001421_pt1 | contig 23031 bp, 19 predicted proteins | sample SSMForm13_FD_201033 | JGI IMG/M metagenome (GOLD analysis project Ga0272444, IMG submission 201033) | Marine sediment archaeal communities from Little Sippewissett salt marsh, Falmouth, MA, United States - SSM-Form-13 | ecosystem: Environmental > Aquatic > Marine > Wetlands > Sediment ...
CCGAAAACACCCTCCCGGCCCCCCGGAAACACGGCTGAAAAAAGAAAACGGGCGGCCAGGTTTTCAACCTAACCGCCAGGAATGCTTGGTGGACCACCAGGGACTCGAACCCCGAACCAATTGATCAACAGTCCGCTGAAAACGTCACAACCTGCCCCTTTTTGCCACACTCTGCACACACTCTGGGGGGGCCGAATGGGGGGCCGAACGGGAGACCGATCACCCTTCATTGCAGCCCTGTCTGACGGCCTCCCTCCCGGCCGGAATCACCCATGCCTGACAAGGCCCCGCAATGGCCTTCCAACAGGGCGCACAACGCATCCGCCCGCTGTTTGGTGCGCGCATGTCCTGCTGCGCGCATGAGCGCATGGGCCGCTTTTCCGGGCTGATCGGCCCGGATGTAGCGCTCGCCCAGCTTCAGCCATGCCCCGGCGCATTCCAGGCTGTCCCCGCACTGCCGGGCCGCCAGGGTGTCCCGGGCATCATCAAGCCGCCCGGAACCGCACAGCACCCGGGCCCTTGCGGCGACCATGGCCGGCTCCGAACCCTCTCCGGGGAGATGCCGCATGGCCGCAAGCGCCCGATCGGCATCGCCTGCCGTTGTCCACAAGGAAACGAGCCTCCGGGCATCCTCCTGCGCGGGCCTGGCGCCCGCCGCACGCTCCAGGGCCCGCGCCGCACGGGCGTAGAAGCCAAGCCAGGCAAACAGGTCGGACAGTTCCCTCCACCGGGCCGGTTCCGGTGCCGCCAGGGCGAACTGGATCTCCATGGCCGACGCGGCCTCGGCATGGCGTCCCGCCAGACGGCAGACGACGGACATCGCCTCCCACAACGCGGGATCACCAGGGTTGCGCGCAACCGCCCCGCGCAGGCATTGGCGGGCATCGGCGTATCGTTCCAGCTCGACCAGGGCGTGGACATGCAGTTCCACCCATTCCCGCTCGGGGCTGCCTTCGGAAACGAAGGGCTCCATGATCGAGACGCAGCGGCCCGGGTTGCCCGCCCGATACCAGGCCATGGCCGCCTGGCGCAGCAACTCGTCGTCCGGCGGGACAACCACGGCATGCGCCTTCTCGAAACTCCCGGCGGCCTCGCCGAATCGCTCAAGGTCCCACAGCGCATGCCCCCGGTTCCGCAGGGCCAGAGGCTGCCCGGGCTCCGAATCCAGGCAGCGGGCGTACTCGGCCTCCGCCCCGGCGGGATCGCCGCCCATCATCAGGGCATTGCCCAGTTGGAGATGGACGAGAGGCGCGGTGTCTTCCGGGTGGGTGTCGACATATTCCCGCAGCGAGGCCAGCGCCTCGGCATGCCTGCCCTCTCCCAGCAACGCCGCCGAATCGGCCAGGACCTTTCGCGCCGCCCTTGAAAGATCGTGTCCAAAGGAGACCTGCGGCAACACGGTCAGCAGCAGGCAAAGCAAAAGCAGTGCGCGGGCCCTCATCGCTCCTCCAACCGGAACCGGACAGGCAGCCGCAACCAGGTGGCTACGGCGCGGCCGTTGACCATCCCCGGCCTGAAGCGCCAGCGCTCCACCGCACGCAGCACGTTCTTGTCAAAGATTCCGCCGGAGTCGGATTCCACGATGGACAGGTTCCTGGGGACCCCGTCCTCGCCCACGAGGAACCGGACCGTCACCACGCCCTCCACGCCGTTGCGGCGGGCGGCCATGGGATAGACCGGCGCGTCGCGGCGGACCGCCACCGGAACGGCGTCCACCTCGCCCAGGTCGTACTCGGACTTGAACGCGGCCAATGACGGTGCGGGCAGTTCGGGGAGGGTCACGTCCAGGCTGATGTCCCCGGGCAGCCGCATGCGCAGCTTGGGCATGGACACGGCCAGCGGCGACCTGGCGTCCGGCGTCTTCCGGCCGAGTACGGGGCGGTTGACCACGCGAGGACGGGGCTCGGGCTTGTCGGGCAGATGGGGCGCCGGTGGCGGAGGCGGCACGAACCGGGTCAGGAAGACGCCGCCCAGTTCGGGGCGGGGAGGCGGGGACGACACCTTGCCCGACAGCAGCGGGAACCCGATGAACACCAGGGCGTTGATGGCGCATGCCACGAGCAGGGCAACGGTCCATCGGGGCAGCGACGACGCGGCCACGCTCATTCCTCCGGATGCCGCGCCGCCAGACCGACCTTGTTCGCACCGGCCAGGCGGCACTGGTCGAGCACCAGCACCGCGTCGCCGGTCCGGCTGGACCGGTCGGCCACCACCAGCACGGCCCCGTCCGGCGTGGAAGCCAGGAAACGGTTCACGTACGCCCGAACCTGGCGCACGTCCACGGTCTTGTCCTCGATGGCCACCCTCCCGTCGCCCGTGACGCCTATGAGCAGGCTCGTCTCCCGGGACGGCGTGGCCGTGGCGGCCACGGGACGCTCGACGTCCACCCCGGCCTCGCGCACGAAACTGGTGGTGACCATGAAGAAGATCAGCAGGATGAAGATCATGTCGATGAGCGGGGCCATGTTGATCTCCACCACGCCCCGCTTGCGGTTCCGGAACGAATGATAGCAGCTCATGGCCCGTCCTCCCCCTGTGGCGTGCGGCCCGCTACACGGGCGCAACGCGCGGCCCCGGCGCAGAAGCGGTCGATGCGCGAGCACAGGCGCTGGGCGCGCCGGCGCAGGAAATTCCCCACCACGAGACCGGGGATGGAGACTGCCAACCCCGCCTGGGTCGTGATCAGGGCCTCGGACACTCCCGTGGACAGGGCGCCCACGTTGCCGGTGCCGTAGCGCCCGATGGCGTCGAAGGTGGACATCATGCCCGTGACCGTCCCGATGATGCCCAGCAGCGGGGCCAACCCCGCCAGGACGAGGATCGTCCCCACGTGCCGGTTGGCCTCGTCCAGCCAGCGGTGGGACAGGCTGTGCATGAGCTTGGCGTCCATGTCCCCATCGTTGCAACGGGCCTCAAGGAACGCCCGCTGCAACCCGGCACGCCAGTCCCCCGGCCGCAGCCGCCCCCCGGGCAGGGGCTCACGCCGCTCCACCCGCCGCCAGCACCAGAACTGCATGGACTTGACGACGATGAGGGTCCACATCCACAGCGAGAGCGCGGCCAGGGGGACCATGACCCAGCCCCCGGCCGAGAACGTGGCCGCGGCCCAGCCCAAACCGCCGTCAGCCATGGCCGTTCCTCCTGCCGTCCTCCAGCAGGGTCACGGTGAAGGCGACGCTCTTCTCCTCCATGTCGCCCACCACTGCGTCCACCCGCCGCTCCAGGAAATGGTGTGCCAGCACGATGGGCACGGCCACGGCCAGCCCCAGCTGGGTCGTGATCAACGCCTCGGAGATGCCCCCGGACATGATGGCCGGGTTGCCGGTGCCGAAGGCGGTGATGGTGCGGAAGGTGGTGATCATGCCCGTGACGGTGCCCAACAGGCCCAGCAGCGGGGCCACGGCCCCCAGCACCCCCAGGGTGGGCAAAAAGCGCTCCAGCCGGGGAACCTCCTTGAGGATGGCCTCGTGAAAGGCGTTCTCGAGCACGTCGCGGGGCGCGCCCCGGTAGTCCAGCCCGGCCATGAGCACCCGGCACGCGGGGCTGTGGGGCATGGCCGAGCAATGCTCCCGGCAGGCCTGTTCGCCGCGTTCGTCCAGCATCGTCTTCAGGGCGGGCACCAGCCCGCCGCCGGAGTGCTTCATCCGCAGCAGCACGGCCAGGCGCTCCACGACCAGCAGGGCCGCCACGGCACCGGCGAGCAGGATGGGCCAGACGAGCACCCCCCCGGACCGCAGCCAGCCGCCAACGCCCTGCCCGGCGACGAACCCCTCGAACACCGCGCCGCCCGAAAGGTCCAGCGGCGCGAGTTCTCCCCTACCTTCCAGCCATTGGGCGGCCACCGACGCGGCATGGCCGGGCGTCTCGCCGGGCACGGCCACCAGGCGGCCCAGCACCGGGTCCCAGCGCAGGTAGCCGACATGGCCGTCCGCGGCATATATGGCCCCGAACCAGCCCAGGCGGGCGACCCTGCCGATGCACTCCCTGCCGTCGCCGTCGATGAACACCTCGTTGTCCACCTGCGCGCGCCCGGCCTGCTCCATGGCCCCGTACAGGGTGCTGACCAGGGTGCGGACCCCCTCGAAGCCGCCACCGCCATCCTCCATGAGGCCGTTCAGGACATCTTCGCGATCCGAGCCCCCGGGCGCGGGAACCTTGCCGTCCAGCAGCCGGACGGCATCCCGCGCCACGGAGCGCACCACGCCTTCGACCAGCTCCAGTTCCTTCTCCTCGGCCCCCAGCGTCGTGCGGAGGGAGGCCTCCTTCTCGCGAAGGGCCTCATACTCCCGACGGCGCTCGTCGTATGCCCGCTCCAGGACCTTGACCCGCTTCTTCAAGGCCGCCGATTCGGCCCGCAGCCTTTGGCGTTCGGAGCGCACGTCCCGTTCGGTCTTGTCCGCCGAGGCGTTTATCTGTCCCGCCTCCTCCTGGACCGTACGCGCCGCCTCTGGCCACTGCGCGGCACTGGCGAGGCAGGGAAACGCCAGCCACGCCGCCAGGAACAGGGCCATGGCCGGCCTCATCGCTCATCCCTCCCGCCCACGGGCAACGCCACCAGCGCATGCGCCCGTTTCCGGTCCGCCATCTCAATGGCCCTGGCCAGATCGCCCCGGGACCCGTCCGGCAGGCGGGTCCATCCCGAATCGCGGTCCAGCCGTGCGGCCACGGTCCCGTCGGCGGAAACGAAGAACATGCCCAGCCGTCCCACACGCAACGCCGTGCCCTGCACCGCCAGCCCATCCAGTTCCAGGGTCGTGCCGGCGCAATGGACGCCGTCGCCGTAGGAGACCTCGACCACGTAGGCCTCGAGGATCCTGCGCAGCTTCTCGCTCAACGTCAGGCCGGGGTCGCCCAGGGACGAGCGCAGAAAGGCGATGCGCCGTTCACGCTCCCGGGGCAGGAAAGGCAGGTCCTCATGGACGAAGGCCTCCAGCCTGTCCACGGCCTCGTCCATGAACGGCTCCAGCACCACGCGCAGCCTCGCGGCCTCCTCGCGCCTGCGTTCCAGGCGGTCGATCTCCGCGCGGACCTTGTCGACGTATGCCCGGTGCCGTTTCTCCTGGCTCTCGAACCAGCGGGCCAGGATGCGCTGCTCCACCAGCTCGGCCTCCAGCTTGTCCCGCTCGGCGTTCCAGTCGTCCCGCGCGGCCTGGGCCTCGACACCCCGTTCCACCGCGCCGCGCATGCCGTCGAGGACCTGAGTCGCCCCGGTTTCCTCCGCCATGGCCGGTCCCGCGGCCAACAGGCAGCAGGCCACAACGGCGACAACGATCTTCATGCTTCCACTCCTTTCTCGACGGGCCGAAGGCCGCCCGCCTCCATGCGCAGGATGCGCCCGCCCAGCGATTCGGTGACGCGGTGGTCGTGCGTGGTCGCGACCAGCACGCCGCCGCCGTCCATATACCCGCCCAGCACCTCGAACATGCTCGCCAGGTTGCGCCCGTCCTGGCCCACCGACGGCTCGTCCACCACCAGCACGGCGGGCCGGCGGGCCAACAGCTTGGCCAGCGTCAGCCGCCGCTTCTGGCCGAAGGACAGCGAGCGGGGATGCCGTGAGCGCATATCCCACAAGCCCAACGAGCCCAGGACGTCCCTGCCTCGTTCCCCGCCCGCCTCGTCCCGGACCGTGGAGGCGAACAGCTGCCGGTCGGGGTTCTGCAGGGCCAGGGCCACCTGCCCGGCGCGCTGGGCCGGCTTCAGGGCGTCGATGCGGTCCCCGCCCACCAGCACGTGCCCGGAGCCAGGAGCGAACGCGCCCGCCAGCAGGCAGCACAGGGTGGTCTTGCCGCACCCGTTTTCGCCCACGATGCAGACGCATTCGCCCTGCACCGCCTGGAGGGCGACGTCATGGAGGACGGGCGTGCGGCCATAGGAAAATCCAAGCCCTTGCGTGTCCAGCACGGGCGGCGTGCCGTTGCGGGCCAGGGAGGCGCGTGGCGTCACGGCCGGGGGCGCCTCGCCGCCGTCCATGCGCACGACCCGGTCCGCCAGCGGCAGGGCCAGGTCCTCGCGGTGCTCGGCCAGCACCACGGCCACGCCCCTGGCGGCCAGGACCTTGAGGATGCCCTTGAATTCCTCCACGGCTTTCGGGTCGAGATAGGAGAACGGCTCGTCCAGCAGCAGCACGGCCTTGCCGTCCAGATGCAGGGAGGCCAGGGCCAGCCGCTGCTTGTAGCCCGAGGACAGGGCCTCGACCTTCTGCGTCCGCCGGTCCAGCAGCCCGAACCGCTCCAAGGCTCGGTCCACCGCCGCGAACGGGTCGTCGGCACGCACCGCGCCGAACTCCAGGGGCAGCAGCACCTCGTCTTCCACGCTGGCCGTGAACAGCTGCGACTCCACGTTCTGGAACAGCAGCCCCACCTTCCTGGCGACCTCGTGCACGGGCGAAGCCAGCGGGTCCAGGCCGCCGATGCGTACGGCCCCGCGCACCTCGGCATGCACCACGGCGGGGATGATCCCGGCCATGGCCATGAGCGCCGTGCTCTTGCCGCAGCCCGTGGGGCCGGCCAGCAGGACGATCTCCCCCGGTTCCGCGCGCATGGAAAAACCCTTGACCGCCTCGCGTCCCAGCGCGGGGTACGCCACGTCCAGGCCTTCGACCTTTACAGCCATGTCGTCCACGCAGCCGCCCCCAGGAACAGGAGGGTGAACAGTCCGAACCCGGCGTCGGCCCAGCCCGGCGAGGCAGGCTTCAGCACCCGGCCGCCGCCGTCCAGGGCGATCCCCCTGGTCACCAGCGCCAGGGTCATTTCGTCGGCGAACCCGGTCATGCCGAAGGACAGGGGAACCAGCACGCGCCGGTAGAATCGGCGGGGGTTGCCCACGCCGATGCGCTCGCCGTCCAGGCGGGCGGAAAAGACCAGGGCCTCCAGCTCGCGCTTGAGCATGGGCAGGCTGCGCCACATGATGGACAGACCCAGCAGCACCCCCGGCGGCAGCGGCAGCCGCCGCAGGGACCGCAGCAGCACGGCCGGGTCGGTGGTCAGGATCAGCGGCAGCGAGGCCGCGCCGAGCACGAACAGCCGCAACATGGTGTGCGAGGCCTCCTGCACCGTTCCGCCGATGAGCAGATGCGTGGCTCCCAGCATGGCCATGCCCGAAAAGGCCCACAGCAGGATCAGCGGCCTGCGGTGCGCCCCGGACCAAGCCAGCAGCAGCAGCGCCCCGGCGGCGAGCAGCAGCAGGGCCGTCCCTTGGAAGACCACCCCCGCCGCGACCCAACACGCGGCGCTGACGATCTTGACCAGCGGGTCCACGCGCGACAGCCAGCCCTGGTTCACGGCATCCGTCCCGCGCGCCGCAGCTCGGCCACCACCTTCTCGCCCACCATGGCCCCCAGGCCCGACAGGACCAGGACCACGGCCGACGACCCCAGCAGCACGGGAAGCGACAGCAGGAACCGCTGGTACTGCCCGCCCAGGATCAGGGAACCCCACAAGGTCCCCAGCGGGGTCATGGAGGTATAGAAGGTGACCACGCTGACCATGCGCGCCTTCCTGGTGGCGTACCCCCTGAAGACGATCAGGTTCATGGTCTCGGTCACGATCACGGCCGAGAGCACGAAACAGGGGATCACGGGCGAAACCATGAGGTAGACGATGCTGCACAGGCCGTAGACCAGCAGGATGGACAGCGGGCGGCCGATGCGGGCCAGGGCGATGGTCAGGAAAATGGCCGAGAACGGGGCCGAGACCATGCTCCGGATGCCGGGAATGGGAATATGCCCCACCAGCGGGATGAGCACGAACCCGATGACCTGGATGGCCGCCGCGGCCACCGCCGCGATGACGAAATCCCTGATGCCGAAGCCGAACAGCCCGCCCTTGGCGGCGTGCGCCTGTGACATGACCCGATCCTCCCCTCCCTACAGGGTGTCTTCGATGTCTCCTTCCAGCTCCAGATAGATGTCCCGGAGCTTCTCCATCTCCTCGTCGGTGGCATTCCAGTAGCCCCGGCGCTGCGCCTCGAACAGGCGGCGCATGATCTCCTCGGTGGCGTAGACGTTGTTGTCGCGCATGCGCTCGCGCATGGCCTCGTCGAACAGGTAGCGCTCGGCCACCGACGAGAAGACCCAGTCCTTGACCGCGTGCGTGGTGGCGGCCATGCCGATGAGGTTCTCCACCCGCTCGCCCACCTTCTGGGCGCCATGCACCTCGTGCTCAAGCATGTGGTCGATCCACCTGGGGTTGAGCAGCCGGGTGCGCACCCCGCGCTCCAGGGCCGCTCCCACGGTCTCCGTGCGCACGCGCTCCTTGGTGGTGTCGGTGATGAGCTGGCAGGGGGCCTCGCCGCGCACGGCCTCCACGGTGCGGGTCAGGCCGCCGAAATATTCGTAGTAGTGGTCAAGGTCCCCGATCTCGTAGTCGTGGGTGTCGCGCACCTGGCTGACCAGCTGGACCTTGGAGAGCCGCGCCTCGTAGAGTTGCTCCTGCCGCTCGCCGTGGATGTTGGCGCAGTAGAGGTGGTTCATGCTGGCCATGAAGGTGGACACGATGTCGTCCTCGGTCTCCCAGGCGGCGGTCTCGATGAGGTGCGTGACACGCGTGCCGTATTCGCCGGGGCGCGGGCCGAACACGCGGGCCGAGGCCATGCGCCGCGCCCTGGCCGGGTCCATGCCGGGGTCGAGGGACTGCAGGGCCTCCTCGGTGTGCGGGCGCACAAAGTTGTCCTCGGGCCCCTCGTCCAGGCCGGAGACGATCTCGAAGCCCTGGTTGATGAGGTCCACCACGTTCATGAACATGTCGCGGAAGAAGCCGCAGATCTGCACGGTCACGTCCACGCGGGGGCGCCCCAGCTCCTCAAGGGGAACCACTTCCAGTGTGGTCTGCCAGGGCGACTTGCGCACGGGCCTCACGCCGAGATAGCCGAATATCTGCCCCACGGTCTCGCCGCGCGTCTTGGCAGTCTCGAAGGCCCAGAGGATGACCGCCGTGCTCTTGGGATATTGGCCGTGCAGTTCGTGGTAATGGGCCAGGGTGTTCTCGGCGATCTGACGGCCGCGCTCGTAGGCCGCGTCGGACGGCACCAGGCGCGGATCGAACTGGTAGGTGTTGCGCCCGGTGGGCAGGGTCGCGGGGTCGCGGCACGGCTCGCCGCCGATGCCGGGCTCGGTGTAGCCCCCTTCCATGGCGTCGAGCAGCGTGGGTATCTCCCGCTTGGCCGTGTAGCGCGCGAACAGGTCCAGGGCCAGGGCCAGCGGGGGGACGAGGTCGCCGTCCCCGGCCGGGATTCCTGCCTCCAGGGTCCGGACCACGATTTCCAGGGCCTCGGCCTCCAGGTCCTGAAGGTGATCAGATGCCTGTCGTCCGTCCACCACCGCTGCCGGGTCGTCCAGCAGGGCGTCGTAGTCCAGGCCGCGCCGTCCGGCCAGCACGCGGTGCAGGCTCGGGGCCTCGTCGCGGTCGTAGCGCAGGAAGTAGGTCACGGTCTCGGCGGCCTCGCCCGGCTCCAGGTCCTCGTCCATGACGTGCAGGCCCTTGGGGATCAGCGAGCGCTTCATGAGCGCCAGCTCCTCCTGGATCTCCTCCACGCTGTCGCGCTCGAGATTCAGTTCCCGCGCGGCCTCGCGCACCTTCTTTCCCACCCGCTGCGCCCTGGCCGGGTCCGTGGCCAGGGCCTCCACGTACTCGTGGATCAGGGCCTCCAGGTCCGTGTATTCCTCGTACAGGCCGGACACGGCCAGGGGCGGCGAGTTGTAGCTGTCCAGGGTGCCCAGGCTGCGCCGCTTGGCGATCATGGCCTCGGACGGGTTGACCACGTGGTAGATGTAGTAGTGCGGCAGCGAGGCGATGAGGTTGGCGGGCCAGCAGGCCGCGCTCTGCCCCACCTCCTTGCCCTTGAGGAACTCCAGGGTGCCGTGGGTGCCCACGTGGACCACGGCGTCCGCGCCCCAGTCCTCCTCCAGCCAGCGGTAGAAGGCGATGTACTGGTGATGCGGGGGCAGGGTCTTGTCGTGGGTGATCTTCTCGGGGTCGGAATGGATGCCCCGGGCCGGTTGCAGCCCCAGGATCACGTTGCCGAAATCCAGCACGGGCAGGATGACCCGGCCCTGCTCGGCCATGATCTCACCCGGCGGGTCGCCCCAGTCCTCCACCACCTCCGCCGGGACGGGCAGGGCCTCCCACCACCGGCGATACCGCGCGGCGGGGATGGTCACGGTGCCCTCAAGGCTCTTGCCCTCGGGCACCCAGCGGGCGTTGTTCACGGCCCCGGAGTCCACGAACAGGCGCAGCAGTTCCTTGTTGTCCGGCAGCTCCCCGGCCTTGTAGCCGCGCTCGCGCATGGCGGCCACGCAGCGCCGCACGCTGGCGAACACGTCCAGGTAGGACGTGTTGCCGATGTTCTCCTCGCCCGGCGGGGTGTCGAAGATGATGAAGGCCACGCGCCGGTCCTCGTTGGCCGTGCGCCGCTGGGCCACGCGCCTGGCCATGCGCCGGGCGATGAAGTCAGCCTGCTCCGGAATGGCCCTGGGGAGCTTGAGCCGCTGGCCCAGCTCGACGTCCTCCACCTCCTCCAGGCCGAGGATGGGCACGGTTTCGATCATGCCGTCCAGTTCGGGCATGATCACCGTGGTCATGGTCTCCACGGGCGACAGGCCCTGGACGTTCTCGCGCCAGACCTCGATTTCACGCCCGTACATGGGGGCCATGCCGAACACCGGCACGTCCAGGCGCCTGAGCAGGTCCAGGGTGGCGTTGCCCTCGTTGGCCGAGAAGGTCGACAGCTGGAACCACTGGAAATAGGCCACCGCGTCCACCGCGGTCCGCCCGTGGGGCATGAAGAACCGCTCCATGGCCTCCAGATTGGACGTGGATTCGGAAAACAGGGGAATCAGGTTGTGCTCCGGGGCCAGCCGCTCGGCCAGGGCGCGGGCCGCGGCCACGGACTGGCTGAAATGCATGCCGCCGTAAAACAGCAGCCCCACCGTGGGCCTGGCCGGGTCGAACCCGGCCGCCTCCCGGTAGCCCTCCAGGGTCTCGTGAAAGGTCTCGGTAAACAGATCGTAGAGCCCGAACGGCGGAAACTCCATGGGCTCCTGGGGCTTGGGGAGCTTGAGCCCGAGATACTCCCGGGCCAGGAACACGAGCAGGTTCTTGACGTTCTCCGGGCCGCCGTGGTTCCAGTAGCGCATGGCCTTGTTCCAGTTGCGGGCGTGCCGCAACGTGCCCACGGGCAGCATGTCGCCCATGCGCTCCATGGCGCGCATCATGGACTGCATGCGCTGGATTCCCGAGCCCGAAGGCTCCTTGGCCTTCGCGTCCTTGCGGCGTTCCATGATGCGGGCCATGGAGAACGAACCCATGCGGGTCAGGGCCATGGTTTCCGACGAGCCCCCCACCAGCATGACCACGGTGTTGTCCGCGTCGGCCAGGGCCGACTGCAGCAGTCCCGCGCCGCGACCCGCCCCCCGCACGTCGAGGAGGACGAGATCCGCGCCCGCGAGGTCTCTGCGCACCTCGTCGGCGGGAACCCGCTCCTCCTCGATTTCGTGCGAGTAGTGCACCCGTACGGAGAACATGTCCCCGTGCTGCCTGCGGAACGCACGCACCCCATCCAGCAGCATCTCGGAAAGGCTGGCGTTGATCAGGCAGGCGACACGGGGCATGCTGGGCCTCCTTCTAGAACTCGATGCATACGTCGACGCCCGCCAGGTAGTTCCGTTCGTGGAGGCGGTTGTCGATGTCGGTGCGCTGGGTCTCCAGGTCGAGCACGTTGAACATGTTCGCGTAGAACCTGATCCTGCGCTCCCAGAAGTCCAGGCCGAGGCTGGCGTCGGTGTAGTTGTACTTGTTCACCTTGCCGGCGACGCCCCCGCGGAAGGCGCTGTATGTCTGCTGGCCCACGAAATGCCATCCCAACCCCGCCGACAGGCCCAGGAAGTCGTCGAAGTGACGGCTGTACCAAGTGCCGGACACATTGGCGCGCTGCAGCGGATGGCCGTCCATGACGTCGTTGTCCTCGGCGGTCATGTCCCGCGTCTCGTTGTACTGGTGGTTGGCGAACAGCTTCAGCCCGTCGATAGGGGTCCAGGCGACCTCGGATTCCACACCCCTGGCCTCCACGCGACCCACGTTTTCGGACGTGCTGATGGTTCTGCCGGCCGACAGGGGGTCGTCCTTGGTCACGGACTCGATATAGTCGGTCAGCTTCGTATAGTACGAAGCCACACGGGTGGTGACGTCTCTGTCGAACCACTCGTTCTCCAGGGCCATCTCGTAGCTCCAGGCCTCTTCGGGCCTGAGGTCGGGGTTGGCGATGCGGGTGCGGGTCGGCCCCATGGACCAGGGCGGGGTGAACCGGTCGTTGATGTCCGGCGGCCGAAAGGACTTGCCCGCCGACAACTTCACGCGGCCGTCGTCCCAGTAGTGCCAAATGAGGGCGGCCTTGGGCGACCACTGGTCGCCGAAGCCGTCGTAATGGTCAAAGCGCAGGCCCGTGACCAGTTCAAGCATGTCGGTGAAGATGAACCAGTCGTCCTGCACATAACCCGACACGGTGGACTCGACCTTGTCGGTGGAGGAGCCTTGCCGGTTGCCCACCTGCACGACCTGGCCGTCGTCGGTGCCTACGATCTTCTTGTATCCCGTGTTCTGGTCCAGGTCGAAACCCGTGGTCAGGGTATGATCCTCCAGGCCGTACCAATGCGCGCCGAGGTTGGCGTGCCATTTTTCATACCCCGATTGGTTCAAGGTCTTCTCGAAGACGGGAAAGGGAGCGCTTTTGACGTAGGCCTCGCCCAGGTAGTCGTGGTCGTCCGTCACGAGGTTCGCGCCGCCGAACAATTCCAGATCGTCCGTGGCCGCCAGGTTGCCCCGGACGTTCAGGTACAACCGCTCGGTATTCATTTCGTTCTCTGTGGCGAACACGGTGCCGATGCCGTATCCGGTGCGGCTTTCGAACCGGCCGCCCGAGACGTTCACGCTCAGCTTCTCGTCGGTGGACACCCGGGAATTGAAGTGCAGCCGATCGTGCTCGTGTCCCCTGTTCGTGGTGTCGGTACGGGAGATCTCGTCGTCGTTGAGGTAGTAGTTGCCGGTCTCGTATTCGCTGCGCGACACGGCCAGGGACATCTCGTCGCCGGCGAGCTGCACGGCCTGGTGGTTCTCGCGGCGCGAGAAATCGCCGGCCTTGAACCCCGCGGAAACGGAGTTCGGCTCGTTCCAGCCGTCCTTGGTGAATATCTGGATGACGCCCGCCATGGCCCGCCCGCCGTACAGGGACGAGAACGGCCCGCGCACGATCTCGATGCGCTTGATGGCCTCCACGGGAATCTTGGACATGTAGAAATAGGAGGTGAAGCCGCTGTTCCACTCCTGGCCGTCGATGAGCAGCAGGGTGCGCTCGCATCCGCTCACGCCGCGCATGACGAAGGTCTGCGGCGTGGTGATGCCCTGGCCCTGGGGCTGGTTGATCTCGATGCCCACCTGGGTCATCAGAAGTTCGGCCAGGTTGCGGTGCGGCAGCCGGGCGATATCCTCATCGGTTATGACGCTGACCACCGCGGGCGCGTTGCGCAGGCTGGTGGGCCTGCGGCTGGCGGTGACCACCACCTCGTCGATGACGGTATCTTTTTCCTGGGCCCCTCTCGGCTTATCTTGGGCAAAAACAGGCGGACATAAAACATATGAAATAATAAATTGTAACATTAAAAGGGTAAAAAAATATATCACCGTTTTCCCAAACAGATTTCTACCTATTCTCCTCGCAGACATTGTCCCTCCTTGATTTGTCCTTCAATATAAGAGCAAAATTGAATTTATCACCTTCTTTCCCTCCGGGGTGACAACTTCTCGTACATAATTTTGCAAAAATCAAGTTTTTTAAACACAAATAAAATTGAAATTCGTAACATTTTATGGCATCAGTTCCAATTACTACTTTTCACAGGAGCGCTGTGTCATGATTCGCACCCGGGGGCTCAGGAAGGTCTACCCCACCGCCACCGCCCTGCACGGCATCGATCTGGACGTGCGCGAAGGCGAGCTGTTCGCCTACCTCGGTCCCAACGGCGCGGGCAAGACCACCACCATCCGCCTGCTCACCGGCCTGGCCATGCCGACCTCCGGCTCCATGCGCATCGCGGGGCACGACATGGCCTCGGACACGGTGCGGGCCAAGATGAGCTGCGGGGTCTCTCCCCAGGCGGTGAACCTGGACAGGGAGCTTAGCGCCGCCCAGAACCTGGACATCCACGGCAGGATGTACGGCATGGTCCCCGCGGACCGCAAAGAAAGGATGGACAGGCTGTTGCGCCGCACGGGCGTCCTGGAGCGGGCGCACGAACCCGTGGAACGGCTGTCCGGTGGATATCAGCGCAGGGTCCTCATCGCCAGGGCGCTCATGCACCGGCCAATGGTGCTGTTCCTGGACGAGCCCACAGTGGGCCTGGACCCTTCCATCCGCAGGGACATCTGGAGCCTGGTGCGGGAGATCAGGGAAGAGGGAACCACCATCTTCCTGACCACCCACTACATCGAGGAGGCCGAACACCTGGCGGACCGCGTGGCCCTTCTGCGCGAAGGACGCATCGTGGACGTGGGCACTCCCGAGGCCCTGCGCGACGGCCTGGGCCGCTGGGCCGTTGACGAAAACGGCGACGGCCGCACCACGACCTACTTCGCCACGCGCGAGGAGGCCGCCGCCAGTTGCGCCGCCGCCGGGGGCGGCCTGACCCTCAGGCGCGTGACCCTGGAAGACGCCTACCTGCAACGCACCGGGGAAAGAATCCAATGAGCGTACAGGCATCCCCCACCCGTGGTCCCCTGGCCGGTTCCGGGGCCGTGTTCTGGCGCGAGATGCTGCTGCTGCGCAAGCGCAGCCGACGCTACGTGGCCTCCATGGCCGTCTCCCCCCTGCTGTACATGACGGCCTTCGCCTATGCCGTGGGGCGCGGCGTCGAGGTCGACGGGAGGCCCTACGCGGCGTTTCTCATCCCCGGGCTGGCCGCCATGAGCGCCATGATGCAGTCGTTCTCCATCGGATCCGAGATCAACGTGGCCCGGTTCTACTGGAAGGTCTTCGAGGAATTCCAGTGCGCGCCCATGACGGACCTGGCCTACGCCCTGGGCGAGGTCGCGGCGGGCGCGGTGCGGGGGCTGCTGGCCGTGCTGGTCATCATCCTGGTCGGGCTGCCCTTCGGCATCGTCCTGCACTACGGCCCCTGGTTCTGGCTGGCCGCGGCGCTGAACAGCATCGCCTTCTCCTCCCTGGGCACCGGGCTGGCCATGATCGTGCGCGGGCATCAGGACCAGATGCTGCTCCAGACCTTCGTCATCACGCCCATGGCCTTTTTGGGCGGCACCTTCTTCCCGGTGGACCGGCTGCCCTCGTGGCTGGGAACGATCATCGACCTGCTGCCCCTGACGCACGCCGCGCGGGCCATGCGCGAGGCCGCCTTCGGGCAGACCCCGCCCGCCATGTCCATGGCCGTTCTGGGGGCCTCGGCCCTCATCTTCTTCATGCTGGCCCACCGCGTCGTGCGCAAGGCGCGCGACTGACGCCGTCTTCAACGCATCAAAGAGGTAATCCATGCGTCACGCCATGATCCACTATCCCTTCACCGCCATCGTCGGTCAGAACATCATGAAGACGGCCCTGCTGGCCAACGCGGTCAACCCCCGTCTGGGCGGCGTGCTCGTGCGCGGCGAAAAGGGCACGGCCAAGTCCACGGCCGTACGCGCCCTGGCCTCGCTGCTGCCCGAAATCGACGTCACGGACTGCTCCTTCGGCTGCGACCCGGACAACCCGGCGACCATGTGCGACGACTGCCGCGCCCGGACCGAGGACAAGGAATCCCCGGGGCGGCAGGCCCGGCGCGTGCGCGTCACCGACCTGCCCGTGGGGTCCACTGAGGACCGGGTCGTGGGCACGCTGGACATCGAGCGGGCCATCAAGAAAGGCGAAAAACGCTTCGAGCCGGGCATCCTGGCCCAGGCCAACCGGGGCATCCTGTACGTGGACGAGGTCAACCTGCTGGACGACCATATCGTGGACGTGCTCCTGGACGCCGCCGCCATGGGGGTGAACACCGTGGAACGCGAGGGCGTGTCGTTTTCGCATCCGGCCGAGTTCATCCTGGTGGGCACCATGAATCCCGAGGAAGGGGAGCTCCGGCCCCAGTTGCTGGACCGCTTCGCCCTGTGCGCCAACGTGCGCGGCTCCCTGGACCTGGAGGAACGGGTGGAGGTCATCCGACGGCGCGCGGACTTCGAGGCCGATCCCGAGGCATTCGCAAGGCTGTGGGCCGAGGACGAGGAGCTCCTGGCGGCCAGGATCGTGGCGGCCCGCGCCAGGCTTTCCGGCGTCCGCCTGCCCGAGGGGCTGCTGCGGCGCATCGCGTCCCTGTCCATCGAAATGGAGGTGGACGGCCACAGGGCGGACATCGTGATGATGAAGGCGGCGTTGACCCTGGCGGCCCTGGACGGACGCGACGAGGCCGCGGAGGACGACGTGCGCTTCGCGGCTGAACTGGCCCTGCCGCACAGGATGCGGCGCAAACCCTTCCAGAAGGTGGGCGTGGAAAGCGAACGCCTCGAACAGGTCTTCGCGACCTAGGGGAGCCACATGGACTGGGCGGAACGCAACGTCTTTCCCTTCCCCGCCATCCTCGGGCAGGAGTCCCTGAAGCGCGCGCTCATGGCCAACGCCGTCTATCCGGAGATCGGCGGCGTGTTGATCCGGGGCGAGAAGGGCACGGCCAAGTCCACGGCCGCGCGGGCCCTGGCGGCCCTGCTGCCGGACATCGACGTCCGCGCGGGCTGCCCCTACAGCTGCGAGCCAGGAGACGCCTGCCCGCATTGCGGCGGGAAGCCCGGAAAGACCCGGCGCCGCAGGGTGCGCATGGTCGACCTGCCAGTGGGGGCCACCGAGGACCGTGTGGTGGGCGCCATGCACTTCGAGAAGGCCGTGCGCCACGGCATGCGGGCCTTCGAGCCGGGTCTGCTGGCGGCCGCCCATCGCGGCATTCTCTACGTGGACGAGGTCAACCTGCTGCCCGACCATCTGGCGGACGTCATCCTGGACGCGGCGGCCTCGGGAGTGAACGTGGTCGAACGCGAGGGCGTTTCCGTGGTCCACCCCTCCCGCTTCATCCTGGTGGGCACCATGAACCCCGAAGAGGGGGAGGTGCGGCCCCAGTTGCTGGACCGCTTCGGGCTGTGCGTGGAGGTGCGGGGGCTTTCCGACGTGGACGCACGGGTGGAGCTCATGCGCCGCCGCCGCGCCTTCGAGGAAGACCCCGGCGCGTTCGCCGCGCAGTGGGAAGAGGAGATTTCCCGGCTCCGTCGGCACATCGCCGGGGCGCGAAGCCGACTGGGCAAGGTGTCCATGCCCGGCCCCATGCGCGAGCTCTGCGCCCGCCTGGCCCTGGAGGCCTTCGCCGACGGCCAGCGGGGGGACATCGCCGTCTACAGGGCCGCCACGGCCCTGGCGGCCCTGGACGACATGACCGAGGCCGGTCTGAAGCACGTCGAGGAGGCCGCGGCCATGGCCCTGGCCCACCGCCGAAAGTCCCCGCCCCCGCCGCCCAGGCAGGAGCAGCCGCCACAACCGCCCCCGGAGGACGACGGGGCGGAGCGGGAAGAACGGCCCGAAACCGATTCCCCGCCGCCCCGGGAGACCATGCCGCCGCAGGACGTCCCTCCGCCGGAACTGCCCGACCGGCCGGATTCGCCGCGCACGTCGCCGCCGCAGGAGCAGGTGTTCGCCTCGGGCGACCCATTCGCCGTGCGCGACCTGCCCCAGCGCCGCGACCGCGTTCCGCGCACCGGCTCGGGCAAGCGCAGCCGCACCCGGACGCCCTCGCGCGCGGGGCGCTACGTCTTCAGCACCCTGAACCGGGGGCGCGGCGACCTGGCCCTGGACGCCACCCTGCGCGCGGCCGCCCCCCACCAGATCGTGCGCGAAAAAAACGGCATGGCCCTGGTCATCCACGACCAGGACATCCGCGAAAAGGTCCGCGAAAAGCGCATCGGCAACTTCATCGTCTTCGCCGTGGACGCCAGCGGCTCCATGGGCGCGCACAAGCGCATGGTCGAGACCAAGGGTGCGGTGCTCTCGCTGCTGCTGGACGCCTACGTCAAACGCGACAAGGTCTGCCTGGTGGCGTTTCGCGGCCAGGGCGCCGAGGTGCTGCTGCCGCCCACGGGGTCCGTCGAACAGGCCTACCGCCTGCTGGAGGAACTGCCCACCGGCGGCAGGACGCCCCTTGCCCACGGGCTCGAGCAGAGCGGCCGCATCATCGAAAACCAGCTCCTGCGCGACCGCAGGAGCATCCCCCTGCTTGTGCTCGTATCAGACGGCAGGGCGAACGTTTCGCTGAACGGCGGCAAGCCTCTGGAAGAGGCCATGGAACTGGCCGGGCGCTTCGCATCGGATGACCGCTTCCGGCGCGTGGTGGTGGATGTCGAACGCGACGGGTTCGTGCGCTTCGGGCTTGCGGAAAAGCTGGCGGAAACGATGCGTGCCGCTCTCTTCCGCATCGAGGATCTCAAGGCCGAAGCGCTGGTCTCGCTTGTGCGGGGCCTAGCCAGTTCTTGAGCAAGCCAGTCGCCCAGCAGCCCCATTACGACGTGCCCCTATTGTGCAACATGCATTACGAAAGCCACAGACCAATGGACAATGGGTCAATTGGCCAGTAAAAATTAAGATTATGGAATAATTATATAAATTGATGAGCCAGTTTTCTATCGCTCCTTCCCGGCCCCCCAAAGAAGCGGCTGAAAAAAGAAAACGGGCGGTCAGGTTTTCAACCTAACCGCCCGAAATTCTTGGTGGGCCACCAGGGACTCGAACCCCGAACCAATTGATCAACAGTCCGCTGAAGCCGTGACGACCTGCCGCAATCCAGCACTTCCTTTCACAGCCTGCCCTTTCTGCCGTATTCCGCACATACCCATTGGCAGCCGAACGGGAAACCGGGGCATGACCCGTCCGACAATAAGGCGACTCCGGAATGCCTGGGCATCTTTTCTCCATGAAGGCGTCACAAGCTGTTGAAACCGCAGAGCCTTGGAGAAAGCATCTCGTCAGTGATCCTTGTTGACACGGATATCTTTTTTATATTAATTGGCGCAAAGTATTACGTTTTAAATTTTCGTGTCAATCTCAACCGTTTTCTGAAAAGGAGGTGTCCGTATGGCGGGATGCAAACCCAAGTCGGGACCACCGTTGGTTCCAGCGGACCTGTCTTCGATCCACCCAGACCAGGAGGGAACAATGAAAAAGATTGAAGGCGTCTTGTATCAGACCAACGCACCCAAAGGGGAAGACCCGGACAACATCTACTTTGTCCAGGTCGATCCCACCAAGTGCGAGGCCTGCGGTACGTGCGAGGAAGTCTGCGGCACTGGCGCCATCCAGGCCATCAACGAGGACGGCATCCGTTCGGTGGTGAACCCGGCGGCCTGCATGAACTGCGGCCAGTGCCTGGTCAACTGTCCTTACGGTGCCATCTACGAAGGCGTGTCCTACGTGGACGAGATCTTCGAGAAACTCAAGGACCCCGACACCGTGGTCGTGTCCATGCCCGCTCCCGCCGTGCGCTACGGCCTGGGCGAGAGCTTCGGCTACTCCACGGGCACGTACGTGGGCGGCAAGATGCACGCGGCCCTGCGGAAACTGGGCTTCGACTACATCTGGGACAACGAGTTCACCGCCGACGTGACCATCATGGAAGAGGGCACCGAACTCATCCAGCGCGTCCAGGAACAGGGCAAGGAAGGCGCCCGGCCCCTGCCGCAGTTCACGTCCTGCTGCCCGGCCTGGGTCAAGTTCGTGGAGACCTTCTACCCGGACCTGCTGGCCAACGTGTCAAGCTGCAAGTCCCCCATCGGCATGCTCGGCCCCCTGGCCAAGACCTATGGGGCGCATGAGACCCACACCCCGGCCAAAAAGATCTACACCGTGTCCATCATGCCCTGCATCGCCAAGAAGTACGAGGGCCTGCGTCCCGAGATGGCGGACAGCGGCTTCCAGGACATCGACGCCACCATCAACACAAGGGAACTCGCCTACATGATCAAGAAGGCGGGCCTGGACTTCCGGTCCCTGCCCGACCAGGCTCCCGATGCCGTCCTGGGCGACTCCACCGGCGCCGCGACCATCTTCGGCAACAGCGGCGGCGTCATGGAAGCGGCCCTCAGGCTGGGCTACGAGGTGCTGTCCGGCAAAAAGCTGGGCAACCCCGACATCAAGGTGGTGCGCACTCACGAGGGCATCAACACGGCGGACATCCCCGTGCCCGGATTCGGCACCGTCAAGGTGGCCGTGGCCAGCGGACTGTCCAACGCCGCCAAGCTGTGCGAGGAAGTCAGGGCGGGCAAATCCCCTTACCACTTCATCGAGATCATGGCTTGCCCCGGCGGATGCGTGAACGGCGGCGGCCAGCCCCTGGATCCCGATATCCAGGCCTCCCTGTTCAGCAACACCGTGGCCCAGATCAACAAGCGCTTCCGGGCGCGCAAAGTGAGCGCATAAGGAGGAACTGAACAATGAAACTGAACAGACGCGGTTTCATCAAGCTGTGCGGATGTGTGGCCGGCTACGCCGTGCTGAGCGTGAACATGGCCAAGGTGGCCGTCGCCGCGAGCATGGACTTCGTGGGCCTGCGCCAGAACTCCGTGTACAATGCCGACGCCAAGGTCTACAAGCTCCGTAAGTCCCAGGACAACCCGATGATCAAGAAGATCTACGACCACGAGCACGGCTTCCTGCACGAGGGCCCCTGCGGACACATGTCCCACCACCTCCTGCACACCCACTACGTGGACCGTAGCGCCGGCGTAAAGGCCCTCAAGAACAAGGGCTTCAAGCTGGCCTTGTAATCCGGAACATCCCATAAGCCATAACATCGACCTGCGGTGAGGGCGCCACCTGACCCAAGGGCCGAAGACCTTCCCACCCCCCTTTCTTCCCGCTTCCACACCCCGCCGACGCGCATGGAATCCGGTTCACGGCCGGTCACGGTTCCAGTTTTTGTGTTACGTTTTTTAAAAATGTATCTAAAAGTTAAAATCTTTTCTTGATTCTTATCCAAGCCCGGGCTACAAGGTCCCGAACACCTCCATGTGTACCTGCCTGCGGGAAGGGTTCGACCTAAACCATAGGGGAGGCGTATCAAGGCTCTGCCCCCGTACCCCCGGCAGCCACGTCTTGAAAGGCCCTCCATCTCCCGCCCGGCGACATTTTCATCGATCCATGGCCACGCCATGGCTCGAAGGGGAAACCATCGTGACCGACAAGACCGGGAATGCGAAAAAAGACAACGCAGCGCAGAAGCGGCTGGGGATCATAGGGATCATCATCAACGACCGGACCGAGTCCGCGCCCAAAGTGAACAGCGTGCTGGGCGATCACGCCGCAATGATCGTCGGGCGTCACGGCCAGCCCTTCCGCGACAGGGGCATCAACGTCATCGGACTCATCATCGAGGGCTCCACCGACGAGGTGGGCGCCCTGACCGGCAAGCTTGGCATGCTCAAGGGCGTCAAGGTCAAGTCCTTCGTGATCTGACCGGCACGCCAAACCGGACAGCAAGGCAACAGGCACACGAACCGGCCGCATTCAGGCATGAGCATGCGCACTGAAACAGACGCGCTGGGCAGTCGGGCCCTGCCCGCCGACGCCTACTGGGGCATCCACACCCTGCGCGCGGTGGAGAATTTCCCCCTTACGGGACGCCGCTGGCCAAACCGCTTCATCAGAGCCCTGGCCCAGGTCAAGCGCGCCTGCGCCACGGCCAACGCCGACCTGGGCTACCTGGCCCCGGACACGGCCAGGGCCGTCATGGACGCCTGCCGGGACATGGAAAACGGCCTGCTCGTTGAGCACGTCCTGGTGGACCCGCTGCAGGGCGGAGCCGGCACCTCCACCAACATGAACATGAACGAGGTCCTGGCCAACCGGGCCTGCGAGCGCCTGGGCGCGCCCAAGGGGCCAAAGGGCCCGGTCCATCCCATCGGCCACGTGAACCTGCACCAGTCCACCAACGACGTCTTTCCCACGGCCCTCAAGGCGGCCTCCCTGGACCTGCTCAAGGACCTGGAGGACGCCCTGGCCCGGCTCCAGGAGCACATGCAGGCCAAGGAACAGGAATTCGCCGACGTGCTCAAGGTGGGCCGCACCCAGTTGCGCGACGCCGTGCCCATGACCCTGGGCATGGAGTTCGGGGCCTACGCCGAGGCCCTGGCCCGTGACCGCTGGCGCATCTTCAAGTGCCGCGAGCGGCTCAAGCAGGTCAACCTGGGCGGCACGGCCGTGGGCACGGGCCTGGGCGCGCCCCGCGACTACATCCTGCGCGCGGCCGAGAACCTCAAGCGCATCACGGGCCTGCCCGTGTCCAGGGCCGAGAACCTGGTGGACGCCACCCAGAACCTGGACTGCTTCGTGGAGGCCCAAGGCATGCTCACGGCGTGCGCCGCCAACCTGCTCAAGATCGCGGGCGACCTGCGGCTCTTGGCCAGCGGGCCGGACTGCGGCCTGGGCGAGGTGGAACTGCCGCCCCTGCAGGCCGGGTCCAGCGTCATGGCCGGCAAGATCAACCCGGTCATGCCCGAGGCCGTCATGCAGGCGGCCCTCAAGATCATGGCCTCGGGCAACTGCGTGACCCTGTGCGCGGGCCTGGGCCAGCTGGACCTGAACCACCTGCTGCCGCTTCTGGCCCATGAGTTCCTGGAATCCCTGATCCTGCTCGGCAACACCGTGCGGCTGTTCGACGAACGCTGCGTGCGCGGCATCACGGCCCGGGCCGACAACTGCCGCCACGCCGTGGAGCGGAGCAAGGCCCTGGCCACGGTCCTGGTGCCCGCCCTGGGCTACGAGGCCGTGGAAGACATCGTGCGCCAAGCCGAGACCCAGGGCAAGACCGTGGCCCAGGCGGTCATGGACCTGGGCATCGCCGACGCCGAAACCATCGCCGCCCTGCTCTCGCCCAAACGCATGCGCAAGCTGGGCTTCACCCCGGGCGAATTCGACGCCCTGCGCGCCGCCGCCCACAAGGAGACCGCATCGTGAGCCAGGCGCAGGCGTCGGGCG
>Ga0272444_10001422_pt1 | contig 23024 bp, 17 predicted proteins | sample SSMForm13_FD_201033 | JGI IMG/M metagenome (GOLD analysis project Ga0272444, IMG submission 201033) | Marine sediment archaeal communities from Little Sippewissett salt marsh, Falmouth, MA, United States - SSM-Form-13 | ecosystem: Environmental > Aquatic > Marine > Wetlands > Sediment ...
AACAGGTCGGTCTCGGTCTCCTCGGCAAACGTCGTTTCGAGCACCCCGGCCCGCGTCGCACCGATGCCCCGGGCGTAAGCCAGCGCAATCTTTTTGGCCTGCTTGGAGGCGTCCTGCTGAATGGCGATCAATGCCGGAACGCCGCTGCCCTCTTCGTAAGTGCGCCGCACCAAGTGCCCCGGCCCCTTCGGCGCGATCATGATTACATCGATATCGGCCGGCGGCACGACCTGCCCGAAGTGAATGTTGAATCCGTGCGAGAAGATCAGGACCTTGCCTTTTTTCATCTGGGGCGCAATAAAATCCCGATAAATCCGCGCTGCGGCTTCGTCAGGCACCAACATCTGAATCAGGTCGGCTTTCTTCGCCAGCTCGTCGACGGAAACCGGGTTGAATCCGTGGCTCTTGGCCAGCTTATAATTCGGCGTACCGGGCAGCTCTGACACGATAACCTTCAGCCCGCTATCCCGCAAATTCTGCGCCTGGGCGTGCCCCTGACTGCCATAACCGACGATTCCGATGATTTTTTTCTTCAGGACGGTCAGACTGGCATCCTTATTGTAGTAAACTTTAACCATCGTTCACCTCCGGAAGTCTCCGAGGGAAACTGGCCGCCGCTTGGACCGCCGGACCCCCGTTCTTTATACTCTCTTTAGCCAATACTGCAAAATCTTATTTAATAATCAAAGTCCAGGCGAGCTACTTAGGCGCTCTATTAACGCGGCTTAATTCACGATTTATAAAAAAGATACACCCATCTGCCCAATAATTCAATACCTTTTTCGAAAATCATTAAAATATTGTTTCCGTTTCGTTCGGATTGCAGACTCCCCCGAGGTCCTATTCTTTCAACGACTTCAGCGGCTGAGAGCCCCGGGCGATGGCCACGCGGCCCGTCCGCACCAGCTCTTTGATGTCGTGAGCCTGGAGCAGATCGATCAGCGCATTGATTTTTCCCTGGTCTCCAGTGACCTCGATCGTCAGGGTGTCCGGGCACACGTCCACGATCTTGGCCCGGAAAATGTCCGCGATTTCCATCACCTGCGCCCGAGATTTCGCCGGCGCGCTGACCTTAACCAGCACCAGCTCCCGGTCGACGTGAGCCTGTTCCGTAAAGTCTTGAACTTTGATCACGTCGATCAGGCGGTTTAGCTGCTTGTTGACCTGCTCCAGAATCCGGTCGTCTCCCCGCGTGACAATGGTCATTCGAGACACCGATGGATCCAGCGTCTCTCCAACGCAAAGGCTGTCAATGTTAAATCCCCGGCCGCTGAACAGTCCCGCGATTTTGGCCAGAACTCCAAACTTGTTTTCCACCAGGACAGAGATCACGTGACGCATCCTGATTCACCCCTTTCCTTATCGTTGCCGATCGGTCGTGATGATCCGATACGGCCGTCTCCCCGGAGCAATCCGCTAGGGGATTCCCCCCTTAGAGCAACACCATGCCTTCGCCGCCGACTTTGGACGCCGCTTCTTCCTCTTTCTTTTTCTTTCCCTCCGGCTCCATAATCATGCCGGAAAGCGCCGCACCGGCCGGAACCATTGGAAACACGTTCTCTTCTCTCGAACAGGAGAAATCGAGCACGACGACCTTCTTCATTTTGATTGCGCTTTCCAGCGCCGGGAGGCAGTCTTCCTTCTTCGTCACTTGCATCCCCACGGCGCCGTACGCTTCAGCCAGCTTCACAAAGTCCGGCACGTACCGATGGTCTTTGGCGCCATGGCCGAGGACGTCGCCGCCCTCCAGATCCACCCCGGCATAGGTGCGATCGTAGAATAGATCCTGCCACTGGCGCACCATGCCGAGGTAGCGGTTGTTGACCACGGCGATTACGACCGGAATGTTGTAGTTGACCGCCGTGGCCAGCTCCTGGACGTTCATCTGGAAGGAACCATCGCCGGCAATGTCGATAACCGTTTCCTCGGGCCGGGCGACTTTCGCGCCGATCGCGGCGGGAAAGCCGAATCCCATGGTGCCCAAGCCGCCCGAGCTGAGAAAGTGCCGCGGCCGGGCCGACTTGATATACTGCGCGGCCCACATTTGGTGCTGACCGACTTCGGTGACAATGATCGCGTTTCCCTTCGTCACTTCGTTGATGCACTCGATAACGTATTGAGGCTTGATCGCCCCTGCGGGCATGTCGTCGCGGTCATAGTGCATCGGGTACTGCCGCTTCCACTCGTCGATCTGCTTCAACCACTCGCTCGTGTCGCCCGGTTCCACGTACTCGTTGATTTGATGCAACACGTTGCACAAATCCCCAACAATGGGGCAATCCACCGAAACGTTCTTGCTGATCGACGAAGGATCAATGTCGACGTGAATCACCTTGGCGTTCCGGCCGAATTCGTCCAGCTTGCCTGTAATCCGGTCGTCGAACCGCGCGCCCAGGCCGATAATCAGATCGGTTTCCGCCATGGCCAGGTTCGCGTAGGCGGTGCCGTGCATGCCGAGCATCTCGAGCGCCAGCGGATGGTTCTCCGGAAAAGCGCCTAATCCCATGAGTGTCGTCGTAACCGGGATCTTGCATTTTGTCGCCAGCTCATAGAGTTCCTCGTGGGCGTCCGAGGTAATCGCTCCGCCCCCGGCATAGATCACCGGCCGTTTCGCTTTCTGAATCATGGCGGCGGCCTTCTTGACCATCTTCGGGTTGCCGCGCGTAACCGGCTTATACCCGCGAATGACAACGCTCTCCGGGTACTTGAAATCCTTGACCAGCTGCTGCTGGATGTTCTTCGGCAGATCAATCACCACGGGGCCCGGCTTTCCCGTCGTTGCGATGTAGAAGGCCTCTTTAATCGTCGGAGCCAGATCCCGAGCGTCTTTGACCAGGTAGTTCTGCTTGGTGATCGGACGGGTGATCCCGACAATGTCCGCTTCCTGAAAGGCGTCATTGCCGATCAACGCCGTCGGCACCTGTCCGGTCAGGGCGATGACCGGAATGGAATCCATGTAAGCCGTGGCCAAACCGGTCACCAGATTCGTTGCTCCCGGTCCCGACGTGGCGATGCAAACACCGGCCTTCCCGCTGGCCCGGGCGTACCCATCGGCCATATGCGCCGCGCCTTGCTCGTGCCGCACCATCATAAAGCGGATTTTCGATTCGCGCAGACGATCGAAGATGTCCAGAATCGCGCCGCCGACGTAGCCGAACATGGCTTCGCAGCCTTCCCGCTCCAGAGCTTCGACAATGATCTCGGCTCCCCGTTTTGAACTCATTTCAATCTCTCCCAATAGTTGACTTGCTTCGCTTGTATCCTCTTACCGGGCCGACCGTCCGAAAAAGCGCGGCTGGTGCTGAAAAAACGCCCCTCACGATCCAGGGAGAGGGGAACGCTGAAGCCCGGCTTAAGTTTACGCGTCGCGGGCTCCGGAATATTCCATGGTCGTGCCCGTGACTGGAAGGCGTATTATTCGCCTCCCGGGGGCTTTCCGTCAAGGAAAAAGTCCCGGGTCCCCCCCGGCGACCGCCCCAGCGGTCCGCCCACAAAGAAAGGCCCGCAGGATAACGCCTCCGGGCCCTTTGAGCGATATTCAGCCGTCGATCAAAAGACGACTTAGGGTGCAGGATCGTACTTCCGATACCCCATGAACGTGTAAATATCAGACCAGTCCATGATGTCGTTGCCATCGAGATTCAACTTGTAGTACATCTGAAAATCGGTCTCGTTCTGCGGTTCCGGGGTTCCGGTCGGCCGAGGTCCCTGCCAATATTTCGAATACAGGAGAAATTCCTGCGCGCTCAGACTCGGGCGCGTCGGGGTCGCGGTCGGTGTTACCGTCGCGGTCGGCGTCTCGGTCACGGTCGGCGTTGGCGTCGGCGTGTCCAGGATATTCGACGGCTTGCTCTGGCTGAGATAGAAGTCATCCAGGTAGCCCCGGCCCTGTTCGCTCGAGCGACATCGGAATCCGCTGTAGGACGTTAGCGCGTCTTTGAATCCAATGCCCGTCTTGCGCAGCTCGTCGTTGATGAAGATGTCCCAGAGCTGATTGGAAAAATCCAGGCGAATGGTGACTAAATACCAAGTGCCGGCGTCCACCGCAAACGGCGGATCGAGCGCTTCCCATGCCGCAGGATTCGCAGCGCCATTGTAAACCTTGATCCCCTGGGTGGAATTGAAGTACATCAAGGCACTGCTATTGCCCAGCTCCGTGACCTCGGGATCGGCGTCCTGAGGATCCGTCCGATAGTAGCCCTGGAGCCAGATTTCCGTGGCCGTCCCGCTGTCCCCTTCGGCCAGTGGCGCATTCACCACGCCGTTGGCCTGAATTTCGAGCGCCTGGAGATCGGTGCTGACCGTTCCGGATTGAATCGCCGCCGAACCGGCTTCCACGATCCAATTGCCCGAGCCGTCAATGTCGTCATTGACACCGAACTCATAAGTCCCTTCTTCAAACGGCGGTGTCTCATCGGCCTCATAGCCCGTCGTATAGGTGTTGATTTGCGCCAGACTTAAGGAACAAACCAAAGTGGCGCTAAGGGTTAGAATCATTATGCGAACAAACACGGCATTCTCCTCTTCCACATCGTGGAGTCTTCCTGCATCAAAATGCAGAGATTGGCCTCTTTTAGGAATTCAGTCCCACTACCTTCTTTTAACAGAGTTTATCAGAAATGGAAATGGGGTCAACTTTTTTATTGTTGCCGCCGGCCCCGCGCACCAAGCCCAAAACGCGGCTATACCCCCCCCTCGGCCGGCAAACAGAGGTCGGGGCCCGCAAGGTGTAAAGGGACCCAAAAATCCATATCCTGCCAAACATCCGGCCCCCAACGCGATCCCTCCCTGCAGATCCTTCGCAGAGACAGGCCGTTTTTATCCTGACAATCCCTCAATGTCGTACCGAGCCGAGGGACCTCCCGGCCGCAGTGGCTCCTACCCGGCCTTGGGGGCCTCCCTCTCGGCTGTACACCGGGGGCAGTAGCCGAAAATCACCGATTCCTGTCGAATCACGCTATAGCCATGTCGATCTGTGATTTCCTTGGCACAAATCTCGCAGTGAGGCGGCGTGAAGTCGATAATCTTGTTGCAGGCGGCGCATACAAGATGGGCATGATTGGATGTATCCATGTCATAGCGAGCCACACTGGGGTCTATGGCAATCTTTTTCGCCAATCCTAATTCGCACAACGTCTCCAAAGTGTTGTAGACCGTTGATAATCCAATCATTGGATATCGCTGAGAAACAAAAGCATGAACCTCTTCGGCCGTCGGGTGCCTGGGACCGTCACGTAATGCTTCATAAATGGCCATTCGTTGGAGTGTAAGTTTGTACCCCCTTTGCCGTAGGCTGGACTTAAACTCGGATACCGAGGCTACCATGATTCCCCCTTTCCTATCACACATTCCCTTCCTAGAGTAACAGGCAGCACCCTCAATGACATCCATTGACTTACATTAGCGCAACGCAGTAAAAGATCAAGAGAATTATTATTAAATTAAAGTTGTCCAGATTAGGAACGTCTTTCAAAACAGCGATTAGAGAAATAATAATGGTTCCTGATTTCCTGAACTTGTTACAAAATTCACGAGTAGGATCAGGTGTGGAACTACGTAGTAAGCAGAAAGAGAGGCAGAGAGAACGAGTCCACTAAACCTATTTTTCGCCGAAAAACCGGCGCTTGCTGAGCCTTTGGTTTACAAAAAACAGAAAAGCGCACCACTATCCGACGAGTCCTACTTCCACTGCATCTCAAAAACCTTATGACGGCCGGAAATCCCTTTAAAGTCAAAATACCCTACAAGGCGGGTCCGGAATTCCGGCTTGCCCTTGAGTTCCGCATTCACCACTTCCGAGATCAGAAGGCGATTGGCGCTCTCCAGCTCGTCTTTCTGGATGCCAAGCCGCGTTTGGTGAAACTGCTCGGCGCTGGCCCCCTCGATTCGGGAGGCGAAATTCACCGCGGTTCCCTGACGGTCTCCCTGCGAATCGATGCTGACTTGTCCGAAATGAATCCCCATGCGCAGTCGCAGGCGTCGCGTTGGAGGAATTCCTGAATTGTGTTCCTGAACGCGGCGCATCACCCCGATCGCCGCCTGGGCGGCGTGATGGGCTTCGGGAAAGGTTAACATAAAGCCGTCGCCTGTGCCTTTGGAAAAAAGCACTTTTTCACGATTGGCTTCGATATTCACCACATTGCCCAACAGCTCCTTCATTTGGAGCACGAAATCGTCTCCATAGCGACTGCCCATTTCGGTCGATCCCGCCATATCAATGAAGACAATGCCTTCGATGGAGGTCGTCACCGAGCCGCTACTGCCCGTCGCCCCTGCGGCCGAGCGGTGGGTCACCGAGGTCGGCGTCGCTCGCACCGACCGGCGTGTCGCGCCGCTCGACGGTCGCGGCGTCCAACTCTGCGTCGTGACCCGACGCCCTTCGACCATCTGCATCTCAGGCGTAATTGGCACCTGCTCCAGCAAAACCGATATTTCCTCAAAGCTCGAAAACCGGTTTTGGCGATCCTTCTGCAGGCAGCGCAAGATGATTTCGTCCAGCGGCTGGGGTACGGCCGGATTCTTATGGCTGGGCGCCTGAGCCATTTTGGTCAGAATACTCATCGTCAGATTGGCAACGCTTTCGCCGGTCGCGGGAGGACCACCCGTCAAAAGCTCATACAGGACGGCTCCGAAAGCATAGATATCGGCCCGCTTGTCCACGCTGCGAGCGTCCTCCAGTTGCTCCGGGGGCATGTAGGCCAAGGTGCCCAGCCCGGTGGCCTGCCGCGTCAAGTGCGTGCTGGCGTCGGCGACCTTGGCCAGCCCGAAATCGGTGATCTTGATCGTCCCCTGCCGGGTCAACATGATATTGGCTGGTTTCAAGTCGCGATGGATGACACCAATGCGTCCGCCTCCGACGTCCTTTAAATGCGCGTAGGCCAAACCCAGGGAGATTTGTTTCGCCCAATTGATGACTTGGGCTACGCTGAACGCGCCATGCTGCTTCTGAAGGCGCTCCAGATCGGTCCCATCGATGTATTCCAAAAACAGCAGGGGACGTCCTTCCACAATCCGGAACATCATGGCCTGGACAATATTTTCGTGGTGATCGAGGTGAATCCACGTCTTGGCCTCAATGCCGAACCGTTCGATCGCCTCAACGTTTTCCAGAAGATCGTCCCGCAAGGATTTTACAGCGTACTTCTTTCCTGAAAAATCATCGACCACCTCGTAGACGACCCCCATGCCCCCCATGTGCTCTTTCAAAACGTTGTACTGGTTATCGATTTTCTCCCCGGACGACCATCCTCCGGTTCTCGTCTCGGCGGGTGGCTGACCTGCGCTGGTGCGGGATCCGGTCGCCGGGGTGGAGCGCCTGGAAATCGGACGATCGAGATCGCGCCGGGGCAGTTTGGGCGCGCCTTTAACCTCACGCTTCAGCTCGGCGGTCGAGATTCGACTGGTTCCAATCGCACCGGTCGCCCTGCCCTGAGTCTGCCCCGCCACAACTTGGCCGGAAGGCCGTTTCTGAACCAGCCCGGCTTTTTGGGCGATTCGACGCCCTTTGGCCCGTTTGCCTCGATCGGCATGCCCTTCGAAGAGAATGTAAAGAGGCGTAAGAATGACCAGCCCGGCGAACAGGTCACCGACGATGTCCGGCAGGTCGTATTTCACGTCGATAACCACTTGAGCCAATACGATATAGATGAAAATCAGGGCCAACACGACCACGGCTACGGCACCGTAAAGCGTTTTGTACACAGGCTCACTGGGGTGCTTCATTGACGAAGCCCGGGCCAGGTACGCCAAAGCCACCTTATCCGATTCGCGTTTGCGCTTATAAAGCCTGCCCAGCGCAAACGCGATAACGATCCAAAGGATGAGCTGGAGCAACAAAGCGGTCCAATGGCGGCCTTGAGCGATAAAAAGGTAAGCTTGGTTCTGATAGGGTTCCAGATTAACGTTTTGTACCATGTATCGCAGCCACTCCGGAGTGAATCCCTTCGGCGACTGGGAACTCCACAAGGCGATTTCCTTCAGGAAAGGATTCGGCGGCACGCCCAACCGCCAGGAACCGAACAAGAAGGCGTGGATGGCGTACCAGAGAAACGCAAGCGCGGACCAAATCCATCCCGTGCGCTTGTCCAACGTCAGGCCGAATCCGATCGGCGCCGCGACCGCGATCCCCCACCCCCCCAGATGGGGCGTAATCAGCACAGCGGCCGCTCGGCCGTGGCCGAACGCACAGAGGAGAAGATAAGCAACGGACAAGCCGCCCACGATCCAGCCCAAGTCCGGCTGGAACTGGAGCATCTGAACGGTCCAAATGATGCACGCCACCAGCGTCGCGGCCCAAAGTTCCACCGTGGACAAGATGATAATGGCGATGCCGAGAAGGATCGACCAGTTCTGAAGGGGCGTCTCGAAGTGGGCGCAGGCGGAATAGACCACCCAGCCCAGCGCCGCTCCGCAGAGAACGGATTGCAGAAGCGGACCATGCTCCGTAATAAAAAAGGCAATCTCGTCTCGCAGATTCGCCAACGCCGAGGGTGGGGATTCCGTTGCGTTGGGATCCGCCATTTTTAATCTGGGCTCAGACATCGGTTCCGGCCCCCCAGCATAAGTCATTGCAATAATTGATTCTAGGACAATTCCTAGGCAGTTGTCAACATCTCGGCGTCGCCGGTCTGAAACTAATCCTCCTCGACCGTGTGATCGCCCACTGCTTGGGTTCCGATGCCCCGGTTGGTGAACAGCTCCAGGAGAATGGCGTGAGGGACTCGCCCGTCGATGATGTGCGCTTTATTGACCCCGGCCTGAAGGGCGGTTCTGCATGATTCGATTTTGGGAAGCATGCCGTGGGTGATAATGTGAGAGTCAATCAGCCTGTCAATATCACGGAGGTGAACCGTGGAGATCAGCGTTTTCGGATCTTTGGGATCTTCCAGGACCCCGGGCGCGTCGGTCAAAATCATCATTTTACGCGCGGGAATCGCCGCGGCGATCTCGCCCGCCACGTGATCGGCGTTGATATTGTAGGTTTCCCCGTCTTTGCCGATGCCGAGCGGGGAAATCACCGGAATAAACCCTTGATCGTCAAGCGTCTTGAGAACGTGCGGGCGGATGGATTCCACCTGGCCCACAAAGCCGATGTCCACCGGCTTGCGGCTTCCTTTCCAGCCCTCTTTCGGCCGGGGATAGTGCTTCTTGGCCAGGATCAGTTCGCCGTCCCGGCCGGACAGTCCGACCGCCTTGCCGCCGGCCTGGTTGATCTGTGTCGTAATCTCGCCCCGAACCTGCCCCACGAGAACCATTTCGACGATCCGGAGGCTTTCCTCGTCGGTAATGCGAAGTCCCTCGACAAACTGCGCTTCCTTGCCGAAGCGGTCCAGCATACTGGAGATCATCGGGCCGCCCCCGTGTACGATGACCGGCTTGATGCCCAAAAAACTCAACAGGGCAATGTCGTCACAGAAGCTATTCTTGGCCTGTGCATCGGTCATGGCGTGTCCGCCGTATTTAATGACGACCGTCATGCCTCGAAACCGCCGAATATACGGCAGGGCCTCGATCAAATGCTCCGCGAATGCCTCGGGAACAAATTCGGGCGGTTGAACACTCATGCGATTATCCTACTTTCTTCTTGCTTCCCGTACGACGGCTCGGAGACTCTCCCGCAGCGGTTCCTTGGAAACCTCACTCACCCCGAACTCACCTCATCCCAAAACAGTACCCAAAGACCAATATTGATTATCTCACATCCCCTCGACCCATGCAAGGGGGGGGAGCCGGTACGCGTTGCTTGCCAAGCGGCGCAGGATAAGGTTTGTAGTGCGCCCGTAAGGGCATAAGAGGATCACAACTCGGATGGCCCATCCCCTTGGGGTGGGAAATACCTTGGGCCCGCGGCGCAGGCTGGTATCGAGCGCGTCGTTGGCGCTTCGTGTCGCCTCCCGGTGGGAGGCTTTTGTGTGCCAGTCCTCAAATCCAGCTGTCTCGGGATTTGAGGACTGCTTCTACAGCTCCCCCTTGCGATCTTCAGTCTTCAATCCCGACACCAATCGGAATTGAAGACTGCCACACACTCTTTTTGCATCATCCAGGCGAGGACGCCTGCGGTACGACCGGGCGCCACGGTTGCTGGTCGGCCATGCTGAATCGCGCAGGCGGCTGGAAAGCCCGTGCATTATGGCTCGCGTTGCCAGTTGACCAAGGTAATGCCGGCGAGGATCAAGGCCCCTCCAACGATCAGGGACAGCGTAATCGGTTCATTGAGCAACATCCGGCCGAACAGAATGGCAAAAGCGGGAATGAGATAGATGAAGCTCGACACCTCGGCCGCCCCCAACCGCTTCAAGGCCCAGTACCAAATGACGAATCCGGCGACCGTGCAAAAGACAGCCAGCCATGCGAGTGCCAGCCAAAACGTCGCCGGAACACTCGCCGCCGCGCTGAAGTGGGAAGGCCGCACGAGAAACAACAGCGGGATCGTACCGATCAACGTCGCCCAGGCGGTGACTTCGAGCGAGGAGTGGCGTTTGACCAACGGTTGCCCGAGCAGCGTGTAAGCGGCCCAGGACACCGGGCTGGCCAATGTGACCAGCGCTCCCAAGAGAACGGTTTTCATGTTGCCTTGCAGCACCTGTTGTCCGCTCACGACCAGCAAACACAAACCGGAAAAGGAAACGATCAAGCCCGCGATCTTCACCCCACTTGTTCGCCGGCCCTGGAACAGGACACAGAACACATACGTAATGCCGGGATTCAAGGCGATGATCAGGCTGGCCATTCCCGCCGTGATGTGTTGTTCGCCCCAATTGAGGGCGAAGTTGTAGAAGGGGACGCTGCACAACCCGGCAAGCACTAACCGCCACCGCTCCCGGCCCGACAATCGCCCGAGCAACCCGAATCCTCGGCCGGCAAACAGGATTCCCGCGAAAAGCAGGCTCGCCGGAATGAACCGGTAGATCAAGAGCTGCACCGGAGTGATGTACTCCAGAGCGTAGCGAATGGCGACGAATGCGTTGCCCCAGATCAGCGCAACGGCAATCAGCAGCAGGTACGCCCCAAGGCGAGAGGATTTCATGAAGCGGTGATTCCTTCCAAGGGCCGACCGAGCACTTCCCGGTAGACGTCCAAATAGGCTCGCGCGCTGAGTCGGGGGGCAAAGAGCCGGAGCACCCGCTGTCGTGCCTGCTTGCCAAACGTCTCCGCCCCTTGAGGCGAATCCAGCAAGGCCAGGATCGCTTCGGCCAGCTTGCCGACGTTCTCCGCCGGGACAATGAGACCGCTCTGGCCGTCCGCGACCACTTCGGGCAATCCCCCAACGTCCGCCGCCACCACCGGGCGCTCCATCAGGGCCGCCTCGACGGCGACGAAACAAAACGATTCGAACCGGCTCGGCACGACAACCACCTTCGAGCGCCGGTAGTAGGCCATCAACCGGTCATAAGGAATCTTTCCCACAAACTTTACATGGTGACTCAGGCGGGCGCCGTTCACTTTTGCGCGAAGTGTTTCTTCGATCTCTCCTTTGCCGATGATCGTCAGAGTTGTCTCCGGCCGTTTCCGGGCGATTTCGACAAATGCATCAACGAGAAGATCGGGACCCTTGACTTCCTGCAGGCTGCCGATAAAGAGCAGGTCGACGTCGTGCCGGCCTGCCGCGAGCGGCTTTCGGGTCTTCTCCCAGAACGCCAGGGGAATCGAATTCCAGACGACCCGGGCTTTCGCTTCACAGTGCGGCTCTTTCACGAGCAATGTGCGCAATAGGCCGTGCGAGACGGCCGTGATCCGCCGAGCGTCGCGAATGAACTTTCGCTGAACGCTTGCCAGCGGCTCCTCGTCGAAACCCTTCAGGACGTCACTGCCGTGACAGGTCCAAATAAAGGGCCTGCGCAACGTTCGAAAGATCCTTCGCAGCTCGTCGAACACTTCGATGCAATAATGAAAATGAACAAGGCTGATTCGGTAGCGCAAAATAAGGAACAGAACACTGAGCCACGCCAGAGGAAGGCGAGTCCAGTAACCGAAGAACGCCTTGAGACTCTGGCGCTGCGTGTGCCAGGCCCGCAAGGGAAGATAAACCACGACTTCTCCCCGCTCGCCTTGCTCGACGCGAGGCCGGAGACCGTCTCCCACCGGAACCAGCACCACGGGATGAAACCCAAGCTCCCCGAGTGTCCCAACGAGATTCTCGACGGCGATGGCGACGCCACCCGCCCAGAGTCTTCCATACCACGGTGTCACGATCAGAACTCGTCCCCTCCGGCGCATAGGCGTCACTCCCGTTGCCCTTTGCGCAGGCGCTTGATGACGCCGGCCGGCAAAAACGTCAGGAGGTGCCCCTTCAACGCCTTCAGGCCGGGTTTCATGGCCAGGCAGCGGCGATAGGCGCTCCTTGCCTGGGCATACTTGCCTTTCTGAAAGTAGAGATAGCCCAGGCTAAAATAATCATCGGCGATCTTGCTGCGGTATTTCTTTACCTCTTCCGCGCTGAACACGTCCATGCCCCGCTTCAGGTTTTCGCTCATGACGATGACCATCATCCGCGCGGCGCGCTCCTCGACCGTGGACATACTGCCGGGACGCTGCCGGTAATAGCTCAACGCCTCGTCGATATAAGCCAGGCGGCGTCCCTTGGCCAGCCGAAACCACAGATCGGTGTCTTCGCCCAGCTCGATCTCGGGAAACCAGACCTTTTCCTTATCAAGAAGCGTTCGCCGAAACAAAACCGATGAAGTGTGGAGCACATTGATCTCAATCGACATGAAATTATAAAAGTCGAGATGGCAAAGATAAGTTGTCTCCCCGACCGGTCTGAGATAGTCCTTCGCCCGCTGAAGAAAATCAGTCCTTCGGGCATAATACGTTTCGCCTTCCTCCTGCGGATCGGACGCGAACAATTTGACTTCGTGAAACACAAGTGAGACGTCGGGATACTGTTCAAAAACGCTCAACTGGCGCTTAAGTTTGTCCGGATGATACAGATCGTCGCCGTCGAGAAAGCAAATGTATTGACCCGAGGCGTGCGACAGGGCAGCGTTTCGAGCGATGGCCGGCAGGCCCGAATTGGGTTGCGTGTGCAGCTGAATACGGCGGTCTTCCCGCGCCAGGCGGCGAAGAACGTTCAAGGTGCCGTCCGTCGAGCCGTCGTCCATGACGACCAGTTCGAAATCCTTTTCGGTTTGCGCCAGCACGGACCGAACCGTCGGCGCAATGAGGTCCTCACAATTATATACCGGCATCACAACCGAGACTTTGGGCATCGTTCTGTTTTTGCCGCCTTGGAATGGTCCGGTTCAGCATTCGCCGGCCGGGCTTGGATTCGGTGAGTCAGGCGGTCACTCTTTTTTACCACACTTGGTCAAGACCGCACAGCCTTTTTCAAAATTCCGGATTTCCCGGCTCAATTCGGGAAACTCCTCCGCCCAGCGGATCAGGGCGGCTTTCTCGCCGGCGCGGGCGGCGTCGTCGAGGAAAACTGCCGCGCCATCGTTCAGCCGGGGCAACAGAAAGGGTCCGGCGGGATAGCGGGCCATCGGCGCGGCGGCGGCGGGCGGCCCATCGACGACCAGTAGATCGATCCCGCCTTCGGGTAAGGACTCAAGGGGATACCATTGAAATCGCTCCCCGCCGATCTCGACCGTTTCGAGAGGCGCTTCCAAAACGGTCGCCCAGGATTCCAGCCCGTGCCGGCGCAAATTCAAGCGGGTTTGCTCCGCATATTCGCTCTGATGTTCAAGGCTGTAGACGTGCCCCCGGCCGTTTAACTGAAGGCTTCGGGCCAGGACGATCGTCGAAACACCGCTGCTGCATTCCACAACAAACTCCGGCCGATGATCCAAAGCATGGAGGGCAATCGCCAGAAGAAAGTCGGGTGAGCAGGACCACCCGCGGGTGGGAGGAAGACTCTTGGAAAACTTCAGCTCGGTCCACAATCCTTCAAGGGCCTGAATTTGCTGAAACACTTGATTGAGTTCCAAATTCGACAGAGTCTGAAGGCGATCCCGAAGCTCAAAAGCCATCAAGTGTACACGGCGCACCTTATGGAGCGTGAAAAACAAAACAACCAGAGTAACCGCCAGCAGTGCATAAACCATTGACATCCGATGCCTCCACAATCGCCGATTCCCTTGCTTTTGCAGCGTGGGCAAGGATCTTACATGGCGGATTTTTCCCTGTTTTCTCGGATCATCAAACGATACTCGTACAGCCACCCTCGGACCTGGTGGTACCGCAATCCGGCATCGAAGTGCGCGCGCCAGCCGCGAAAAAAGCTGAGGCAGTGGAAATCGGTCCAGGTTGCGACCAGTTGCCGCCACAGAAACCGGGGGGCGCCAAATAAAATCGGCCAGTCGGAATGGCCCTCCGAGCCGAGTCGAACCTGGCTGCGCCCGGCCCGAAAACTCCGCCCGAACATCCATTGAGCCGTCACTTGCTCGTTGCGGATCCAATGTTCCACCTGGACCGCCGGAATGTAGACAAACCGTTCGCCTCGGGCCCGGAGCCGCCGGAGCAACTCGGTTTCGCTGCCCATGGCGTAGTTCTTACCCTGCGGGCCGATTGTTTCGCAGAACCGTGTGCCGGCCATGGCACCGGCTCGAACGGCCAGGTTGGATCCAAAGGGCACGATGGGATCGTCCTTGGCGATGGGCCCCTCTTCTCGATTCGGGTGAAATCTCGAAAAAGCGTCGTTGGCAAAAGGATGGTTCTTGATCCACTCTTCAGTTCCTTCCGGAAAAAGGGGCTCCACGGGACCGCCGAAGATGGCGCATTGGGGCCAGCGCTCGGAAGCCGCGAATAACCCTGCCGCCCATTGGGGACTGAACCGGATATCGTCATCGGTAAAAGCCCAAAGGCTTCCTCGCGCCCGCTTGATCGCCCGATTCAAAGCAATGTTCTTCCCCGGTCGATCTTCTCGCAAGGCGACCAGCGGTAGATTCGCCCGAGCGCGATCAAGCACGGCGGGCGTGTCATCGGTGCTGCCGTTATCAACCGCGATGACCTCCCAGCACAGGTCCCCGATGATTTGCCCCGCTAATGAATCCAGAGTCTTCTCAAGTATCCGGGCACGGTTCCGGGTCGAAATTATTACGCTCAGGTCCGGATGGGACCCGTTGCCACGGGCCGCCCGCGACTCGACATGAGAATCGGATCCGGAATCGCTCATAAGTTTTCGCAGTTCATTTCAAGGGTTCTTGAATGAGCAGGCTCATTCGATGGGGCCGACTTTCTTCAGGTCGCCGCCAATGACCACCGGATACAGGTTCGCCACCCCTCGAACGTCGACGTCTGTATCGATGAAAATCGTAGCGGCCGGAAACTTTTTGTCAAATGTCTTGTTGAGATCGTAGCGCCTGACCTCAGCCCCCAGATAGTAAGTGCCTCGCGCCAAGTGCAGGGACAACTCGAAGGTGATCGTTCGGGTTTGGCCCGCCTCCAGCGAAAAGGTTTCATAGCCAAGACGCTCGGTTGAAGTTGTAAAAATCTCGTAGTGATTCCGGTCGTTGAAGTTAATCCCCACGGCCAACTTGTTACAGGCTGTATTCGCCGAGACACTGATGTCGACGGTGATCCGATGGCCGGGTTCAAACTGGAGCGCCTGACCGTTACCGTCTCGGATGGCGACCTTGGAAACGTAGACATCCTTGTCCTCATGAACGACCCGAGCGTCCTCCATGGCTTCGTTAATATAGTGTTGGATGACTTCCGCCGCGGCACCCATTTTGACAATCCGCCCATGATTGAGCAAGATGCCCCGCGAGCAGAGCGAAGAAACCGCTCGAAGATTGTGCGAAACAAAGATAACCGCCGAGCCGCTTCGAATGACTGAATTCATTTTCTCGGCACACTTTCTTTGAAACGCCCAGTCGCCCACACTGAGGACTTCATCGACGATCAGGATTTCCGGGTCGACGTGTGCCGCCACGGAAAATCCCAGCCGCGCGTACATTCCCGAGGAGTATCGCTTGACCGGCGTGTCGATAAACTCCTCCAAACCGGAAAACTCGACAATTTCATCGAACTTGCGTTTGATCTCATCGCGCGACATGCCCAGGATGGTGCCGTTGAGGAAGATATTCTCCCGCCCGGTCAAATCGGGATGAAAGCCGGCGCCGACTTCGATCAACGCTGAAAGCCGGCCGTTGACGCGAATGTCGCCCTTGGTTGGCTTCATGATTCCGCTGAGGTGTTTGAGAATGGTGCTTTTGCCCGCGCCGTTATGGCCGATAATCCCGAGCGCTTCGCCGTGGGCGACCTGAAAAGAAATATCCTGAAGCGCCCAAAATTCCCGCTCTTTCAGCTGATCCTGGGATTTGCGCTTCAGCAGCCCGCCCGTCAACGCTGGAATCAGGTCGCGCAGGGAATCATATAACTCCCCCCGCCGAAACTTCTTGTACACGTGATTCATTTCAAGCACGGCGTCGGACACAGGCATTCCCCTAAATGCTTTCGGCAAAGATCGGTTCCATTTTTCGGAAGAAGGCGAAGGCGGCAAATAATCCAACAACAGCAAATCCGGCGCTGTACAAAAGCCAGGGCAGGTTCGGCGTCTGGTGAAGCACGACGCTGGCGTTTAACGCTTCCAGAATCGGCGCTACCGGATTGAGCAACAGCACTTTGATCCAAGGCGTGTTGAACATCGAGATCTCATAAAAGACCGGAGTGAAGAAAATACCGAAGGTCAGAATGACTTCCACCAGGTACTTGATGTCCCGGAAAAACAGGTTGGCTGTGGCCAACACCAAGCCCAATCCAATCACCAGTGAAATCAAGAGAAGCAACAACACCGGAACCCAGAGCAACTGGAGGCTGATTCCGACTTGCATCAGGGACAGGAAGATCACCAGCACGGTCGCCGCGATGACAAAATCGAACAGCTGCGAGCAAATCGAAGAAATCGGGCAAATTGCCCGAGGGAAGTAAATCTTGGTCACGAGATTGATGTTGGCCACCAGGCTGCTTGTGGTGAAGCGAATCGATGCAACGAAAAACGACCAGGGAAGCGCCTTGACCGTCACACTGGCAATATGCTTGCCGGTCATCTCGTTGCCCGAAATGACGGAAAAGGCGTATTTGACTAGAATTCCGGCGGAAATGATGATCATCGGCATGAAAATCGCCCACATGAATCCCATGACCGACTGTTTATACTTAATACGAATGTCTCGCCAGGCGATCATGTAGAGCAGCTGGCGGTATTTGACGATCTCACGAATCGAGTCGAAAAAACTCATCTTTATTCCGTTCGACAGTTTAAATTCCGTGAAGGCTCAGGCGCTTGAAGCCCATTCGAGGACTGAGCGGGCGCCTTTCTAACTTCATAGTGTAGCGTAAGTTTCGCGTTTTTCAAGATACCCGGGGAGATCAGCCGGATTGTGGACGGCTCGCCCGGTACTCAAGTCCAGACTTTCGGACAGGCTCGTCGGTTCTGCACTGAAAGTGCGGGGATCCGGCTCAGCGCCTATTTCTTTCTCGCTTGGGCGGCTTTTCGCGCCGCGAGGACGAAGCTCTTGCCGTACTTGATCAGCTGGACCAAGTGACGCCGGGTCGGGCAAACATAGACGCAACAACCACACTCGATGCAGTCCATTAGACCATAGGTCTCGGCCTCTTCAAACTGCTCGTGTTCACACGCCGTGGCAATATGGCAGGGCGTGATATGCATCGGACAGGCGTCAACGCACCGGGCGCAGCGGATGCAAGGCCCCTGCTCGTCGAGAAAGATCTCACCCATGGGAAAAACGAGCAGTCCGGAGGTTCCTTTCACGACCGGCGCAGCGAGATTGTGCTGCGCCATCCCCATCATCGGGCCGCCCATGACCACTTTGACCTGCTCCTCGGTCAGCCCGCCGCACTGCTCGAGCAGGAATTCCAGGGGGGTGCCAATGCGAATCCGCAGGTTCTTCGGTTCGCGCACGCCATGGCCGGTAATCGTGGCAATGCGCTCGATCAAGGGGATGCCGCGCATGATCGCCTCATACACCGCATGGGCAGTTCCCACGTTCTGCACCACCGCGCCGACGTCCATCGGCAGGCCGCCGGGAGGCACTTCCCGGCCCGTAATGGCCCTGATCAGCTGCTTTTCGGCCCCCTGGGGGTATTTGACGTGCAGGCCGTAGACCTGGACGCCATCCTCGGAAGCCACAATCTCGCGCATTTTCTCGATTGCGTCGGGTTTATTGTTCTCGATGCCGATCGTGCAGGTATCCACGCCCAGGATGCCCTGGAGGATTTTCATCCCCAGGACAATGGTTTCGGGCGATTCGAGCATCAGGCGGTGGTCGGCGGTCAGAAACGGCTCGCACTCGACGCCGTTGAGAATCAGGGTGTCAATCGGCTTATTCTCGGGAGGGGACAATTTTACGTGCGTGGGAAACGCTGCGCCGCCCAGGCCGCAAATGCCGGCCATCTGGATGGCCTTTCGCAGATCGTCCCGGTCCATGGCGTGCACGTCCCGCGCCAAGCCGATTCCCTCAGCCCACCGGTCTTCGCCGTCCGGCTCGATGACGATGGCATCGCCCGCCATGAGGGTGGGATGAGGCCGTTTTTCGATCGCTTTGACCGTGCCGGACGTCGGCGCGTGAATTGCCACCGAAACGAATCCGCCCGGTTCGGCGATCATCTGCCCCTTGAGGACCGAGTCGCCCTTTTTCACGACCGGTCTGGCCGGCGCGCCGATATGCTGGGACAGCGGCACCACGAATAGACTGGGTAACGGAACGTTCTCCACCGCCAAGTGTTGCGTCAGCTCCTTATGGCCTGGAGGATGAACGCCTCCCTTGAATGTACTCATACTCTTTTCCTTGGTCGTATTCCCGGCGGACGCACCCCGCCCATTCAAACAAACAGGTAAGATAACCGATGTTGGAGCGGGAGTCTATTCTGTTTTCCCAAAAGGGGATAGGGTCCCACCCGTTCTAGATTCCTTCGAGAAGCCACCCTCAAGGGCGCTTAAAAATCAACAACGATAATTCCTTCTTTTTCACCCCGGCTGGAAGCCGGGTGCTAAGAAGAGCCTGCTCAAGCAGGCTGAAAACAGGATACAGGAAAATGGCGCACCAAGCGCGCTCTGTCACTTCTATTTCTTAAAAGGGACCTTAAAAGGGACAGAGCCCTTTTTCTTGACAGAGGAGGATGAGGGGGAGTAACCTAAGGTCATGCCTCGGATCGTATGAGCTGTGCTTCGCGGCGTTCCTCATCACCTTACCCAGAGGGGGAACTTCTGATGAGATGTTTTTTTCTCGGACCAGGACCGGTTGCGGTATCTGGCTTGGCGGGTTTCTATCGGCCGCAGAAAATCGAAACATTATCAAGCGAAAAATAATCAATTGAATGGAGGGATGTAAACTCATGAGAAGAATTAGGTGCACGGCAAAATTTACTATTCTGATTTCAACATTACTTTCTTCTTTGCCGATCAATGCTGCCGAGATATGGCAGAACAGTTATTCTGTCGAGAATCATGTGAAAGATTATATCTTTGAATCTCCAGTATTTGAAGCAAGAGGACATTTATATGGCATAAGATGTGAAGCCAAACATAAATCGCGAAGCGGAGAACTATTCTATTCAATTACCTTACGGGGTTGGCGAGATGGAGAATATATTTGGCAATCATCGCCTATTGAATGGGAGGACTCATATTGGAGTATGCAAGATGGCGCCTGTTTCTTTTTCCCTCCCGGGGATTCATATCATAGTATGAAATGGGCTACAGAGGATCAATCCATCAAGCTCGAGTGCAAATTGTGTGCGACTTGCTATTTTTCTTTTCTTACACCCTTTCGCTTTAAAATGGCTTTATCAATGGCCAGAGGCGTAAGTCATGGGCGGGTAAGCCACACTATCAGTGACTATAGGTCAGTAGCATCTTCCTCGAAATCGATCGAAGAGATCATAAATGAGACTGGGCCTTATAGCCTGATGGTGAATAGCCCATATGAGAACAATATTGTGGTAGTCGCGCAAGGGAAGTATCAAGATAGCTGGTATGATTTTTCTGAGTTTATGATTCGCGGCGGCGGAAACCATGGTACGACACTTTATCCATCGATGCATTTTTCGCAAGTGAAACTTATTGTTTACGAATCAGGTGGTTCACTTAGGAAACCGAGGAGAATAGGAAAACCACTTACATCGGTGATTGTGACAAACAAAACTGCTACTATAGATTTGCCCTTAAGACACCGTATGAAATCGAAAAATGTCGGGCATTTCCCGAAGGAGAAGAAGAGCTTTAAGCAGAAGGTGAAAGACTACCTTAATTAATAGATCAAATAGCATGAAGGGGAAGGATTCTTGATTGGTTGTATAACTAACTTTCGTTCAAAAAGGGGACAGTAGACAGGGCTCTGTCGCCTATATTTTCTATGGCTGTTGCTTGCCCGGCTCAAATCCGAAAAGAATTCTAGTAGATACCCACGGGCATGCCCGTGGCACTAAAATAATTCAAGCTGCGCTTGACCTGAATCCTGGCTTCCTTGCCATTTGACGTATTCGATAATCTTCTTTTCTTCTATGCCTACGGTCGAAACAAAATACCCGGGCGACCACACAACATTCTCTTTCCAATAGACTTTCTTCAGCCACGCAAACTTTCCCCTCAACTTACCTGCCGTTTGGCTCTTGATCCTCTCCACCACTTCACTCACGGCATACTTGGGTGGAATTAACATCACCATATGAACATGATCCACCTGAATATTATACTCCACCATCTCACACCCTGGCAGTCCCCTCATGACCTTCGAAAAAAGTTTGCTGAGGTAACTTCGTGCGCCAGGATTCAGGATACGGTGACGATATTTGGTGATCCACACCACATGATAGACCGTTCGATAGGCGCTATGTCCTGATAGTCGAGTATCCACATCCGCATCATACCATATCGCCGCCTATTCATTCACCCACGGGCATCGCCCGTGGAAATCTGTCCTTCGGATCTTTATCACCCGGCTTCAGCCGGGGTGTAAAAAAACGCCTCTCGGTTTCCTCAATGCCGAGCGCGCTTCAGCGCGGCTTCTCGAACACGGGTTCCACCCGTTCCAGTACCTCGTTGAGCGTCTCCTTTTTATGATGTTCTTTTTGATTCCCCACATAGTTCACGACGGTCTGTAGATATCGCTTTGAAAAACTTACCATCCCATAGCCTCTTTGCCACCCAAGAGCGCCTTGTCCAAATCGTTGATTGGCTTCATGGGAGGAGGCGCCTTTGATTTTTCCAATAAAATCACTGACCAGCACAAAAGGTTCGGTCTGAATCACCAAATGGATGTGATTCTCCGTTCCACCGATACATTGAAAGTGTACCCCTTTTGATTTCCGGCATTGCTCTTCAACAAATCCGTGAACAAATTTTGCTAACTCCGGAATGAGTAAAGATCGGTTTTCCAGACAATGCCAGGTTACATGGAGATAAATCTCGCTGAAAACATGGCTCGTGCCCGCCACTTGGCGTTCCTCCTTCGAGAAGCCACCCTCAAGGGCGCTTCAAGATCAACAGCCAAGAATCTTTTCTTTTCCACCCCGGCTAAAGCCGGGTGCTAGGAAGAGCCTGCTCAAGCAGGCTAAAAGCAGGATACAGGAAAATTGCGTGTATGTATTCCAAAAACTGACTTCGCAAAGAGGGCGCAAAAATAAAGACAAAGCCCTATCTATTGACCGCAAGAAAGAAGCATGAATAAAAAAGGCTCTGTCCCCTTTATTTAGCACCCGGCTTTAGCCGGGGTGTTAAAGGACGCCTCTCGCATACCTCAACCCCGAGCGCGCTTCAGCGCGGCTTCTTACAAAAAGGGTGCTGTCCCCTTTTTGAAAAGAGGAGAAAAGAAGATTCACGATGCAAGGTGAATCTAGCCGGATCGAGCACAATCCGCCGTAGGACACTCTTTCCGACGCTTTTGAAATAGCACCCGGATGTCTCTCGTAGTCAGAAGAATCGTCAATATAACGAGAATTAGAAACTCAGCACAATAAAGAACCAAATCATAGACATCCCCAATAAGGATGCTTGAGCTGCTGTTGGCATATCGATAAACTCCACGCGGAACATAAAAAGCGGACAGAAGAACAAAAAGCCATATCATACACCGAAACCAAAAGCCATAACGCTTAATCAGGCAGTACATAAATGCCGTGGCAAATATAATATGAAGAACGGCTTTAATAATAGGGTGGACGAAATATCCAGATATCCCCTCTGACATCAGCGCCTCCTTCACATAAAGCACCTGGTCAAGGAGAATAGCGAGGATGATTAATGAAAAAACGATCCTAAGTTGTGTAGGAAGCTTGCCCAATTCATGATCAGAAGTCTTGCTCATCAGAATCCCCTTCCCTGCAAGGAGATTAAACAAAGGGAGTAAATAAATGAGACCGAGATCCTTTAAAAATCAATAGCGTCGGTGGACGACGAAATCGGCCAGGCGCTTCAAGTGTTCGATTTTTTGTCGCTGGGCACCGAAGGGTTCCAATTCATCAAGACACGCCTTCGCCCGTTCGGCGTACTTCCGGGCGATATCCATGGCATAATCAATGGAACCGGTGGAGCGCAGGGCCTCGGTCAGATCCTCAGTCTTCCGGCCGTTGTCCCCGCGCATCGCGGCAAGGGCGGATTCAGACTCATTACCGTGAGCCAAGTGGTGGATGAGGGGTAGGGTGACTTTGCCGTGCGCGACATCATTGCCGACCGACTTGCCAAGCTGTTTCGGGTCGGCAACATAATCCAGCACATCATCAGCGATCTGGAACGCCATTCCCAAGTGAAGGCCGAAACGCCGCAGGCGATCCACACCCTCTTCGGCCGCTCCGGCAAGCATCCCGCCGCACTGGGCGCAAGCCGCCATCAGGCGGGCTGTCTTATCACAGATGACCTGGAGGTATTCCGCTTCCGTGGTGGTCACGTCGCCGGCCCACTGGAGCTGATGCAACTCGCCCTGGCACATCCGGGAAGTCGCCTGGGCGATGACCCGTTGAATCCGGATATCGCCATGCGCAGTCGTCAGCTCGAACGCCTTCGCGTAAAGCAGATCGCCCATCAGCACGGTGGCCGAACTGCCGCATCGTTTCCAGACGGCCCGGTG
>Ga0272444_10001423_pt1 | contig 23024 bp, 14 predicted proteins | sample SSMForm13_FD_201033 | JGI IMG/M metagenome (GOLD analysis project Ga0272444, IMG submission 201033) | Marine sediment archaeal communities from Little Sippewissett salt marsh, Falmouth, MA, United States - SSM-Form-13 | ecosystem: Environmental > Aquatic > Marine > Wetlands > Sediment ...
CCCGTCACCGACGACGGCCACGGTGCGGGAGGTGCGCCCGGCGGCCTTGTCGGCCAAGGCCAGCCCCAGGGCGGTCGAGATGCTCGCCCCGGCGTGGCCCGTCGTGAACAGGTCGTAGGAACTCTCACGGCGGTTCGGGTAGCCGCTCAGCCCGCCTTCGCGGCGGATGGTGTCGAAGCGGTCGGCCCGACCCGTGAGGAGTTTGTGGGCATAGCACTGGTGGCCGACGTCGAACACCAGGTGGTCGGTCAGGAAGTCGAACGAGCGGTGCAGGGCCAGTGCCAGTTCGACCACGCCGAGGTTGCTGGCCAGGTGGCCCCCGGTCCGCGCGACCACGCCGGTGATCCGCTCGCGGATCTCGGCGGCCAGGTCCTGCAACTGGGTCCAGCTCAGTTTGTGCAGATCGGCTGGAGATTGGATTCGTTCGAGGTACACGTCGAAACGGCACGTCGCCCCGCAGGGCGACGGTCTCCTCCTGTCGGCATTCGGGGTCCGGGACACGCCATGATACGGTTTCTAGGCCCGCCGCTCCACACAAAAACGAGCCAGGTCGCGCAGGGGATCGGCCTTGTCGCCGAACTCCGCGATGGCGTTCAGGGCGGCGTTCAGCTCCGCCTTGGCGCAGCGTTCGGCCTCCTGGAGGCCATAGACCGCGACGTAGGTGCGTTTGTCGCGTGCGGCGTCCTTGCCGGCCGTCTTGCCCAGTTCCTGCGTGCTCCCTTGCGCGTCGAGGATGTCGTCGGCGATCTGGAAGGCCATTCCCAGGTGCCGGCCGTACAGGCCCAACTGCTCGGCGGTCCGGCGGCCGGCCTTGCCGATGATGGCGCCGGTGTTGACTGCCGCCTCGATCATGCGGGCGGTCTTGCGGCGGTGAATCGTCTCGACACGGACCGTGCTGTCGGGATGGCGTTCGGCCTCCAGGTCGGCCGCCTGTCCGCCGACCATGCCGGCGGCCCCGGCGGCTGCCGCCAGTTCGGCCACCAGTTGCGAGGTCCGGGGCCCGGCCCGTCGCCCGGCGGCGAGCACGGCGAAGGCCTCGGTCAGCAGGGCGTCGCCCGCCAGGATGGCCATGGCCTCGCCGAACACCTTGTGGCTGGTCGGCCGGCCGCGACGCAGATCGTCATTGTCCATCGCCGGCAGGTCGTCGTGGATCAGGCTGTAGGTGTGAACCATTTCGATGGCGCAGGCCGCCGGCATGGCCGCCTCGTCGTCGGCCCCCAGGAGCCGCGCCGTCAGGATCACCAGCGCCGGGCGGAACCGCTTTCCACCGGCCAGCGTGCTGTAGCGCATGGCCTCGAACAGGCGGGTCGAATCGTCGTCGGGCGCTTGCAGCAACTCGTCGAGCCGCGCGGTCACCTTCGCGGCGATCTCGTCGAGAAACGGCGGCGGATGCTGTGGTGGGATGCGGCTCATGGGAGATCCCAAACCGGAGGTCTGCACGTTGCCAGCCTACCAGACATGCGGTCGCACGGCAAGGCACTGGGACAGGAGGTGCCGGAACCGGGTGCGGGGACAGGGGGTGCGTCCGGGCGGAGATAAAGATCGGCGGCTGCGAGCAGCCGCCCTACGTACTGCAGGACAGGGCTTGCCCGGCCTCATTCAACACAAGACAGGCTCGTGGCGTCACCTTGGTAGCCATCCCCCACTGGGCGGCCGCTTGACCTCGCCGGGAAGCCCACTGCCCACAAAAGAGAACTGGACGTACATGACCCGCCGGCCTTGCACCGGAGTCTCCGGACCATCCCAGTCGAAGTCATTAATCGGCATGCGGGTGTAAAAGACAACTTGCGGTGAGCCTCTGCGAGGGTCGACGTCGAAATCAGCCACTTCAACATAGACCTCGCAGAAAAGGTTTTCCCCGATGGCCCGTGCACGCCTCCGCCAGCAGCCGGCAGCACCTGACGCGGTCGTGTACTTATTGGCACCCATGCGGGCTACTGCATTTGAGCCCGATTCGTACCTGTCGTATTGCCAGCCCAAGCCAACAGCGAGCCCCGGTATCCGATCCTTGAAATAGGAGGTGTAGAACTCGGGGATGGCTTTAATCTGCGACTTAGTCAGACCCGTAACATCGAGGATCATGCTGGTGTGCCACGTGACTGTGCTGCCGCCGCCTCCACAACCGCCTCTCGATTCCCGAAGGATCGTGGCGCCATCGGGAATGGGGACCGGCTGAATCAGGGCATCGATAACCGTGTCGGTGGTCGGAGGCCCCCCAAAGAGTTGGCGTTCTGCAACGGGGCGCAGCACGAAGCCCAGTCCTGCTCCAATGACTAGGACCACGAACAGCCGCATGGCCCATTTGAACTTGACAAGGCCTGGCGAAATCGGATGAGCGTTCATGTCTCTCTCCAGTGTTCCGAATGGCATGAAGATACACGCCGTCTGAACTAGATGCAAGTCCACTGTGTCGAGGCACTGATACGAACACGGCTCAGTGATCCGCGGGCGATCTGGGGGTGTAAAATCCTTTTTGTAAATTGATCGTCCTGGGGCGGCGGAGCGGAGGCGAGCGCCAGCGAGCCGCAGCGGAGCCACCGAAGGACGACTGCCCGCACCCGGGACCAATCGCCGCGGCGCGCGCTGGCCGCGGGGCCGCGCTTGCGTCCGCGGCTACTCGCCGGGGTCGAGCGGTTCGGCTTCCAGGCCGTCGCCCGCCGGGCGAAGCTTTTCGACACGGGTCTCTGCCTCGGTGAGCTGCTTGCGGCAGGCCTCGATCAGCTTGGCGCCTTGCTCGTAGAGATCAAGGCTCTTCTCCAGCTCGATGTCGCCCTTCTCGAGTTCCTCGACGATCTTCTCGAGGCGCTTCATGTTGGTCTCGAATCCCGTCTTGGCCGCGCCTTTCCTGGGCTTCGTCATCGCGACATCCTCCATGGGTCTGGCTAGTCGACGACTGTGCTGCGAATGCGTTCCCGGTTTGCGACGATCGTCTCCAACACGTCTCCTTGGGCGACGGCCTTCGCTGCACGGACCGCGCGGCCGGTCTTCTCCGAGAGGGTGATGCTGTATCCCCGGTCGAGGACGGCCAGGGGGCTGAGCGCCTGCAGGCGACTGGCCACCTGCTGCAACCTTGCGGCGACGCGTTCGATGCCGGCGCGTCCGGCGGCCTCGTACCGAGTGCCGATGACGGCCAGGCGACCGCGCCGCGCAGCAACGCGTGCGGCCGGCCGCACCCGCAGAAGCCCACGCTCCAGGTCATGCAACTGTTGTCGCCGATCCGCCACGACGCTGCGCAAGGCTGCGCTGCACCGGCCGGCCAGCTCGTCCAGGGCCGTCGCCCGCAGGCCGGTGATCTCCTCGGGGTACCTGAAGAACCGGTGCCGGCTGACCAGTTGCCATCGCGCGGCGGCGCGCCCGAGCGTGTGCTCGGCGGTCCGCCGGAGCCGCTGCGCCCGGTCGGCGACCTGCCGCAGGAGTTCGCGGAAGTCGGGGACGGCCATCTCGGCGGCGGCCGACGGTGTCGGGGCGCGAGCGTCGGCCACGAAGTCGCTGATCGAGAAGTCCGTCTCGTGGCCCACGGCGCTGATGACGGGGATGCGGCAGTCGGCGACGGCCCGGGCGACGGATTCCTCGTTGAACGCCCAGAGGTCCTCGGCGCTGCCCCCGCCCCGGCCGACAATCAGGACGTCGGCGCGGCCGGCCAGGCAGCGGTCGATGTCGCGGACTGCCTGGGCGATCTTCTCGGCGGCGCCCGCGCCCTGGACGGGGACGGGGTACACCTGAATCCTGATCGCTGGCCAGCGGCGCGACAGCACGTGGATCATGTCGCGCACGGCCGCACCCGTGGGGCTCGTGACCAGGACGACCGTTCCGGGGAACGCGGGGAGCGGCTTCTTGCGCTCCGTGGCGAACAGGCCCTCCTTCTCGAGCCGGGCCTTGAGTTCGCGGAACCTGATCTCCAGGTCGCCGAGCCCTCGGGGCTCCAGGCGAGTGATGTAGAGCTGGCATCGTCCACCGGCGGCGTAGAATCCGACGCGACCGCGGGCGATAACCTCTGTGCCGTCCTCAATCTTTCCGCGGACGCGTCCGGCATCGGATCGCCACATGACGCAGCGGACCTGTGCCTCCTGGTCCTTGAGGTCGAAGTAAAGGTGTCCGCTGGCGGCGCGCTTGTAGCCGCTCACCTGTCCGACCACCCAGACCTCCGGGAAACACATGTCGAGCACGTCGCCGATGCCGCGCGCCAGCTGGCTGACCGTGAGTGGATGCTCTGGGGTGCCGTTGTTGGCTTCGGGGGTGGGGGGCTCGGCCTCGGGCGGAGGCACCCGGTCCGGATCAAAGAGGGGCATCGGCTGAGGTTTCTTCGTTCTCTTTCTGGCCATGGGTCGCAAGCGGCAACAACGGACAACGCCCCCGGTGGGTCGACAGGGGCTCAGGCCTCGGCGCTGTCCGGGACGAACGGCGCGTTGAGCCTCTCAATCGCCGTCGCCCTTCCGGTCTCCGGGTCGGCGGTCACGATGGCTCCGCACAGGCGGATGTCGCCGGAGGCCACATTGAAGTGGGTCGGCATGCCGGTGGTGAGCGCCTGGAGGACACTGTGCTTGTTCCGTCCGAGGACGCTGTCATACGGGCCGGTCATTCCCAGATCGGTGATGTACGCTGTTTGCCGGGGTAGGATGCATTCGTCGGCCGTCTGAATGTGGGTGTGGGTGCCGACGATCGCCGTGACGCGCCGGTCGAGGTGCCATCCCATGGCGATCTTGTCGCTGGTGGCTTCGGCGTGGACTTCCACGAAGATGAGCGGTGTCTTCTCGGCGATCTCCTCGAGGGCCCGCTCCACGGCGGCGAACGGACAGTCGATGGGTTTCAGAAACGTTCGCCCCTGGAGGCAGATGACGGCGGCGCGGTGGCCGGCGCGGCTCTCGACGATGGTCCATCCTCGTCCTGCGGCCGCCTGCGGCAGGTTAGCCGGGCGAAGCAGCCGGTCCTGGGAATCGTATAGAGCCAGTGACTCCTTCTTGCGGTAGCAATGATCGCCCATCGTGATCACGTCCACGCCGACGTCGAGGAGTTGCCTGTAGATGACCGGCGTGATCCCCGATCCACCGGCGGCGTTCTCGGCGTTGGCAACAACCAGATCGATGCTCCGGGTTTCGATCAGTTCGGGCAGCAGTGCCTCGACGGCGCGGCGGCCCGGCCGTCCGACGATATCGCCGATCAGCAACGTGCGAAAAGCCATGGTTGACTCGTTTCTAGGGGAGCCCTTGACCCTCGCGGCACCCCAAAAGGGGAACAGTTGTGTCTGAACAAGGGATTCTATTGCCCGATGTGGCCTCTGGCAAGCGGAGAATTGTGGGGCGGCGGTTTTCGGGGAGCGCCCGGGTCCGCGCCGGTGTGGCACCCGCGGGCGGGAGCGCACCCGAAGAGGGGAGCTGGGGGGGGCCTAATCCGCTGCGCGGCAAGGCCTTACGGCCCCAGGCCCCCATGCCGGCCGGCCGGGCGGGTGTTTGGGCTTGACTGCATCCTGGCCAGGCGGTACAGTGTGGGTGGTGAGCCCCATTGTGGGGCTCTCTATTGTGAGATCAAGGTCCGGGCGAGGCCCGAATTTGGGGCCATGAGGGCTGTTTTTGGCCGCTGCGGCTCGCCCGACCGGGTTTGATGACGGCGCCCTGTGCTCAGGAGCACACAAGGGGCGCGTCGCGTAAGCCCGCAACCGACCCAGGCGTGAGGACGCCGCATGGAACGGGTGGATGTGCGCGGGCGGCAGGTTGTCACGACAGGTGCAGAACAGATTCGGAAACGCGAAAACGAATGGCAGTTGTAGGGCGTGTCCAGGAGCCGGCCGGGAGCAAAGGCCGGTCATTGATAGAACAGGAACCGGAGAACCGTTGAAACCGCAGAAGGCGAGGTTACTCGTTCGCAGGACCACCGGAGACCGGGGAGTTCCCCGAGGCGGTCCGTGCGGGTGATGCCCGCGCCGCTGTGGTTGAACCGCACGCCATTCGTTTTTTCCGTTGCCTGAATCCCTCTTGCCTGTTGGACGGCGCCTCCACAATTCCGCGACGTGGCGAATGCCCTTGTTCTTCTGATGCCCTGGACCGGCGCCTTGTCTGGGTTTGGCGGCGCGACCGCGCGGCATCTCAAGCACGGTGGAACACCAGGTGATGCCCGTTGGCCGCCCGTTGGAAAGGGGACTGCCATGCACCTCATACTTGCCAGTGTCACTGACATTGTCTTCGCGGTGGTGGTTGTGGCTCTTGCGGGGTCCCTGGCTCTCGTGCTACTGAAGCTCAGGAAGCACCAGGCCGACCGGCGGCAAGCCGGGGACATCCTCGACGCTGCCAAACGGGAGGCCGAGCGGACTCTGAAAGAGGCCGAGCTGGAGGGTCGTGACGAGGTTCTCAAGGCCAAGGACCAGTTTCAGAAGGAGAGTGAGGCGGCGCGCCGCGAACTGAAGGACACCGAGCGCCGACTCAGCAAGCGCGAGGACAGCCTGACGGAACAGGCCGAGATGCTGGTCCGTAAGGAGAAGACCATCGAGGCCATCGAGCGGCGGCTCAGTGAGAAGGAGGGCGAGCTCACGGTTAAGGAGGAACGGCTCGGTAAGACGCTGGCCGAGGAGACCGAGCAGCTCCGTCGCATCAGCGGCATGAACCGGGAACAGGCCCAGGAGATGTTCCTGGCGAGGGTCTCGCAGGAAATGGAGCAGGAGGAGGCCGAGATTGTCCGCAATGCGGTGGAGCGGGCAAACGAAGAGGCCACCGAGAAGGCCCGCAACGTGACCGTCCAGGCCATTCAGCGGCTGGCCAGTGAGTTCACCGCCCAGTCGACGGTCTCGTCGGTTGACATCCCGAACGACGAGATGAAAGGCCGGGTCATCGGCCGCGAGGGACGCAACATCCGGGCCTTCGAGAAGGCCACGGGCATCGACGTGATCGTCGACGACACGCCCGGAGTGGTGATCGTCAGCGGCCACGATCCGGTGCGCCGCGAGACGGCCCGGCGTTCGATGTCGAAGTTGATCCTGGATGGCCGCATCCACCCGGCGCGCATCGAGGAAGTGGTCGGCGAAACGCGGAACGAGGTCGACCAGGAGATGCTGGAAGCGGGCAAGCAGGCCGTGCTCGACCTGAAGGTCCGGGGCATCAACAACAAGCTGGTGCCGCTGCTGGGCCGGCTGAAGTTCCGTACCAGCTACGGGCAGAACGTCCTGGAGCATTCGCTCGAAGTGTCGCGCCTCTCGGGCATGATCGCCGAGCAGTTGGAGCTGGACGACCGGCTGGCGCGGCGGTGCGGCCTGCTGCACGACATCGGCAAGGCCATGGACCACGAGGTCGAGGGCGGCCACCCGCAGATCGGCGCCGACCTCTGTCGCCGCCACGGCGAACGACCTGAGGTCGTCGAGGCCGCCGCGGGGCACCACGACCTGAAATCGGCGATGAGCGTGTACGCCTGGATCGTCTCGGCGGCCGATGCGGTGAGCGCGTCTCGGCCCGGGGCGCGTCGCGAGTCGCTCGAACGATACATCCAGCGACTGGAGAAGCTCGAAGGTATCGCCATGGCGTTCAAGGAACAGGGCGTCGAGTCGGCCTACGCCATCCAGGCCGGCCGCGAGGTCCGTGTCCTGATCAATGCCGAACAGGCCGACGACGCCATGGCCATGAAGCTGGCCCGGGACATCGCCAAGCAGGTCGAGGGCGACATGACGTACCCGGGAGAGGTTCGGATCACCTGCATCCGGGAGAAGCGGGCCGTGGAATACGCCCGGTACGCGTCCTAGGCCCGGTCAATGACAAGCCGCACCACACATGCAATGGCAGAGGCCGCCCGACCTGCAGCGGGCGGCCTCGAATGCTTCCTACGCGCTCCGGGCCCTAGGGTCTGAGGTGAACGATGTCAGACACCCTGAGCATCGGGGCCTGGTAGATGTTCTTGTGGTCCTCGAACACCGTGATGCCCTGGACAATGCCGGAGACCAGGACGTAGGACGACTTGGCCTGTCGCCGCTGCTGTTCCTCCCAGCGACGGCGGAACCGGGGATTGATGTTCTGCGGGGGCGGGGTCGATCCTGTTGCCCCGCGGACGTTGGCCCCCTGGGTCACCAGCCAAAGGCCGGACTCATAGGACCTGACCCACTGATACCTGCGGCCGCTGCCCCGCACGGTGGGCCCCAGCGTGGCCAGGAACGTGACGGCCTTCCCGCGGTTGCCCTCGATGTCCTCGAGGATTCTGTTTGCGGCCGGTGTGAGGCTGTCGGCCAGCACCAGGCGGTTGACGGCTGCCCGATCGAATCCTTCCCGAGCCGTGGCCGTCAGCTTGGCCTTCTGACCGTCGTCGATCTTCTCATCGGGGTTGAGCAGCGCCCGGGTCACCGAGGAGAGCAGTTCGTGGATGCTGGGCTTGATGATGACGCCGGCGCCGCCGCACTCTTCGCATACTTCTCTCTTCTCACCGGTCTTGGTCATCTTGCCGGTGTTCCGGTCCGTCCGGTACACCGGTGCCACGAGATAGCCGTGACCCTTGCACTTCTTGCAGTCAAGCGACCGCTGGATGGCATTCGCCGCGGCGTAGATTCGGGAGTAGCTGAACGTCTCGGTCTTGCGTTTGTCCTTGGATTCCGGCCAGCGGAACGCGCCCTGAGGAGCGGGGAACCGCCCGCTGCCGAACGGCTCGGCCTTGACCAGGTCGCGGATCTTCGACACCGGGACCGCCAGGTGTGGCCCTCGCCTCATGCGGCCGGACGAGACGCACAACCCGATGACCTTGCCGTGCCTGTCCAGAAGCGGGCCCCCGCGGTTGTTCCCGGTGATGATGGCGTCGGTCTCGATCCACGTCGACCCCGCCGGGGCGCCGACGTCGGTTCCGGGGGCCAGCTTCAACACCTCGCCGGCCACCGCCCAGTCGACCTTGGCAGGCCAGAACCCGACGGCGTAGGCCTTGGTCCCTTTCTTCGGATCCTTGCTGGCCAGTTCGAGGGTCCTCATCGAACGGTTCTTGGGTGCCTTGACCGAAATCAGGGCCAGGTCCTGAAGCTCGTCGTAATTCAGCAGGCCCTCGACCTCGAGCCTTGACCAATCAACCGCTAACCGCACGTCGACCCAGTACCCCCTGTTGTAATCTGTCCGGGCCACGCCCAGGAAGCTGGTGATGACCAGCTTGTGTTCCTCGTCCTTTCCCTTGATCAGGAAGCCGACTGCTCTGCGCCCGTCCGGCAGGTTGATGTGGACGATGGCCCCCGGTGCCGCGGCGCGGATCGCCCGGGCGAAATCGCCGTCCTCGACCCGATCCGGGTCGGCGCCGGCATCCGTCGCCGGCGGGATGGGCTGGCGGTTCTCCGGAAGCTCGGTCGCGCCGTCCGGTGCACGCGCGGGCCCTTCGGTGGTGGGGCCCCGTTGCGGCTGTCTCTGGTTCCGCGTCGGCCGGTTGCGCTCTGTGGTCCGGTCCCCGGGGTAGTGCTGGGCAAGGGCCGAGCCGGCCGCAAGCACCGAGATCAGCAGCGCAATGGTCCCGAATCGTAACGTTCTCATGGCCATGCCCCTCACCTGTATCATACGGCTCGCGGCGTGCGAACACCAATCGAATTCGAGCGCCGGGTCCGAACGAGAATTGCCCACCACAGTCTGAAACACCACCGATCGCCCGCTGGATTCGCCGAAAACAGCCGGTTCGCTGCGAGCATCGGCCGTCCGACTCCACCCGCAAGGCATGCGGCCGCAAGGGCTTAGACGCGCAACGCCCCCTCAGTATGACGCCAATGCGGGTCATCTATTGCATAAAAATACAGGCCTGTCCGACGGGCCGTGCCCTACGCGGAGCACGGGGCGAGGGAAAACGCCGGGGCCGCCTCCGCTGGGGGCGGCCCCGATGGCAATGGCCTTCGTGTCAGGACGGCGGCGGGCGGTTACTTGGCCACCTTCTCTTTCTCCGCTTCCGGTTCCCCTCCGGCCGGGGCGTAGTCGATCGACGCCAGGTACTCGTACATCCGCCAGCGCTGCTCGACGTCCTGCCGGGCCAGTTGCAGGAGCTGCTTGGCCCGGTCGGGGTTCGCCGTCGTCAGCATCTTGTACCGCGTCTCGTTGTAGATGTAGTCCTCCAGCGGGATGCTGGGGGCCTTGCTGTCGAGGCTCAGGGGGTTCTTGCCCTGGGCGACGAGGTCGGGGTTGTAGCGGTAAAGCGGCCAGTGCCCCGAGGCGACGGCCCGCTTCTGCTGGTCGGCGCCGGTCCGCATGTTGATGCCGTGCGCGATGCAGTGGCTGTAGGCGATGATCAGGCTGGGCCCGTCGTAGGCGTCGGCCTCGACGAAGGCCCGCACGGTCTGGAGGTCGTTGGCCCCCAGCGCCACACGGGCAACGTACACGTTGCCGTAGGTCATGGCCATCATGCCGAGGTCCTTCTTGGCCAGCGGCTTGCCGCCGGCGGCGAACTTGGCCACGGCTCCGCGCGGCGTGGACTTCGACATCTGCCCGCCCGTGTTGGAGTAGACCTCGGTGTCGAGCACGAGGACGTTGACGTTGCGGCCGCTGGCCAGCACGTGGTCGAGCCCGCCGTAGCCGATGTCGTAGGCCCAGCCGTCACCGCCGACGACCCAGATGCTGCGGCGAATCAGGGCGTCGGCGATGCTCAGAAGCTGCGCCGCCCGCGGGGAGTCCATCCCCGAGAGCTTCTTCTTGAGCTCAGCGACGCGCCCGCGCTGCTCGGCGATGCCCGCCTCAGTGCCCTGGTCGGCGGCGAGCAGGCCGTCGGCCAGCTCCGCGCCGAGGTCGGCCTTCAGTTCGGCCAGCAGTTCGCGGGCAAACTCCAACTGCTTGTCGGTTGTCAGCCGGAACCCGAACCCGAACTCGGCGTTGTCCTCGAACAGGCTGTTGTTCCACGCGGGTCCGCGGCCGTCGGCGTTGGTGCAGTAGGGCGTCGTGGGCAGGTTGCCGCCGTAGATCGACGAGCAACCGGTAGCGTTCGACATGATGGCCCGGTCGCCGAAGAGCTGGGTCAGGAGCTTGACGTACGGCGTCTCGCCGCACCCGGCGCAGGCACCCGAGTACTCGAAGAGCGGCCGCAGTAGCTGCGAGCCCTTGACCGTGGCCAGGTTCCGGACCTTGGTCCGGTCGTAGTCCGGGATGTCGAGGAAGAAGGCGTAGTTCTCGCGTTCCGGGAGCCTCAGGGGGATCTGCGGCGTCATGTTGATGGCCTTGCGCGTCGGGTCCTGCTTGTTTTTCGCCGGGCAGGCCTCGACGCAGGCTCCGCAGCCGGTACAGTCTTCCGGGGCGATCTGGACCGTGCACTTCAGGCCCGCGAATTCCTTGCCCTTGGCGTCGGCCGACTTGAACGTCTCCGGGGCGCCTTCGAGCACCTTCGGGTCGTACACCTTCAGACGGATCGCCGCGTGCGGGCAGGCCATGGAGCACTTGGCGCACTGGATGCACGTGTCGGGGTCCCACGCGGGGATCTCCTGGGCGATGTTCCGCTTCTCCCACTGCGTGGTGCCCGTGGGCCACGTGCCGTCGACCGGCATCTTCGAGACCGGCACCTCCTCGCCGCGCCCGGCGATAAGCATCGCCGTCACGTTTTTGACGAAGTCTGGTGCCTGGTCTGAGACGGTCGGCGGCCTCTCGAACGTGCTGGTGGCTTCCTCGGGCACGGTGACCTCGTGCAGGTTGGCCAGGGCCTGGTCCACGGCATTGAAGTTCTTCTGGACCACCTCGGGGCCGCGCTTGCCGTAGCTCTTCTCGATGGCCTCCTTGATCTTGGCAATGGCCTCGTCCTTGGGCAGGACCTTGCTGATGGCGAAGAAGCAGGTCTGCATGATGGTGTTGATCCGCACGCCCATGCCGGTGTCCTTGGCCACCTGGTAGGCGTCGATGACGTAGAACTTCAGTTTCTTGTCGATGATCTGCTGCTGCATGCTCCGCGGGAGCTTGTCCCAGACTTCGTCGGGCCCGTAGGGCGAGGTCAGCAGGAACGTCCCGCCCGGGGCCGCCTGGGCCAGGATGTCGTACTTCTCGACGAACGGCCACTGGTGACACGCAATGAAGTTGGCCGACGAGATCAGGCACGTCTGCCGGATCGGTTTCGGGCCGAACCGCAGGTGCGAGACGGTGATCGCCCCGGCCTTCCGCGAGTCGTACACGAAGTAGCCCTGGGCGTAGTTGTCGGTCTCCTCGCCGATGATACGGATCGAGTTGTGGTTGGCCCCCACCGTGCCGTCGGATCCCAGGCCGTAGAACATGGCCCGCACGACGTCGTCGGGCTCGATGTTGAATGACGGATCGTAGTCGACGCTCGTGTGGGTCACGTCGTCGTTGATGCCGACGGTGAAGTGCCGCCTGGGTTCGGCCTTGGCCATCTCGTCGAAGATGCCCTTGACCATGGCCGGGGTGAACTCCTTGCACGACAGGCCGTACCGCCCGCCGATGACGTTGGCTGCGCGGCCCGTCTCGGCCATCGCACTGACGAGGTCCAGGTAGAGCGGCTCGCCGGCAGCGCCGGGCTCCTTGGTCCGGTCGAGCGCCGCCACGGTTTTGACCGACTGCGGCAGAGCGGCCACGAAGTCGTTCACGCTGAACGGTCGGTAGAGCCGGACCTTCACCAAGCCCACCTTCTCGCCCTGGCCGGCCAGGTACTCGACCGTCTCGTGGGCCACCTCGGTCGCCGAGCCCATCAGGACGATGACCCGGTCGGCGTCGGGCGCCCCGACGTAATCGAACAGGCGGTACTGCCGCCCCGTGAGCTTGGCGAACGCGTCCATCGCTTTCTGGACGATTCCGGGCGCCGCCAGGTAGTATGGGTTGACCGTCTCGCGGCCCTGGAAGAACACGTCCGGGTTCTGGGCCGTGCCGCGCAGGACCGGCCTCTCGGGACTCATCGCCCTGGCGCGGTGTTCGGCGACCAGCTGATCGTCGATCATCGCCCGGATGTCATCCTCGGTGAGCTGCTCGACCTTGTTGATCTCGTTGCTGGAGCGGAACCCGTCGAAGAAGTGGATGAACGGGACGCGCGACTCGAGCGTCGCCGCGTGGGCCACCAGCGCCAGGTCCATGATCTCCTGGATGCTGCCGGAGGCCAGCAGGCCGTAGCCCGTCGATCGGGCCGCGTTGATGTCGCTGTGGTCGCCGAAGATCGACAGCGCCTGGCAGGCCACGCTGCGGGCCGACACGTGGAACACCGTCGGCGTCAGTTCGCCGGCCACCTTGAACATGGTCGGGATCATGAGCAGCAGGCCCTGGCTGGCGGTGAACGTCGTGGTCAGTGCGCCGGTCTGCATGGCGCCGTGGCAGGCCGCCGCGGCTCCGCCCTCGCTCTGCATCTCGACCACCAGCGGCACCGTGCCCCAGATGTTCTTCTGGCCCCTGGCCGACCAGGCGTCGGCGTGTTCGCCCATCGCGCTCGAGGGCGTGATGGGGTAGATGGCGATGACCTCGCTGACCCGGTGGGCGACATACGAGGCCGCCTCGTTGCCGTCAATTGTGACCATTTTTCGTTTCATGACTGCTCCTGGATAAAGGGGGTTCGGAATACAGGCTGTCATTAAAGGCGTCTAGTGTAACACCTCCGTCGCCTGATGGCAACGGAAGGCCGTCCCGGAAAGCCGAAAATCCGGGGCCGCCGCCCGCGCCCGGTGCCTCTGCCGCCCGTGCCACGGCGGGTGTGCCCCGACGTGGGCCGTTGCCCTCAGAGACGTGGGGGGCCTTGGCCCTGAGCGGGCCGAGGCTGGGCTGCGAGGCGCCGACAGATCCTCACGCCACGGTCACCTCTGGCGACAGGTAGACGTCCTGGATGGTGTTAAGAAGCCGGACGCCGTCGGCCATGGGGCGCTGGAAGGCCTTGCGGCCGCTGATAAGTCCCATGCCGCCGGCACGCTTGTTGATGACCGCCGTCCGCGTCGCCTGGGCGAAGTCGTCCTGCCCCGAGGCCCCGCCGGAGTTGATCATTCCCGCGCGGCCCATGTAGCAGTTGACCACCTGCCAGCGGGTCCACTCGATGGGATGGTCGGTGCACAACTCGTCGTAGACCCGCTTGTGCGTGCGGCCGTACCGCTTGCCGTCGGCGCTCATCGCCTCGAAGCCGCGGTTGCACTCCGGCGCCTTCTGCTTGATGATGTCGGCCTCGATGGTGACGCCCAGGTGGTTGGCCTGCCCGGTGAGGTCGGCGGCCAGGTGGTAGTCGGCCTCGGGCTGCTTGAACGCGCTGTGGCGCAGGTAGCACCAGAGGACCGTGAACAGGCCGCGCTCGTGTGCCCGCTTGAACGCCGCGGCGACCTCCTCAATCTGCCGCGTCGACTCCGTCGACCCGTAGTAGATGGTCGCCCCGACCGCCGCGGCACCCAACCACCACGCCTGGTCCACGGCGGCGAACATCCGCTGATCGTACGCGTTGGGGTAGGTGAGCAGTTCGTTGTGGTTGAGCTTGCAGATCATCGGAATGCGGTGCGCGTACTTGCGAGCCACGGCGCCCAGAACGCCCAGCGTGGAGGCCGTGGCGTTGCACCCGCCCTCGATGGCCAGCCGCACGATGTTCTCCGGATCGAAGTAGTCCGGGTTCGGGGCGAAGCTGGCCGCTGCGCTGTGCTCGATGCCCTGGTCCACCGGCAGGATCGACAGGTATCCCGTGCCGGCCAGCCGCCCGGTGCCGAACATGCGGCGCAGGCTTGTCAGCACCGGCGTCGGCCGGTCGGTGTGGACCAGCACGCGGTCCACGAAGTCCGGGCCCGGCAGATGCAGACGCGACTTGTCGATGCCCTTGGCCTTGTACGACAGCAGCTCGTTGGTCTCGTCGTCCAGGGCCTCGCGAATCCGGTCAATGGTCGCCATGGAATGCCCTTTCAAGGAAGTGAGGGTCGAACGGTCAGCGCGGACGGCTCCCCAGCGCTTCTAACCGGAAGCGTGTCCCAGGTCAAGTGAGTAGCCGGCTGCGCGGCGTCGAGGGGGCACCTGAAGAACGTGGCGGCGACGGCGCCGAGCGCTTGCCCTGCGCCGCCACATGGCACGCAGGCGGCGCACAAGAGGGTTTCCAGCTCGCGCGATAAGTATACAATGGGTATACGGGGGAGGGCCCCGGCTTGCCGTCAGAGGCACCGGGCTGCCCGAGGCGGTCAGTGACGGGGTCTCACGGGGAGGTCCGGACGCAACCGGGAAGCATCTCATGGAATCCGATTCGCTCACCATCGTCGGGCGGCCCCAGCCTACCGACGCTCGCATGGTCCTGGCCTTCACGGGATGGATGAACGGCGGCGAGGTGGCCACGGGCACCGTCGAGCATCTTGTCCGATCGCTGGGCGCGGCCAAGGTCGCGGCGATCGACGCCGAGCCGTTCAGCATCATGAGTTTCCCCGGCTCGATGGAGATGTCGGCCCTCTTTCGCCCGCACATCGAGATCGAGGAAGGCCTCATCACCACCTTCGAGATGCCCGCCAACGAGTTCTTCGCAAGCGAGGCCGACAACCTGGTCCTCTTCAGCGGCAGGGAGCCGCACCTCCACTGGACCGCCTTTGCCGAATGCCTCTTCCGCGCGGCCGAAGCGCTTGGCGTGCGGATGATCTACTTCATTGGCACGTTTGCCGGCGTGGTGCCACACTCCAGGGAACCGCGCCTCTACACCTCGGTCTCCGACGCATCGCTCAAGGCCGAGATGGAACGCCTGGGCATCCGGTTCAGCACCTACACCGGCCCCGGGAGCTTCGCAACGTACCTGACGCGACTGTCGGCCGACCGGGGCATGCCCATGGTCAGTCTGGTGGCGGAGATTCCGGCCTACGTGCAGGGCAGGAACCCCAAGTGCATTGAGGCGATGGTCCGGCGGTTGGCGGCCATCGTGGGCCTGACGGTCGACATGGCCGGGCTGCGGGCGGCCAGCGACGCCTTCGAGGAGCGACTCGCCCGGATCATCGGCACGCGGCCGGAACTGGCCGCCCAGATCGCCAAGCTCGAAACGGAGTACGACAGCGAACTGTTCGACACCCAGATGGGCGACCTCAAGGCGTGGCTCGAGCAGCAGGGCATCCGGCTGGACTAAGCGGGGTCAGGTGGGTCTTTTGCTGTTGGGTGCCATGCCCACGCTTGACGAAGTTCCCGAGCCCCGTCGAGGGGCGTGGGCATGCGGTTGTGAGGACACCGCAGAGGAATAATGTAAGACCGCTCAGGACCTGCCGGTGGCCCGGGAATTGCCGGCGTACCGTTGCGGGTTGGGCTGACTCGCCGCCAGTCGGTGCGACGGATGCTCGACATCCGGTTGGCTCGGGGAGATGTCCTCTTGGCGGAACAGTACGACTGGATCTCGAAGCTGGCTCCCTCTGCGCGGGGTGACCTGTCGCGCCAGTTGGCCATGCTGTCGGACATGATCGAGACCATGGAGGAGATTGTCCTGGTGGCCGACGTGGCAGGCCATGTGGTTCATGCCAATCCGGCGGCGGCCCGTCTTTGCGGTTATTCCCGCCATGAAATGCTCGGCCTTTCGGTCGAAGACCTCTTCGACCTCGGCGTCGATCACAGGCAGTGTCTCGGCACCTGCGTCCGCGACGGCCGCTCCGCTGTTCTTGAGGTTGCGGTGCGGCGGAAAGACAACTCGGGTTTCCCGGTTCAGATGACCGTCTCGGCTCTGCGGGCCGACTCGGCGATCCGGGGCATGGCCATTCTGGCCGTTGACATGACGGACCGGAAGCGCGTCGAGGAAGCCCTCAGAAGGGAACGCGACTTCGCCGAAGGGCTGATCGAAACCGCCCAGGTGATCGTCCTGGTCCTCGACATGGCCGGACGTGTCGTCCGGTTCAATTCCTACATGGAGAAGGTATCCGGTCACCGGCTTCGGGAGGTGCAGGGCAAGGACTGGTTCGACACCTTCCTGCCGGAGTCGGACCGCGAGGCCGTCCGGGGAGTCTTCCGCATGGCGGCCGGCGAGGTCCGCACGCAGGGCTACGTCAATCCCATTGTGACGAAGGACGGACAGACGCGAGAAGTCGAGTGGCACGACACGACGCTCAAGAACGCCCGCGGGGAGGTCATCGGCATTCTGGCCATCGGCCAGGACATCACCGATCGGCGGCGCCTCGAAGACCAACTTCGGCAGGCCCAAAAGATGGAGGCCATCGGCCGCCTAGCCGGCGGAATGGCACACGACTTCAACAACCAGTTGACCGTCATCAAGGGCTACTGCGATCTCCTGCTGGAGGGCACGGCCGAGGACGATCCCGCGCGCGAGTCACTGGGGGAAATCCGCAGGGCGTCCGTGCGGGCGGAACGGCTTACCGGCCAGTTGCTCGCCTTCAGCCGCAGGCAGATGCTCAGGCCCGAGAGGATCAACCTGAACCAGGTGGTGGCCGGAATACGCGACCTGGTGGCCCGCATGGTCGGCGAAGACATCGAGCTTTCGGTCACACCGGCCGGCGATCTCGGCGACGTCGAGGCCGATCGATCTCAGGTCGAGCAGGCCATCATGAACCTGGTCGTCAACGCTCGCGACGCGATGCCCGACGGCGGCAGCCTGACCATCGAGACCGCCAACGTGAAGCTCGACGCGGATCAGGCCGGCGATCACCCGGGCGCACGACCCGGCCCTCACGCCATGCTGGCCATCTCCGACACCGGAACCGGCATGGACGAACAGACGCGCCGCAGCATCTTCGACCCCTTCTTCACGACCAAGGAGGTCGGCAAGGGGACCGGCCTGGGGCTCTCGATGGTCTATGGGTTCGTCACGCAGAGCGGCGGGGCCATCTCCGTCGACAGCGAGCCGGGGCGCGGAACCACGTTCAGGATCTATCTGCCCTGCCTGGAGGCTTCAGCCACACCGTCCCTCGCCCCGCAACCGGACGATGCCTGCCTGCGTGGGACTGAAACGGTCCTGGTGGTCGAGGACGACGACGCGGTCCGGCAGTTTATCGTGCGCGTCCTGCGGCAGTATGGCTACAACGTTGTGGCCGCCGCCGGGGCCGACGAGGCCATCGCGCTCGACCGGCGGCATGGCGGACGCATCCATCTGCTGCTCACCGACGTCGTGATGCCCCGGGTGCGGGGCCCCGAGCTGGCCCGGCGACTCCTGAAAGGGCGGGCCGACCTGCGCGTGCTCTACGTCTCGGGCTACACCGGGGAGACCATGGCGCAGCGCGGCATGTTGCAGCCCGGCGCCGATCTGCTCGCCAAGCCCTTCACGTCCGAGCAACTGGCCCGGAAGACCCGCCGCGTTCTCGATGGCATTGACGGCAACAACGGCGGCGCAGTCTGACTGTTCCCCTGGCATCCAGCTCGGCCCAGACGCACTCGGAGCCGCGGCGCGGCACAGGGCGTTTCGCACGGCCGAGCCCTCGTCCCACGGGGGCTGTGCCTACTCGGACGCCGGGCCGATGCTGTCGGTGATGTTGATCTCAAGCGGCACACGGATGTTCGGCGGGTGGCGATTGCCGGAGAGCATCGCCTCGATCATCTCCACGGCGCACTCGGCTGCGCGGGTCATGTCCAACGTGATGCTCGTCAGCGGGGGCCGCGTCGCGGTCACGCGAATCTCGGCGGGTGAGTCGAAGGTCGCGACGCTCAGGGCCTCCGGGACCCGCATGTGAGCGAACCGCGGATGCTCCAGGATGCTCTTGGCCAGGGCTTCGCTGGCGAAGACGACGGCCGTCGCCGCGCCGGGGCCCTCCAGCATGTGGCGCACCTGGCTGTCCAGGGCGCCGGCCACGGTGTTCACATAACAGACCGGCGGCACACAGGTCTCCAGCAGCCCGGCCTGGTCCACGAAATCCATCCAGCCCTTGATCCGGCCGCGGCCGCCGTACAGCTCCTCACTCAACGTCGGTGAGAGGAAACACATGCGTCGGTGCCCGAGCTGTTGAAGCTTCTGTCCGATGCGCTGCGACGCGTGGTAGTCGTCGCGCATCAGCGACGGCAGCCCCAGCCAGGGGATCCATCGGTTGTGCAGCAACACCGGGAACTGCACCCGGGCCATTTCCATCAGCGAGGCCAGCCGCTCGGCGTCGATGCCGATGGCCAGCGCCGCACCGTAGCCCTGCATGCGCAGCTGCTTGGCAAACGAGAACTGTGTGGCGACGGGCCACCTGACCGGCTCAACTTTGATGCCATGTTTGGTCGCCTCGCGCATGATGCTCCGAAATACCTGCGACCAGTAGGTCTCATGCGTCTGGAACAGGCGCGGGTCGTTCGTCAGCACGGCCAGACGCCGGCTGGCTGGCCGCGCAGAGCGTTCCCGGACCAGTTGTCGCGCGCGCTCGGCCGCTTCGGGCCGCACGAAGACCGGCTGTCGCGGCGCGACGTCCAGCAGCCCCAGGCGCCCGGCCTCGCGGATGGCCGCCTGAAGCGGACGCAGCGATACGCCGAACTCCGCCGCCAACTGTCGGGTGGGCGGCAAGCGCGACGCGGCAGGCCACGTGCCTTCGGCCAACTCGCGCAGCAGCCGTTCGAGGACCCGGTCGGCCAGTCTGGGACGTGCCACGCGCAGAACTCCTGACCATCGGCGACTTGAATCGACAACTACGGTGATGCCGTTCCCTGATGCCTTTTCATCGTACCAACTGTCGCAGCGCGGGTCAAGCCTCTGGTTTTCGCGAGCCAGGCTGCCGGGACTGGCGGTATGATGTTGTATGTAACACGTTGGAAGTAAGCGGGTTGCGTGGGTGGGGGGCGGCGCGCCCTGGTTTCCGACCGGGGGTTGCCCTCTGCCCGCGAATCAGCATACAATATCATGGTGGGATTGGGCTGTCAGACACCGAAAGCGGGGTTGGGATGAGGCCCTCAGTTGTCCGTCGCGGGTTCACGCTCATCGAGATGTTGCTGGTCATCAGCATCATCGTCTTGCTGATGGCTTTGCTCGTGCCACAGATCGGAGCGGTGGTCCGCGCTGTGACCGTCCGCAGTGCCGCCCAGCGGGTTTACCGGCTTCACAATGCCGTGGAAGACTACCACCGCGTCTACGCGGACTATCCGCCGAGCGAGAGCGATCCGACGCCGTACAACCAGTCTGCCCCGCAGTGGGACTACCCGCGCTACTGCTACCCCAACGGCGACGAGGCCACCAACCTGTTCTCGCACGACAAGTGGCATCATGCCTTCGGCGGCAGGTACCTGGTCTACTTCCTCTTCGGGCCGCAGGGCCGGGGCTGGCACCGGCCGCAGAATCCCCGCAACACGAGCGACCCGGACTATCCCAACCGCTTCATCTCCGCGGAGTGGGACGCGCCCGAGGGGCTGAGCGAGTTCCTGGAGAACAGTCCGGTCGACCAGGGCGACTTCACCGGTTTTCCGTTCCCCTGCTTCGTGGACGGTTTCGACGTGACCGGCCGGAGCGGTGGTGTCATCGCCTATGCCCGGGCCAACCTCCGCAAGGGCGGGGACGCCAAATGGGAATACTGGAACATGGCCATGCGCACCGCCTACTACGAGGACTGCTATCGCGACGAGTCCTCGGCTGGAACCGGCGTTGACGGCCAGGCTCACATGTTTCAGGCATTCCACCAGAGTCCCTATGACTTTGTCATCATGAGCCCCGGGCCGAACGGCAAGTTCGGCTACCACGTCTACGGCACGAAGTCCGGCAAGAAGCGGTGGTTCGCCAACCTGGCTGCGGGCATCACCGACGACATTGCCAACTTCCCTCTCAGGTAACCCCGGGATGTGCGGCGCCTGTCGCGAGAGTGGGTGCGCGGCACCGCACGTGCGGGCCCTTCGACGCGCGCCGCGCGGGGGCATTGGAGCGCGGCGAGCCCGCACGGATGGCGTGCGACAAGCATCCCTGCATGCCGTGATGCTGTGCCGTGATACCTTTTGGCCTTGGCAGTCGGTTTTGCCCGCGTGGCTTGCCCGAAGGGCCCCGGCTTGGCAGAACGCCGGCAAGGATCGTAAGTAACTTCCTGCAAAGCATTTAGGGGCGCTCAAGGCCCCATCAAGTACCTGCCGGGAACCAGCGGGGTTCCGTTTGCCGAACGCCTCTGTCGGTGCCATACTTTACCCGGTGCTGTTTCGGACCTTTCTTGCCGGTCTCCTGGTGCCGGACGATGTAGGACTGCGCCGGAATCGGCTTGCCGACGGCGTGAGCCGAGCGGCAAATCTTTGGTATGAATGTGCGTGTACACCTTTTCAGGGAGGAGGATGCGATGCGAAAGTCTTTGTGGCTTATGACCTTGGCGGTCGCCGTCATGGCGGCGTCCGTCCAGGCGCAGGACGTCTGCCTGTTTTACGTGGACGTCAGCGACTCCGGCGGGGCCAGCGGATGGGACACCTTCACCACCAGTCCCCAGAACATCGGCCTGACCGACCAGTCGGGCCAGGGCGTCACCGGCGTCACAGCCGACGTCTCCGGCGGGCCCGGTTACGAGTACAACGACGGGAGTTCAAGCCCCAACCCCGTGGACAACGTCACGGTGCCGCTGAACGCGTACGAGGACCGCTTCCGGTGTTCGACGTGGGGCAACCGCAATGCCTGGCTCCACAAGATTGAGGGCCTGCCGGCTGCCACCTACCGCGTCAGCGTCTTCTCGGGCCGCTCCCCCGGCTCGGTCGACTTGAAGGCCGAGGTCTGGACCGACAGCGGCGACGGCACGGGCGAAACGGGCACCCCCAACGCCGTGTTCCCCGGCGGAAGCTGGGCGGCAGCGACTGTCACCATCGACGCCACCAGTACCGTGCTCTGGATTCGCGATGAGGGCTACGACCCGAACTGGGAGACCACCCACAACAGCCGCCAGAGTTCCTCCGGCTACATCATCCGCGGCCTGCCGGCCGGGAACCCTGATGCGGGCGACCCCTCAACCTCTACGCTGTCGGCCGCGCCGGCCGAGATCGGCGACGACGGCACACCTGCGGGCACACTGACGGTCGTCCTGAACAACTACGTCGGCGTGCCGCTCACCGGGCGGGCGGCCGACATCTCGGCTACGCTCGACGTCACCTCGACCGGCACGGCGACCATCGGCAGCTTCAGTGAGACGGCCACGGCCGGCACGTATGAGGCCACCGTCACCGGAACCGGAGCGGGCCAACTCGTCTTCAACGCCCAGGTGGACAACACGGGCGTGAGCGGCGATGTCGAGGACCTCGTCCAGCATCCGACCATTGACGTCATGAACCACCTGCTGGCCGACGTGCGCTACGCCACCGCCCAGGTCACTCCCGACACCGTGCAGAGCGACGGATCGGATAGCGCCCTGTTGCAGATCATGCTGCTCAATTTCAACTCCGACGGCGTCACCGGCAAGACCGACGCCGACTTCACCATCACCCAGGGCGGTGAGGGCACCGTGGCCATCTCGAGCGTCACCGACATGGGCAGCGGCGAGTACACTGCCGACGTCACTGGCCTGGCCGGCGGCGCGCTGACGCTCACCATCGAGGTCGCCCAGGCGGGCGGCGGGTCGTTGGTCGTGGCCGACAAGCCCCTGGTGTTCGTCGAGGACCCGAACAACATGGCCTTGTTCAAGCTGGACCTCGGCGACGGCTACACCGGCGGGCCCCACTACGGCCCGCAGGCCGGATGGGACCTCCCCGGCAAGGCGAGCGTCATCATCGGCGGCGGATGGGACATCGACGAGGGTGAATCGTATGGCATCACGGACTGGGGCGCCTCGGGCGACAATGACGTGACATTCAACGTCGACAGTCTCGACGCGCAGCATATGAACACCACTAACGCCAATCCCATCTCCGGCGACCGGACCTTCGACACCGTCCTGGTGCCGAACGACCACGTTCTGGACGACTACTTCTACCTGCGTCTGGGGAACTCGGCCGACGCCTACTTCCGGTTCGACGACCTCGACCCGGGCAACTACAGCGTGACGCTGTTCCGGGGCACCACCGGCGCGACACAGCTGGGCACCGTCTGGACCGGGGCCAAGGGCGACCAGCCCGGCAGCACCAACATGGCCTTCGGGGCCGACGATGGCAACCACGCCCGCATCGGCGTGACACTGGCCGCGGGCCAGAACCTCTGGGTCTACCTGCCCAGCGGCTCTATCAGCGGCATCATCGTCCGCGAGATTGCCGGCACGGAGCTCGACGTCGTCGAGAGCACCGTCGAGGTCGCGCCCGACGCGTTCGAGTACTCCAGCGGCGGAGGCACGGTGACCGTCACCCTGACCGACCTGCTGGGCC
>Ga0272444_10001424_pt1 | contig 23023 bp, 14 predicted proteins | sample SSMForm13_FD_201033 | JGI IMG/M metagenome (GOLD analysis project Ga0272444, IMG submission 201033) | Marine sediment archaeal communities from Little Sippewissett salt marsh, Falmouth, MA, United States - SSM-Form-13 | ecosystem: Environmental > Aquatic > Marine > Wetlands > Sediment ...
CCCCGCTGCCCGACGAGCACGAAGAATGGCTGTGGTATGCCTTTACCGCCGAGAACATCGACGACCTGTTTTCCCGCGTTATCGAACTGCGCACCGGCAATTTTGAATCCCGCGAAGAAAAGCCCGTCCTCAACGAGGGCGTCAGCCTGCCGTTTTCGTTGAATAGCCCTTAGTGTTTAGTCATTAGTCATTAGTCATTAGTCCTTCATCAGCCTGCGATGCTGTTCCAAGCTTTCCCTGATAACTTTATTTGACAGACAAACCTTTACGTAGGAGACTGAATTGCAATCACAAAAATGTAGAAGGAGGCGGAAATGAAACTTTGGCATTCCATTGGCATTCTTTGTGTGATTTTTATCATTTTATCTTTGGCTTTCACGGCTTGCGGCGACGACGATGACGACGACGACAACGATGACGACAACGACGACCGCGAAGACATGCCCGACTCGGTCATTGTCGCCGGATCGCGAACCCACACCTACGTCTTGCTGGATCCCACCACCGGCGAGGACATTCTCGAAGTATCGCCCGACACCTTCGGCCCGAACAACTTCGTGCTCGGCTACGAAGGGCAACGCGTTTACTTCATCAGCGCCACGGGAGCGGGCTCGGGTTGCGGCGAACTCTACGGCTGCGACGCCCTGACCGGCGACAACGTGCAGCAGTTGACCAGCATCGAAACCGACACCGGTTTGGAAGATCTCGACGGATCGCCGGCCGCGGCGAAAATCGCCTACGCCGCCTGCTTCGCCGACACCGGCGCCGATGACGACGAAAACGAAGGCGCGCAGATCTTCACCATCAACGAAGACGGCACCGGCCAGACCAAGCTGACCGCGCCGGACGAAAGTCTTACCCTGCCCGACGCCACCCCGGTGATCACGCTGTGGGCGCATCAGCCGGCCTGGTCGCCCGACGGATCGCAAATCGCTTATCAAGGCCGCGTCTGCGAGCCCGAAAGCATCGGCACGCAGTACGAAGTCATCATCGTGATGAGCGCGTCCGGCGGCAACAAGGAAATCATCTTTTCGGTTTCCGGCACCGGGCACTACGACGACGTTTGCTGGACCTCGGACGGCAACTTCGTGATGTTCAGCCACGACGTCGAAGGCGTGCGCGTCGTCAAGGCGGTGCACGTCGCTTCGCAAACGGAGTCCGACCTGTCCGATGCGTTGACGCCCGATTCGTGGACCTACGGCTTCGGCAACATGTGGACCGCGCCCGCCGGGATGCAGGTCGCCGTGACCAATCGCGCGGCCGGCGGCGGCAAGGTGCACCTCGCCACGCTGGAAGCCGACGGGCAAACGTTGCAAGTCACCGAAACGCCCGAGCAAATCACGGTCGACGACGTCGGACACGGTTACGCCGAACCCGATTGGGGGCCTTACGCCGAGTAGCTAGCGAGTAACAATCATTCACCGTTTATCACCTTAGGATCTCTACCTTTCCCCACTCACTAGCAGAGGGGGCAAAGGGAAGCTCTCTGGCAACAACGCCTGACTCTTGCTATAGTTTGCAAACTTTTTTTGCGGGAGCTTGCGTGGCGCAGAACACCCTGTTAGCCCGGTTGAAGGGCAAGTTGATCGTCGGCATCGCCATCGGCGGGTTGGTCTACCTGCTGGTGGTGGTCTACTCCGGCTGGACGGAGTTGTCGGCGGCGCTGGCCTCGTTCCCCTGGCTGCTGTTCCCGCTGCTGCTGCTGCTGGCCTTCGCCAATTACGTCTTCCGCTTTTTCAAGTGGGATTTCTACCTGCGCACGCTGGCGATCGACCTGCCGAAAAAAGACAGCTTCATCATTTTCCTGTCGGGACTGATCATGACGATCAGCCCGGGCAAGATCGGCGAACTGCTCAAGACGGTGCTGCTCAAGCAGGCCAATCGCACGCCGATCAGCGTCTCGGCGCCGATCGTCGTGGCCGAGCGCCTGACCGACTTCGTCGCCCTGGTGGTGATCAGCCTGGCCGGACTGGCGCTGTTCACCGTCGAGACCGCGAGCGTGCTGGTGCTGGTCGCGGTGGTCGTCGTGCTGGCGCTTTTCGTCGGGCTGGTCAGCAACCGGCGCGCCAGCTTGTGGATGATCGGGCTGATCGAACACCGGCGCATGTTCGCCAAGGTCGGCCACCGGTTGCACGACGCGTACGAATCGATCTACCGCCTGGTCCGCCCCGGCCCGCTGACGGTGGCGACGATCTGGTCGACGCTGGCCTGGTTCTGCGAATGCCTCGGCTTCTGGATCACGATTTCCGCCTTCACCGACGACCCCAACCTGATGGCCGCCAGTTTCATCTACGCGCTGGGGACGATCGTAGGCGTGGTCAGCCCCGGCGGCCTGGGCGTCACCGAGGGCTCGATGCTCGGCATGCTGCAGACCAAGGCGTTGATGGGCGCGGCGCGGTTGGGCAAGGCCGACGCCGGCGCGGCGACGTTGATCATCCGCATCGCCACGCTGTGGTTCGCCGTGTTCGTCGGCGCGGTGGTGCTGATTCTGTTCCAGGGACGTTTCGGCGACGCCGCCGAAGAGTTGGACGCAGAACTGGCCAAACAAGACAACTAAAGCGCCCGGGGGCTTGCCCTCGCCCGCCGCGGCGCCAACAATAGCGCAACGGAGAACGCATGGATCAACCGGCCCGCAGCCCCGTCAAAATCGCCCTGTTGGCGATTCTCGCGGTGATCGTCGCCGTCGCCGCGGTGATGGCCTATTACCGCCTGCTCGACGTGCAACTGGCCGGTTACCGCGGACGCAAACGGCACGACCTGGAGATGATCCGCCGCCGCGACGCCCGCCGCCTGACCATTCCCGGCAACGCCGCCCAACGCGAACGCATTCTGCGCGAGGAATTCGGCGAACTGCCCGACGGCGCCGATCTGCGCACCGAGTTGGAGTTGGTCAACACCTGGCAGAAGCTGCTGATGATTCTCGTCGCGCCCTTCGCCCTCGGCTCCGCGGTGTACGCCTTCCTCGGCCGACGCCGCAAAACCTGGCTGCGCGCCCTGCGCGGCTTCGCCGTCTTCGCCGGGGTCGCCTACGCCTTGCCGCTGATGCTCTTCCCCGAAAACGCCCTGGCGATCATCCGCCCCGTCGGCGTCCCGGTGCTGATCGTCGCCGCGCTCATCCTCGTCGCCGAAACGTTCAAGCAGCGCTTCTTCCCGGCGAGGGGGTGAGGACAGGGGCCAGGGGCCGGTAGCCAGAGACCAGGAAGTGTTGACTCTGTTATCTACGTCCTGATTGCACATACAATTCGTCATTCGTAATTCATCATTCGTAATTCCTCTTTCACCTTGTGTTCCCCACTCTTCCTTGATTATCCTGTGCCGAACCGCAAAGGAGCTTTCGTGACCGATCTGCCCAAAGCGCTGCGCCGGCTGCGCGACGACGATCTGCCCGAGGCGGCGCTGTCTCACGACGCCGACCGTCCGTGGTGGGGCGCGCCCGCGCTGGCGCTGGCGACGGCGATCGTCTTTTACGCGCTGTGGCGGCTGGTCGGCGACAACGCCCTGCCCAACCTGATGCCCGGCGACTTCAATCGCCCGGCCGACTCGATGCAGTTGGGGTGGTACCTCGGCCTCACCTGGGCATTTATCGTGGCCGGCTGGTGGGTGCCCGCGTCTTATAAGCGCTCTTACGTGCTGCTGTCCTCGGTCGTCACGGTGCCGGTGCTGATTCCCTGGCCGGCGCTGGCGGCGATGCTGGTGGTGGCGGTCGGGTTGTTTTTCGTGGTGACCGGCCCGCTGTCGAACAAGGCCAAGTGGATCGTGCTCGTCGGCTGGTGGACGCTGTTCTTTCTCGCCTGGCGCGGCAACCTCGCCCCGGCGATCGTGCCCCGGCAACTTGGCTTTTTTGCCCAACTGGGTTTTTTCGCCCTGTTTTTGAAAAGCATCTATCACCTGTTCGAAAAAACGACCCTGCTGGCCGACAAGCCCGAGCCGCACGCGCTGCGCAACTATCTGCTGTACATGTTCGGCGGACCGTTTTTCCTCAACCCGTTTCACATCAAACCGATCGGCTATGCCTACCTCGACCAGCAATTTCTCGCCCGCCCGCGCACCAAGGTGATGCGCGACGGCATCATCCTGTTCGCGCAGGGCGTCGGCTACCTGCTGCTGCATGCGCACGTATTTTCGTTGTGGCACGACTGGCGCGGGAACGAGGCGATTCAGCACGTCGCCGCGCAATTGCCCTGGTGGCATCTGCTGCTGTTCATGCATTACAACTTCGTCAAGATCTTCCTTATCCTCGCGGGCAACGTCTACCTCATCATCGGCATCTGGCGGCTGTTCGGCTTCGACCTCAAGGCCGATTTCTACTTTCCGTTCTTCGCCAAGAATCTGCTGGAACACTGGCGGCGCTGGAACATCTACAACCGCGACTTCGTCGTCGCCACCATCTTCAATCCGGTGTTGCTGAAAACCGGACGCGCCATCGGCAAGTACTGGGCCTACATGCTGGCCTGCATTTTGTGTTTTTTCCTCGGGTTGGGCGTGCTGGTGCATTTGATCCCGACGACGTTCTATTGGGGGACGCCGCACTTCGCGTATCCGATCATGGTGCGCAGCGGGTTGCTCGGCGTGCTGACCGGCCTGAACATCTGGCTCGACCTTTACCTGGCGCGCAAGGGTCGCAAGAAAAAGCTACGCAACCTCTACGAGCACTCGCGCGTGCTGACCTGGCTGGTGCGCCTGGGCAAGATCTACTTCACCTTCCTGCTGATGAGCTGCATTTACATGATTCAGCAGGGGCTGACTTCCGGCCTCAAGCTGACCGCAGTGTTGCGCTTGATTCTGGAAGTGGTGATGTGACAGGCTGACTGTCATGAAACCTTTTGCCCCCACCATTCGTGAGATCCCCGGTCTGACCGGTCTGCTGCCGATCGCCAAGGGCGGCATGGCCGAGATCTACCGGGCGCGGCGGGTCGAGGACGACGCCGACGTTGCGATCAAGGTGATGACCGAGCAGGCGATGGACAACCCGGCGACCATCGACCGCTTCGAGCGCGAGGCGCAGACGCTGAAAGAGCTGGACCACCCCAACATCGTCCGCGGCTACGGGATGGGTCTGGTCGACGACCGGCCGTATATCGTGATGGAGTTTGTCGAAGGCACCAACACGATGGACATGATTGCCGGCGAAGGCCCGTTCGACGTGGGCCGGGCGCTAGACATCGTCGAGCAGGTTTGCCGCGCGCTGTCCTACGCCCACGGCCAGGGCTTCATCCATCGCGACGTCAAACCGTCGAACATCCTGCTGGCCGGGGGTAAGGTCGCCAAGCTCAGCGACTTCGGTCTGGCCAAGCTCGAGGGCGACTTCTCGCTCACCCTCGACGGCGCGGTGCTGGGCACGCCGCACTACCTCGCGCCCGAGCAGATCAGCGGCGCGCCGAGCGTCGACGCCCGCGCCGACATCTACAGCCTCGGCATGACGTTGTACTACCTTGTCGTCGGCTCGCCCGCCTTCCAGGGGCCGACCATGCCCGCCGTGCTGACCCGGCACCTGACTGACGAGATCTCTTTCTCGGCTACCCTGCGCGAGTTGCTGCCCGAGCGGCTGATTCTGCTTATCCGCCGCATGGCCGCCAAGGCGCCCGAGCGGCGCTACGCGAGCGTCGACGACGTACTGCGCGATCTGGACTGGGTCCGCGGCGAGGTCGACAACCCCGTCGCACCGCTCAACGAGGCCGAAAGCGACTATTACGTGCAAGAGTGGGCGCACGCGCCCGCCGCCGAATGCGCCGACTCCGACGCCGCGCCCTGCCACCTGGTGCCCGACATCCCCGAGCTGCTGGTCGACATCGCCGAGGGGCAGGTGCTTTCCTACGAAGACGAGATCGCCGACGCGGTCTACTGGCTTGTCTCCGGCGAGATCGAAGTGCTGCGCGGCGGCCGGCGGGTGGCGGTGATCCGCGAGCCCGGCACCATCCTGGGCGAGATGGCCGCGCTGAGCCGCAGCAAACGCCCGGTCACCCTGCGCGCGCTGGCCGACAGCCAACTGATCAAGGTCGGCGCGATGGATTTCACCAATTTCCTCACCGAGCACCCGGGCGTGATGCGCGAGATGCTGCACGAGATGGCGGGGCGGGTCGAGAACGCCAACGACCGGCTGATGCAGTCCGAGCAGACACTGGGGTCGCTGCGCCGCACCCTTGTCGCCGTCGCCGACGGCCTACAGACCGGCGACTTCCCGCCCGACGAGGCCGCCGCCCTGCTCAAGGAATTACTCTCCGACGGTTGACGCCTGTGCACTGAACGGCATCATTTAAAAACGTGAAAATGTGCAAATGCGCCCGAAATGGCGTGTCGCGTTTTGTCACCTTTTGTCACCATATAGAGCATGTACCGCAAAGGCACTAAAAACGTAAAGTCTTATAAATCATATAGTTAGCTTATTTCTAACGACTGTTCGAGCCATGTACGGGTGACACGAATCGGAATATGCATTCGAGTGCGGGTTGATCTTGTTGATTTGATGGGATATAGTAAAGCAACAAATCAGTTATTGACATTGATGGCCGATTAAAGATAATAACCTGCCGAACGGCCCGCCTTTCCTTGTTATATTATCGCTTAAAATAACTATCGCATAGGGTGGGGCCCTGATGGGGAAAGCCTGCGTGGATGGTGTGCGAACGCCGGGTGGTGAGTCGGGGGCCGGTGGTTTGCGAAAGTGAGTAGGTCTGAGGGCACTTGGTGGTGAATCGGCTGTTTGTACTGGGGCGGCTAACAACCCTACAAATAGTGGCCGCCAGCACCTCCGCAGGCGTGGAACAACAACAAGGCGCTAAAGCGCCTTGTCCCACGATCAATACACAAGGGGCTGAAGCCGCCTTGTTATTTTAATTCGCAGTCGAGGCATGCTTGCCCAAAACGGACGGCTTGTCGCCCAAACCATCAAGTCCCACCAAGAGCGGGACGACAGGTGTTAGTCCGACCCGTAAGTGTCGGGCAAAATTTCTCTCAGCCCCCAGATTTTGAATTAAGTTATGTGTCCCCGGAATTCCCCTCTTTGTCGCGGTCTACGGCTGCTATCCCTAAAAATCAGTCTAATCGCCCTGGTCAAAGACATGAATACAAGGTATTTGTTTTTCGGATCATTACCAAGTAAATTGGGTCACGGCCAATCGAGAAAACACCATAGCGTTGAAACAATCAAAGAATGGACAAACACTCAGTCTGTTTGTCTCCGAATGAAATGTTGTGCGAACGATTTTGAAAACCGTTCGCCGGGATGTGGAGGTAGTCATGAGAATAAGCAACATTTTACTTTTAATCGGCATTGTGTCTCTGCTTCTTGGCTTTGGCTGGCTTTTCGCCTGCGGCGACGACGATGACGACTCCAGCGACGACGATGATGACAACACCGGAGCTTACACCTGCGAAGACTTTTGCGCCAAAGTCGAAGAATGCGGCGGGCTGGAATGCGTTACCGGCGAATGCGCCGATTGGTGCACCGCCAACGCCACCGCTGCCATTTTGGACTGCATCTCCCTGTCAACATGCGCCAACTTTGAAAACTGCGTGTGTCAGGGCGACGATGACGACACCGGCGACGATGACACCGGAGACGACGACACCGGAGACGATGACACCGGCGATGACGACACCGGCGATGACGACACCGTCGATGACGACACCGGAGACGACGACACGGTCAATGAAAGCTACATCTACGACGACGGCACCGCAGAAAATGCCGTTATAGGTGTAAATCATATTTTCGCCATCGCCATGAAACCTTCCGGCTATCCGGCGTATCTGACCGAGGCTTCGTTCTATGCAATGATCTATCCAGGTGCCCAGGACTACCAGGTACTGATTTACAAAGATACCGATGAGGACGGGCCGGACGCCGGTGAATTGGCTTTCACGTCCGACACCGAGACCGCGCCGGAGGGCGAAGACGTCTGGGTCGACTTCAATCTCGCTGCGGCCGGATTTACCGAGGCGCTGAACGCCGGGCGTTGGCTTGTCGGAATTAAAGTATTTTCTATCGGTGGCCCGGAAGTCTTCACCGATAACTCTACCACCACTCCGGCGTGCTACCGGTTCGACGGATCGTCCTGGTCCGTCTACGACGAAGACAGTATCTTTATAATTCGCGGCGAAGGCTACTACCACACGAGGTAAAAACAGGGTTTCATTTCTCACTACGCGGCGGGAATTAACTCGTACACCTTAACCTCGTAGCGGTCGAAGGCGTCGGTGAAGTGATTGTCCGTCAGCGGAATTGCGCTGCCGCCGTCGACCGGAACCGCCTCGGCCCACTCGCCCGAAAGGGTAATCGCGAACTCGGCGTCGAAAGTGTCGTCGGCTTCATTCAAGGCAAACAGATAAACCGTGTCGTCGTCGGGATCGCGAAAAAGACACGAATACAGCGTGTCGGCATCATCGGCGACGTGATTGGTATCCGGCCTGACCCCCAGCGCGTTGCCGAGTGCGGCGATCTCTTCGGCCAGCGGCTGATAAACGTCGGTCACCCATTGCACGCCCGAGTAAGGATAGGCGTCGCCGGGATCGGCGACCGACTCCAGCGCGGTGATGTAGGCGAAGGCCACAATGCCGCGCGCGCCTCGCCGTAGCGCGTAGTAGGTTTGGAAGCGGTGCTCGGCGAAGGTCGGCAGTCGCGTGCTGCAGCCGAGCGCACGGCCGAATCCCTGGGCGGCGAACATCCACGGTTTGCCGACGCGGTCGGCCTTGGCGGCGGCATCGCGCAGGCGCTTTTTCAAGCCGGTTTCCTTCCACCAGAGCGAGCCGTGGTTTTCGAGTCCGTAAAATTCCTCTTCGCCCTGCTCGAAAACATAGGTGTCGTAAATCAGCACGTCATAGGTGGACGCGAACAGCGGGATGGTGTTGCCGTCGGAGTGATTGCTGCACAGGTAAACGAGGTGCTCGGGGTCGGCTTGTTTGACGGCGTCGTAGGCGGTCTGACACAGCATCTTCTGGAAAAAGCCCGAAGGTTCGTCGGCCGTGTACCAACCGACGATGGCGGGGTGATCTTTAAACGTGGCCACGAATTCGCCGACGCGTTCGGCGTCGACCGAGACGACGTCGGGCCCGACCTGGGTGACGCCGTCGACGTTCATGATGACCTGCAGGCCGTTGGCGTAGGCTTGATCGAGTCGCGTTTGCACGAGCTCGTCGGGCAGGTAGCCGAAGTGATAGTACAGCGTGAACGTCGCGCCGGTTCCGATCATTCCCGCCGACGGATCTTCCTCGTAGGGTACGCCGCCGTACCATCCCATGGTGAACGGTTCGCTGACGGTGTCGTCGTCGGTCGTGTCGTCGTCGGTGGTGTCATCGTCATCGACCGTGTCATCGTCGATGGTGTCGTCGTCGATGGTGTCGTCGTCGGCCGCATCGTCATCAACGATATCGTCGTCGACAGTATCGTCGTCGGTGGTGTCATCGTCGGTGGTGTCATCGTCGGTGGTGTCATCGTCGGTGGTGTCATCGTCAGTGGTGTCGTCGTTGTCATCGTCATCATCCCCGCAAGAAACGAGGACCAACAAGCAGAGCACTACAAACAGAAAACGAAGCAGATTTTTCCTCATGACCCTCTCGCCGTTTTGCACATTTTCGACAACGCAAATTATAGACGATTTCAGTCTGCCGGCGCGACCCGGCTCTTCGGGTAATCAATAAGTATGACGCCCATCTGCCTGCATCCCGGACATTCCAAAAACAGCAAAAATCGTTTGTTTTTACGCGCCAACACTGTAAACTGGGTTTCAACCAAACCGAGGAAAAACTGCATCGACGAGGAATAATTTTTCAGGCGTTCGTTTGGCCTGTTTGTCTTTTGGCGAAATGTTGTGCGAACGGTTTTGAAAATCGTTCGCCAAAAAGGGAGGTAGTGATGAAAACGAGTAACTTTTTGATCTTAGTCGGCTTTCTTGTGTTACTTCTTGGCTTTGGCTGGCTTTTCGCCTGCGGCGACGATGACGACGATGACAACGATGATGACAACGATGATAACGACGACAACAATGATAATGACGACAACGATGACAACGACGATAATGACGACAACGACGACGGCGACGATGATTCCGAAGATGACGACTCCGGCGACGACGATACGACTCCTTGCGATCTGCTGATTTTCGATCGAACCAATCCGGCGCCCTGTACCGGCTACACGGACGAAGCCCCCTTCTATTTGGACCTGACCGTCCGGGTCAACTGGGTTCAGGTGTGGTTCGACACGGCCACCACCGGCACCGATGGCATCGGCTACGAACTGACCGGCCCGTCAGGATCCATTCAATCCGGAGAGTTGTACCTGCTCGACTGCGACGATTACCAAACCAATTGGTGTGCCCTGGCGTTGGACGTGGATGCCGTCCTTGACGTAGGCGACTACATGGTGACGCTGGACGAGTCGTTCATCTGCACAAACGAAGAATCCCAAAATCTGGGCTTTGTTGCGGTCTACGGCTGCAATCCCTGAGCGAGCGGGAAATCGACGCGGCATTGCTGACTGCGGAGTGTGGTGAGGTAGCCGCTGACACGGATCAGTTTATGAATTCGAGTGAATTCGAGGGACACAGTCCGTAACTCAATGAGCAATTAAGTATGCCGTCCCCGGCATACAGATCGGTTGACCGCAAAACTCGGGAAAAGATACGCCGCAACGATAAAAAAGGATATTGGCGAAATTAGGAGGCCGAAAGGCGGCAATCAACATCCTGGTGGGAGGTTCGATCATGAAGGGCTGGAAAAAGCTTCTGACGATCGCTGTCGGCTTTTGCCTTCTCGTGCTCATGAGCACCTGTTCGGGGGGCGGTGGTTGCCTGTTTGGAGAGGACGATGACGACGACGACAACGATGACGACGACAATAACGACGACAACGATACCGGCGATGATGACGATGCCTCTCCCGACGAGCCGGACGACGACGATTCCGTGACCGACGACGAGCCGCCGATCAACCCCTATCTGGCCGATTCGCCCTGGCCGATGGCGCACCGGAACCCTTACTGCCAGGCGTCCTCGCCTTACCCGGGACCAGAACCCGGCGACAAACTGGTCGTCGATCACCTGCTCGCCTCGCCGGTCCCCGCGTTCCTGCTTTACAGTTCGGAAGATCCGCAGGGTACAAGGGCGGTGTGGACGACCACGCTGTTCGACATCTACACCATCGATGCCGGTTCGACTCCGTTGGTCGAGTTCGACAGCATCAGCAAAAATTACCACTTCGGCAGTCCACTGGCCGGCGAATATTCGATTCTGGACCTCAACGGGACGTTTTTCGCTCCGCAGGCGGATCGCATTCATGCCTTCGCCAACGAAAATCCGGCCGATGTGCGCTCGCCGATCCGGGAAATCAACTTCAGCCGCATCCCCGAACCCCTGCCGCAAGAAGCTATTCTCGGCATCAACCTGATGTACGACGGCATGATCGCCTTCGCTACGACCGCCGGGCGTGTCGGCGTGGTTTCCCGCGATTTAACCGAATGGTACACGCTTATGGTGAACCAGGAACCGGAAGAAGAACTGTACAACACCATCGCCGCGGACGAGGACGGCGGCGTTTACGTCGTCACCACGCGCCGGATGTACCGGGTGCAATGGACCGGCGACGAACTGACGATGGACGAAGCGGAAGGCGCCTGGTCCGCCGCTTACGAACACGGACCCGACATCATGCTGCCCGGGCGTATCAGCATCGGTTCGGGCACCACGCCTTCGCTGATGGGCTGCGGCGAGCAAGACAAGTTCGTGGTGATCTGCGACAGTCGCGAGGTGATGCGCATCGTGCTTTTCTGGCGCGACGAGATTCCGTCGGATTGGGAGCCGATCGCGCCGGAGAAGGATCGTCGTATCGCCGCCGAGGTGCCGGTGGATTTCGGCGACCCGAACGCGGCGTTCACCAGCACCGAACAGTCCATTTTGATCCGAGGGTACGATGCGGTTGTGGTTAACAACTACTACGGACCCGACGCGGTCACCGGCATTTTCGCCGCGATGTTTTCCAACCTGCCGCAATTCGCGCCCTACGGAGCGCAGAAGTTCACCTGGGATCCGGACGCCCGGCAATTGACGTCGTCCTGGGCCAACCCGGATGTTTCCTGCCCAAACAGCGTACCGACCATGAGCAGCGCCAGCGGTTTGATGTATTGCATCGGGCAGCGCGACACGGTCTGGACATTGGAAGCGGTCGACTGGGAAACCGGCGCGTCGGCTTTTCACTTCGTCTTGGGCGATAATTTCAAATACAACAGCTACTATGCCGGCACCGAAATCGGGCCCGACCGCAACATCATCAACGGAGCCGTTTACGGCGTGCTGGATATCCGGCCGCGTCCGAAGCACTAGGATGATGGAGAAAAGCTCAACTCAAAGGCTGAACCCATAAAAACAATATGCGTTTTAGGTTTTTTTGCCTTGATGCTGCTTCATACGCTCGCGTTGTTCGTCGGCTGCACCGACAACGACGACGATATCGGTAATGCCGAATACGCCGGCCCCTGCCCGCCCGATGGCGACGATCCACACGACTATATGATTGCGATACCTGGAAGACCTGCTCGACCTGATCGCACAGCGGGAAATCGACGCGGCATTACAGACAGCGGAGTGTAGGCGTTGATTGAGGGAGGGCCGAGGCAGCTTCCGATAGCTGCCCCGGAGACCCTGGATCATTACATGCGGAAGAGGAGGGATTCCGCAGATTCCGAGTCAGCTTTCCATCGCTGCGCCGGAATCGTTTGATCGTTACACGCGAAATTGATCGACGACATCTTTAAGATGGTTCGCCAGTTCGTCCAACTGGCCGGCGACCTCCTGCGTGGTGATCGCGACCTTGGATGTATCTTGCGCCGCCAAGTTGATGTCTTGAATGTTGCGTGAGACATCATTGATGCCGGTCGCGACTTCTTTCACGCCATTGACCACGTTCTGGTCGATGTTGGTGCGCAATTGGTCGACGCTGCCGGTGACGTCGTTCACCCCGCCGGCCGCGTAACCAACCGAACGCGATATTTCTCCAACGGTTGACGTTTGTTGTTCGACCGCCGTCGAAATCGTCATCGTGATGGAGTTGACTTCGTCGATGATTTTGGCGATCTGCCCGATGGCTCCGACCGCCGCATCGGTCCGTTGCTGCATGTCTTGAATCTGCAACGCGATTTCGCCGGTGGCGTTTCCGGTTTGCTTGGCCAGTTCTTTGACTTCGTTGGCGACCACGGCGAACCCTTTGCCTGCCTCGCCGGCGCTGGCGGCTTCGATCGTGGCGTTAAGCGCGAGCAGGTTCGTCTGATCCGAAATGTCGTTGATCACCTCGACCACTTTGCCGATCTTCTCCGCCGCCTCGGCCAGATCGCCGATCACCTGGCCCGCCGAACCGGTGTTTTCCTTGGCGTTGCCGGCGACATCCATCGCCCGCGAGCAACTGTGGGCGACCTCAGCCAGGGAGTTGTTCATTTCTTCGATGGCCGAAGCGACGCTGTTGACGTTGCTCGACATTTCCTCGGACGCCGAAGCGATGGTGCCCACCGATTGACCCATCTCCTGCGTCGAGTTGGCCACCAGGTTGACCGTCGTGGAGATTTCCTCGGCCGCCGAGGCAACGACGCCGGATTTCTGCGTATTCTCTTCGGCGACTTGCATCAGTTGGGCCGAAACCTCGTTGATTTCCACCGCGCGCTCGACCAATCGCATGCTGTTTTCCATCACCGAGCGAATGGACTTTTGCAGCTTCTCGACGAACAGGTTGAAGCTTTCGGCCAACAGCCCAATCTCGTCGTCGCTGTCGGCATGAATCCGCGCGGTCAGATCGCCGTCGCCTTGCGAAATTTCCTCCAACGCCGCCGATACGTTTTTGATGCCCTTCACCACGTTGTTGACCAGCAGATAAAGAATCAGCCCGATGATCGCGGTCATCAACACCGCCAGGCCGAAGCTGAGGTTGCGCAAGGAGCGCACGTCGGCGAAAACATCGTCCTTCATCCGGCGGCCGACGACCTTCCAACCGGTTTCCGCTACGGTGCCGTACGCGGCGATGCTGTCTTTGCCGCGAAACGTGTAATCAAGCAGACCCTGATTTTTTGTTTTGGTTTCCTCGAGAAAATCTAACTTGAAGGCGTTGTCCGTATTATTAAGCACCATCGATTGGTCTTTGTGATAGATGAACTGGCCGCTTTTCATGAAGGCGTAGCCGTAACTGTTACCCTGATTAAGCGGCTCCATATAAAGGCGGTTGAAGGCTTCCAGGTCGATCGGCGCATACACCACGCCGCCGACTTTCTCGCCCAATTCACTTTTTACGTACACCGGCACGGCCACCGCGAAAAACGCCCGATCGGTTTCCGGGTTGATCAGAACGTCGGAGAAAACGTTTTTGCCCTGCATGGCTTGTTGAAAGGAAGCGTTGTTTTTCAGGTTCAGGTTGCCGATATGGCTTTTGTCGCTCGAGGCCACGGTCATCCCACTTGCATCGAGCAAGTTCACCGATTGGTAATAGTTGAACGTGTCGACGAGATGCTTATATGTGCCGCTGAGCCGCTTGCGGGTGCCTTCCGTTTTTTCGCTACTCCCGCTGACCGCCTGGATTGTCGAGAGAAACCCCGCCCAGGAATTGGCGTCCTTGATGCGCTGAACCATCCATTCATCGATCTGAGCGACGGTGCTGACCAACTCTTTTTTCAGCGCAGACTCAACCTCCTTTTGCAAGGCAGACGAAGCCTTCATGTAAAACACGGCTGAAAGAGCCAGCACGCCAACGGTCACCAAAATGATAAGCGGAAGAACAAGTTTACCCTTTAACCCCAATTTCATCAGCGTATCCCCTCTTGTTGTGAATTCTCCCTCGATTAACCAGCCCTGGGATGGAAACCACCCGAGGCACAACTTCATTTTTGCCCACTTTTTAAAAATCTTCTCAGTTACACAAACATCATCGGAGCGAGGGAGGATCTCGTTTAGTATATTTATATAAAAATCTATATATGTGACTAAGTCTATATCAATAGGTTGCAAATTAACTACAAGCACTAAGAGGCGGCGCCCACCGGCCCCAACAAAAACGCCTACATTTCAACTATTTACTTCTTTTCAGCGCGCGGAAAGCGATAGAGACTGTGGTATGGTGTTTTTGGAAGAGAAGAAAAAAATTACCGGCGGAAGCGGATTTCCTTGTTCAGGAAGGCGCGCAGCTTCGATTCCTTGCCCTCGGCCTGTTCGACCGGGACGATCTTGTTGATCGGCTGCGTGGGGTCGCCGAGGGCCGAGAGCTCGCCCATTTTGTGCAGGCGTTCCTTGGCCGCGCGGGCGATGGCGTCGATGCGGCGGGCCAGCTTTTCACGCGACGAGTCGAGGTACGACGCATCTTGCGCGATCTTGACCAGCGCGCGGGCGGCGGCGCTGGTGGGCGCGTCGATGGTGACGGGAATCAGCTTGCGGGCACAGTCGCGCACGGCCCGGTCCATCGGCACCAGGTAGCTGTGGTTGACGTTGAGCGCCAGATTGTCTTGCGCCAGGCGGGTGATCGTCTGAGCGATGCCGACGTCGGCGTTGCGCTCGCTCATGTTGATTACCAGATCGATGTGATAGTGCCAGATCAGCTTGAGCAGCTTTTTCTGCAATTCCGGGTCGGCTTTGCCGACGTAGTCGATCAGTTGCCACATCGTGCGCGGGTTGCCGTTGACCGGCTCCTCGCGTTCGTACAAAAACTCGTCCATCACCTCGCCCAGTTCCGACTGGGGCGGGATCAACTCGCCGGCAAAGTGGCGGATCTTTCGGTAAAGACTGAGTTTTACGAGCCCATAGGCTTCGAGCACGCTGGTCGGCTCGGTGCTGGTGACGATGTAGCGATGGTCGGCCGCGAGGAAGATATCGAGCACGTTGAAGCTGACTTCGGCGCCCAGATCGACCAGAATGATGTCGCAGTCGAGGTTGCCCAGGTGACGCAGAATCTTTTCCTTGTGCGCGTACTTGATGTTGGCCGCTCCCAGGCGCGAGGAGTCGGTGGCGATCAGCGTCAGATTGCGGTAGGGTGTCTTCAGGCGCACTTCTTCGAGCGACTCGTATTTCTTTTCGAGGAAATCATTGAGTGATCTTGAGAGGTTGCGCATGCCGAGCGAGAGGTGCAGGTCGGCGCCGCCCAGATCCATATCGACGGCCACCACCTGCTTGCCCAGGGTCGACAGGGCGATCGCGAGGTTGGAGGTGACCAGCGATTTGCCGATGCCGCCCTTGCCGCCGCCGATGGCGACCAGCCGCGCGCGCCGCTGCTGATTGAGGAAGATGCTTTTGTAGGGCTTTTCCTCTTTTTTCGGCTCGGGCAGCAGCGGATCGTTGCCGGTGCGACGGGTGTAGGCGTCGCGTTCGTCGACAAAAGCCACCATGTGCTCGAACCCGGCGGTCAGGCGGGCGCGTTGGGTGTCGGCGGCTTTCGGGTCTTTTCCGTAGAATTTTTCGATGTGTCGGAGACGGCTTTCGTAAGCGCCCTCGAGATGTTCGCGGGTCAGCGCAGCCAAGGCGTGGTCATCGGGATCGCTCAAATGCGGGAAGAGCAGGCGGTAGTCGAGCATCAACCGGCGGCGGTAACGCGCGCTGTGCCGATAATCTTCAATGCCCATCCGTGCCGGTCCTCAAAATCTACGGCCCGTTTTCAGATAAACGGGCAGACTGCATCCGTGCCTCTACTTATACCATCGCCAAAATTTCGGAAAAGCTTAACACATTGTTGAAGGCATGTGCAGCAAAAATACAATGCGGTACGAAATAACAGCCCGATTTTTCAGCGTATATGGAAAAATTCTTACTTTTCCGAAGGGTCGGAGCCTTTTTGTTCGCGCTCGCGGCGGTGGAGGGCGACCATCAACACCTGCAGCGCGGCCGGCGTCATGCCGTCGATGCGACCGGCCTGGCCCAGCGTGCGCGGGCGGACCTGGTCGAGCTTGTCGGCGATCTCGGCGGTTAAACCGGGCAGCTCTTTGTAAGGCATGTCATCGGGCAACGCCACCGCTTCGGATTCGCGCAGACGACGCGCCATGTCTTCCTGCCGTTCCAGATATCCCGCATACCGGATCTGAATTTCGGCTTGCTCGATCACCTCGTCGGTCAGCGCCGGGCGGTTTTCGTCGAGCGGAACGATGGCGTCGTAGTCGAGATCCGGACGTCGCAGCAGTTGCGCCATCGAGGTCTTGTTCTGAATCGGCGCGGCGCCCATGTTGCGCAGGCGATCAAGGACGCCGGCCGTTGGGCGCACGTAAGTATTTGATAATCTTGCGATTTCTTCTTCAACCGCCCTCGCCTTCGCCGCGGTTTTTTCCGCGCGGGCTTTGTCGACCAGCCCCAATTCGGCCGCCAACGGGGTCAGGCGCAGGTCGGCGTTGTCCTCACGCAGCAACAGGCGATACTCGGCGCGGCTGGTGAACATGCGGTAAGGCTCGCTGGTGCCGCGGGTGACCAAATCGTCGATCAGCACGCCGATCATTGATTGATCGCGGCGCAAGATAAACGGCTCACGACACAATATATTGTGGGTCGCATTGATCGCCGCTACCATACCTTGTGCCGCCGCCTCTTCGTAACCGCTGGTGCCGTTGATCTGCCCGGCGAAATACAGCCCCGGTAGCCCCCGCACCTGCAGGGTCGGCTCGAGGTTGATCGGGTTGAGGTAATCGTACTCGACCGCGTAGCCCGGCCGCACAATCTCCGCCCGCTCGAGCCCCGGAATCGCATGCACCAGCTCGACCTGATGCTCGAAAGGCAGGCTGGTCGGGATGCCGTTGGGGTAGACCTCGGTGGTGTCGCGCCCTTCCGGCTCCAGGAAGACCAGGTGCGAATTTTTCTCGGGGAATTTCACGATCTTGTCTTCCACCGACGGGCAGTAGCGCGTGCTGGTGCCGGTGATTTTGCCGGTGTACAGCGGGCTGCGATCGAGGCCGCGGCGGATGGCATCGTGCGCCTTTTCGTTGGTGTAGGTCAAATAGCAGGGGATCTGCTCGACCGGGTGCGGCTCGGTTTCGAACGAGAAAAAGTGCGGCGGGTCGTCGCCGTGTTGGATCTCGAGGCCTTCGTAGTCGATGGTGTGGCTGTCGAGCCGGGGGCAGGTGCCGGTTTTGTGGCGGCCGAGGGGCAGGCCGAGGTCGATCAGTTGCTGCGAGAGCGACGTGGCGGCCGGGTCGCCGAGTCGTCCGCCGTCGAAATGGGTCATGCCGATGTGCAGCAATCCGCGCAAAAAAGTGCCGGCGGTGAGAATGGTCGCCTTGGCCAGGTACTGCCGCCCGGAAAGCCCTTCGGCGCCGAGCACGGTGCGGTCGTCGAGCAGCAGGCGCTCGATGCGATCTTGCCGCAGTTTGATGCGCGGCTCGTTTTCGACCAGCGACCGCATCATGCGGCTGTAGTGATCCATATCCGACTGGCAGCGGCGCGAGCGGACGGCGGCGCCTTTTTTCGTGCCGAGTCGGCGGAACTGGATGGCGGTGGCGTCGGCTACTTTGCCCATCACCCCGCCCATGGCGTCGATCTCGCGGACGAGGTGGCCCTTGGCCATGCCGCCGACGGCGGGGTTGCACGACATGCGCGCGACGGCATCGACCGAGATGGTGACCAGGCCGACCGTCAGGCCCAGGCGTGCGACGGCAAAGGCGGCTTCAACGCCCGCGTGGCCGGCGCCGATGACCAGAATATCGTAGTGTTCTTGCATGTTTATGTAGTTTGTAGTTTATCGTTTATAGTTTGTAGTTTAGGGCCTTCCTTACCCATGTTTCACGTGAAACGTTGTCGTAGTTGGTAGTTTATAGTTTGTAGTTGGTAGTTGGGGGCAACAATGTTCCCGTTTCCCTAACTACCACCTACCTTCCTCACTGTTTGTCAATCACGCACAGCCAGCCCGGATTTTTCGAAAACGGCTTCAATCCAAAGACTCGCTTTTCCCAAGCCGCGCGGGCTAACACGACGCGCCCTCCGACGATGGTCATCTGCAGCGCCTTGCCCTCCGGCGGCAAAACGCCCGCCGCATCGTCCGCATCCCATACGGCCAGATCGGCCAACTTGCCCGTGGCGATTTCACCGGCGTCGAGTTGCAGCGCCCTCGCCGCTTTCTCCGTCGCCGCCGCCAGCGCCCCTTCATTAATGTATACACCGCGCTGCACCGCCGCGTCGAGCGCTGTGAGCAATCCGCGCCCGCCGTCGCGACGCGCTCCGCCGCCGACCAGCAATTGTTTGCCGATCGCGTCGAACACCTCGGGCGGCAGGGTGTGTCCGAGGATGAACTCGTCGACCACCGGCAGCCAGACCAAAAACGCCCCGGCCTGTGCCAGGGTCGATGCGGTGCTTGCGGTCAGCCCAGCGCCGCCGACGGCCAACAGGTTCGGCGCCATCATTTCCAGTTCGACTAATTTCTCGACTTCGCGCCCCGCCGCGCGGCTGGTACCGTCGGCCGTCGAAACCAGCACCGGTTTGCCGTTGGCTTTGGCAAAAACCCGCGCCGGATTTTTATGCCAGATCAACGAGGCGATCCACTCGGTTTTGACAATGCGCAGGGGCAAATCGCCCGCAACCGGCGGGCCGGCAACGCTGGTGATGCCCTCGCGCAGGCAGGCGATCGCCGCAGCCAACGCCCTCTCTTTTTCCGGTGGCGCGTCCTGCCATTCAACAGGCGGCTCGGCCATGATTTCTTCTTCGCGGCGGTGGCGATCGAGAAAAGGCCCGGGGCAGGCGGGCGGCAGACCGTCGTCGGCCAACGGGCGGCAGACGTCGATCAGGCCGGGGGTAACCAGCAAGCCGTCGAGGTCGATTGTCGCGGCATCGGTCGGCGTTTCGATTTCGCCGATTTCCGCAATAATCCCGTCGGCCAGCAGCAGGTCGGCGCGTTCGATGCCCTCGGGTCGCCAGACGCGTCCGCCGCGCAGCGCCAGGGGCGGGCTCGTTTCCTTGCGCCGCGAGAACAGTCCCATCAGCTTACTCCGCCCTGAGCGGCAACCTTGCGATAAACGTCGAAGGTCGCTTTCGCGCAGGCCGCCCAGGAAAATTCCGTCGCCCGTTTTTTACCGGCCGCCGAAAGCTTCTTACGCAGCTTGGCGTCTTGGACGACTTGCGCCATCGCCCCGGCCAGCTCGCCGACGTCGCCCGGATCGACCAGCAAACCCGCATCGCCGACGACTTCCGGGATGCTGGTGGCTCGCGCACCGATCACCGGGGTGCCGCAGGCCATCGCCTCGAGGGGCGGCAGGCCGAAGCCTTCATACCACGACGGATAAACCAATGCGTCGGCGGCGTTGTACAGCGCAGGCAGCTTGTCCTGCTCGACGACGCCGAGAAAGCGCAGGCGGTCGGCCACGCGCAGCGACCCGGCGTAGGCGGGCAGATCATCGCTCAACCAGCCGTGCCCTCCGGCCAGCACCAGTTCGTGTGGCAGGTCGGTGCGGGCGACAAGTTCGGCGTAGGCGGCGATCAGACTTTGCAGATTCTTGCGCGGCTGCAGGGTGCCGACGAACAGAAAAAAGGGCTTGGTCAAATCCAATTTCCTTTTTATTTCAACTACTTCACCATTCGGCAGCGGCCGATAGCGCGGATCGAGTCCGTAATGAATCACCGTGATTTTGCTTTCCGGAACGCCGGTCAGAGCCATCACTTCGCGGCGGGTCGCCTCGCTGTTGACGATGATGTGGTCTGCGCGACGCGCGCTGCGGATGCCGACCAGTTGCTTGTACCAGCGGCGGCCGGCGTTGTACATCTCGGGCAGCCGGTAGAAGGCCAGGTCGTGGATGGTGATGATCGTCGGGCAGGGGCGGCGCAACAGCGGCAGGGCGTGGTCGACGTAGTGCAGCACATCGAGGCCGTCGCGGGCGGCACAGCGAGGCAGTCCGAGTTGCTCCCACAAGATGCGGCCGGCGCTGCCGGTGCGGGCGCGTTTGCCGCCGACCAGCGGAACGCCGTCGACCCGGTCGCTCAACTCGTCGCGACCGTGAAGCAGGTAAAAGCGTAGCGACTCGCGCGCCTCGGGCAAGCCGGCCAAGGCGCGGACGAGATTGTAGGTGTAGTTGCCGACACCCGTTTCACGTTCCAGCGCTTTGGTTGCGTTGATGCCCACGCGCATGCCGCTATCCTCCGAGGGCCCGATGCTAGCGGCTTTGGCGGCGGCGCGCAAGACGCAATCGCCGTAAAAACACCCTTTTCTCGGAGCAGCGTTCTCTCTTATATTATAGTTACTGTTTGAAATAATATTACTACAACAGGTCGGGCGGCATTTCCGGAGACAACGGCGTTTTTTTGGCGTAGGCGCGATTAATAATACTCCGTCGCTGCGATTCGGCGGCGATGCGGTGGCGGAACCGCTTTTGTTGCTCGGGCGAAAGCAGGCGCAAGCCCGGCGGCAGCGGTTGATCTTCGGGCCAGATGCGGCCGGGCGTCAGCGTCAGGGCGAAACCGCGGGCCGCGCCGTCGAGGAAACATTCGGGCCGCGTCTCCACGTTCATCGTGCTCTGGCAGTAGTAATCCATTTCGACGACCGCACGTTGTCCGATTCCGTTGCAGGCCGCCTCGCGCAACCGATCGTCGCCCAGCGTTCCCGGAAAGCGCTCGTTCTGCCAGGCTTCGGCTTGCGGCAACAGCTTGTCGCCTTCGATCATGCCGGCATAGGTCAAATCGAGACAGGTCATCGCGCCGCGCACCAACGCTTCCTGCCGCCTCGGCGGCAATTGTTCGAGCAGCGCCACGTTGCGCGCACCGTCGTCGGCCGTGCCGCGGAAACCGAGGTAGCAGCCCGCGCCTTCCCAGAAGTTGTCGCGCAGCATTAAGGGCATCACTCTTCCCGCGTCCGGCGTGATTTCCCGCTGCGTTTCAATTGCGCGCTTGGCGCTGCGATAACCGAACAGCGTGGCTTGGGTGCCCACGTCTTCGCGCCCGGCCTGCGTCAACGGGTTGGTCAGCCATTGACTGTAATACGACACGCTGACCGGCCAGAGGCAGGCGTCGTACCCGCGCGTTTGCAGATAGGGCGTGGGGAAATATTCGCCGTGCCACAGGTTGCCCGCGCTGAGCAGGCCCAGCGCGGCGACGGCGACTATCCCCGCGACGCGCAAGGCTCGCCACGGCAAGCGCCCGACGGCGAGGGCGATCAGCAGAAAACCGAAGGGAAACAGCGGCAGGAAATAGCGGTATTGATCGTAGGTCGCCAGTTCCATGTCGAGGCCTGAAATAAAATAGACGACCAGGTAAACCAACGCCGGCAGAAACAACAACGCCGCCCGCCGCCCGTCTTTTTTTCGCAGCCAAAAGACCATCAACATCAGCGCCAGTGTCAGCAGCGTGAGGTACGCCCACGACGCAGGCGACGACGCCACCGCGAACTGGTGACTCGGCTTGTCGACGAAGCCGGCCATGCGCGGCAGGTGCACGGTAAGCACGCGCCAGACGTGATCGGCGATGCCGCCCGCGGTGACCGGGTCGGTTTGTTTTTCGACGACGCCGCCCGCCCATTGCCAGTGGGTCAGCCATTCCGAGATTTTTGACATGTCGAACAAAACGGTGCGCTTGAGCACGATCTGAAACCAGGCGATCAGCCCCGGCAGCGCGCCGAGCAAAAACAGCGGCAGCCGGCGCAGGCGCTTGCGTCGCAGCAGGAACAACACGACGACGCCGAGCAGGACCGGCGCGAAGCTCATCGCCCAATAAAAACCCAGCCCGGCAAACAACCCCGCCGCGATCGCCCCCAGCCACGGCTTGAGCGATTCGTCGACCAACCCGCGCCAGAAAAACCACAAGCTGAATCCGGTGAAGAGCACGATGCCCATGTGCGTGGCGACGGCGAAAGGGCCGAAGCTCATGCGCAGATAAAACGGCGGCGGCAGCACCAGCAGCAGCGCCATCGCCAAGGCGCAGGCGGCCCCGCCGATACGTCGCGCGAGATCGACCCACACCCAACTGCCCAGCGCCATCAGCAGCAGCGCCGCCAGCTTGAAAGAAAAACCGCTCGGGCCGAGCAATCGGTAAAACGGATAAACCCAAAGATGAAACAGGTGCGCGCCGCCTTCGCGTTCGCGAGTGGCGTAGCTGAAGGGCGTCAGCAGCGGCTT
>Ga0272444_10001425_pt1 | contig 23017 bp, 15 predicted proteins | sample SSMForm13_FD_201033 | JGI IMG/M metagenome (GOLD analysis project Ga0272444, IMG submission 201033) | Marine sediment archaeal communities from Little Sippewissett salt marsh, Falmouth, MA, United States - SSM-Form-13 | ecosystem: Environmental > Aquatic > Marine > Wetlands > Sediment ...
CAGGCGCTGGCCTTTAATCCGGGTAATGATACGGCACGCAAGGCCAAAAGCCGCGTGAAAGTCAACAAAACGATGAAAAACTGGGACAAAAGCCGCGAAATCGATTATGACGGCTGATGGGTAACGGCATTGTAAACCGGTTGATATATATCAGCCGGTTTTTTTATGGGTTGTATGGTAGGAAAAACAATCTGATTTGGTTATATTGACGGGATGAAAGAAAAACCGACTATCACCTTCCGCCTGGGCGACGACTTTTACAACAAACTGGATAATTTCACTGAAAAAGTACTTCACGATGGGTATAAATATTTCTGGGAGGAGTTCGCTCATATCGAAGGTTTTCTCGAGAAAACGAAATGTGATAAATCTAACCGCAGTGATCTTTCATTCCGGTTGACGCCGAAGCCGTTTTACTTAATTGAGATGTTGTACTATAAAATATTCGATGAAGCCAATCGTGAGGAATTTAATAAAACCAATGATACTGTTTTGATTCTGCCCGATTGTATGTCACTTCTTCTGGATAAGTGTAAACGGGAGCGAACGAAGTATGGTAAACGATGCACACGCTGTGTGCCGAAGTGTAAAATCCATGAGATTATGAAACTGGCCGATAAATACAACCTCGAGGCATACTTCTCCAAACGGGCGTTAACGGAACAAATTGAAAATATCAAAAAAGATAAACCGTCACTGTCGGTTATCGGTATCGCCTGCCTGTTGACCCTGGCGTCGGGGATGCGCAGCGCCAAAGAGGCGGGGGTCCCGTCGCGGGGAGTGTTTCTTAATTTTACCGGTTGTGAGCACTGGGCCGACAAACCGTTCCCAACCGAGACGGCTATCGATAAATTAAAGGCAATATTAGAGGAGAAATATGGAGTATCTGATTCGACCGCTTGATTTATCCGATTATGATAAACTTATGAAATTATGGTCGCGCTCCGGACTTGCCTATCGTCCGAAAGGCCGTGACTCACGCGAGGCGATGGCGGTCTTATTCAGACGGATGGACAGTGGTGTGTTTGGGATGTTTGACGGTGAGAAGATAATCGGAGCGGTGATTGGTTCGTCCGATGGTCGCAAGGGTTGGATCAATCGTCTGGCGATTGATCCTGATTATCGAGGCCGTAATTTGGCAGCGTATCTTATTCGGGAAGCGGAAAATTTCCTACGCGATATGGGAATAAAAGTTATAGCGGCATTGATCGAGGAATACAATACACCGTCGATGTCGGTATTTACTAAGGCAGGGTACAGCCATGACCCGAAAATACATTATTTCTCCAAACGCGATTCATGGGAGAATTAGGCGTGAATCTGTATATCGGTATTCTTGGTATGCTACTTTTACTGACTGCCTTTGCTTTGAATTTATTGAAGGTCGTCTGTGAAAATTCGGTTAGTTATATATTACTTAATATCTTCGGGGCCGGGATATCGACATATTATGCCTATACCCTCGATGCTATTCCGTTTATAATCCTCGAGGCGGTCTGGTGCTTGTTCGCGGTTTATAAGTTGGTGGCGGTGTTGAGGTAGAATACTACACCAAGAAATCCACCCCAAGGGACCAGTTGAAAAACTCGTAATACAGTTTGAGTAAGTTGCGTCAGTTCCTGCGTCCCATTTATGGGACGTGTGAGCCGTCGCAACTCTTTTCGATGACTTTTTCGACAAACCCCAAGCGGTGCGCCACCCAGCCGGATGTATGGGATTGATCCCATACTCGCCTGTTTCCTAACATAAATCTTATTAAACTATAGCTGTATCATGACGATAACATCCTTTAGATACTGAACCTGGTGTAATTCAGGACTAATTAAGAAACCAAGGCGATTAGAACTTATAAAAAGGAGTATCAAATGAAACGAATCCTTTTCATGTGCGCCGTTTTTTGCCTGCTAATTGCGGTATCGGCAAGTGCGCAGTGGTCGGATTTTCAGGGTCAGACCTGGCTGAGCGGTCATCTCGGTTACGCTTTCGGGATGGGCGATGCTTTTGTTAACTATACCGAGCCTATTACCAATTCCGAGTTTTCCACAGATGCCGGAATCGGTTTTAGCGGACAATTTTATTATGGTCTCCAGGACAAATGGCTGGTCGGCGGTGAAGTTATGTTTCAGCAGTACAAGGCTGAAATATCGACCCCGGAAAACCTGTCACTCAGTATTCCGGCATCAAAGGTCTCCGAGACCTCGACCGAATTTAATGTCATGGTTAACTCGCTTTATGCCGTCAATCAGACTAAAAAATCGACCCTGTTCTGGGCTGTCGGTCCCGGCCTTTATGACTTTGGCGGATCGCAGTTCGGTCTTAATTCCGGTTTTGTCTGGCGTTATCAGGTTTCCGATAATGTTTACCTGACCGGTATGCCGCGTTTCCATGTTGTCTTTACCGACAACACGCCGATGATGATTCAGTTGACGATGGGTGCCCAGTTCTCTCTGGGTGGTTAATTAGATTAAATACGTTTTCTCTTTTTAAAGGCAGGTTAATCACCTGCCTTTTATAATTCAAATACGGTTAGGTTTAACCATCGATACCCGCCTCGGGATCAATTCGCAGAAATGTCAGTTATATCCGGGTGAAATCGACTGTACAAACCAAATCGGTATAAAGTTGCGGCGTTAGGCCGGAATCATAAATCACAAAAAGTTCAAACTGTTAATTGTAGGTATCGATGCGCTCTACTAAAAGGCCTATTCGAATCGCAATTTTTCAGCGAAATCCAATATTATGGGGAAAATACGGCCATATTAGAATTATTAACCGATTACATCTAATTGAATTTTAATGAAAAATTGGCTATATTCTCTGCGTTTGTATTTTCGACAGGAGAAAGCGAAGTATTTAATATGACTAAACTTAGAATATTTCCGCTGGTGTTTTTATTAGTATTAATTATCGGTATTTTTTCGGCAACAGTCGCCAATCCGGAGAATGAAATATTAACCGATACGGACGCAGTTATAATGGTCCATTCGCTCGACTACCGCCCACTGTTTTATATTGATGATTCTGTCTCAAAGGGGATTATGATTGACTATTGGAAACTATGGTCAGAACGAACCGGTATCAAGGTTAAATTCGAGGCGTATCCCTGGCATATTTGTCTGGAAAAGGTGCTCAATGGCGAGGCTGATGTTATTCCCGGAATTTTCTATACGCCGGAACGTGATGCGGTTTATGACTTTTCACAGGCTTTTATGGAAATCAAGGTAAAGATATATGTCAGATCGTCGCTTGATGTTAAAAATCTGGCGGAGTTAAAAAGTCAGGTGGTTGGCGTTACCCTTGGTGACAGAAGCGAAGAATATATTAAAAGACATTATCCCTACTTGAAAATAAAAACTTTTGATACTTTCGAGGCGGTTATAAAAGCGGCATCCGATGGTGAAATTGACTTATTCGCGATGGATAATCCATCCGCACTTTTTTATCTGGAACAATACGAAATAAGCGACCAGTTTGAACCTGTTAAAACGATATTTGTCGGAAAATTCTGTGCGGCGGTCGCGGAGGGAAAGGAATCGCTTTTAATTCGTTTAAATGAAGGAATTGAGGCAATTCATGAAGATGAAATCAATAACATTTTAGAAGACTGGCAACATCAGAAAACCGGTCTGGTCCTAAAATCGATTATTAAATTTATTATAACCCTGGCTGTACTTCTGATTGTTGTTTCAATAATCTGGCACATTTTAAGGCTGCGGGGCCGTATTTCCGAGCACAGATGTCTTCTGAATGCAACCGAAAAAAAATATCAAACGATTATTGAACATGCGTATGAGGGTATTGGCGTCAACCAAAATAACAGGTATAGTTTTGTCAGTCCCGGTATGTCTCGGATAACGGGATATTCAGAAAGTCAATTAATTAACCGTGATCCGATTGAACTCGTGCATGAAGACGATGTCGAGATGGCGAGGGAACACATCAATCGTTTTCGAAAAGGGAGTGATGTTTCCAAAACCGACGCGATTCGTATCAGAATGGCATCAGATGAAATTAAATGGATTCAAATCAGTTCCGTTAGTTTTGAATGGGATGGTGAACCGGCGATACTCGATTTTGTGACCGATATCTCCGACCTGAAACAGGCCGAGGAAAAAATCAAGGAGGCCGATCGACAGTTACGTACGATTGTTGAAACATCACCGATTCCGACTATCATTTCGCGTATCAATGATGGGGAAATTATTTACGCCAATTCGCATCTTGCCGAACTTGTCGGCTGCTCAAGAGAGGAATTAGCCGGCCGGAAAACGCCCGATTTTTATTATGATCCCGAGGACAGAAAAAAGGTTGTCGAGATTCTTAGTCGCGATGGGCATTTGATCGATTACGAGGTTCGTATTAGACGAACCGATAACACGATGATTTGGACAATTTTTTCGCTGGTAATCGGAGAATTCGCCGGAGAAAAAGTAATTATCGGCGGGTTGTATGATATCAGCGAACGAAAAAAAGCCGAGACGGCTTTGAGGAAAGAGAGGAATTTTGTCTCGGCCGTTCTGGATACGGCGGCCGCCATGATTGTGGTGTTGGATCCGAAAGGTCATATTGTCCGATATAACGCCGAGTGCGAAAAAGTTACCGGTTATTCGTATAAGGATGTTAAAGGTAAATATGTATGGGATATGTTGATTGTTCCGGAGGAGCGAACGATTATCGAGGAAAGATTCAGTGATATCCTCAGCAGTCGTAAGGTTATAACCGGTGAAAACAGGTGGCTGACAAAAGACGGGGAACGACGGTTGATAACATGGTCGAACACTCTTCTCCGTGATGAAAGCGGCGCGGCCGAGTATATCGTGGCTATAGGTATCGATATTACCGAGAAGCGAAAAGTAGAGGAAAATCTAAGGTTGTATCGGGAGATTTATCTGAACTCCGAAGACGGTATAGTTATTGTTGATAAAGAAGGCAATTTCGTCGAAAGTAATCCCGCGCATATGAAAAAGTCAGGTATCGGTCCCGGTGAATTCAAAGGACGACCGATCGCGGAGTTGCTTGACTCCCCGGAATTCGCGGAGAATATAAAGACGCTTAAGACTAAAGGTCGTTTTCGGGGGGAATTTGATGCCCGTTTACATGACGGATCGAGGCAGACAATCGATGTTTCGACATTTGCCATCCGTGATAAGAATAATGAGGTTACCGCCTACGCCAGTATCGGGCGGGACATAACCGAAATTAAAAGCGCCCAACTGGCTCTGGCCACCCGGGCACGTTACGAAGAAGGACTGGCAGCCTGCTCGGCGGCATTGTTAGAAAAAACCGATAAGGGCAGTGCCATAAACAAATCGTTAAAGTACCTTCTGGATGCCTCCGACTCGAGTCGGACATATATTTTCGAAAATTTCAACGATCCCGAGGACGGGCTGTGTATGCGCCAGGTATATGAAGTAAATGCAGAGGGTATCGAACCGCAGATAGACAATCCGATACTGCAACATGCACCGTATAAATCAGGTTTTTCCCGATGGGCGGATACCTTGTCACAGGGTAATCCTGTCGTCGGTAATGTTAAAGATTTTCCGAAAGGTGAACGGGAGGTGCTTATAGATCAAGGAATTATTTCTGTCCTGGCTATTCCCATTTTTATCGAGGGTGAGTGGTACGGTTTCATAGGATTTGATGAATGTACCAAAGAACGGACCGAGACGGAGGAAGATATCCGTTTGTTAAAAACCGCATCGGAAATAATCGGTTCGTACTTGTGCAATAAAAAAATCGAGGAAGCGCTGCGTGTCAGCGAAGAACGGTTCCGTAAATTGGTGGAAAACGCTACCGATGTTATCTATTCATTGGATTCAAACGGCAATTTCTCGTATCTTTCCCCGCAATTAACCAAAGCGAGCGGTCACGATGTAAACTCAATGATAGGCAAACCGGTTTATTATAATATGCACGAAGAAGACAAAGAAATTACAAAACAATGGATTGAAGCCGGTATGCCCGCAGAGGAACCTATTCCGGGTGGCTATCAATTTCGGATGAAAGCACAGGACGGTACATGGCGGTGGTTTGTCTCTAATTCCTCGATAATTCGGGATGAGGAAGGCAAAGTTATTGAGGCGATCGGGGTGGCTCATGATATTACCGAGATGCGTCGGGTTCTCGATGATCTTCAAAAGACCAATCAGGAGCTTCGCGACACTCAAATTCAATTAGTGCAATCGGAAAAAATGGCCTCGCTTGGTATGCTGGTCGCCGGGGTGGCGCACGAGATCAACACCCCTGTCGGTGCCATTACCAGTATGCACAATACTCTGGTGCGAGCCATTGAAAAATTAAAAACTTCGATTGAGAAAGAATGCGCCGGACAGGGTCGTACCGGGGACGACCTTCTGAAATATATGAAAATCATCGATGAGGCCAACAAGGTTATTGTATCTGGCAGCGAGCGCGTGACCAATATTGTAAGACGCCTGCGAAGTTTCGCGCGGCTCGATGAAGCCGAACTGAAGGAAGCCAATATCAATGAAGGTATCGAGGATACGCTGACCATTGTACATCATGAGTTAAAACACAATGTTGAAGTAATTCGTCAATTCGGTGATATACCCGATATACCATGTTATCCGGGGCAGTTGAATCAGGTCTTTTTGAACCTGTTTATCAATGCCAAGCAGGCTATTACCGATAAGGGTCAGCTTATAATAAAAACTTCAAGCAAAAATAAAAAGGTTATCATCGAGATCACCGACAATGGTTCCGGAATTCCCGAAGATAAATTAAAAAGAATATTCGATCCCGGATTTACGACCAAGGGTGTCGGGGTCGGAACCGGTCTGGGATTGTCGATATGTTACCAGATAATTCAGGCACATCGTGGTGAAATAAAAGTTAAGAGCACGGTCGGCAAAGGGACAACTTTCCGGGTGATACTACCGACAAATCTGGATGAGATTCTTGATGAAGATTAGGCGGCAAAGTCATATATAAAGCCGCCTTACATAAAAAAACATGAAAAGAATTTTCGGTTCCATACTGGATATACGCAAGGGTGAAATCGGCCTGACATTACTGATGACGGCCAACTATTACCTGATACTGGTAACGTACTATTTTCTAAAACCGGCCCGCGATTCATTATTTCTGGTTAAGGTCAGCCCGGAAATGCTGCCCCTGGTATTTATCGTTACCGCATTAGTAACTGCCCCGGTGGTAACATTGTACTCACGTGCCAGTCGGACGTTAAAATTGAATCGGTTGATTATCCTGACAATCGGGATAATAATCGTAAATCTGGTGGCCCTCAGATGGCTGGTACAGATAAATCAAAGCTGGGTGTACTATCTGTTTTATACCTGGGTCAGTATTTACGGTGCTTTGACTACATCACAATTCTGGCTTCTGGCCAATGCGGTGTACGATTCATCTCAGGCCAAACGATTATTCACACTTCTCGGTTTGGGTGGTATTCTCGGAGCGTTCACGGGCGGTGAAGTTACCAACCTGTTCGTGAAAACATTCGGTGTTTCGACTGAAAATCTGCTTTTCTTCTGTGTCGGCTTATTGATAATCAGCGCCGTACTGGTGGTGATAATATGGTCGATATCAAAAAAGCACGAGGATAGGATAGTCACCAGACGAAGCAAACAAAAAGAAGCCTCGCAGGAAAAATTAGTTCAGGTTTTCAAAACTATTTACCGGTCAAAACATCTTCGGTTGACTGTCGGTATAATCGCCATGACCATGATGGTCGCCTCGTTTGTTGACTTTCAGTTCAAAACCGTTTCGTACAATGCCTTCTCCGAAAAAGAAGAATTGACGGCGTTTTTGGGAACGTTTTACGGCCGACTCAGCCTGGTATCGTTTGTACTGCAGATGCTTTTCGCCTATCGCTTTATTCGACTTCTTGGAGTAGGCGGCGTAATTATGTTTCTGCCGATAAGTCTGGTTATCGGTTCGACAGCGATGCTTATATATCCCGGTCTGATTGCCGGTGTCCTGCTTCGCGGCGCCGATGGTGCCCTGAAATACTCACTCGATAAAACGGGGCGGGAACTTCTCTTTTTACCGATTCCGCTGGAGGTTAAAAAACGGACCAAAATATTTATCGATATGTTTGTCGATCGCTGGTTCCGCGGACTGGCCGGTGCCTTGCTTCTTTTGTGTACTTTGGTATTGGGTTTGTCGATTCGCCAGATCAGTATTGTTGTACTGGCGTTTCTGGTTGTCTGGCTGGTACTGACATTTCTCATGCGCAAGGAGTATGTTAATTCGTTCAGGCAGGCGATTGCCAAAAGAAGAATCGATACCGGCGAAATACAAATGCATATAAATGACGAGGAAACGGTAAACACTCTGATTTTGTCGCTGGGAAGTACTAATGACCGTCAGGTAGTTTATGCGCTTGAAATGTTGAAATCGGCTAAGGATGTCGAACTGATTTGGCCGGTTAAGCCGCTTCTGAAACATAGTAATACGGATATTCGTCTTAAGGCTCTGGAAGTATTACATATACATGGTGACCGAACGCTGCTGGGTGACATCGAACAAATGTTACGCGACGATAACCCGGCTATTCTACGGGAGGCGATTCATTTTATATGCCTTCATTCCGATGAAGGCGAAACGACAGTACTGACGAATTATCTCAATCAGCCTGATAGCATATTACGGAATGCATCTTTGGCCTGTATAGCGGAACATGGCGAGGCAACACATTATGAATTGGTTAATGAAATAATTATTAAATCAATTATTGACGATAACGCTTCCGATGCGGAGGAAGGTCGTTTGCAATTGGCGAGGATTCTGGGAAAAGCGAATAACAGGGATTTGAATCATTATCTGGAAAAATTCCTTGATGATGATTCGATTCGTGTCGCCCGTGAGGCTATTGGCGGTATCGGGCGGATACATGATCGTAAATATGTCCCCTGGCTGATTGACAAATTAGCCGACAAAGATTACCGTCGGGAAACTCGTACTGCACTATCTCGATTCGGGGTATCTATATTGGGGACATTAAGCGATTATCTCCGGGATGGTCAGGTTGATTTGATGATTCGTAAAAATATCCCGAGTGTAATGGCGCAGATACCGGATCAATCAACGGTCGAGACACTGGTTCGAATAATGAATAAAATCGATCCGGCTCTGAAATATTATGTGGTTAAAGCGCTGAATAAACTACATGCACAACATGCCAGTCTGAAATTCAAACACGAACTGATCGGGCCGGTTTTGCTTCTGGAGACAAAAAATTATTATGAAATACTGCAGCTACTGCAGGTTCATAAAGGTTTTGACAAGGGTGACGGTTTCGGATTACTGGAGAAAGCGTTGATTGAAAAGCAGGGGCAGAATCTGGAGTTAATTTTCAGATTACTCGGATTGGTTTACCCGTCAAAAGATATTTATAACGCTTATTCCGGAATTACCAGCGGGCAAAAAACGCTTTATGCCAATTCTCTGGAGTTTCTGGATAATCTGTTACACAGTGACATTAAAAAATATGTTTTTCCGATACTCGATGATATTACACCCGAAATCGTTTTGCAGAAGGCGCAGGAGCTTTTTGGTGTGCAACAGAAAAATCGCGAGGAATCATTGATATACCTGATAGATGGTGATGATAACTGGCTTCGCGCCTGTGCGATTTATTGTACGAGGACAATCGAGTCAGATAATTTAAGAAAGAAGGTGAACGAAAGATTAACCGATCGCGATCCTATCGTTAAGGAAACCGCCGCGCTGGTATTCAAAGGTAAAAGGTAACCGGGGAGAGGAGATATAAAAAAATGCTGACAATAATCGAAAAAGTCATTTTGCTTCAGGGTATCGATATATTTTCGGAAGTTCCAACCGAACAACTGTCGGCGTTGGCGGCAATCACCGAGGAGGTTTCATTTACGAAAGATGAAGAGATTTTCGGGGAGAACGATTATCCCGATGCGCTTTATATAGTTCTGGAGGGTCAGATTCGTCTTCACCGCAACGGCAATGAAATCGCAATCTCCAAAGATCATGAAGCTTTTGGGACCTGGGCGCTGCTTGATGATGAACCGCGGGTGGTCGGCGCTACGTCGCTGGTTGAGACGAGAGCGTTACGTATTGACCGGGAAGAGTTTATAGATTTAATGGCCGACCATGTTCAGATTGTCCAGGGTATCCTTAAAAGGGTGGTGAAACGTTTACGCGGTCTGGTCGGGAAGGTCGGTTAAATTCTCACGATTGTATGTGAGAATTCGGTTGACATATTTCTGAATATCCATTCATTGATTTAACATAGAGATAGAACCTGAATAACAGGCAACAGGAGAGAATTATGGCTAACAGTGACGAAAAAAGTACGATTGTAATCGTCGATGATGAAGATATGGTGTTGACCAGTCTCAATTCATTTCTCAGTCTGGAGACCAATTATGCCGTCAAAACCTTTACTTCTACCGCCGATGCGCTGGAATTTATTAAGGGTGAGGAAGTGCACCTTGTGGTTTCAGATTATTTAATGCCGGAGATGGATGGAATCAGTTTTTTGGCTAAGGTTCGTGAACTCAGGCCGGAGGTCCCGCGCATTATCCTTACAGGATATGCCGATAAGGAAAATGCCATCAAGGCGATTAATGATGTCGGATTATTTCAGTATATCGAGAAACCCTGGGATAATGATGATCTGCTGATTGTCCTGCGCAATGGTCTGGAGCGTATGCAGCTTATGAAAAAGCTGGACGACAAAATCGTCGAGATTAATCGCGCTTACTCCGACCTGCAGGGACTTCAGAAAGAAATCGTCAAGACGTTTGTTTAGATTTAGCAGTTTTTTTCGGATTAGTCAGGAAATTAGAATTTAAAAGTGAATCTAAACAGCATCGCACCCGCTGTACTATTGTTTATAATTTCATCGCTGTTTTTATTAAAAGAATAAAACAGCTCGCCTATCAGCCAGCCGGCCAGGGCACCGACGGCAACATCGCTGATATAATGCTTCCAGGCATGAATACGACTCCATCCGACAAATGATGCCCAAGTGTATAGTATCGTCGGTGGAAGCCAGCGCCATTGACGGTAATCGTTGGATTGTAATTCACGCCGCATAATCATTCGGGTCCGTTTATTAAGAAAGGTGCAAACAAAAAACGAACTTGAAGCATGACCGGAAAAAAATGAATTGTAATCGTATGCAAAACCTTCATCGGAAGGATTAGTATTTTTATCAGAAGCTATACTCAAATACGGGCGCGGTCGTGCAATCAGCGCTTTGGACAGATTGGTTATTCCACGAGTTGCCAGTAAACCTGATATATAAAGAAATAAATCCTGCGAAAGAGCTTTTCCCCTGTTTTCGGCGGGCCAGGATAAATCCATCGAAGTCAGAAGTATTAATCCGACCGCCGGTGTAACTGCGGAGCCAAAACGGCTATCTAGAAAATTGCTTTTCCCGTTGTAGTACTTACCGCCCAGAAATTGTTGTATTGACTTCTCACCCGGAAACGATCGATCAATAATTGAATTTTTACTGCTGTCGAAATTATTGACCCATAATCCGGCACCGAACAAAAGCAGACTACTTCCACCTATGGCGGCCGCCTCGCCGGCTGATATATAATCGGTGGCGGCACTATCTGAGATCAGACACAATACTATTGCCAAGATAATTACAATCGATCCGCTTCTGTTCATAGCATGATTACAATTTACTGATTAAAATATTATCGTACGGGATTCCGAGTCTGTCAAGCGCTATGAAAAAATGTCCGAGTGTTAATAAATAATAATCGGATCGCTCGGCGATATCTTCGCGAATGGTCGGGGCGATATTACTGTAAAAATAATGACCCGACTGCGCATTAATTTTAACCAGTTTGTTGGTTGCATTCTCATCAATAAAAAAAGCTCCGGCCGTCAAAACAGCTTCCCCCGGAAACAGAAAGGCATGATTGGCTCGCGGCCCTTTATGTCCGGTCGCTTCCTCGATTTTTTGCACTTCCTCACGCGGCATCTCGCGCCCGAAACGAATAGCACCATTGACACCAACGGCAAAAAAATACTCGCCGGTTTTCAGAGTATCAAAACCTATTTTAGTTAATGTCTGCAAAGTACGGACATCGCCGCCACGCCTGAAAAATTTGCTGTACTCCTCCTGAAGTCGGGCCGCTTCTTTATTTGGAAAAGCCTCATGCGGGGCATCATCCTTAAACCACTGCAAAAGTTCACCGGTCGGTATAAAGGCGGTTATACCGTGCGCGAATTCGGTTTTGATTTCATCATAGCTGTAAAGGTAATCTTTATAATTCTGATATCCCTCGATAACATAATCGGGCGGTTCGGCATACAAATCATATTCAACCGACAGATTATAATTGGCGGCCATTATTTTTGCAGGATCATTATGGGTATTCCCGTCGCGGGTCAGATAGACCGATACCGCTTCGGCATACCTGTCGAAATTGGCATTACCTGTTATATCATAGTTTTTCTTCAGCAGGTTGCCATACCAGATTAAGAATCGGTTTTGTTGTGTTGTCAAAAATTGAATTGAGGTTGTATCTCTATCCCACTCAACATCCATTATAATACCGCTATAACCGGGGTTGTTTTCTTTCTGGTCCCTGTCAGTATGTAATATATGTATAGAACTGTCATGATGTACATATTCACTGGCGCCAATACAGGTCGTTAAATCATACGCTATAATACGTACAGTCGAAAAAACACTCTTCGATTTATCTATAATTGGCAGGGTCGGATCGAGAGAACCGGTGATAAAATAATTATTCGAGGCCGGCAGGATTTCGTTTAGTTTATCCTGAAAATCCAATTTCTGATAATAAAGCAGGGTGTCGTATTTTTCGGCGGTTGTTAAGTCACCACAATACAATGATGGTAATATCAGCAGAAACAGCAGTGATGTAAAAATCAATCGATTTTTATAAATACTATATGTATGATTCTTAATCAAGATGTTCCACCCCTATCAGACTGAAATTGTTTTGTTCATAATCGTACCATAACCATAGTCGTGTCGGTTTACTCCATTTATCTTCGCTTCGGCTGGTTTCAATTAACAACTCAAACAGATGGTTGTCTTGCTTATCACCCGATTTTGCGATGTACGAAGCATTCATTTTATTAAGTGCTTCGGTTGATAACACAATTTTATTTGAATTTGTCTCGTGATAGGCAATAAGATTTTTATTGTTATGCCGAATATAGTATCGATAGATAGCGTCAGTAGACTTAAGATTGTACTTAACCGCCAGGTCTTCGAATTCGATATAATACCCATCCGGTTTTAACTCGGTTTCGAAATTATCAAGCGGATTGATTTTGTTAAACCAGTACCTGCCTATTTTATCGCGGCGTTTTATTAATGTGTTCAATAAATACTGTTCGGCATCGGGATTGGAATACTGCCCGGTTTTAACCAGCGCTTTCAGATGTTCGTCGCGGAAAGCCATAACAATTTTAGCCCCCCAGTAGGCATCACGATCGGTTTTATTTTCAAAGGCCGGATTGGGGTAGATCGGGTCAAATTTACCCGGGTGAAAAATCTCCGATTCGAAATAACCGATCGACGGATACACCGGATCGGTGGCATGTTCCCACGGCCAGACTTTAGTACCGAAAGTAACAGACGACACAAAAATGTCGCGCGGATCGAAAAAGTTAGCGTAACCTTTAATCGGAATTTTCGACCCGTTGCCGTCTGAACCGAGGGTTGATCCAAAATCTATCAGATAATGTTTCAGGAAACGACGGTTATCCTCCTCGGTAAAAATATCAAGGCTGTTTTGATCCTTGGCGTCGTAATGATTAACCAGCGAGGCGATAACGTACAACCCGCGCAGCACGCGGCGATGTTCGTGTCGGAACCAATCGTTAGGGTCATCTTTACGTCGGCCACTATAGCTGAACGGTCCCTTTATTTTTCCAAAAATACCAAGTGAAAGCGAAGCGAGCGAGCGGATACTCCCGTCGGGAAGATAGTGCACACGAGCGAGTATCTCCTGAAGATCGGACTCGGTGAACTCTCTTTTATTGCCGGAACGGTCGGTGAATTTGACACCTTCCTTGATTTTCAAAATTTCCGGTCGCCACCTGATAATCGTTTCCTGTGGAACATTGTAACCGCAGGCATAAAAATATCGTGAGCCGACGGCGGCCGCCCCGGTCGATAATTCGGGGTAACCATCCGGGTCAAACTTAATTATATACTGATTTCCCTGAACATCCTCAATCCAGAATCCGGGTGTCGCCCCCTGTACTTTGGGACGAAAAACCATCCAGGGACCGCTTTGATCGGGACCATCGGTAATCGCCGGGCCACGCGCGATTTCTTCGGGTGTCATCGACTCGAAACCATGACGATTGGTGAACCAGGTCGAATTAGGGACCTCATCGAAACTATTTATATCAACAGCCTGTTTCGGTCGACCGAACAGTCCTGAAAATGTACGCTCAAGATCAACCGTTTCCTTGATTTGGTCAAACGATGTCCGGTCAATTGTTTGCCAGATAAGATTGGGGTCGCGCGATTCCGGTTCGGGGATATCCTGACGGTCATCATCGATCCAGTACGGCCCTTCGGGATTCAAAGCCGGTTTACTGCCGCAGTTCAACAAAAAGCACGAACAGAAAATAACCACTGCTAAAGTAACCGATGTGACACAAAAATATTTATTAAGTACGTATATTATCATTGTACTACATTAATAGCTGCAGATAAAAACGATGTCCCTCGTCACCAAAAGCGACCTCGGTTTTTAATATCATCCCCTCCGGGTTCCACATGCGCAATCCGAATCCGGCCGAATATCGCCAGTTACTCAGGCTAAAATCTTCATCGAGGGAGTTAAAGACACGTCCTTCATCCAAAAATATAAACATATCGGCACCGAAATATACCGGATAGCGATACTCAATTGTCAGCAGGGCCGAATTATAATCGACAAATCGCCGAGTGCTGTATCCACGAAGGTTATCTTCGCCGCCCAAAGATGACTTTAAGTAAAATGGAAGCGGCGATGTATTGTCTGGCCGATTGATACCCTCAACCATCATACGTACCGCCAAGATTCTTTTTTTATACAGATTAAAAAACTGCTGGAGATCGAGGTAACCGGTTAGATACTCAATATCGTCGCTGCGTTTGATCCCATGATTATAAATAATATCTATCTGATTGAATCCGCCGCGCGATGGTTGAAAAGGATTATCACGCCAGTCATAAGACAGTGAAATTCCTCCCGAAATAAGACGAGTCGAAAGTAAATCATAATCATTGAGACTAAGATTGCTTTTAATGCTGTCGAGATTACCTTCCATATCCGGATCTTCGCCATCAAACGTATTTATTATCCGGTATGATGCTTCGAAACCGAAATTTATCCGTGAGGAGAGTTTAAGTGAAAAACTTCCGACAATATCGCCTTCTTCGGCCGTAAAGGCAACCTCATCGTCCTGTAAACTACTAACACCCAATCCATAAAAACTTTCGTACGGTTTCTTTTGATATTCGATTAACAGACGTGTATCTCGAAACGGTTTAAATTTACTTGGAAGGGTGTAACGAACATAATACCGTTGGTAATTATGGGTGGAATAAGTACCTTTGATTTTTAACCGCTCCCCTTTGGTAAAAACCTGTTTTGATGTAAACACCAAACCGCCGGACAGACCTGAATTACCTCCATATCCACCGGTCGGATAAAATCCCCAAACACGATCGACCTGTTTAAACAATGAGTAGAACCTTTTGGCCGGACGACTCAAAAATATTTTATTTGCTGAGAAATCGACCACTTTTTCCGTTATCCAAAACGGAGAATAAATAATAAGAGTCGGCACCTTTATCAGTTTTTGCCCCAGGCTATTATTGTCCTCCTGTTTGGGTCGAACTCTGGTGGAATCGATTTTATAAGCATCCGCAGAAAAACAGAATAAAACCAAAAAACAGAATATTAATATAAATGTTTTTGTCTGTTTTTGTGCGAATCGTTTAAGGTTATTCATATTATTCCGTAATATTACATAATTTCATTCTGAAATTTTTGGCATGATACAGCCTTGATCGTAAAATGTCAATTATTTTGGAGGACGACTCCCGGAATAAAGTAATAGAGATAGAGATAATATGTAATTTCAAAAACCGGTTGCGAAATTATCGTTTAGGCCTTAAAATTACATCTCTAAAAAACAATGACAAATTATCGGGAGATATAAATATTCCCCGGAGGAATAAAAAATGCGGAAATTTTCTGTTCTACTAATCGCGATATTAGTAATTGCGTCCGGTTTAAAGGCGCAGGACTCACAAAAAGGTAATTTAACTACAATAGATATCGGTATTGCTTTCGACGGTGCCTGGCGCCGCAATATTGAGTACATGGATATTTTAAAAAATGAAATCTCCGATCTGTTGGGGAACGAATTTGATATTCGATTCCCCACAAACAAACAAATTATCTGCGATTGGACATATGAAAGCGCAAAAACGGCGATTGATTCTCTTCTGGGCGATAATGAAGTGGATATTTTGCTGGTGCCCGGACCGGTCGGCTCTGATTATGTCTGCCGCATAGACAGTCTTCCCAAACCGGCTATTGGCGGATTTATCATTAACGCCACCCTGCAGGATGTTCCCTTCAATGGCCGCTCAAGTGGGAAAAATAATCTATGTTATATTGCATCATCGCCGAATCCGGGGCAGACGGTCGAAACTATCAGGTCCCTGCTACAGTTTAAAAACATTGTATATATTTACGATAAATATCTATATCAGGCGCTTCCGCACTTATTCCAAAATATCGAACTGTTTGTAACCATGCAAGGGTATCAATATAATCATGTTTTATCCGACAGTTCGGTCTCGGAGATAATCAACAATATTCCCAATGATGCCGGTGTTGTTTTTGTCGGGCTCCTGTTTAATTTTGAGGATAATCAAATAAAAGAGCTGGCGGATAATTTTAAAAATAAGGGTATCCCGACATTTGCTTTTATGGGCAAACAGGATGTGGAAAAAGGTTTCATGGCCGGTGTCGGGTCGGGTATTGATATTATAAAAATTTCCAGGCGTATCGCTCTTAATATACAGCGTATTCTTATGGGTGATAATGTCGGTGATATACCGGTTGCTTTCTCTACCGACCGGGAGCTTTATGTCAATATCTCGACCTGTCGTGAGGTTGATGTTTATCCCAGTTGGAAAATATTAACCGAAGCCAAACTGGTCGGTGAACAGCGTACCGATGTCGGACGTATCGAAAATCTTCGTAGCGCGGTAGCCCGCGCACTTGAAGCCAATCTGGATTATACGGCCAAACTGAAATATGTCGATGCCGGTCGTTCCGAAATCGGCAAAGCGCGTTCGAACCTTCTGCCGCAAATCGATATTGGTGCTACCGGTGTCATAATCGATAAAGATCGCGCCGATGCGAGTTACGGGACAGTTTCTGAACGGACCATAACCGGTTCGGCCGGATTGACTCAGGTGCTTTATTCGGAGGAAGCATGGGCGAATCTGTCGATTCAGAAACATATACAGAAATCGCGCGAAGATGAATTAGAGGAGCTCAGGCTCGATATAATCAATAAGGCCGCTATTGCCTATTTAAATCTGTTAAGCGCCAAAACTATTGAAAGAATACAACAGAATAATCTCAGGTTAACTCGAACCAACCTGGAATTCGCCCGCAATCGAGAAATTATCGGCGTTTCCGGTCCAAGTGAAAGCTATCGTTTCGAAAACCAGCTTGCCTCGAACCGTATTGATGTCGTTTCGGCGCAGTCAACCCGGAACATAGCCGAGATGCAATTAAACCGATTGTTGCACTATCCTTCGGAGGAACCATTCCTGACCGAAGAAACTGATATTGATAATTTTGAAGTCATCTCCAGCGAGCGGATGCAGAGATATTTGGGTAATAAATGGGTTTTCAAAATTTTCCGCAAATTTACGGTCGAAACGGCATTAAAAAACTCGCCGGAATTGCGCCGGATAGATGCGTTAATCGCGGCCCAGAAGAGAGCTTTGAGTTCGGCAAAACGAGCGATGTTTGGTATCCCGACAATCGCATTGAGCGGTAATATCGATAAAAAGTTTTCGGAAACGGGAGCCGGGAGCGATGTGTATATCGCGCCACCGGCTGCCGATGATGTCAACTGGAGCGTGGGACTTAATCTATCGATACCATTATTTTCAGGCGGGCATAAATTATCGTCGTATTCGCAGGCCAAAACCGAACTGCGACAGCTTGAAATACAAAGAGCATCAATCGAGGAAAAAATCGAGCAGAGCACTCGCGCCGCTTTGCATACCGCCGGAGCATCCTTTGCCGCGATCGGATTTTCACGCGAGGCGGCTGAAGTGGCGCACAAGAACTTCGACCTTGTCAGCGATTCATACCAGCGCGGAGTAGCCTCGATTCTGGATTTACTTGATGCGCAAAATACAGCTTTGATATCCGAACAGCAGGCAGCTAATGCCATTTTTAATTTTTATGCGGACATGATGCGGGTCCAGCGTGCCGCCGGTGTTTTTGTCTTTATGCTCTCCGATGAGGAACAAAGCCGGCTTCGCCATGAGCTTGACCAATATTTTAAGGAAGCAGGATTCTAGATCATAAAAATTTTGAAAACACGGAGGATATATGAATAAAACCAAAAATCTTTTCAGGATATTCATTTCGCTATTGCTGCTTTCCCAATTTATCTCATGCGGTAGTGAGGAAAAAGACAGCGGACCGATTATTCGATCGGTTCGATATGAACCGGTATATGCCTACGGTGGAAGTCGTGTACGCTCTTTCTCCGGAGTAGCCAAGGCCGGGGTTGAATCAAAATTGAGTTTTCGGGTTAAAGGTGTGATTGAACGAATTAATGTAAAAGTCGGTGATAAGGTGAGAGCGGGACAGGTAATCGCCGAACTCGATCCGACCGATTTTGAAATCAAAGTGGCCGAGGCGGAAGCGGCTCTTCAGCAGGCGCAGGCTCAGGCGCGCAACGCCGCGGCTAATTTTGACCGTATCAGTGCCCTCTGGGAAAATCGTAATACATCCCTTAATAACCTCGATGCCGCTCGCGCGACGCATGAATCGGCCCGGGCGGCCGTTAAATCGACCGAAAAACAACTTGAACAGGCCAGACTTAATCTTGAATACACCAAACTTAAAGCGCCGGTAAAAGGCGCCATCGCCGATATCACCGCCGAGGTCAACGAGAATATCAGGGATGGTAGTACTATCGCGCTGTTAACGGCCGGATCGCAATTAGAAGTTGAAGTCGATATGCCGGGAATTCTTATAGCCCAATTGCGTGAAGGTGATCCGGTGACGGTTGTCTTTGATGCTATGCCGGAAAGGAGCATCCCCGGAACTATCAGTGAGGTCGGCGTTGCGACTATCAGCCAGAAAACAACCTACCCGGTGACAATCGTACTTAATCAGAAAAATGCTGATATTCGTTCCGGGATGGCGGCACAGGTAGGATTTAAATTCGAATCAAAAACAAAAAAAGAAAGGATTCTTGTACCGCCGGCGGCGGTGAGTGAAGATCGCAATGGTCGTTTTGTTTTTATCGTTACCCCGGATGAAGCCGGTTTCGGTATCGTGCATCGTCGCGAAGTCACGATTGGCGAGTTGTCCGATGAAGGTCTGGAGATTTTAAACGGATTATCGGATGGTGACCTACTGGTGACGGCCGGTGTAACCCAGTTAATCGATGGTCAAAAGGTGAAATTGCCGAAAAACGAGAGGGGGCGGTCGTGAGTGTTACCCGCTTCGCCATCGAAAAAGACCGTATCACCATTGTCGCCTTGATTGTAATCATTATCGCCGGGTATATTGCCTACAATAATATGCCGAGGAATGAAGATCCCGGTTTTATTATTCGTACGGCAGTGGTAACAACCGCTTTTCCCGGCGCCAGTCCGGAACGAGTCGAACAGCTTGTTACCGATCGACTGGAAAAAGCTATTCAGGAAATGCCGGAAATCGATTATATTTCGAGTGAATCAAAAACCGGATTGTCGATTATCTATGTGAACATTCAGGAGCGATATAATGAGATGCGCCCGATCTGGGATAATTTACGGCGCAAGGTTGAACGTGTCGCCCCGGAGCTTCCCAATGAGGTTATCGGCCCGATTGTTAACGATGAATTCGGTGACGTTTTCGGTATTGTTATCGCCATTACCGGCGAAGGTTATTCATATTCGGAACTAAAGGAAGTTGCCGATGATTGTCGTAACGAACTTCTTCTAATCGATGAAGCAGCCAAAGTCGAAATATATGGCGCGCAGGATGAACGTATTTTTGTTGAGTATAACAATGCCCATCTGGCCGAGGCCAATCTGTCACCGGGACAATTAAAACAAATTATCGAGCGGCGGAATATTATTATTCCCGGCGGAAAAGTTTATACGCGCGATGAGCAAATCGTATTGGAACCGACCGGGAATGTATTATCGGTTGACGATTTACGTCGTACAATAATCCAGATACCGGGAAGCAACGAGCTCGTTTACCTTCAGGATATCGCCAATGTTTATCGCGGTTATATAGATCCGCCCGAAACAAAAATCCGCAGTAATGGTAATCCATGCCTGGTGCTGGCGGTAAATCTTCGAGAAGGCGGGAACATCATCGACCTCGGTGAGAAAGTCAAGGAGCAGGTCAATCGTTTTAAAACCGGTTATCCAATCGGCATTGATTTTAATTTTGTGTATTTTCTGCCGCGCAATGTTGATAATCGTATCGATGAATTTCTGATGTCGCTTCTGCAGGCGATATGTCTGGTGATGCTGGTCATGCTGGTGACTTTGGGCATACGCACCGGATTGGTGGTGGCGACGTTGATTCCGATGGCGATGATTATGGGTATTTTTATCATGAAGATTTTTAATATCGGTCTCGATATGGTTTCCCTTGCTTCGCTGATTATCTCCCTCGGATTACTGGTCGATAATGCTATTGTCATGTCGGAATCAATTATGGTGCAGATGCGCGAGGGGAAGCCGCGTGTCGAAGCGGCTGTCAGTTCGGCCGGAGAGCTTCAGGTCCCGCTTCTGACATCATCGCTGACCACTGCCGCCGCTTTTCTTCCGATATTCCTGGCCGAATCGACGGTCGGTGAGTACACCGCTTCGATTTTCAAAGTTGTTACAATCACGCTGTTATCTTCATGGATACTGTCTCTGACCATGACACCGATGTTATGCGTAAAATTCATAAAAGTTAAACGGGGTGAAAAGGGAAGAACGTACGACGGGCGATTTTACGCTAAGTACCGCAATTTTCTTATTATGATGCTGCGGCATCCGGCGCGTACGCTAGTGGTGTTATTTATCGTTTTTGTGCTGGGTATGATGGGTTTCGGTCTTGTCCCCAATATCTTTTTCCCCGAAAACGACAAACCGACGTTTTCCTCCGAAATTAAATTCCCTATCGGAACCCCGCTTGCCAAAACCGAAACGGCGGTACGGGATGTCGAAATATTTCTGGCCAAAAATTTTATGGCTGATACCTCGACCGGTACGGAAGGTGTTATTAACTGGGCCAGTTTTATCGGCGTCGGACCGCCAAGGTACGAACTCGGTATCAGTCCCGAGCCGGTCGGTTCCAGGTATGCATACATCCTGCTGAACGGGACTTCGGCCGAATATATCAAAAACGAAATTATACCGGCGCTCGATTCTTTTTATCTTGTGAATTACCCCGACGTCACGTACAGCAACGGCCTGATGGATTACGGACCGCCGATTAAATACCCGATTGAAATCAGAATTTATGGTAAAGATCAGGATCAATTATTCGCGATGGCCGAGGATGTTAAAAGTGAATTAACGTCGGTATCGGGTGTCACGGAGATATCTGATAACTGGGGCGCCCGCACCAAAAAAATAATGGTTCATGTTAACGAAGCCAGGGCGCGTCGGGCCGGATTGACCAATTTTGATGTGGCGGTATCTCTGCAGGCGGTTCTATCCGGAATCGAATCATCGAACTATTACGAAGGAGATAAAGTTATCCCAATAACGTTGCGTTCGGTCGCGGCCGAACGAAACGATGTCGGGAAACTGGAAAGCCATAATATATTTTCATCCGCTACCGGCCGTTCGGTACCTTTAAAGCAGGTTGCCGATATCGAAGTCGTATGGGAATCATCAAGCATAGCACGCCGCGATAGATTAAGACAAATCTCTATCAGGGCGATGCTTGACGAAAACACCAACGCTATCGCCCTTTCGGGACAGATGGATCAATGGATGAATAATTATTCAAAAAACTGGCCGATCGGTTACAGTTATGAAATCGGCGGCGAGTTGGAAACATCAGGTAAGGCCAATCAATCGATTGCGGATAAATTACCTGTCGCCGGATTGATTATTGTACTATTACTTGTTACACAGTTTAATTCGCTACGTAAACCGGTGATAATTCTCCTGACCATTCCTTTGGGACTGATTGGCGTTGTAATCGGTTTGATTGTAGCACAATCATATTTCGGTTTTATGACATTACTGGGGGTGGTGTCACTGGCCGGAATTGTCATCAATAACGCTATTGTACTGTTGGAACGGATTAAAATCGAAACCGACGACCACGGTCTCGAACCGCAGAAAGCAATTGTGGAGGCGGCTCAGCGACGGATGCGGCCGATTTTGCTGACCACGATGACCACAATGCTCGGTTTAATTCCGCTTTGGTTTGGAGGTTCGACGATGTTCAAACCGATGGCGATTGCCATCATATTCGGCTTGTTATTCGCGACGACATTAACATTGGGAGTAATTCCGGTTTTATATTCGGTCTTTTTTAGAGTAAAATTTAAGGGATATACATATACCAAATAAAACAAGATAGTCTCGTTCTATAGATAGTACTATGTCATATATTTACACCGGCATTTGAATATTCGGGGCCTGTCATATATTGACAAACGACATTTTGTATTAATTTGATTCATGGATGGAATCAGTCCCGATTACATACATATAGTACACTTACAGACATTTTTTTACCATTGCCACACGGCATACATGTGCAGATATTGT
>Ga0272444_10001426_pt1 | contig 23016 bp, 17 predicted proteins | sample SSMForm13_FD_201033 | JGI IMG/M metagenome (GOLD analysis project Ga0272444, IMG submission 201033) | Marine sediment archaeal communities from Little Sippewissett salt marsh, Falmouth, MA, United States - SSM-Form-13 | ecosystem: Environmental > Aquatic > Marine > Wetlands > Sediment ...
CCTTATAAAGGGGAGGGGAGGATCTTGCGCTACGCTTTGCGGAAAGAACGCAGAAACCTTGCGAGAGAATTTTTCTCCCCCTTACGAAGGGGGAGCTGGAGGGGGTTGCTTTTAAGAGCGTGAGCGGAGCCGCTGGAGAAAAAAATTACCCCACCCGGCCTCCCCTTATAAAGGGGAGGGGAGGATCTTGCGCTACGCTTTGCGGAAAGAACGCACAAACTTGCGAGCAGGTCTCTCTCCCCCTTACGAAGGGGGAGCTCGAGGGGGTAGTTTTTAAGGGTGTGAGCGGTGCTGCTGGAGAAAAAAATTACCCCACCCGGCCTCCCCTTATAAAGGGGAGGAGAGGTTCTTGCGTTACGCTTTACGGAAAGAACGCACAAACTTGCGAGCAGGTCTCTCTCCCCCTTACGAAGGGGGAGCTGGAGGGGGTAGAGTTTTAAAGGTGGGTTGGCACCCACCCTACCGACTAATCGAGGGAAGTAGATGATGCATCGATTTACATTTGGACTAATCGTGTTTTTTCTGATTTGTTTATCTCTCGGGGCGCATTCCGAATCGTTGGTCATCGCGACTTATCGGGATGGCTCGATCACGAACGAGGATCTTCGCTTCCATGCGGAGCGACATAAGTCGCCGCTGGAAATGCTCGACTTGTCGGCGGAGCAATTCCCTGAGGCGGTCGAGCGATCGCGGGAACGGATCGAGAACGCGGTCTCCGATCTGGCCTTTTTTGAATTACTCTCCCGAGAACGGATTTCGGAGCGTCCGCTGGATGCCACGGAATCTTATCAAGTTCACGCGGAGCTCCGCCGCTACATCGTCCACGAGTATTTTCCCGCCAAGCTTCAAGGCGAGATCGAGATCTCGGCCAGTGAAGTCGAACAATACTATCGGCGCCATCCTGATGAATTTAAGTATCCCGAGCAGGTCAAAATCGCGTTTATTTTCAGGGCGGTTTCTGCCGATCCCGAGGCACGGGAACCGGCTCGCCAGTTGTTGCAGGAGCTGATGGCGCGCGAGGACTTCGCGCAGCGGTTTGAAATGTACGCCCGCGCCTACTCCCAGTCTCCCAGCGCACAAAACGGCGGTGTTGTAGACTATTTTCCACGGGGAAAGTACTCGCCCGAGATCGAGAAGGTGGCATTCGGACTCGACACAGGCGCGATCAGCGAGATTGTCGAGCGGGAAAAGGGATTATATGTAATCAAGTGCCTGGATCACAAGTTTGCGGGACAGAAACCGCTGTCCGAAGTGGAATGGGAAATTCGCGAACTTCTTTTCACAGAACGGCTCGAGAAGGCCCGGACCCAATTGACAGCAAAGGTTCGGGAGAGAGGGGATTTCGATCTCTGGCGGCAGGATGAAAAGCCTGCGCCAGCCGATATCGTTGTCCGATCTGGAGATGTCTCGATCACGCGAGCCATACTCGAAGCGAATAGGGAATGGTCTGACTCGTTGTCCTTGGAAGCGCTCCAGGCGCGCCTTCAGTCGCTGCTGGAAGAGGAGCTTCTTTATCAGGGGATTGTCGAGTCGGCGTCGAAATCCGATCCTCAACTGACGAGAAATTTGAATCTCCTTCGAGCGGAAACCCTCGCGATTGAGGCGCTTCAATCCCGGGCGAACAAGGAAATCCGAGTCGAGGAAAAGGAAATTCGAGCTTTTTGGGAAGGGCATCGAAATTATTATCATACCGACGCTGCGAGAGAAATCGAATACCTGCTTTTTGCGCCTCAAGAGGATACGGCGACGAAAGAGGAACAAACATTAGCCCTGCAGCGATTAGGTGAAAAAGCCAGGCAGTTTTATGATCGGTGGATGAAGATTCCGCAATCGCAACGCGTGTTCGAAGCTTGGGCGGCGGAAGTGATTCACGAGTGCAGCGGCGTGCAGCGGAAATCGCTTGGCATGGTGACGCGTTTGCCGGGCGACTGGTCCGATTCGCGGGCGATGTCCGAGCTGGGCGTGGGCTATTTGTCTGCCCCAATTCAATCGAAGGCCGGAATTGTTCTTTATTATGTGCAATCAGAAGGAAAGCCGCGCATTTTGACTTACGAGGAAGCCCGGGACAAGGCGGCGTCCGTGGTTCGCCATCGGAAATATACAGAATTTCGCAATACCTTGAGGACCCGGATGCTGGAGCGGGGGGGATTTAAATTCGCGTTCTGAGGTATCTCGAGCCCCCGGGAAGAGCGATAAGGGGACTTTATCGATCGTTTTGGTGGGGGGGCACGGCCTTTCAGGCCGTGTTTTCATGGGCAGGATGCCCCTGCGGCCTCTCTCAACAATCCACAATCCGAGGGTGGATTCAATTGACAACCCCTCCGCTTTCGGGTATATCCTCGTTTCCGCATCGCCGGGGGGAGGGCCGCCGGGCGCGACCAGGATTCTGGCCGGAGCGCGGGGGGAAACCCCTTTGCATATCCGGCGTGATTTTGGTATAAATACCCCTTGCTTCGGCGGACTTTCGCCGGGCAGGTCGATGCGGGATGTAGCTCAGTAGGTTAGAGCACCTGACTGTGGATCAGGTTGTCGTGGGTTCGAGTCCCATCATCCCGCCTTGGCGACAGGATTTACGGCGCGAGGCACGGTGCCGTGTTCCGACTGGGCCGTTAGCTCAACTAGGCAGAGCAGCTGACTCTTAATCAGAAGGTTGAAGGTTCGATTCCTTCACGGCCCACTTTGTTCGCGAGGGTGGCGGAATTGGCAGACGCGCTAGACTTAGGATCTAGTGGGATATCCCCGTGGGGGTTCGAGTCCCCCCTCTCGCACCAGGAAGGCTTCGAGGCCTTCTGGTTTTTTTCTTAACGCCTGGCGGCGGCGCCGGGGTCCCCGGTGGCTTGCCGCCCGAAACGGAGTGAACCGTCTTGAAGATTTTGGAAACGGTCGATAAGACCCCCTGTTCAAAGACCTTGACGATCGAGGTGACGCCGGAAGAAATCGGCAAAGAGATCGACTCGGTCTACAAGGAACTGAGCACTAACGCCCAGATTCCCGGCTTTCGCCCCGGGCATGCCCCGCTGCACCTGCTGAAGCTGCGCTTTGGCAAGCATGTGGCGCAGGAGGCGAAGGAAAAGATTGTGGAGAAGGCGTGCAAGGACGCCCTGGAGGAGTTGAAGATTCAGCCCGTCGGCGATCCCCAGGTGACGCCGAAGGGCGAATCCAAAGAGGAGGCCAAAGAGGAGGCCCAAGAAGGGCAGGAGCAAGAGCAGGAGCCGAAGCAAGAGGAAGAGTTCGGCAAGGAGCCGTTCGTCTTCGATTTCGAGTTCGAATTTGTTCCGCCTTTCGAGGTCAAGGACTACAAGGGCCTGCAGGTCGAGGTTCCCAAGATCGAAACGACCGACGATCAGGTCAGAGAAGTCCTTGACAGCTTCCGCGAGCGCAATGCGATACTCGTTCCCGCGCCCAAGGATAAGGCGATTGGAAAAGAGGATATCGTCACGCTGGCCGTGGAAGCGACCTGCGATGGGGAGCCGTTTCCCGAGGCGACGCACGAAAGTTATTCCATGGAGGTCGGCTTCGGCCGGCATCTTCCCGGTTTTGAAGACCAGCTGATCGGACTGAAAAGCGACGAGGAAAAAACGTTCGAGTTGGAAATCCCGGAAGACTATTCGCTGGAGAAATACCGGGGCAAACGGGCCGTGCTCGAGGTCCGCGTCGGCCAAATCAACCGGCGGGAGCTGCCCGAGCTGGATGATGAATTCGCGAAGGATCTTAGTTTCGAGTCTTTGGACGCGTTAAAAGAGAAAGTCCGAGGCAACTTGGAGCAGCAGGCGGAGCGCCAGCGCAAGGACGCCATCCGGGCCGCGTTGCGCAATCGCCTGGTGGAGGACAACGCCATTGCCGTGCCGTCGGCCATGGTCGGCGCCGAATTCAACTACATCACCGCGCTGCAAAATATGGAACTGATGCAGATGGGCTCCTCGTTCGACGCGCTCGGCGACAAGAAGGATGCGGTGCTGGCGGAGAACCGGCAGCGGGCCGAGCATCGCGTTCGCGCGACGTTGCTCTTGGAAAAGATCGCCGAAGCGGAAGAGGTCAAGATCGGCGAGTCGGAATTCTTCGACTACCTCGAATCGGTTGCCGCTGCGCAAGGCACGGACATCGACCGTTTTGCCGGGTACGTTCACAAGAAGGGGCTCGAAGGGTACTATCACCGGCTGGCGCTGGAAGACAAAGTGTTGGATTTTTTGCGGGAACACGCTACAATTCAAGAGGTTGAGCCGAAAGCGGCCGCGAAGTCCAAGAAGGAAAGCGCGAAGAAAAAAAGCGCTAAAAAGAAAACGCAGGACGAGTAACGTCCCGGTCCGTGCGGGAGCGTCCCCCGACTCATTGTCTCGGGCGACGGCGTCTCGATTCAGCCGGTTCGCCGGACCGGCAGCGATTAAAACGAGAATGGAGCCAAGGAACGGTGAGCCGAATTCAACCTCCTCACAACGATATCATTATCCCGCGGATTTTCGAGCAGACGAGCCGAGGGGAGTATTTTTATGATATTTTTTCCCGCCTGTTGAAGGACCGGATCATTTTTATCGGCGATCCGATCTTCTCGATGACGGCCAACGTGATTATCGCGCAGCTGCTGTTCCTCCAGTCGGAGGACCCGGACAAGGATATTCATATCTATATCAATTCCCCCGGCGGATCGATCAGCGACGGTTTGGCGATTTACGACACGATGCAATACATCAAGCCGGATATCTCGACCACGTGCGTGGGTCTGGCGGCCAGTTTTGGCGCGATCCTCTTAGCGGCCGGCTCGCCGGGCAAGCGCTATGCCCTGCCGAACGCCAAGGTCATGATCCATCAGCCGATGGGCGGCGTGCAGGGGCAGGCGTCCGACATCGAGATCAACGCTCGGGAGATTCTGCGGGCGAAAGAACGCCTGAACGAAATCCTGGCGCAGCACACCGGGCAGTCGGTGGAGAAGATCCGGGCCGACGGCGACCGGGACTACTACATGACGGCCGAAGAGGCCAAGAAGTACGGTCTCATTGACGCGATCTACGAACCGAAGAAAGCGGTCAAGGGCAAGAAAAAAGCATAAGCGAGGGCGAACCGGTTCGGGACGAGATCGACCGGCCGGGAAGGGAGCTAGAGGAAGTGAGCTCATACAATGCCAAAGGGCGCGGCAAGTTGTTGACCTGTTCCTTCTGCGGCAAGCACCAGGGCGAGGTCAAGAAGCTGATTGCCGGTCCGGCGCAGAAAAGCTCCGGGCGCCACGTCTACATCTGCAACGAATGCGTGATGATCTCGCACGAGATTCTCAGCCGGGAGGCGGAGCCCGAGTATCGGGATACGCTCAAGCCGAAGGACATCCGCGCGATCCTCGACCAGTACGTGATCGGGCAGGAGGAGACCAAGAAAGTTGTTTCGGTCGCCGTGCACAATCATTACAAACGCATTGCCTATTCGCAAAGCCCGATGGGCGACGTGGAGCTGCAGAAGAGCAACATCCTGCTCATCGGCCCGACGGGCGTGGGCAAGACGCTGATTGCGCAGACCCTGGCGCGCCTTTTAAACGTTCCCTTCACGATTGCCGACGCGACGACGTTGACCGAAGCCGGGTACGTCGGAGAAGACGTCGAGAACATCGTTCTCAAGTTGCTCCACAGCTCGGGCTATGACGTCGAGCGGGCGGAGAAGGGCATCATCTACATCGACGAGATCGACAAGATCGCCCGAACGTATCACAACGTTTCCATCACGCGGGACGTTTCGGGCGAAGGCGTACAGCAGGCGCTGTTGAAGATCGTCGAGGGCACGGTCTGCAGCGTGCCGCCGCAGGGCGGACGCAAACACCCCCACCAGGAATTCATCCAGGTCGACACGACGAACATCCTGTTCATTTGCGGCGGGGCGTTCGTGGGCCTGGAAAAAGTCATCGAGGAACGCTTGGGCCAGCAGATTATCGGCTTCGGGGCCAAGGTGCTCAGCCGCAAGGAGCGCACGGCGACCGACTTGGTTCGCCAAGTCGAGCCGGAGGATTTGATCAAGTTCGGGATGATTCCCGAGTTCGTCGGGCGGTTGGCCGTCACGTGCGGTCTGGAGGAGCTGGATCGCGAGGCGCTGAAGCGGATTTTGATCGAACCGAAGAATTCGCTGGTCAAACAGTACAAGAAGCTGTTCGAGATGGAAGGCGTCGATCTGGAGTTCACCGACGACGCTTTGGACGAAATCGTGGACGAGGCGGTTCAGCGCAAGACCGGCGCTCGGGGACTGCGCTCGATCATGGAGCGGTTCATGCTCGACATTATGTACGAGTTGCCCTCGCGCACCGGGATCAACAAGTGCGTGATCACGCGCGACGTCGTCGCGCGGCGCGTGGATCCGCTGATGGTGCTCGATCAGCAGGATCGCAAGGAATCGGCCTGAGCGGTTTCCGGCCGAACCGGGCGGTGTGTCCCGCAGTCAATCAGTCAACGAATCCAAGAGAAAGGATGCCAGAGTGTTTCACATCGAGGATGTCGTTATTAAGCCGTCCGTCGGGCTGTGTAAAATCAAGGCGATTCGTCGGATGGAAATCGAGGATCGCACGGAAGACTACTATGTCATTCAGTCGGGGGATGTGGACGTGTTGGTGCCGCGCAAGCTGGCCGACAACGGCGCCATCCGCCACCCGATGGATGAAGCACTGCTGAAGCGGGTCTGGGAACAGCTGGAAGCGCCGTTTCGCCCGGCCGCGCTGATCGAGGACGAGGAGGCCGATACGCTTCGGTCCATGAGCGCCGCCGAGATCAAAAGCCTGCTGCGCCGCCGCGATCCGATGGAGCTGGTTGAGGCCGTTCGCTTTCTCCACAACAAGCAGCAGGAATACGTTCTGGACAAGAAGGAGAGCGGTTGCTTGACGAACGCTTCGGCGATGTTGGTCGAAGAGATGGCGTTCGTGGAAAAAACCACCAAGGGGCGTATTCGCACTCAACTAAACCGAATGCTGGCCACGGGCCGCAAGCTCGGCCGCCGCAAACCGACCGCCGAAGAGGAGTGACTCAGGCGGAAGGCTCCGCGCTTTTCGCTAGGTTTATCCGATTTTGTTCCGTCGCGCCCCCGGCTCGGGGGCGTTTTGGTATTAAGTGGAATCTGTAACCCAATCCAGGAATCTCCAGACTTCACATTTACGGCACCCTCAAATTTCCCGGGTAGCCCACTCCTTGGAGTGGGGAATACTTGTTGCCAACCCACCGCAATTCTCCTGAGGCGGACAGGGCAGTGGGGCACCCAACGCAGATTCCATCGCCTTTGCCGAGGACCGGAGTACGCGCCGTTTATTCCGGCAGCGGTGACCAGGCGGGGCTGTAGCAATTGCCGGGCAGGAAGGTCAGGCGGCGGGTGTTTTTCCCGTCGGCGTCCATCACGTAAAGATTCCAATTGCCGTCGCGGTTGGAGTTAAACAAGACGTGCCGGCCATCGGGGGACCAGCAGGGAGCTTCATTGCTGCCTGAGCCTCGGGTCAGTTGGCGGAACTCGGTGCCGTCCGGCCGGGCGCTGTAAAGATCGAAGCGGCGGCTGGCGTCCCGCGAACCGATGAACACGATGCGGTTGCCGTGCGGCGACCAATCGGCCTGATCATACCATCCGCCGCTGGGCGAGAAGCGCTGAGCGCCGCGTCCGTCGGCGCCCATCAAGTACAATTGGACGCTTCGGCCCCGGTCCGAGGTATAAACCAGGCGGCTGCCGTCCGGCGAGTAACCGGGCGAGGATTCAATGCTGCGGTCGTAGGTGAGCCGCACGGGCGGATTGCCGCGCAGATCGAGCCGGTACAAATCCGAATTGCCGTCCTTGGTCAACACCAGCACGAGGTTTTTCCCGCTTGGATGCCAGGTTGGGGAAATGTTCAGCCCGGCATACCGGGACAGCAACCGGCGGCGGCCCGTCGACAAGTCAATCGCATAGAGATCGGGATTCTTGGCAAAGTAAGAAGTGAAAGCCAGCTGATTCCCATCCGGCGACCAGGAAGGAAACGCCACAATGTCCCGGTCGCGCGTCAAGCGCCGCAAGGATTCCGGGTGGCCGTCATAGTCGATCAGGTGCAATTCTTTGACTGTTTTTGTGCCTTCCCGGGTTTCATAGACGAACGCAATTCGAGTGCGAGCGATGCCCGGATTGCCGGTCAGATTAAAGACGATTTCATCCGAGAGCAGATGCACCAATCGGCGAAAATGTTTTTCCTCGGTCTCGAATTTTTTGCCGATGATGCGATAGGCCCCTTTGCAGTAATAGACAAGCAGTTCGACCTCGACTTCTCCGTTTCTCGACCGGCGCAGCTTCCCCTTGACGACGGCGTCCGCGCCGATCTCCCGCCAGAAGGCGTGGTTAATCTGTTCACTGCGGCGGTCCAGGAAATCGACTTCAGCGATCTGCCCTCGATTGGGCAGCAAATAAAAGAATCCTGAAAACTCCAGATCAAAGCGCAGGATTTGATGCAAGCGGGTTTTTAGCTCGGCGGGAACGGCTCCCTCGGTTTCGAACGGGACAATCGCAAGAGGAATCGCTTCGAAGGCTCCCTTGGTGACGTCAATGACGGGAGGCTTGCGGGCCGGAGAAGACGAAAGCGGGATGATTGCCACCCCCAGCGTCAATAGACAGAATCTGAAAATGCGTTTCATTCCTTCTCCCTTCGAATGTGCGCGATCCCTCAGCTACTGCAAGTCCGGGCGAAACCGGACGGTGACTGTCATCGCCTCTCCCTCGTGATCCTCCGGAAAGGGAGGAAACTTCGAGGCCCGAATGGCGTCCTGGACCGATTGGTCGAAAAACGGACTGACCGATTTACGCTGAATCCGGTGACTCAGCACTCGACCGTCTCGGACCAGCGTGATTTCAACAGTCGTCATGCACCGTTGCAGGTTTGGGATCTGAGGAACGGTCCAGTTGCGCCACAAAGTGTTTCGAATGGCGCTCAAGTAGTAATCGTAGCGGTATCCGCCCGGTAATTCAACACTGACCGGTCCGGTGGCGTCTGCTTGCGATTTCGGTTTGGGTGAGGTTTTGGGCGCGGGCACCTCAACCGGCCGCACGGTGGGAACCCGGTCGACGAGGCGCATCGGAGTGGGTGTTGGCACGACGCGATTCTGGTCGCGTTTTTCCCTGTGTTCTCGGAGTTTCTTAGCCAGCAGTTTTTTCAGGTCACTGGCTGGATTTTTCACGACCGCTTCGGGTTTCGGCGGCTGGGCCGGCGGTTGGGCCGGTTCCACCTGTTTCGGGGCGGGCTTTGGGGCTTGGGCCGGTTTTGGTTCAGCCAGGGCCACAAGGTTCAGCACGATGGGAGCGTCGGGTGGAATCCGCGGGGGCTGGAGAAACAACCGATAGAGAAACAGTCCGGCCCCGGTGTGCAGGAGCATCGATACGACAATCCAAAATCTCATCATTGTTTCGCCGTTTCCAAGACCGCCGGGACCGGCCCCGAGCGCAAGAAGCGTCTTTTCACTCTCGTTTGCCTCGCGCTCAAGAGCCGGAACGCTCCGGCTTCACCTTCCTTTGAGTGACTAACGAGATGCTGGTGACGCCCGCCTGCCGGATTTGGTCCATGACTTGCAGGGGAACCTCGTAGGCGACTCTTCCGTCGGCTTCGATCAGGACCGGGGCGTCGGGCAGCGCCTGCTTCACCCGGGCCACCGCGGGGCCGATGTCCTCGATGACCACCCGCTTGCGGTCGAGATAAACCTTGGCATCCTTATCGATCTCGATCAGGATCGAATTTTCCTGTTGAAGCGGTTTGGGATCGGTGACTTCCGGTGTTTTGACCTCGATCCCCATTTGAATAAACGGAGCCACCAGGATAAAAATGATAAGAAGGACAAGCGTAACGTCGACAAGGTTGGTGACGTTAATATCGGCCAGCGTCGACAGGCGGCGCTTTCCTCTCATTGGATACTCACCTTTTCGGCGGCGGACAGATCCGGCTCCAAGGCCAGGCGGCCATGGGCCGAGGAGCGCTCCCCGGCGGCCCGGGCCAGGATATTTTTCTCCAGAACCGCCAGGAGCCGCACGGCAAAGTCTTCCATCTCCATTCGGAAGATCGCCACGCGGTTAACCAAGGCATTGTAGGCAATGACGGCGGGGATCGCCGCGCCGAGACCGAAGATAGTGGTTGTCAGCGCCTCCGAGATGCCCGGTCCGATCAGCTTCATCGTCAGCGCCGCGTCCATGCCGGTCATGGTCATGAAGGTCCCGAGCACTCCCCAAACGGTACCCAGCAATCCCAATAACGGACAAACATTGGCCGTGGTCGCCAAAAAGATCAGACGCCTTTCCAGGTGAATGATTTGTTGGCCGAAGACGCGTTCCATCCGCTTTTGCACCAGCGCCAGCTGCGGACGCTCGAAGAGCAGTTGCTGGTCAACGACCCGGCTCACGGTTCGCAATTCCCGGTAACTTTTTCCAAAGACCAATGCAAGGGTGCCCTTGCGAAGCATTTCGGCACGCTGGTTCAGAGAGCCAAAATCGCCTCCAAGGCGTTCAAAATCCTCGAGGAAAGCGTTGTTTTCCCGTTTGATTCGGCGGAATTGAAAGATCTTTTGCAGGATAACAGCCCAGGAGAAGACCGAAAACAGAAGGAGAATGAGAAGAATCCCTTTGGCGAAAGGGCCGGCCTGCATCACGGCGCGAACAAACTGGCTTTCGGTGGCTCCCATCTGAAACACGGTAAGACCCAGAATGATCCGGTTCATAACATCCTCAATCGATTTGTGTTACAGGAGCGTTTAATCCCATACCGCACAGAAGATGGCCAGCGGCGGCCCCCCACTGTCATTCAAGGCAAGAGCAGCTCCTGCCCGACTCGGATCTTGCTCGGGTCCTTGATGGTATTGACTCGGGCGAGATCCTCGACACTGACTCCCAGCTCTTGGGCGATTTTTGACAAGGAATCCCCACTTTTAACGATGTAAGTGCCGGAAGAGTAACTTTGAATCGTCGATTCCAGCTCCCGGTAGAAGGTGCTGATTTCGTTGTCGATTTTTTTAACCTTGGCATTGAACGTTTCGCTGAAACCTGCCATTCGCTTGTCGACCGCCCGGCTGAGTTCCTTCTGAGCCGAGTTGAACTCCCCTCGCAGTTGGTTGAGCGAGGAGCGCATGGATGATTGGTTGTCTTTCTTCAGGGCGTCCAGGTCGCCGCTGAGACTCTTTCGGTCATTGAGTTGCGCCTTCTCCAATCGGTCCATCCGGGAGGCGAGTTGCCGTTGCTGCTGGAGGAGAGTATCCAAGTCTTTCTCGATCCGGCTGAGTTTCGTCAGGGCCTGATCCACGGTTCCCGTCTGATTCCGCTGGGATTGGGCCAAGGTGGAGATCTGCCGCTGCGTGTTGGGCAGGGCGCCGGATTCCACTCCCTTGACCCGCTTTTCCAGTTGGGTTACATCCGATTGCAGGGCGAGGAATTCATCGCTGCTGACAACGCACCCCAAGCTCAGGCACGCCCACAGCAAGGCGGCCGCCAAGTTTCCAGCCAATCTCCTCATGAGGGGGTTCCTCCTAACTTTTTTCGTACCAGCAAGTTCTGTCTTGTCGCCGATCTATATCATTAAGTTTTGAAGAATGCAACATCGAACTCAACGGCAGTTTGGAATTGCACGTAACGTCCGGCGCCGAATAGTATTCGAGCCGGGGGGCGGTCGTGGGGCGGGAACCGTGACCGGGACCGTCGTTGCCAGAACCGGACCCGCCTCTGAGAGGCTCGCGTTGGCCGTCGAGTCGCTCTTGTCTCGAGGCGGCGGGCATCGACTTCGATCATGATGGATCGTTTGGCGAGCAGGATCTTTTGAAATGTCGAAAGACACTGCGGCAGCAGAATCTTTCATCGCGAGCGCAGGATGCGCCGGGCGAAGCCGGCTTCCTATTCTGCTACATCGCAGTCTCCGAGCGGCTTGGTCGTGGTGACACCTTTACAAAAGCCGTTCCCGTGTTAAACTCTAAGATTAGGGGGCGTTACAATCGAGTTCGGGACCAATCATGCCAAGCGACGAAGCGGAGCATGAGATCCTTCAGCTGAAGGTTCTCTACGACCGATACGGTTTGACCTTGGGAGTCACCCGAGATTGGCTTTATGCCTATGTCCGCTATAACCCGAGCGGGACCGGCGACACGACGTCCCAAGAGAATATCGACGTCCTCAGCGAAGCCTTCCTGAAAGGTCTTTTAACCGAGCATGCCATTGTTTTCGGTGTCAAGGATGACGCCATTCAGGCGTTTCTGGCGGACCCGCCGGTAAACCAAGACGTTCTGATCGCCGCGGGAATCGAGCCGCAGAACGGGGAAGACGCCAAGATTGAATTTCTTCATGAAGCGCAACCTTCAGATGGTACTCCGAAGCTGAAAGCCGGAGGAAAAGTCGATCACAAGGATCTCAACCTGAACATCAACGTGATGCAAGGCGAGGTCCTGGTGCGGAAAGTCTCTGCGACTCCCGGGAAACCAGGCAAAAAGGTGACGGGAGAGGAGATCCCCCCCAAGCCGGGGAAAGACCGGCATTTCCCAAGCGGGCGCAATACCTCCCTGAGTGAGGATGGTTTGGAACTGCAGGCGAGCGTCGATGGCGCGATCAGCCGAACCGCGACCAATTTGTCCGTTGTGGAACTGTTTACGGTTAAAGCCGACGTCGACTACTCCACCGGGAACATCAACTTTGTGGGTTCTGTGGACGTGATGGGCAGCGTTTTGAGCGGTTTTCGAGTGGAAGCCAAGGGCGATGTAACCGTGATCGGTGTAGTGGAAGGTGCAGAGGTCGTTGCCGGCGGAAACGTGAATCTGCGCCGAGGAGTTCAAGGAACCGAGAAAGCGCAGATCCAGGCCGGGGGTTCCATTGGTGCGAAATTTGTCAACAGTGCCGGTCTGCGCGCCGGGGAGGACATCCGCATTGAAGGTCCGGTGATGCACAGCAATTTGCAGGCGGGAGGAAAAATCGAACTGGTGGGCAAGAACGGCGTCCTGGCCGGGGGCAAAACCCGGGCCACGACATCGGTCGAGGCCGAAGTCATCGGTTCCGAAGCCGGCGTTGCCACCGTGGTCCAGGTGGGCATCAATCCCGAGATGGCCGAACGCTTTCGGGAAGTGATCGAGCAACTGGAGGAGGCTCGCAAAACTATTCCCAAGCTCAATAAAGCGATTCAAACCCTGAACGCCCTGAAGAAAGCCAGTGGCAAGTTGCCGCCGGACCGGGAGAAAATGCTGCTCGACAGTATCAAGACCCGTTACGTTTTAATGGGACAGGTGAAACAACTTGAAGCGGAAGAGAAAAGCATCCAGGAGGAAATCCGGCAGCTCAAGGCTGGCTATGTTAAAGTGCGAAGGGTGGTTTATCCACGAGTGATTATCAAAATTCGAAACCAAGTCTTAAGAGTGGATGAAGAAATGAAGTCCCCCTATTTTCGGATCAAAGATGGGGACATCGTTGTGGGATAGCGGTTTTCCCTCCTTTTGAGAGCTGCCTGGTTGAATGGTTGAATCATCGTGAGACTCGCGTTTGAGTTCGTGGTTTTCAGTCGCCTCGATGACAGCAGCAATGGATCGATAGGATTACAGGTGCCGTGAAGAAGCGCTGGAAAACTTTCGCTCGGATTCTGCTCGTTTCGATTCCCGCGGCGCTCCTCGCGCTTTATCTTTGCGCCCAGCTGTTGGTGCGCAGTCAATGGCTGCTCGATCAGGCGGAGGCCCGGATCGGCAGCGCTCTCGGCGTCAAGGTGCGCGTCGGGCGGTTGGAGGCGGGTCTTTGGGGCCCCCTTCGGGCGGAGCAGCTGGGCGTAGAGGGAGCGCTGGAGGACAGCGAGGACTTCTTTGCCGTCCCCGAGGCGGAAATCGAATATCGGTGGTTGGATCTGTTGAAAGGCCGCTTGGGGCGGGTTACCTTGGTTCGCCCCCGGTTGCACCTCGCGCGTGACGCGCAAGGCCGGTGGAATATCCCGCCGAATCTGCTGGAAGAGTCGGAGAAGCCGGCCCCAATCCCATCAGTGAATATTGACTTGGGCCAGGTGGTCATCCGGACGCCTGACCTCAGCGGCCAAATCGATTCCATTCAACTCACACTGACGCAATTACCTGAGCAGGCCGAGCGGCGGCGCTTTCGAGTTCTGCTGCAAGGCCGTGTGGTCGAGCTTGACACGCCCTTTCAAGTCATCGGACAGCTTTGGCAGGAGGGCAAGGCCCTGGGTTGCAAAGACGTGGTCTTGTCCGCTTCGGCCATCCCGGCTGCTTCGGTAGAGACTTGGCTGGTTCCCGGGTTGTTCCGGAAAGTGAAGTTCAATCTCGAACCGGCCGATCTTCATGCGCAATTGAACTATGAGCCTTCCCGCGTTGTCGTCGATTGGAGCCTCCAGACTCGAGGAGGAGCCATCACCTCCGGCACGCGTTGCCTTGCAGTCGATCCTTTACAAATGAAAGGTGAGCTGAGCGCGGATCTCAAGCGTCAGCAGTGGCAGTCTTCACTAAGTCTGGCCGCTGGTGCATGGGGCCGCTTGAATGTGGATGGAGAAGGACTCTTTCAGGGTGACTATCCGGGGCGAGTGGATCTTCGCCTGGAACAGGCGGAGCTGGAGGACCTATGCTCGGCTTTTCAGGACTGGCTTCCTCGATCGGTTGTGCCGGAGGGAACGTTCGGCCTGTTTCTTACCGCGACGGGACCTTTCAAAAAGCATCTCGAGTGGAGTGCGAAGGGTGCGCTGGAATCCCCTGCACTGAGAACTTCTCAACAGTCACGGGGTGAGCGTTTCAAGACAGCTTTGGCTCCTCTTGTTTTTGGAGCGACGGGCCGGGCGCAAATCGAACCGGCGCGATTGGACGTCGAGGATTTCGACTTCACCTGGGGCGAGGGAATTTCCGCTCGAGCTCAGGGCTCGATCGCTTCTGTAACGCCGACGTTGGATGCCTTCGGGCAAGTTGAGATTCACGTCGCGGATTTTGCCCCTTTTCTTCAGTTGGCGCGCCCCTGGGTTTCCTCTTCCCTCATCAAGCGAGCTTCCGGTCAAATGGTGGTTGCCGCAACCGTGGAGCAGCGCGGGACGCTTGCCCAGGGAGAAGTTGTGCTGTCTCTCAACGACGGACAGTTGGATGGAGTCTTCGGTCGACTCAATCAGCTTGAAGCCTCTTGCCGGATCGCGGCGCCGATGGGGAAAGAAATCGAAGCGAAATTGAAGGCTTCTCTGGGAGAAAGACTCGTCAGTGGATTTGACGGCGGGCCAGTGCCCGGCAAACCAGTCGAGTTCGAGGGTATCCTGCTGGAGAGTACCGCTCGCCTGGACGACCGGCAGCGCTTCGGCGGCCGCTTCAACGTGTCCGCGCGCGCGATAGCCCTTCCGGTGACGGGGGAGATCCGGCTGCCGTTTCACAACGCCTCGTTTGCGGGCGGTTTTGAAGGAGATCTCGCCGCGGCTTCGCTGGCGCTTCGCGGCGGCCGTCTTGCGGCGGATGGATGGCCTGCGACCGACGTCACTTTGACGCTGGCCGTGAATAATCCCCTGTCGGCTCGCGTCCAAATTGAGACCGGGCAGTTGGATCTGTCCGAGCTCTATGCGACTTGGGAGGACAGTCTTCCCGAGTCTTATCGTGAGTGGCTGGTAGAAGGAACGGGCGCGATTGCCCTTGAAGGGAAGCTGCGCCGGGACGACGACAAGATGACTCTGGAAGGAACAGCGCAGGTCGGCCTGGGAGGGGTCAATTTTTTCTCAGCGGACGGCCTCCTGGCCGGAAACGGCCTGGCAACGGAAACCCTGGTCTCCGCTTCGGGGGAGATCGACCGAATGGCAGTCACAACTTTCGCCGGGTTGCGAACTCTTGATTGGGACAGCCACCTGACCTTAAAGGGGCAGGAGGTTCTCTATGACGCCGCGTATCAGGATTTGTCAGGCTTGTTCCTGGAGGTTGGGTCCAGTGGCCGCTGGATACCCGAAGGCGACCGGGTGGAGGCGTTGGAGGCCGGACTGACGCTCAATCCGGTCGGCCAAGTCCGAACACGGGGAACCCTTGAGGCGCTCCGCACGGCTCCCAAGGCCGATCTTCATATTGAAACGGATGGACTGGACCTGGGCGCGGCGCACAGTCGCTTTTTCCACAAGGGAGGACTCAAGGAGTACGTTCCCTGGATGGAGAAAGTGGAGTCCTCGGGAAACGTTAAGGGCGCCGTGCACCTTACAGGAACCATGAAGGATTGGTCCGCGGAAGGCCGCATCAATGTTTCAGAAGGCCTGTTCGGTTCGAAGGTCGATCCGGTTTTTATCGTCAGCGGCTTCTCCCTCGACTTGCCTTTCCAGGTGGGAAGTCGAAAGCGAGAGGCGGAGCGGACTGAAAGTTCGCCTTTCCCGGAGGCGCGCCTGCGCTACGAGCAAATTGTGGCCGGGCCGCTGACGTTCGGCGGGCAGGAACTGCCTTTTGTGTTGTACAACAATGATTTTCGAATTCCTCGGGACGTCTCGATTCCCTTTTATGAAGGACGGTTGAATGTTCATGAACTGGCGCTGGAGGATTTTCTTTCCCCCGATCGCGGGCTTCTTTTGGACGTTCAATTGCGAGACGTGGCCTTGGAGCCGATTGCCCGGGACGCCGAGTTGCCCCCGTTGACGGGTACGATTTCCGCGTATTTGCCGAGGCTGGAGACCGTCGGGGGCGATTTGCTCGCCGACAGCCCGGCCAAGTTTGAGATTTTCGGCGGGATTGTCGACGTGAGCGGACTTCGAGTGGATCGCCTTTTTTCCAGCGAGCCGACCCTGCGGTTCACCTCAGAGTTCCGGGAAATCGATCTTCACCAGCTGACCACGGTTTTGCAATACGGTCGGGCCTCTGGTATGATTGAGGGTCATGTCCATGACTTTGTTGGCGGGCCGGGGCGCTTGGAGCAGATGGAGGCGGCCTTGCAGTCGGTTCCGCGCCGGGGGACGCCTCAACGCATTAGTGTGGACCTGGTAGAAACGCTGGCCTCCTCGGGCCGGGGGCTGGGGGCGACCGAAAAGGCGGTGCTGCGCCAGAGCGAGGAATACGGTTACCGCCGATTGGGATTACGCGCGAGTGTCCGGCAGGGGCGCTTGTACCTTGAAGGCACGGTGCCGAAGGGAGACAAGAAGTACTTTATGGTCGGCTCTCTTTTCGGCGGGATCGATATTCAACTCTTTCCGCCTGAAAAGGGACTTGCGTTCAAGCAATACGTCGAGTATCTCAAGCGACGCTTGAAGCAAATCAAAACCGGCGGCGGTCCGAAAATCGAAAACTGAGGACCGCCCTTCGAACATGGGAAGCAAGGGTATCGGAAATAACCTTATAATTGAGGTGAGGAGGAGACCAATGAAGAAGCAAGCATGGATTTTTGCGGTTCTAGCGCTGTTGGTGTCAGTCAGCTGCGCCAACATCACGATCAACGTCTATTTTCCCGCTGAAGACGTTCAAAAGGCGGCCGACGTGATTGAGGATCGGGTTCGCGGTGAAGTCCTGGAACAAGAAAAATCAGAGGCCGTTGACAAACCGCAGACCCAAGCCGGCGTGAATTTGCTCGACTGGTTGTGCCCCCCGGCGTATGCGGCGGAAGTGGACCTGAATATCGACACCCCGGAAATTCAAAAGATTACGGATGCCCGCAAGGAGCGTTTCGCCAAGATCGATGGGCTGTTGTCGAACGGCGTCATCGGCGAAGGCAAAGACGGTTTTTTGAAGGACAAGGATCTTCGGTCGTTGCCGCTGAAGGAAGTAGCGGAAGCCCGCAAGCTGGTCAAAGAGGAGAACGCCGATCGGGATAGTCTTTACAGAGCCATCGCGAAGGCGAACGAAATCGCCGAGGACAAGGTGGCGGAAATCGGCTCCAACTTTGCCGTGCGAATTCGCGAGAAGCTTCGTCCGGGGCAGTACTATCAGGACGACGAGGGCAACTGGGTTCAGAAAAAGAAAGACTAGGGGAAGCGGCTATCGGACAGAAGCGGCAGAGAAAAATCAAGACTGCAATTGCTGCGCTTAAGCGGTGAAGAGGCTGCTTGTTTGATGCTATGAGTCTTGCAAGACGATATTGGGTTTTGGCGGTCTCGGTCGTTCTGGGTGCGTCGCTGCTCAGTCCTCCCCTGTGGTGGTTGTTTCGGTATCTGGCCGGGGCGTCGGCGGCCTTGGGTTTTCTGAGCGAGTACACGGTCGACCGGATTATGAGCCGCCTGATCGCGCTGGGTGTGGTTGGGGCGTTTCTCTGGAAGCCGGCCCGTTTCGGTCTTCAATCCCCGTACCGGCTGGGATTTCGTTTCGAGCCCGGCTGGCGGCGTCAGTTCGGCTTTGGTCTGGGGATTTCTCTCGGGCTGGCGCTTGCGGTTACGATTCTCCTTTACCCGCTCGGAGCGCGCAGATGGACGTTTGTAACCGACTTTGATCCGGGACGCTTTGCGGTTCGGATTCCCAAGGCTTTGGCGGGCGCCGCGATCATTGGCTTGGTGGAGGAGTATTTTTTCCGGGGCGTCCTGTTGCAGGGACTGGCCGGGCGCGTATCGGCGTTCTGGGCCGTGGTGGCGTCGAGCGCAGTCTATGCGCTGGTGCATTTCGCCCAATTGCCGCAATATGTTCCGGTGGCGGGGTACGATCCGCTGGAAGGGTTCCGGGTGATCGGTTTGCTGTTGGGCTCGTTGGGTTCCAATCTAGTGATCGTGGAGTCGGCCTTTTTGGGTTTGTTTCTAAGCGGTGTGCTACTCTGTCTCACGTTCTATCATACCGGCCGGCTCTTCGTGGCCGTGGGCTTGCATGGCGGTTGGGTGTTCTTCACGAAGCTCGACGGTTTTTTTATCGACTGCAACTATCGGGGTGCGCCTTGGCTGTACGGCACGGGCGACATGCTCGACGGCGTTCTGCCCCAAATGGTGGTTCTTCTTGCGGGAGGCGCATTTTTATGTTGGGCGCACTGCAGGTCGCGTTGCTTGAAGCTTGCAAGTGGAGAGTCGTGCGACGATGATTTCACGAGGTAACGATTGGTGAAGGCGGAAACCGAAGCGGCTCAGCCGGCCCCTCGACGCCATGGGCGTCCCGCGCGTCACTGGCTCGAATACGCCGCCGCGCGTTTTCTGGGCGGCGTGCTGCGCTGGATGCCTCGCGGAGGCGTCGAAGCAATCGGCCGCTTGATCGGGAGCCTGTCCTATTTCGTTTTTCGAAGTCGCCGGGAAGTGGCGCTCAAGAATCTCGACCTGGCTTTCGGCGATTCGATGTCTCAAGAGGAAAAGCAGCGCGTTGTCCGAAAAGCGTTCAGCAACTTCGGCTACTGGTTTCTGGATTTCCTGACTTACGATGCCTTGCCCCCGGAGAAGTTGGCCGCCCGGATTCGATTGACGAGCCCGGCCCGAGCGGTGTTTCAAGAGGCTTTCAGCCGGGGAAAAGGCGTTCTGTTTTTGCTTTCTCACTTTGGCAATTGGGAGCTGATGGGTCTCTATTTCGGGCTTGATTCTCTGTTTGAAGCGGCCGTGGTGGCCAAAGCGCTTCATAACGAGCGAATCGACCGTTGGGTCAACCGGATTCGTTCCTGCACGGGCAACACGGTGATCTACGCCGACCAGGCAAGTGTGAAGATCGTGCGAACGCTGAAAAAGAATCATGGCGTCGCCATTGTATTCGATCAGGATACAAGCCTGAGGCATGGAGGGGTATACAGCAAGTTTTTCGGCCAGGGGTGTGTTACGCATCGCTCGGTGGCCACCCTGCACCTTGCGACCGGAGCGCCGATTTTGTCGGCTCACTGCCTGCCTTTGCCGGGCGGATGCTTCGAAGTGCATGCCGAGCTGGTCGAAGAATTCGAACCGAGCGGCGACCGCGAGGAAGACGTTCAACGGTTGACGCAGCGGTGCAATGAAGTTATTGAGAAGTACATTCGGCGCAATCCGGAGAACTACTTTTGGTTGCATAAGCGCTGGAAGCATCGCCCTCCGGGCTGCCCGCCGGTCTATGAAGCCCCAAGCCGGTAAACCAACGAGGAATCCGAACCATGGCCGGAAAGCGGTCCCTGTGGAAGCGAGTGCGGCATCGAACCGAATACCTGTTTTACCGGTTCCTGATGCGGGCGATTCCCCTGCTGCCGCACCGGTGGCTGTCGCCGCTGGCCCGGGCCGGCGCCTGGATCGGTCCCCGGCTGATCTTTTGGGAAGCAAGAAAGGCGCGGGCCAATCTGGATCTCGTCTATGGCGACCGCCTGACAAAAGCGGACAAAGAAAGCATCCTTCGCGAGTCTTTCGGGACCCTTGCCCTGACGGCGCTTTATTTTTTCTGGGCGAAAAACCTTACGAAAAAAAGCATTCAGGATTACGTAGAGTTTCCCGAAAACGTCGGGCGAGCCGCCGAAGAGGTTGAAAAGGCCGGCCGGGGCGCGATTGCACTGCTGGGGCACTATGGCAACTGGGAGCTGATGGGCGTTGCCGTGGGGTATCTCGATTGTCCGCCCTTGAACGTGATCGTCCGGCCGCTCAAGAATCCCCTGCTCGATGAATCGGTGAACCAGTACCGTTGCCGTTCGGGAAATCGGGTGATCGAGCGGGAGGGTTCGATGATGAAGGCGGTGCGCGTGCTTCGGCGAGGCGAACTGTTGGGCTTGGTGTTCGATCAAAACGTCGACCCGAGTGAGGGCGGCACGTTTGCGCCTTTTCTTGGTCTTCCGGCGGCGACGACCAAAGCGGCAGCGACGCTGTCCCTGCGGACCGGCGCGCCGATCATTCCCGTTGCCTGCGATCCCCTGGAGAACGCGCGGTACCGGCTTCGGGTCGAGCCGCCCGTTGCGTTTGAGCCGAGTGGAGACTTCGACCAGGACGTTCAACGGCTGACCGAAGAGTGCAACCGGCGGATCGAAGCGATGATTCAAAGGAAGCCCGGAGCGTGGCTTTGGATGTACAAGCGGTGGAGAATCCGGCCCACGGTCGAGCGGGGGGAGTATCCGGTGTATTCGAAGCCCGAGCGGCGCTTGCGGCAAAAGGCGGCCTCATGAAAGATTCCTCGCCGACGCTTGTGATCGTTCTGGTGGACGCTTTGGCCGCGACGCAGCTCGAGCATCAGGCGATGCCGTTTTTGCACCGGTTGGCGAGGGAAGGAAAGAAGATTTCGCTCGATCCTTCGCCCTACTATGCCGGGATCGATCCGGTTCTGTACGGTGTGAGCGGTCTCGAACTCGGGCGCTTCACGGGCTACTGTTTCGATTCGGAGCGTTCTCCCTATGCGAAGGCGTCTGGGGGATTGTCACTGCTGGACCGGTTGCCCCGAGGCCGGGCGGGAAAGCTGACGCGGAATCTCGGTGCGAAGAAGCTTCTCAAATCCTCGGGTGGCGGCTGGCTTGCGCCGCAGTTGTTTCCGAGCGAAGTGCTGGCAAAGTTGGCTCCGCCGCCGGCGACAGATAGCCCGCATCCTCATATCGTGCACGGGCTCGAGCAAGCGGGACTGCAATGCCGCTGGTACACGCGGGACTTTCCTTATGAAGGCAGAAAGTGGTTGGGATCGCAGCTGTTTGCCCTTCGCCATCAGAGAGATCTCTTTCGTTGGATTCTGGAAACGGATTCCGAGGGGCCGCCGGCGCTGGTTCTCTTTGAACTCTCGGTCGAGCTGGATCGGATGGGGCATCGTTATGGCCCCCGGCTGGAAGGGCCGCTGTTGGAGGCAGCGCGGCGCATTGACCGTCAGTTGTGCGAGCTTTGGAGGCAGATGTGCGATTGGCCCCGGTTGCACTGGCTGGTGGTTTCGGATCACGGCATGTCGCAGGTCGAACGAACGTGGGATTTGCGGGCGGCGCTGCAAAAGGCGGGCTTGTGGGATCGCCTTCGCGGTGGAACGATGATTCATTCCACCTCAGCGCAGTTCAGTGTTCCCGATGTAGGTGTACGAAACGAAACCATGGCGCTTCTGAATGAAACCGGGCCGGGAATCGCGGTATCGTATGATGGATTCAAGGAGGTTCAGATCCCGGACGATAACCGATGGGGAGACTTGGTGTTTCTTGCCTCGGAAGGAACGCTCCTGCTGCCCAATCATTTTCAGGGAAGGCGACAGGTGGCGGGGATGCATGGTTACCACTCGAGCGAACAGGAGAGCAGCCGGCCCGTTGCGGTTCTCTGGGGCGAGCAGTGGCCGAAGGACCGGGTGTCGCCTCGAACGGTAATGCAGGCGCTGTATCCGCTGATAACTGAACTTTTTGGGCTTTAGAGCGATTCTCGAAGTGATTGTCTCAATGAACCACGAAAAGCGACGACACACCCCGCCCCTCTCTCCCCCTTACAAAGGGGGAGATCAAGAGAGGGTTGCTTTTAATGGCTTGAGATATGCCTTTGGAGAAAAATTTGCCCCTCCCAGCCTCCCCCGCCAAGGCGCGTCTGCGACCTTATAAAGGGGAGGAGAGGGAAACGCACAAAATTTTCGAAAGATAATCAAAGATGCGAGTTGCGTGGCGGGAAGAGTTGAAGGACCTGGGCCGGATGGTCACCACCCGGTGGGCGAGGCGGCGGTTGCGGGGCGCGCCGGTGCGCAGTCTCACGCTTTCCCTGACTTATCGGTGTAACGCCCGCTGCGAAATGTGCCACATTTGGAAAAAGGACACCGAGCGGGAAAAGCACAAGGAGCTGACGCTCGAAGAGATCGATCGCCTGGCCGCATCCGCTTATTTTCAAAACCTTGTCGCTCTCGGTCTGACCGGTGGAGAGACCTTTCTGTATGACGCGCTTCCGGAAGTGGTCGAGGTTTTTCACCGCTATCGGCCGCCGCGCTACATGAGCGCTTCGACCAACGGCTTTTTGCCCGAGCGGACGCTGCGAATTGTGACCGACGTGCTGGAGCGATTCACGACCGAGTTTTGGGTCAACGTCTCGATCGACGCCCTGGACGAGCGGCACAGTCAAATCCGAGGCGTGCCGGGAGCGCTGGAGAAATCCAAGGCGACGCTGGAGCAATTGGCGGCGTTGCGCTCGCGCCATCCGCATCTCGGCGTCGGCATTCTCTTCACGCTTCAGCCCGAGAATCACGATCAGCTGCTGCCCGTGTTCCGGTACGCGGAACGGCAAGGGGTGCAGTTTCGTTTTAATCCGATCAACTACGGCGAAGAGTATTACGAGCGGGATCC
>Ga0272444_10001427_pt1 | contig 23007 bp, 17 predicted proteins | sample SSMForm13_FD_201033 | JGI IMG/M metagenome (GOLD analysis project Ga0272444, IMG submission 201033) | Marine sediment archaeal communities from Little Sippewissett salt marsh, Falmouth, MA, United States - SSM-Form-13 | ecosystem: Environmental > Aquatic > Marine > Wetlands > Sediment ...
GGTACTTATCGTAGGTTGAATGATTGCCAAATGCAGCACAACGCAGAAGTTGGACTTTTTACGAGACCGTCAGTTTTAAATCCTCTAAAACAGCCGGCAGTGCCTTATTTTCTATGATATGGATAAGGAAAAGCTTTCGAATTTATATAGAATAATGCCTATTATACGTCAAGAAGTAGTTTACACAATATATGGCTTTAAAAAATATCCCATATTTATTCCTTCCCGCATGCCTGGTGTCAAATTTCAGGTGCCAGCGCCTCTGTTCATCATTCCTGACACCTGACACCTGACACCAAATAGCCATAGCAATCTTAGCAAACAACAGTCTTTATTTACACCCAGGCCCAGGGTAAACGCATTTGATTTCGATGCAGCGTAGCGATGGCGTGTTTCTCTTGGAAATCGACTGACTGTTTGAAGAGCTTTAGCACGCGTTAGCCCGAGCCGAATGAAATTATGACCTAAAAAATCAACGAGATAATTTAGCGACGAATTGTTCTTAATAACCCTGGCACGGCTTGGGCTTACGGGTGCTTAACCACAAGTTTCAGTCGGTTGGAAAGAGATACACGCCGTCGTGGAGCGTTCTCACTGTATTGGGATTCAAATGCGTTTGCCCTACACCCAAACCCTATCCTGCTTGACGAGTCACATTCACTTTAGTATTAACGATATATACCATTTTGTGGAAACATCCCTTCTGCATAGGAAGTATAACAAATTAATGGGGCTAATTAATGAAAAAAACAATTGCAATCATTGCATGTCTGGCACTGGCCATATCTTTTTTTTCGTGCGCAGGGCCGACACAAAAGGAAAAAGGCGCAAAAACCGGAGGGTTAATTGACGCTGGTGGTGGTGCAATTCTCGGTCAAGTTATTGGCGGGGATACAGAATCCACTCTTCTCGGAGCGGCAATCGAAACGGATGTTGGTGATATCGCCGGTCATCAAATTGGTACATATATGGACAGACAGGAGCAGGAGTTGAGATCAGCGATGGCTTCGAGTGAGGCTGCCAGTATTCAAAGAACCCAGAATGTATTGACGGCTTTTTTCCGTTCCGAATTCTTGTTTGACTGTGACTCTTCAACCTTAAAACCAAGGGCAAATGCGGAACTTGCCCGAGTTGCCAATGTATTAAACAGATATCCACAGACAACCATAAGGGTCGAGGGCCATACCGACTCAAAAGGTTCTGAAGAATATAACCAAGCTTTGTCTGAAAAACGATCACTGGCGGTTAAAAGCGCTCTGACACAAAAAGGGGTCGATCCCACAAGAATACAAACCGTGGGTTTTGGTGAGTCACAACCCATATCTTCAAATGACGCAATGAATAGAAGAGTTGTGATTGTAATTATACCTACTTAAAAAATATAAAGCAAAAAAAGGGGGGAGTTTTTTAAAGGTCTCAACCTCTTACGACAAAAGTATGCACCACGTCAAAGAGATCATTCACACGAACAGGTTTGGCAAGGAAGGCATCTGCCCCGCAATTTCTGGCGGGTTGTTCATTGGCAGGATTGTCGGACATCAGAAGGCATTTTTTGCCCGGATTTTTCTCCTTGAATTTACCCATAAGTTCAAATCCGTTCAACCCGGGCACGTCAATTTCTGAAATAATTATGTCCGGACTCTCATAATCCTCTATATATCTCCAAGCAGCCAAACCGCTATCAAAAGATAAAACATCTCTGTTCACACAATACATTAAAACGGTGACCACAAAATCTCGGACCATGAGGTCATCATCAATAACAGCTATCTTTACGTTTGGTATATTGACCGGATTCACGCTACTTTCAGAAAGTTCACATCTCGAATTTGGAATTTGAATATTAGTGTCTCACAGATCTTGTTCAAGTTATCGGTGAGAGCCTTTTTCCTTAAATTACCCCTGAGACGGTCTTCAGCCAGGGCTTTAGCCATTATGGCCAGAAGCTGAACTCGCTGATGAAACAGATGCTCTTCCGAGGTCTTTTTTTTGGAAACAATTTCTGTTTGGGGCTCAAAGCCATTGTCCTTTAAAGTGGAGGATTCGCTGACCAGATGGAGGGAATGATAGAAAACATGATTCGCATTTTCTATAATGGCCTTTTTTCGGTAATTTCCCAGAGGACAATCTTTTAAATAGGCCTTGGCCATGATAATAAGAAGCTTTAATCGTGATGAAAAAATATCATCGTCCGACATTGCTCTCATTCTCACGGACGCCGGGCCCAATTTAATCATAATATGTCCTTGTCTTTGATTTTCTTAGTAATAAATATTACCTCCAGGCCATTTAATATACTGCTTTTTTTAACCTATCAGCATGTGGATGTCAATAAATATTTTCAGGGATTAAGACTCTTAAAAGGTAACCTACTAACATCTCAATAAATGAAATGAGGCGGATCAATATAATTATTTCATACGCCGGAACTTATCGGAAAGCTATATTAAAAGTTCCTTTTTTTCTTTTTCCGTCAAATTACGCCAGGCTCCCTCGGCCAGGCTTCCCAGTCTAATTTTTGAAACCCTTATTCGCCTTAACTCTGTCACACGGCTCCCAACTTTTCTGACCATGCGCCGTATCTGCCTATTTCTACCCTCTTTGAGTATGATACGAAAACGTCTGGAAGAAATTCTCCGGATCTTTGCGGGTCTGGTCTTTCTCCCCATCATGGGCAGCCCTGAAGCAATATTCCGGAGAGAGCCATCGGTTATGGGCTTTGAGACGGTAACGTCATACTCTTTTTCATGATCAAAGGAAGGATGTGAAAGTCTGTGATGGAGACTGCCGTCATTGGTCAGAATCAAAAGCCCGGTCGAGTCCTTGTCAAGCCTTCCGATGGGATAGACGCGTTCGGAGATATCTATAAGATCAAGCACTATTTTTTCACCCGGATGACTGCAGCTTGTAACATATCCTTTGGGCTTGTTCAGCACGATGTACATGGGCTCACTTTTCAGCGCGATAACCTTTCCCTCAAATTCCACCCTGTCTTTCTCAGAATCTACCTTTGTACCGAGTTCGGTAACAATCCTGCTGTTGACCCTGACAAGCCCTTGTCTGATATATTCTTCCCCCTTTCTTCTGGAACAGATACCGGCTTCGGAGAGAAATTTTTGCAAACGCATTATTTTCATATTCTTTACCTAAAACAGTTACATTTTATGCTTTTAGATCCTTAAACTTAAACACAATAATCAAGTATCAAAGGCATAGGCTCTGATCTCTGAAACCTGAACCATAGAGTATGGATGGGAATTTGAGACCTTTGCAAAACGTTAAGTTTTGTTCAAGGCCAAGGAAGACGAAAATTTTAACCACAGGAATACAACAAGTATTTCGAGGATTAAAATTTGAGTCTGACGCAGGGATTGGGCAAAAGGTGGCGTTTTGCAAAGGTCTCAATTTAAGATCTGTAATCTGCGTTTATTTTTACATAGTCCACGGAAAAATCGCAGGTATATATCAAATCAGAACCCCGCCCCATGTTTAAATCAATGGTTACAACAAATTCCGGTTTACAAAGAACCTTTGTGGCCTCAGCCTCAGCGGCTTTTCCGCAACCCATGCCGCCTTTCACCATTTGAACATCATCAAAATAAACATCTATGTTATCCGGATCTACTTTGGCGCCCGCCCTGCCCACAGCGCCCACAATACGCCCCCAGTTGGCATCCTCTCCAAAAAATGAAGTCTTTACCAGAGGAGAATGGGCAACCGTGTCTGCAACGTTACGGGCATCAGGGTCCGACACCGCCCCCCGAACCATAATTTCAACCAGCTTTGTCACCCCTTCCCCATCCCTTACCAGCTGTTTGGCCAGGTCCAGAAAAATTTCATCCAAAACCTTTTGAAAAATATTTTTATGGGCTACGCTTCGAATAACAGCCCCGGACAGCCCGTTTGCCATGACCATGACCATATCGTTGGTGCTGGTATCCCCGTCAATGGTGATCCGGTTAAAAGACCGGTCTGCGGCCTTAACCAAAGTCTCTTTTAAAATGTCCGGTGATGCTTCAACATCGGTACAGACAAAGCAGAGCATGGTGGCCATATCCGGACGGATCATTCCGGCGCCTTTGGCAACACCGGCAACGGTAAAATTCTTCCCTTCCACAACTCCCTGTGCCAAGGCCGTCTTGGGGACCGAGTCTGTTGTCATTATGGACCGGGCCAAGTCTAAAATTCCGTCAGACTGAAGTGATCTGACAAGGTCGGAAACCGCTGCTTTAATCTTTTCAATGGGAAGGGGCTCACCGATAACACCTGTTGAAGCCACAAACACCAGATCGTTTGAAATTCCGAGTTCAGATGCTGCAAGACTTGTCATGGTTCTGGCATCACGCATGCCCTGTTCTCCGGTACAGCAGTTGGCATTGCCGCTGTTGACAATAATCGCCTGGCAAACACCCGATTTCATCAACTCCATGTCCAGAAGAACCGGCGCCGCCTTAACTCGGTTTTTAGTAAACAGACCGGCAACATTTGCCGGTACCAGTGAATAGATAAGCCCGAGATCCTTTTGACCATTTTTTTTAAGACCCGATGCAACCCCGGCGGCCTTAAAACCGGGACACATTATAGCGCTCATAATTATCCTTCCCTCTATAATTTAACATTACCCATATATTTCCTTTATCGATTTTATTTGACAGAATAGTCAAATATTGTCAATTTGCATTATTAAATGCTGAAAAACTTTAAAATTACCATCGAATACGACGGCACCGACTATCACGGCTGGCAACGTCAGGCCCATGATCGAACCATTCAGGGCGAAATTGAAAAGGCTCTGATGACCATAACGGGAAATAAAGTAACTCTGACGGGTTCCGGCAGGACCGATGCCGGTGTGCATGCCTTTGGCCAGGTCGCAAACTTTCACTGCCGTACAGCGTTAGATCATAGCGTTTTTCAAAAAGGTCTCAATGGCCTTCTGCCCAAAGATATTGTCATCACGAAATGCGAACAAGTTTCAGTGAAATTTCATGCCCGCTATGATGTCAAAAGCAAATCTTATCATTATAGAATATTAAATCACAACCTGCCTGCCGCAATCTTCAGGCAGTATGCCTGGTACATCCGAAAGAGACTCGACCTGGATGCCATGGCCGGCTCACTGTGTTATATCATCGGAACCCACGACTTCAAGGCATTTGAAGGAACAGGGAGTCCCAGAGCCAACACCATCCGCTCTATTATGCATGCGGATCTCGAAAAAATGGATGACGGATATCTGGTTTTTAAAATACAAGGAAACGGTTTCTTGAGGTTTATGGTGCGAAATATTGTGGGAACACTTGTGGATGTCGGTCTGGGCAAAATTACGCCCCGGGACATTAACAGAATACTCGTCTCAAAGGATCGCAACCTTGCCGGCATAACCGCACCGGCACACGGGTTATTCCTTATGCACGTCAACTATTGACGGTCTCGTAAAAAATCCAACTTCTGCGTTGTGCTGCATTTCGCAATCATTCAACGTACGAAAAGTACGCTCCTTAGGGGACCGGCGGATAGCCGATGATTACAAAATTTGCACGCCTTGAATTTGAACTTTTTACGAAACCGTCTCAATCGGACTTTTTACGAGTTCATCATTGATAAATACAGAAAAATTTTCCTGAGAAATTTAAGGCTAATTTCTGTTTTTCATCTTCTGGACCTGCTCGTTGTAATATGAAATAACCTCTCTCCGGTTCAGCATCCCGATCAAAATACCATGGTCCTCATCCTTTACAACCGGCAGGCTGTCGATATTTTTAATGGTAAATTTCTGCAGCACGGAATTCAGATCCTCGGACGGCGTCGTTAATATAATGTCAAAGGTGGCAATATCATTCATCACCACAAGCTGCCCGATTCCCCGTGTAAAAAGTACACTTCTGATGTCTGTACTTGAAAATATTCCCGTCAGTCTATCATATTGATCCACAACCGGAAAATAGTGTTGTTTTGTTTCTGAAAAAAACTTCCTGAAATCACGAAAGGTCATATCCCGCGGAATGACTTCCACCTTTTTGACAAGGTGCATTAGATTTTTGACTTTGATCGCCTGTAAGATATCCACGAAAAAATCTCCTGCATGGGCCGGAGAGTCGATTTTGCTTTTAACCTGTTTGTCATAGATTGTCCATCTCCGTGCCGCAAGATAAGATACGGAGCATACCAGAAGGCTGGGCAGAAGCAGCTGATAGGAGTCGGTCATTTCACTGACAAATATGATGGTGGAAATCGGAGTGTTCGACACAGCCGTAAAAAAGCCTGCCATACCCACCACTACAAAGGCCCCGGGTTCAGTGACAACACCCGGCATAATCTGGTGAAATATTTTTCCCACCACTCCGCCCATTGCACCGCCGATGACTATTGAAGGGCCAAATACCCCACCGCTGCCCCCGGATCCGATGGAAAATGATGTGGTAAATATTTTTCCAATAGCAAGAAAAAATAAAAAGGGTATGGTTAGCTCATTGTAAAGCGCTTTTTGCGCAAATCCATATCCAAAAGCCAGAGTCTGAGGCAAAAAAAAGCCGATGATACCGGTACATAAACCGCCGAGAGCCGGCTTTATGTGATTTGGAATTTTGATAGATTTGAAAATGCCGGTGAGACCATAAAATGATTTGATGTAAAGAACGCCCGTGGCGACAAGAACTAATGCAAGTACAAGGTAAGGTCCTAATTCTAATGGATTGCGAAATAAAAAATCAGGTGACTCAAACAAAGAGCCCCAGCCGAACACCAGGCAAAACAGACAATAAGCGACAACCGAGGAGATGCCCGCAGGAATGATAACCTCTGATTCAAACTCCGGGTCACGGTAGAGCACCTCGGCAGCAAAAAGAGCCCCGGCCAGAGGGGCCCTGAAGATACTCCCCACACCGGCCCCGATTCCCGCAGCCATCATTATCCTGCGTTCCCGGTCTGATAGTTTTAAGGTCGTTGCCAGAAATGAACCGAAACCTGCTCCGATTTGAGCAATGGGACCTTCTCTTCCCCCTGACCCGCCGGTGGTAAGGGTCAGAGCAGATGCTATGGTTTTAATAATCGGAACCCTGCCGCGTATGAAGCCTCCTTTTCTATGATAGGCATCAATCGCAGCATCTGTTCCATGCCCTTCGGCTTCCGGAGCATAGGTATATACCAGCCACCCGCTAATAAGACCGCCAAGTGCAGGAAGAAAAAAAAGAGTAATACGGTTGAACGGCGTGCTTGTGGGAAGAAGGAGATGATGTTCGCCGGCCGGAGGAGGGGGCCGGTAGCCGGCCATAAAATCCATAAAATAATGCAAACCGAGCTGGCACAGGTACTGAAAAACGATGGATCCAAGGCCGGCGATAAGCCCTATTAATACAAAGTATAAAGTCCATTTACCGGCATGGGCGATATTGATGGACCCCTCTTTGCCGGTAATGAATTGGATGATTTTTTTAAAACCATTCAATAATCCCACAGGTTAGCCTGTACCGTCATCTCAAACATTAATCAAGACTATCAAACCGTCCTGCAAACCAAAACAACTCCCCGACCCTTCATATATTTCTTTCGAAAAAAGTTAACGCAAACTTTACTTCCTTGGTAGTAAATTATTTGCTTTTTGTGGCAAAACTTTTTCCATTCTGCCACTAAGGCACCAAGGCACGAAGAAAGAATAATAAATATGTCCTTTGTGTCTTGGTGTCTTTGTGGCCAATATTTTTGGTTCCGGCTTGTCCGGGTTAGGTATTATGCATTCCGTCCTTTAAGATCTTCTACCCCCTGAAAAATAATATTGAAAAGTTCAAGGATATCAGTTTCTTCCAGGCTAGAGAAAGCGATTCTCAAATCCTTTTCTCCCATGGATATCAGACCGACCCCGTATTTTTCAAGAAGGTGGCACCTGAGCGTTTCGGCATCCACCGATTTTAACCGGATACACATAAAATAACCGGAATTAAACGGATAAACATCCCAGGCCTCTTTGTATCTGGAATCCGAAAGCACTTCTTTCATCCGTTCGGCTCTGTTTTTTAGAACCTTAAATTTTTCTTCTTTTTCTTTAATGAAATTTTCGCTCTGCATGGATTTGAGTACAATGGTCTGTCCCAGGTGGGAAGCATTGGAAATAGAGCCTCTGATGCTTCCTGCAGTTTTCCTTTCCAGTGCATCATATACAGCCATGGGATCGCCTTCAATTTTACATCCGTAGGTTATAAAACCCACCCGTAACCCCCACACATAGTTCTCTTTGGTCGCGCCATCAAGCTTAACCGCTAAAAGCCTGGGATGCCGGTTACAAAGATTCGCAAAAAGGGATTCTTTCAGAGTCTGTTCTTCATAAAAAAGTCCGAAGTAGGCGTCATCCATAACAGCTATAATATTTTTACCCGTGTCGGCAATCCCGGCAAGGATTTCTATAATGCGTTTCCCCTCTTCAACGGTTACCGAATAACCCGTAGGGTTATTGGGAAAGTTCAGCAAAACAATAATCTTATCGTGTTTTTTCGCCTCGGCCCTTATCTTTTCCTCAAAGGCTTCAAGATTAAATCCAAGATTATCCGAAAACAAATCATAGTGACTTATTTTTGCCCCCTTTTTGACATTCAAAATCATGTTATAGTTACCCCACATTTTGTCAGGCAAAATTACGACATCGCCAGGATCCAACCATATATCCGCAAACATGCTGATCGCGTGGGTAATACCACAAGTAACAACCGGCAGACTGATGGTTTTGCCCTCAAGGGAAGGATTTTTTTGAAAAAGGGAATCCTGCCAGATTTTTCTTAAGTCCGGAATTCCGAAGGAAGGTGCATAAGTTAGCGACTCTTTAGGTTGAATACTGTCAATAGAACCCATTACCGAAGAAAAATGCATGGTTCCCCCGCGCTCTGTGGCAATGCCGATGGTTGCATTTAACTTATAGGCCTTTTCCCTGGCCTCGGCACTCTGGCTTAAAATGCCCTTAGGGAAAAAAAGGTTTCTCCCCATCTCGGACAGCATTTCCATGATATGGGGATTACCTTTCTCGATAATCTGGTTGAGGTCTTGAGCGATAGGATTCACGGATTTTCCTCCTTTAACCTAAATAAACTAACTCGAACATGCCCCGCACCGCAAGGGGTATCTTGGATTTTTTATAACGATCATAGAAAACCACTTAAAATTTACCGTGTTGACACAAAGGATGTCAAGGGAAAATAACTTGAAAAATCGGGGAGATGAATAAGTGCCGGCCCTATGGCGGAATGGGGAGTTGATGGAAAACCCCGCTCTTTTAATAAAGCGGGGTTTATTTGTCGATCGAAAGCAACATTACTTGTTTCCTCTCTTGGATGCTTTGAGCGGATTAATCTTGGCTTTTGATTCTGAAGCAGCCTTTGTGATATGTGAAGCAAAGTTGCAATCTCCGGTTTTCCATTTCAGTGAAGGATCAGGACATGCCGAGCAGTACCATCCGGAGCCGTATTCAATGCTACGATTGCAGCCGTTACACTTCTCCACAATCTCGTGACAAATTCCGCCATTATAAGAACACCCCTTTGCAGTCATAAAAGGGCACTCAAAACCATTTCTAACTGTTGTACAAACCATTGTAATCACCCCCTTTTGAAAAAAAATCAAAAAAAGGCCGGGAGTTATTAGTTCCCGGCCTCAAATAGACAGGTCTCAAAAAAACTGGAGAAATATAATCAGACGGATAAAGATTGTCAATAAAAAATTTGACTTTTTTCTTATTATATATGAATTGTCAAAAATATGTTCGCAACTCTGAGGATCAGTATAGAACATCAAAAAGAATCCTTGATTTTTTATTTAAAAATTGCCAAGTTATCGACACAGGTCCCTCCGCTTCGCTCATTCCGCTATATGGCGGGACAGGATTCCCTACTCGTTCAATTAAAAGAGGATATTATGAAATTCGATTCCATTGACACTACAATACCGACCCTTGGACCCCCTAAAATACAATCACCCATCCGCAGAGGTGAAAAAGATGCGCTCAGCCGGAACTTTGTGAGCGATTCTGACAGGGTTGTCGTGGACGTAAGTTTAAACAGTCTGGTCAAATTGGCCGAAGAAGGAAAAGCTTTCCCCGCTTTTGAGCTGGCCGGCCCCAGAAGTGAAATATACTTTGACCCGAGCAAGCTTCGTTGTGCGCTGGTAACCTGCGGCGGATTGTGCCCGGGTTTAAACGACATTATCCGGGCAATCGTTCTGGAACTTTTCTACAGCTACGGGGTACGAAATATCTACGGCTTCAGATATGGTCTTCAGGGCTTTATCCCCAAATATGGGCACGACATCATCGATCTTAAACCTGAACTTGTTGTTAATATACACGAAATGGGCGGATCGATTTTAGGATCTTCACGGGGGCCCCAGTCTATAGATGATATTATCGACAGTTTGGAAAGGATGAACATCGGCATCCTTTTTATGGTCGGAGGAGATGGAACCTTGATGGCCGCTAAAAAAATAGCGGATGAAATAACCCAGAGAGGTCTGAAAATAAGTGTTGTAGGAATTCCCAAAACCATTGACAATGATATTTACATGGTTTCACGCTCTTTTGGTTTTCATACGGCGGTTGACGTTGCCACCCAGTCTATCAAGGGGGCTCATAGCGAATCAATAGGATATCCCAACGGAATCGGTCTTATCAAACTCATGGGCAGACATTCGGGCTTCATCGCAGCCACAGCCACCCTGGCCCAGCAGGATGTAAATTTTGTTCTGATACCGGAAGTAGACTTTGACCTTGAAGGACCTGGCGGCTTTCTGGATTCCCTTGAAAAACGTCTGAGTCACAGAGGACATGCCGTAATCGTTGTGGCTGAAGGCGCAGGTCAAAAGTTTTTTGAAGACCAAACAACTGAACGTGATAAATCCGGTAATATCAGGCTCCAGGATATAGGACTATTCCTCAAAAATACCATATTGTCATATTTTAATTGCAAAGACATCGAGGTGTCTTTGAAATATATCGATCCCAGCTATTTGATACGGAGTCTGCCCGCAAATGCCAATGATAATGTCTTTTGCAGCTTTTTGGGGCGTGACGCGGTTCATGCAGGTATGGCAGGCAAGACAAAACTTCTCATCGGCCGCTGGAACAACCATTTCGTACATCTTCCCATAAGTGCCTCGGCCGGAAAACGCAAGCAGATCGACGCCAAAGGAAAGTTGTGGATGAGTGTCCTGGGAGCAACCGGTCAGGGTTCCTTGAAAAACCTTTGATTCCTCCTTAGCGACTATATCTCCTTATCACTAGCTCAGGAGTCGGGGAGTTTTTTAAACTTAACCGCTCCATGAATAATCCACAACGACATCGTACAAACTCATGCATAAAGACTCGTAACAAAAAAACAGTGGATCAATATTTTAATAACTATCCTAATCAAATAACATTTTCTATCTTTTGATTACGAAATCATAAAAGTGCTGTTTTTTCGCAACGATTCCTGATGCATTCAAACAGTGTACGATGTCGTTGTGGATCATTCATTCCGCTTAATTCGGGCCTTAAATAGAGAAACTCACCAACCCCTCAACTCGCTCAGATAGTGTGAATCCATGAATCTATATTGGGCACAAATTCAGTTTCCAATGCAGAAATGAGCAATTTTTCGTAAGGTCAAGGCAATCAAGGAACACCGCGGAGGCGTACACGTAGTAGGCCGCACAAGTAATTCCGCAGATTGACGCAGAGATTGCGGGAAAAGGCCATTTCTGGATGGAAACTAATCGTGTTTGAGCTCCACAAATCGGTCACCTTTTATTTGAAGAAGATATAACTTTCTTCGAGCCTCTCCATTGTCATCAAAAGAAGTAAGACCGGTAACCCCCCTAAAATCGTTGAGTTTTTTGAGATTATTTTTTAGTGCACTTCTGAACCGGATGTCCGGCCTGCTGATCATTTGAAACAATATCATGGCCGTATCATATGCCACCGCTTCAATGAATTCCGGCTTTCGGTCGAAAGTCTTATGGAAAGCTTGGACAAAGTCCATTACCTCCTGTGAATCGCTTTCGGCAAAAAAACCATCCGGCATAATTGCGCCCTGTACATATTGCCGGGCCATCTCGATCAAGCTGCCGGAATGCCATAAATTGGTTCCTAAAAGATAGGTATCTGTAATATCATAAAAAGCCAGCTGTGGAATAATAAGTCCTGCTTTCTTGGGAGCATCGGGAATAAAAACGGCATCAAAATCGACAATTGCTTGCGGTTGTTCTTCTTTTTCCTCTGCAATATTTTCATCGTATTCATATGCATACGCAAGCGATGTATCTTCATCATTACCGGCAGCGGCATCGTCATTTTTTTCATCATCGACATCGTTATCAGTAATTTTAAGATCTTCGGGTACCTTATAGTAAAGCCCCACCAGTTTTTTGATAGAATCGGAAAAATCGGTGTGAGTCGAATTGAATGATTCAACGCCCACAACTTTACCCCCGCAAGCGATCACCTCATCCCAGAAAAGATTCATAAAGGTTAGACCATAATTTTCATCGGGATAAAGGATTGCAAAACGGTTAAACTTGAGTTCTTCGACGGCATATGATACCAGCGTCTTGACCTGCGTAATCGGAGTGAAAAAATTTCTAAAAACCCAGTCGCCTATTGAAGTGATATTATCTTTCTGGGTTAACGTTATGATGGGCATCCCTTTATCCTGTGCCTCCTGAGCAGCCGGTTGGGCCATAAAAACCGGTCCAATAATAGCGGCAACGTTTTCATCAAACAATTCTCTCACGGCCAGAACGGCTTTAACAGGGTCGGATTCCGTATCTTTTATGATTACCTTAATGCTCGGGTTACTGTTTTGTTGGCTGAATTTATTCAAAGCGAGTTCAACGGCATTTAATGCTCTGTTACCGTAAAGTCTATAAGGACCGCTCAAGGGAAGCAAACATCCTATGGTGTAACGGCTATAGATAGATTTTTGATTGATTTCTGCTATCAGGTTTTTTGCCTGTTGCACATTTTCGTGAGCCGGAAACTTTTCGATAAACTCCGACAGCACCGTTAACGCCTCATCATATTTATCTTCACCGGCACTGTTAACCCCCAACTGAAACATAAGATAACCTGCAGGAAACCTTTTTTCCAGCCGGCTTAAAAGAAGTTGGATATCTTGAGGACTAAACCACCGGACAGCATCTTTAATCTTTGTTATAATAATCTTCTTTCCCGGATCTTGCGCTTTTGAATATGCCAGGGTATAGTAATCTACGGCATCTTTCAGAGATCCGAGAGCCAAATAGGTATCACCTGCCAATACATATGTTCTGAGAATATGGGGTCTGGAAACAGCATGTTTGAGAAAGTCTGCTGCCTGCTCGATTACTGTTTCATATTCTCCCTGGTTATAATAAGTGACCATTATTTCAATTCTGGCATCCGGCACAAAATAACTTTCCGGATATTCTGTTATAAGTCTTTTATAAACATTACGAGCGCTGTCATTATTCCCAAGCGCCATATGGATAGCTCCCGTCTTCATTAAAGCCTCAACGGCCATAGATCTGTCAGGAAATCGGTCAAGGTACTCATTGAAAAGAAAAAGAGCTTTCTCATAGGATTTTTCCTGAAACATTTTTTCAGCCTCAGAATAAAGCTGAGCTGAGGGATCATACTTTTCATAACCAACCTTTGGCACGCATGACCATAAAAAAATGGCTGATGTTATGATTACAATTTTGCAAATCGGCTTCATAAACATGTCTTAACCGTATTTAATAGCAAAGGCAAGCATAAGATGCATACTTTACTTGCCAAACACCTTGCGAAGATGATATATCGCCGGAACCATGGAAACTGATAATTCAAAACAGCCGTCCTCAACACAAATCGCAAATCCTGGCAACGATAAGGTCGAGCAGGAACTTGAAAACTTAAGGAGACAACTCGATACCATTGACCAAAAAATAGTCTCCCTTCTTGCAAAACGCCAGGCAGAAGTGGAACGGGTTGTCAAGGTTAAAAAAACCCACAACATACCTGTCTATCACCCGGCCCGAGAAGAAAATCTGATTTCTCAGCTCCGTAATCAGGGGGCCCAAGCGGGACTAAATTCTGATTATATTGAAGACCTTTACCGTCGTATTCTCCGCCAGTCACGGGTAGAGCAAGCCGCTCGTCTCTCTCAAAAAGGTGTCCGTGCCGGTGCAACCGTCCTTATGGTTGGCGGCAAGGGCAGTATGGGGCAATATTTTTCTAAATGGTTTGCCGATTCCGGTTACAGGGTACGCATTCTGGACCGAAATAATTGGTTAAATGTGGACAAGCTTTGCCACGGAATTGAGCTTGCAATTATCAGTGTTCCTATTGAAGTAACGGCTGAAGTCGCCGGGAAACTGGGTCCCCACCTGCCGTTTGGTTGTGTTCTTGCAGATATCACCAGTATTAAAGAACAACCTTTAAATGCCATGCTTGAAGCTTACCAGGGACCGGTTATGGGTCTACACCCTCTTTTCGGTCCCACCACATCAACCATGGACAAACAGATCGTTGTGGTCACACCCGGCAGAAATCTGCCCTCTTGCCGATGGCTTATTGATCAATTCAGCGCCTGGGGAAGTATTATCCTGCAAGTAACTGCACAGGAACATGACGAAATCATGTCAATCGTTCAAACGGTGAGACATTTCGCAACTTTTGCATTCGGCCAATTTCTGTGTCACAAACAGATTGATTTATGCCGGACTTTAGAATTTTCCAGTCCCATTTACCGTTTAGAGCTTGGAATGGTGGGAAGGCTTTTTGCGCAGGACCCCTCACTTTACTCTGAAATCATATTCGCATCACCCAAACGGCTTGCCCTGCTCAAAGAGTATCTTGGTTCTCTTGCTAATAATCTTGACATGGTTGAAAAGGGTGACAAAGAAATGTTTCGGACTGAATTTAAAAAAATTACAGACTGGTTCGGGGCTTTTAGTGAACAGGCGATGCGGGAAAGTACTTACCTGATTAACAAACTCATCGAACGTTTCTAGCCCGAATATTTAGTTTTTACCACACTTCATCGCTTGACATAAAATTCTCTCTTTTGTAATCTTCGCTTAACTTATTTTAATTTTTTTATTTTTCTTTAGAACTTTTACAGGCTCCGAACTTAGGGACTTGGATAGTGACTGACTCATCACCTCTATTATATAATAGCCGGATCATAAAAACTTTTTTAGAATACCTCAGGAAATATTATCCAAATTTGGATATCGATTCTGTCTTAGGGTATGCGGAAATGACCAAGTATGAGGTGGAAGATCCTGCACACTGGTTCAGTCAGTCTCAGACAGATCGTTTTCATGAAGCTCTGGTTAAAAAAACAGGGAATCCCAATATCTCAAGAGAGGCTGGACGATATACAACTTCATACAAGGGAATGGGTCCTATAAAACAATATGCATTAGGATTAATGAGCCTGACCCGTGTTTATCTCCTGATGGGAAAAGTCTATCCCATCATGAGCCGCGGTGCTACTATTCGTGTAAAAAAAATTGGGCCCAACAAGGTTGAAATTGTCTCTACACCGAATCCGGGTGTAAATGAAAAACCTTATCAATGTAAGAACCGTCTCGGTGTCTTCGAATCCCTGGCAAAGTTGTTCACCGATCATCTCGCCGATGTTGAACATCCTTTGTGTTTTCATAAAGGTGATAAAGTCTGCAGTTACATTGTTAGCTGGAAGAAAACAACTTCTCTCATCTGGAAACGGGTACGAAATTATTCTCTTCTGATTAGTATTGTTACTTGTCCGTCTCTTTTCTTTGCCTTGCCTCGAACCGCCTGGACATTCCTTGTTTTTTTCTGTTCGCTTACAACCATGGCCCTTGCGTTATTTTCCGAAAATATCGAAAAAAAAGAATTGGCCAAAACCGTTGAAACCCAAGGTAATGTCGCCCAGGATCTTTTAGATGAAATGAATATTCGCCATAATAATGCTCTGCTTATTCAGGAGATCGGCAAGGCCACCTCTTCCATCATAAATGTCGATCAACTCATAAATACTTTAGTAAGTATTATGAAGGCACATATAGGCTTTGACCGCGGTATGATCATGCTTGCAAATAGCGATAAAACTCGACTCGTTTACACCGCTGGATACGGTTACAACAATGGAATAGAGGAACTTTTGAACCATACCGAGTTTCATCTCGATAAACCTGAATCAAAAGGAACATTTGTAGAGGCATTTAGAGATCAAAAAAACATTCTGATAAACGATATTGCAGGAATTGAAAAAAAACTCTCAAAAAGAAGCCTTGCATTTGCTAGAAAAATGGGTGTACAGGCACTTATATGCGTGCCCATTGTTTTTGAAAAAGAATCACTCGGCATATTGGCTGTAGATAATGTCAGGTCAAAAAGACCACTTACGAAAAGTGATATGAATTTTATGATGGGTATTGCCTCACAAACAGCCATCAGTATCATAAATGCCCTGTCATTTCAGAAAATTCAGGAAAGTGAAAAAAAGTATCGTGATCTCGTCGAAAATGCGAACAGCATTATCATGCGACAAGACATAAAAGGAAATATCACTTTTTTTAACGAATTCGCACAAAAATTTTTTAATTATACTGAAAATGAAATCCTCGGAAAAAGCGTATTCGGTACGATCTTTGAGAATACAAAATTAACAAAAAATCATCGTGATAAACGATTAACGCTTCTTAAGCATAACCCTGAGCAGCCAATTATTAATGAAAGTGAAGGGATGCTCAGAAACGGCACAAAAGTATGGATTGCTTGGACTTACAAACCCATATTCGATAATGATGGAAATTTTAAAGAAATTCTTTGCATCGGTAACGATATAACAGAACTTAAACATGCGGAACTGGAAAAAAGGGATTTGGAAGTCCGGCTCCAAATCGCACAAAAAATGGAGGCTCTTGGAACTCTCGCAGGCGGCGTAGCACACGATCTAAACAATATTCTGTCCGGTATTGTAAGTTACCCTGAGCTGCTATTAATGGATATCCCTTTGGACAGCCCTCAAAGAAAGCCCATATTAACCATACAAAAGGCCGGAGAAAGAGCTGCTGCTATTGTTCAGGATTTGTTGACTCTGGCAAGAAGAGGCGTTATCACTACTAACGTATTAAATTTAAATAGTATTATTTCTGAATATTTAAAAAGCCCCGAATATGAAAATCTAAAAATATATCATCCAAATGTTCATGTAAAAACCGATTTCGAGCCAAACCTGCTGAATATGTTAGGCTCTCCTGTGCATCTGTCTAAAACGGTGATGAATTTAGTCAGTAATGCTTTAGAGTCAATTCCCGACAGTGGAGAAATAATTATATCAACAGAAAACCGTTATGTTGATAAATCGTTAGATGGTTATGACAAAATAAAAGAGGGGGATTATATTACTCTAAACATTTGTGATACAGGTATTGGTATTCCCACAGAAAATTTAGAAAGAATATTTGAACCGTTTTACACCAAAAAGGTAATGGGAAAAAGCGGGACCGGATTGGGCATGGCCGTTGTTTGGGGAACCGTAAAAGACCATAATGGATATATTGATGTAAAAAGTACTGAAGGACAGGGGACTGATTTTACGGTCTATTTCCCAGTAGTCAGACAGGAACTGTCCGTGGATAAGCCCATATCGTCCCTTGCGGATATAATGGGCAACGGTGAATCGATTTTAGTGGTTGATGATGTCAAAGATCAGAGAGAAATTGCATCTGAAATGCTAAAAAAATTGGGGTATTCTGTTGTATCTGCCTCAAACGGTGAAGAAGCTGTTGATTACATAAAGAATAATTCAGCAAACCTGGTAGTGTTAGATATGATTATGGAACCGGGCATGGACGGACTTGATACATACAAAAAAATTCTCGAAATAAATCCGGGCCAGAAAGCAATAATCACAAGCGGTTATTCTGAGACAGATCGTGTTAAAGAGGCTCAAAAACTGGGAGCAATATCATATGTAAAAAAGCCATATTTACTTAAAAAAATTGGACAGGTTGTAAAGACCGAGCTTGACAGATAGTGCCCGAACGAAAACTAGGATTTTTCGTTAAGATCAATGCAAATCTGCAGGATAGCAGATTTGGACAACTGTCAAGTTGCCCGATAGGGCGAGGGGCATGGATGCCTCGAGTCAACACGAAAATTTTAACCACAGGAATACTGGTAGTATTTCGAGGATTAAAATTTGAGTCTGACGCAGATATTGGCGAAAAAGACAGTTTTCGTTCAGGCACTAGATAGCATCAGGAGTTTCATATATGCATCCCCCTGAATATTTTATGGAAAGCCACGAAGAGACCCTTCGTCTCGAAATGAAAATAGACGATATGGCTTTGAAAAAGCAGGCCCGATGGGCCGGTATAAAGCCGGGGATGCAAGTAGCCGATTTGGGGTGTGGTTCCGGCAGAACCACCTTTTTACTGCACAAACTGCTTGAACCCAAGGGTAAAGTCGTCGGGATCGATATCTCTAAAGAAAGAATCGAATACGCAAAAAAGCATTACGGCAAAAAAGGAATAGAATTTGTTCAGAAGGATATTCGTGAACCTTTAGATGATATAGGAATGTTCGATTTTGTTTGGATACGTTTTGTCCTAGAATACTATCGATCAAAAAGTTTTGATATCGTTAAGAATATAGACCATATTCTGAAACCCGGAGGAATTGTTTGCCTGATAGATCTGGACTATAATTGCTTGAGACATTTCGGGCTCTCTAACAGGCTTAAAGGAGCAATTTACGGAATAATAAAAGCTCTGGAAAAAAATGCTGACTTTGACCCCTACGTTGGAATTAAACTTTATTCTTTCCTTTATGACCTCGGTTACCAGGATATAAACGTAAACCTATCGCCACATCACCTGATTTTTGGAAAAGCAAAGGAAAAAGAAACCTTTAATTGGATGAAAAAGGTTGAAGTTGCTGCAAAAAAGTCGGGATACCCCTTTGAGGAATATAATGGAAGATATGAAGAATTTTTTGAAGAATTTAAGCAATTTTTTTCCGATCCAAGAAGATTTACCTATACCCCCATAATCTCCTGCAGGGGATGTAAGCCTGTCACTTGATGGCATCTCTAAATCATTCACGGTTATTACGAATAAATAACCTGGCGAAAGACAATTCTTAAAAAACTTACCAAAAATAATCTCGCCGAAGGAAGACGCACAACATGAACAAACAACACAAAAAATTAAAGTCCTTACGCTCCGACGCCAAAGAAATATTTGCAGCCTGCCTTACGGCTGTAAACCCATACCAGGCGGTAAAACGGTTTGTTCACGTTCAGGGGAATAGGCTTATTGTGGGAATGGAAGGAGGGCCTGAAACCGAACTTGACCTGGCCGAATTCCATCACATCTCCCTCGTGGGTGCGGGAAAAGCTACTGCGCCCATGGCCGCGGCCATTGAAGAACTATTTGGAGAAAGGATTCAGAAAGGACTGATCAATGTTAAATACGGCTTTACGCAAGAGCTGGCATTTACTGAAATCACCGAGGCCGGCCATCCTGTACCGGATGAAAACGGTGTAAAAGGCACCGGAAAAATCCTTGATTTCTTGCAAAGCACTGGGGAAAAGGACCTTATTTTTTCTCTCATATCCGGGGGGGGATCCGCTCTGCTCCCTTTCCCAGTGGGAAATATCACTCTTTCGGACAAGCAGGAAATTACCCGGGAATTACTGGCGTGCGGGGCCAGTATTGATGAAATCAATGCGGTCAGAAAGCATATATCTTCTTCCAAGGGCGGCCAGATGGCAAGAGCGGCTTTTCCGGCCACCATTATCAACTTGATGCTCTCGGACGTGGTGGGAGATAAGATGGACGTGATTGCCTCAGGACCTTTTGTGCCTGACAATGCCACCTTTAAGGATGTTTGGGAAATCTTCAATAAATATAATTTAAAGGACATCCCCCCTGCCATTCATGAACACATGAAGGCGGGCCTGAACGGGCAAATTTCCGAAACACCCAAAGAGAATGATAAGATATTCAATCGCGTCTTTAATTTTATCGTGGGGAGCAATATATTAGCGCTGGAATCAGCAAGTGCAATGGCCAAAACCCTCGGATATGAAACACTTATCCTTTCCTCCATGGTGGAAGGAGAAACAAGAGAAGTGGCGCGGGTTCACACCGCCATGGCAAAGGAAATTGTCAGAACCGGCAGACCGATTCCTGCGCCGGCATGTATTATTACAGGAGGTGAAACCACTGTAACGATCCGGGGGGAGGGTCTTGGGGGAAGGAACCAGGAATTCTGCCTGGCTGCATGCATGGACCTTGTGGAGCTTCCGCCTCGAGTTGTCATACTGAGCGGCGGCACGGATGGAAATGACGGTCCCACAGACGCAGCAGGCGCCCTGGTTGATCCTTTCACGGTAACACGAGGAAAAAATGCCGGGATGAAGGCCGCCGAGTTTTTAAACAGAAATGATGCGTATCACTTCTTTGAAAAAACCGAAGATCTTCTCATGACCGGCCCTACGAATACGAATGTAATGGATGTCAGGCTGGTGTTGGTGGGCTGAGTTAGTGTCCATCCAGAAATGGCCCTTTTCCGCAATCTCTGCGTCAATCAGCGGAATTATTTGTGCGGCGTACCACTTGTACGCCTCCGCGTAATTCCTTGATTTCCTTGACCTTGCGAAAAATTGCTCATTTCTGCATTGGAAACTTAATTTGTACCCTTTATAGGATTATGGATGGGCACTAGTTAGGCTTCGCCTCAATTGGAATAACGGCATATTGGGTTGCTGTAAAATTCCTCTTGACAGAAACAAGATAGTTCGCTTAGCTCACAATTCGGGATAATGATTGATAAAGAAGTTTTCATTAAAAGAGTATTGGTTTCAAATAGTTGTAGAAATTTCGAACTGTTTAATTATTGATGAACTTGTAAAAAGTCAAAATTGAGACGGCAAAGTAAAAAGTTTAAGTTCAAGGTGTCGCGAATTTCGTGGAATGAGGCGTACTTATCTATGCCGCAGTGAACACGAAATGAAGCGCAACGCAGAAGTTGGACTTTTTACGAAGCCGTCAATTATTGGAGGTGTATGATGCGTCGAATCAGGTGTTCTGCCAGGTATGTAAGTTTTTTTATGACATTAACCCTGGTGTTTTTTACCATGCCTCTTCAAACGGTTTGTGCAGCAATGGTGGGCACCGAAGCGGTGCTTACTACTGCACAAACACAAAATGCGCGCGAAAATCTTATCAGGTTTCTTGAACGTGAAGATTTAAAGGCTGCAATGACAGCCCAGGGTATTCCTTCGAAAGAAGTCAAAGCCCGTGTGGGTAGTCTTTCCGATGCCCAGGTCATGCGAATTGCAGATAAAATGGATCAGCTTCCTGCCGGCGGCGATGGGCTCGGCCTTTTGGTAGGTGCCGCTTTGATCGTCTTTTTGGTACTACTTTTTACAGATATTGCGGGGTATACCGAAGTCTTCCCATTTGTTAAACACCAAAACTAAACATAATATGGCAATCTGCCGCATATCCCTGCTATTGTGTATCGGGTTGTGGCTGACATGCCTGACCGGCTGTGCAGGTCTTAAAAAATGGGAACTGCTGCAAAAAGAGGGTAAGTTGCCCCCCCGTTTTGAGCTTAAGATGGTACCGTTTTTCCCCCAAAAGGCATATCAATGCGGGCCTGCCTCCCTTGCAATGTCACTTAACTGGAGCGGATTGCCGGTTTCTCCTGAAGACCTTACGGATGAGGTCTTCACCCCCACACGAAAAGGAAGCCTGCAGACAGCGCTGATCAGCGCTGCCCGCCGTCACGGCAGAATCGCTTATATATCCACCGGAATAGAAACCATATTCTCGGAAGTGGCCGCCGGTCATCCGGTAATTATTTTGCAAAACCTGGGGCTTTCCTGGTATCCTGTCTGGCATTATTCAGTTGTTGTGGGTTATGATTTACCGAAAAAATTTGTTATTCTTCGCTCCGGAGCCACCGCCCGCAAGATCATGCCTTCCCGAGTCTTTGTGAACACCTGGGCCCGCAGCAATTACTGGGGACTTTTAATTCTACGACCGGATCAACTTCCTGCCACGGCAGAGAAGGGCCAATTTCTGGAAGCGGTGCTGGGACTTGAAAAGGCCCGCCAGTTCCGTGCCGCAATCCATGGATATAAAACAGCCCTGGCACGCTGGCCACAAAATCTGACCGCCCTTATGGGTATTGGCAACTGCCATTATGCACTGGGAGAATTAAAAGATGCCGAGTCGGCCTTCAGAAAAGCTGTGCGGTTACATCCCAAGGAAGGTTCCGCTTTAAACAACCTGGCACAAATTCTTTTTGAGCAAGGACGAAAGCAGGAAGCGCTGGAAACTATCAAAAAGGCGGTTTCTCTTGGCGGTCCGTTAAGCGCTGTTTATGAAAAGACCCTTGAAGAAATTCAAGCCGGGTCACGTTGAAAAGCGAACTTTTTCAGAAGTTTATAGGTAAAAAGGATAACATCTGAGGTGGTTAATATCGCCGTGTATACAGATGGAATTTTAATCCCATTTTTGTTCCATATCTTCTATATGTTAAGGTTTCAGGTGTCAGGTGTCAGGTGTCAGGAATGATGAACACAGGCGCTAAGTCTCACTTTATTTGCGCTTAAATCCAGGATTGTTTGATCCATTTTTAAAAGAATATTTAATTGTCATACATGCAATTTTAAACGGCTATTTTATCTTTAATCTTGATTGGTTATCCGCAGTGTATGCGGGGTATGATTCAAAATAAAGACAAACAATTTGTTGGCAACTCATGTTGACGGTCTCGTAAAAAGTCAAAATACGACTTTTTGCGGACGTTTTAAGTTTTAGGTATTAAGTTTTAAGTGTTTGTTAATATAATTAATTTTAATTGCCTAAAACCTAAATCTTAAAACCTAAAACGTGATAAACTCTCCTTTTTACGAGTTCATCAATGTTGAAGTAACCGTGTCATCTATTCTGAACCTTAGCCCCTGACACCTGAAACCTGAAACCTGAAACCTGAAACCTGAAACCTGAAACCTGAAA
>Ga0272444_10001429_pt1 | contig 22995 bp, 12 predicted proteins | sample SSMForm13_FD_201033 | JGI IMG/M metagenome (GOLD analysis project Ga0272444, IMG submission 201033) | Marine sediment archaeal communities from Little Sippewissett salt marsh, Falmouth, MA, United States - SSM-Form-13 | ecosystem: Environmental > Aquatic > Marine > Wetlands > Sediment ...
AGGTAGCCGTGACCTCTTGGGCCGATGCCGGCATCGTCAACGTAGTCGAAGAAGACGTGACGCTGGCGATTCCGGATGTGTCGCCGACCCACCTGTCGAAGTCCTGGCCGGACGGAGCCGCGTCGGCAGTGATCGTCGGAGTGGCCGCCTCCGCGTACGTCCCGCTTCCCGAGCCGGAGTTGACCGTCAACTGGTAGCCGCTCGAAACGTACTCGTAAGTAATATCAATGGAGGGCCTATATGAGGCCGTCCCATGCTCGGACGAACGCATAGTTATGTGGGCATTAGGCCTTATAACCAAGCCGTAGTTCACTTCGTCTGCGTAGATCTCGGCAATAACGTCGGTTATCTCGATCTCACATGCTTCGTTGTAGTTGCTGACCCACGAGCCCGTTTCGCAGACGGAGCTATCGTAGTCGCTGCTTGAGAAGTCCCCGCTTGCCCACGTTGTGGACTGGCTCTTCTCCGCGTAGTCCCAGCAGACGTCGTCCTCGTTGGTCCCTGCGGAATCAGGCAGCCAGTTTGTGGTCACAGGATAGACCGAGACGGTATTGCTACTGGAACCGGAGTTGTACCTTGTAAGGTGCAGTGTGGCGGATTTTATATCTATATCCGCCCCCCCGCTTGTGAGTGGCAGCTCAGTAAACAGGTCCTTGATCGCTATCAGGGCCTCTCTGTCAGTGTTGTTGCTCTCCAGCGTTGTGCTGGTGCCATAGGTGTTGCTGGAGTACGTGCTGCGGACGTACGTATCGTCGAAATCAACGTCGGTATAGCTGCCCCCGCCTCCTTCGCGGAAATAGACGGTCTCCTCGGCCGCCCCGGCGAGACTCGCCAAGATGCAGCCTGCGAAAAAGGCCCCCATCAACTGGGTTCTGGACATAATTGTGCTCCTTTCTCCTAAAGGCGACTAACCGACCCTCGTATTTATTGGCGCCGGAAGTCGACGCAATGTGCTCGGCTTCCCGCTAATCCGACAAAAGGGTGATCCAAAGGGGACAGGACCAACGCGAATCGATTTGGCTTTGCCAACTGGCGCAGCTTAGAGACCACTTGCGGATACGCCAAGGCGATATGAGACTTTGTTCATCAATGGGAGACAAATCCGCATAACCGCCGAAATCTGTGATCGCGTCCCCAAAGCCGCAGAGGGATGTTTACGCTGGAATTCACGTTCGCTTCAGGCTAGCTTGTCAGGCACATCTCTGACCCACTCGACCATGCCAAAGTACGAATATATACAGGCCGTAGTCCGAGCAGCCGACATCCTTGAACTTGTGGCCAACAACCCACACGGGCTGAGCCTGCGGGACCTGACCACCGCGCTTAACCTGCCGCGTCAGACGATATACAACCTTCTCCGCACGCTTGTCCACAAGGGCTTGCTCATCAAGAACGGGCGTCCGCCGCGTTACGAACTTGGATGGTCGCTCGCGGCCCTCAGAAGCAAACAGGACGAAAACAACCGTCGCTTGATCAAGCGGGCAGTTCCCGTAATGTTGCGCCTGGCAAGGCGAACAGGCGCCGATGCGATACTGTCTCAATACACAGGAGGGGAAGTCGTAGGGAGAATCCGAGCGACTCCAGAGCCCGATGAAGAACCGGTGCTTCGTTACAGTTGGCGAATGGGGCCATACTGCAACGGCCTGCTATTCCAAGCTTGGATGGAACCGGCAGAGCAGGCCGAATACAGGGTGAGGAACCCGCTGTCGCAGTACGATATCGCGGGCTATTGGCAGACGATCGACGCGGTCAACAGTGTCGTTGCCCACCTGCCCAAAGAGCCCTTCCTCGCCTACATGAAGAGCGGGATATTGAGAGTGCTTGTCCCGGTTATGGGCAATGGGGAGCTCCTTGCTGCGGTCGGGCTCTACAAGCAATCGGTCCTGGCATGCAGCGATTGCGGCGCGAGGGAGTGCGTCAAGGCCGCCAGGGAAGCTGCCGACGAGCTGTCGCAAATGATCTCGTTCCGGCAAGATGTTTCTCGACAAACATACGGTGATGGAGCTTCCCTCGCGTTACACCGGAAACACCGGGCGAAGCGTATCGGGATGGCGCCTCAAGAGCGCTGAGTACCGGTTGGTTGGCCCCTTTTTTGCCGTCTGCCGTCATTTTGAGTGTATACACCTATTGACATATCCCAGAACTAGGTTAGAGTTGCAACTGTCTAGCTGGCATTTCAGGTACTTCACCTAAGGGGTCGGAACCGTCACGACGTGGTCCATCCAGGCCTAACCGACTGTGTCCAGGTTTGGCCGTCTGCGAGGCAATCCATGGATGGGTTTGGATTCCGCGCATAGCAGGAGAGACTCACTTTCTTGTATCGGCCGGTTCGCCGGCAAAGGAGAGACGCATGAATATGGCTAGATTGTTCACGATGGCTTTGGTCTGCGCCCTGTTAGCTGGCTTTGCTCAGGCAACAGAAGAGTCCATCCACTTCAGGGAGGGCGGAGGATCCGGCTACACGGATGTGGAATTCGACGACGCATATCTCGACAAGTACTACCCGAGCACAATCTACGGTGCGTCGTCTTACCTGGAAGTCTGGACCGGCGCGCACAGGCTCTACAGCGTCATGGCCATTAAGGACCTCTTCACAGAACTGCCCCTGACAAGCGGTGGCGCCGATATCGAAATTGTTTCCGCAACGCTCAACGTGACCAGATACAACAGCGGATCAAGCAGCACGGAATGGTCGGTCTGTCCGATGACGACCAACTGGCTGCCGGACGACGCGGGAAGCAATGAGGACGACTGCTGCTGGTCCTACCTGGATAAGAGTGAATCGACGCAATGGGCCTCCGGGGATTTCTCCACCAGCGACTTCGATACGACTGTCTGCTCGACCGGCTACTACGTCAGCAACTGGCAGGAAGTCTGTCACATGGACATTACCGATGTCATCGAGGAGATCTACAGCGACGAGGTCAACTACGGCTGGGTACTCGACGCCGACAGCAACATCAACATGTACTCATCGGAAAACGGTTCGGGCCCGCCTTCTCTGGAGATCACATACGAGTATGTCAGTAGCGGATATGCGCTGACCGTCAACAGCGGGTCCGGGAGCGGAACGTACGCCGAGGCGGCCACTCCGACGATCACTGCCGACGCCGCTCCGTCCGGCCAGGACTTCGACAAGTGGGTGGGCGATACATCCGGAATCGCCAGCCAGACCAGTTCCTCCACCACTCTGACGATGCCGGCATCGGCCCAGGAAGTCACGGCGACTTACAAGGACAAGGTCTGGGTCCTTACCGTCAATTCAGGAACGGGCGACGGAAGCTATGTTGTCGGGACCATCCAGGACATCGATGCCGACACGGCCCCGTCGGGTCAGGACTTTAGCACATGGACTGGAGACACCACTGGCATCGCCAGCCTGACAAGCGCATCTACCACCATCACCATGCCATACTCGGACGCCGAGATTACGGCCACCTATGCGGACAAGACCTGGACACTGACGGTCAACAGTGGAACGGGCGACGGGAGTTACGTTGTCGATGCTGTAGTGCCGATCTCGGCCGATAGCGCTCCTTCCGGTCAGCAGTTCGACGAGTGGACCGGCGACACGGCTGAGGTCTCGAACGTCAATGCCTCCTCGACGAACCTGACGATGCCTTACGGCGCTGCCGAAGTGACGGCCACCTATGTTGACAAGCAATGGATACTAACGGTCCACAGCGGATCGGGCGGAGGAAGCTACGTCGTTGCGACTGTGGTTAACATCGACGCGGACACGCCCCCGGCGGGCAAGACGTTCGACGAGTGGGTCGGAGACACGGATGGAATAGCCTCGGTCGCCACTGCGTCCACAACGCTGACGATGCCTTACGCCGATGCGGAGATCACTGCCACTTACGCAGACATAACCTACACGCTGACGGTTAACTCCGGTACGGGTGACGGAAGCTACACCGCCGGGACAAGCGTGGGCATAACCGCCGACACGCCTCCCAACGGAACGGCGTTTGACGAGTGGACCGGCGACGTCTCGGGAATAACGGACGTTACGGATTCCAGCACAAACATCGTAATGCCGACCTCGAACGCGGAGATAACGGCAACCTACTCCACGCTTTACACGTTGACGGTCAACAGCGGAAGCGGAGACGGCGACTACCAGAACGGACAGGTGGTTGACATATCCGCCGACGCCGCATCTTCCGGATACCTGTTCGACGCATGGACCGGCGACACGTCCGGCATAGCTGACCTGAACGACGGGACGACTACGCTGACCATGTCCGCAGCGGCGACGGAAGTCACCGCGACCTATACGGAAGTAGTCGCCGACCTTGTGTCCCGCTGGACGTTCGATGTGGACGCCAGGGACACCTACGGCGCCAATGACGGGACTTTGATCAATGAGGCCTCCGTTGTCGATGACGCCAGTCAAGGCAACAAGGTTCTGTCCCTCGACGGAGTGGATGACCAGGTTGACCTGACCGGAGGCGCATTGGCTGCGGGAAGGTCCGAAGTCACGCTCTCCATGTGGGTCAATGCAGACAGTTGGTCCGGTGGAAGGACGCTCTACGACGAGGAGAACAGTTGGTACTGGCAGTTCTCAATCACTTCGGACGCATGGTACACGCGCGACACGTCAACGGGAGTCAACGGAACGCGCGACAACGACCTGGCCTTGCCGACCGTTCCGACGGGCGCGTGGCATCACCTGGCGTTCCGCTACAGCGTCACAGACGGCAGCAAGGAGATCTACTACGACGGAGAGCTTTACAGCTCGACCACGACCTCGGTCGATACGCTGACGTCCAGCAGGACGACAATCGCAATAGGTTGGCCGTCAGACGGAAGTTACTATGACGGGAAGATCGACGACGTGAGGTTCTACAGCCGGGCACTGACCAGAAACGAGATAGCCCTTCTGGCCGGCGGGGTTCCGCTCTACACGCTTACCGTCAACAGCGGAAGCGGTGACGGCGACTACCCGGAAACGGAAGTGGTGAACATCTCCGCAGACGCGGCCGCTTCCGGCAAGCAGTTCGAGAAGTGGGTCGGAGACACCGCCAACCTGGCAAGCGCGACGGCTTCGAGCACGACTGTGACCATGCCCGCCTCGGCAGTCGAGGTGACCGCCACATACGTGAGCGTCTATACGCTGACCGTCAACAGCGGAACGGGCGACGGCGTCTATGAGGCAGCTACGGTGGTCGATGTCTATGCCGACACTCCCGCATCGGGCAAGCAGTTCGACGAGTGGACCGGGGACACCGGAGACGTGGCCAGCGCCACAAGCCCCAACACCACCGTCACGATGCCATCTTCCGACGTGGACATAACCGCGACCTACGAAGACATCCCATCCGGAACTACCCAGCTGATCGTCGATTGGGGAGATTCCGAGGGCAACAATGTCTATGATTTCTCGGACTGGGGAGATCCTTATCTGGGGCTCTATACGTCCTACAGCTCTCTGGGGCCTGACGGCCTCAAGGCTGGCTGGACCGGTACTGCTATGTCCGGAGCCGTCAGCGGAAGCAGTGAGACCTTCTCCGAGGGAGATCAGATCAAGGTCACCTGGTACAACAGCGGCGGAAGTTCGCTGACCATCTACCCAAAAATAAGCTTTGATGATCCTGATGGATACGGTAGCGGCACGTCCGGAACATGGTACGACCTGGGCGAGTTGGTCTGTTCCAGCAGTAGCAGCGGCACGACGACGTACACCTTCACTTCCGGCACTGAAGGCAACTACGATCTCGTCAATGTTTGCCGATACACCACTGGTGATTACCAGCCGATGATGATTGACAAAGTCGAGCTTGTCACCGAAGGCGGTGGCGGGACCACCTATGCTCTGACTGTCAACAGCGGGACAGGAAGCGGAACATACGCTCCCAACAGCATTGTTGACATTACCGCCGACGCCGCCCCATCCGGAAAGCAGTTCGACCAGTGGACGGGAGACATATCCGGCATCGCGTCGGTGACCAGTTCCTCCACTACCATCACAATGCCCGCATCGAACGCGGAGATCACCGCGACCTACACGGACATCAAGTACACGCTGACGGTCAACAGCGGAACCGGAGACGGAAGTTACGCCTCCGGTGTGGTAGTTGACATCTCCGCGGACGCCGCGGCTTCGGGAGAAGCCTTCAAGAAGTGGACCGGCCAGACCGGAAACGTGGCGGACACACTCGATGCGACGACGACGATCACCATGCCGTCGGCCAACACGGAGATCACGGCCACGTACGTCAACGTTTACACACTTACCGTCAACAACGGCACGGGCGACGGGACCTACGAGGAGTCCACGATAGTGGATATCGCCGCGGATGCAGCCGCTTCGGGCGAGGTCTTTGACGAGTGGACAGGCGACACGACCGACATTGCGGATGTGACGGACTCTACGACCACGATCACGATGTCGGCGTCGGATTCAGAGGTTACGGCCACCTATGTCAACGCCTATACACTGACGGTCAACAGCGGTACGGGTGACGGGGTCTATGAAGCCGATACTGTTGTCGAAATCGTAGCCGACGCCCCACCGGCCGATACGCAGTTCGATCAGTGGGTCGGAGACACCGCCAACATCGCCGACGTGAACGCGCCCACAACGACAATTACCATGCCTTCGGCCGATGCCGAAATCACCGCCACGTACGAGAACATCTACACGCTGACGGTGACCAACGGAACCGGTGACGGAAGCTACACCCAAGGTACGGTCGTCAACATCCAGGCGGATTCACCCGCCAGCGGACAGACGTTCGACGAATGGATCGGAGACACCGCCAACATCGCCGACGTCGAAGCCGCGACGACCACGATCACCATTCCCGCCAGCGACGCGGATATCACCGCCACTTACAGGTCCCTCGGCGGCGGATACACACTGACGGTCAACAGCGGAACCGGAGACGGAAACTACAACCCCGGAACCAGCGTGGACATCAGTGCAGACGCCGCCGCATCGGGATACCTGTTCGACAAATGGACCGGAGACGTCGCCAATGTCACCGACGTGAACGATCCCACGACGACGTTCGTCATGCCCAGCAGCGACGCCGAGATAACCGCGGCCTACACCGAGGTGGTCAGCGGGCTGGTGTCTCGCTACACGTTCGACATCGACGGGCGCGACAGCTACGGCACAAACGATGGGACACTGACCGGCGCCGCGGTCGTCAGCGACGCCACACGGGGCAATGTCCTGTCGCTGGACGGTACGGACGATTACATGTCGCTTCCAAGCGCGAACATGGCCGCCGGAAGGAGCGAGTTGACCCTGGTCATGTGGGTCAAGCCCGACGAGTGGGTCTCGGGCAACACCATCTGGGACGAGTATAGTGGATCATACTGGCAGTTCTCCGTCACGGAGAGCACCTGGTACACCCGCGACAGCTCCACCGGAACCACAGGAACCCGGAACAACGACCTGTCCATGCCTACGATTTCGAGCGGCTCGTGGCATCACCTGGCGTTCGTCTATAGCGTCTCCGGAAGCAAGAAGGAGCTCTACTACGACGGCGCGCTGCACACTTCGAGCAGCACTTCCGTCGATGCCCTCACCTCCGATCGCGACGCCGTCCGGATGGGCTACCCGTGCGACGGAACTTACTACGACGGCATGATCGACGATGTCAGGCTCTACAACCGGGCCCTGAGCATCAACGAGATCGCAATCCTCGCCGATCAGACGACCTACACACTGACGGTCAACAGCGGCACTGGAGACGGTGATTACGTTGCCGGTGCGATAGCCGACATCTCCGCCGACGCGGCGCCTTCAGGGCAGGACTTCGACGACTGGGTCGGCGACACGTCGAACATTGCCAGCGTCAGTTCTTCATCCACGACGCTGACGATGCCTGCTGCGAATCAGGAGATAACGGCGACGTACAGCGCCGCCAGCAGCTACGGGCTGACCGTCAACAGCGGCTCCGGAAGCGGGACCTACCTCCAGGGCACGGTGGTCAATATCTCCGCCAACTCCCCCGCTTCGGGCAAGACGTTCGACGTCTGGATCGGAGACACATCGACGATCGACAACGTGAATTCCGCAAGCACGACGATCACGATGCCTTCCAGTAATGTGGAGGTCACAGCCACCTACGCCGACGTGGGCTCCGGCCCGGCGATCAGTTCCACAAGCGGAACGTGGTCCGACGGCAACAGCGTGACCATCAGCGGAAGCGGCTTCGGAACGAAGTCCACGGCTGCTCCGGCCATCTGGGACGACTTCGACGGCGGAACCAACGGCAACAGCATCGCCGGTCAGAGCCCCGTGGTCGGACCTTCCTGGGACACCTACACCAGCCACGGGACCAACCCGAGGTACAGCAACACCGGCAACCGCACCAACTCGACATTGTGCAGCCTGCACGACTTCGTGGTCTCCAGTCAGTACAACTGCTCGCTGGAGTATATCAGTGTGGAAAGCCAGGTGTTCTTCACGTTCTGGTGGAAGTACACCAAGCAGCAGAGCTACTACAACAGAAACACCAAACCATGGGTCGAGTACGGCCAGGGCGGCGGGATGTGGCCATCCGCATACATCGGTTTCGGCAATCCCGACTACGGTGACGGCAGCCTGCGCAACAGCGTGCAGGATCAGCCGCACCCGACCGACGGAACGCTTTGGGGCGCAACGAACCTGACAAGCGTCGCCAGCGACTGGATACGCATCGACCAGTACCTCGAGCAGAGCTCGCCGAACGTCTCCAACGGCACGTTCAAGACGTGGGTTCACAAACCTTACAGCGGCGGAGGGATAACCTTCGACTGCGACAGCGGCGAGAACGTGTATATGACCCGCACCAGCAGCAATAATTGGCGCCAATGGCACTTCGGATCCTTCTTCTCCAGGGACACCGAACCTGCCGGCGGCGGCTTGCCTGCGGACGGGTATATCTACATCGACGACATCTACTTTGACGTGACTCGCGCCAGAGTCGAGGTCGGCAACGCCTCCACGTGGTCCGGCTGCTCGCAACGTGAAATACAACGGCCGACCGCGTGGTCGAGCAGTTCGGTCACTGTCGTCGCCAACGAAGGAGGCTTCTCCAGCCTGTCCGGTAAGTACGTTTATGTCGTGGATTCCGAAGGCAACGTAAACGCCAATGGGTACGCGATTCCGTAGCAGTACACAAGAGAGAGCACCTTCAGTTGTCTGCGGGGCGCCGTCTTCCAAGCGGCGCCCCGCTTGTGTTGACCCCGGCAGAGATGAGATAGTCTCCCGACCCGGATGACGACAGAACTGGGTCAGCGACGCCGCGCCGCAAACGGCAGACCGACGACAAGCCGCTGCGAGCGGCAGATGAGACTATTGCCCTGAATCGTGTCCCGCAGTGTCCACGAGGGTCCACTTCAGTACCCTTAGCCGATTTCGCGCAGCAAAAAACCCCTGCAAAACAGGGGTTTTTAATCGGGGCGGCGGGATTTGAACCCGCGACCTCTTGACCCCCAGTCAAGCACGCTAGCCAAACTGCGCCACGCCCCGATGCGATTAGCGCTACATCAATTCTACAGGCTCATCGGCCTGGCTGACAAGTATCATTCTCCCAGCCGGTCCAGTAGAAGTCTGTGCAAGGCCGGCAAGGTCTCCACATGGTCCCCGCGAATGTAGTAACTCCGCCCACCGTCTCGCACAGTCCGGACCAGAATTGTCTTGAAAGGCCTGTAATAGTACTCCGGCCTGTCGTCGGCCACCTCCTCGCTCAGGTCCTTCGGCAACTGGACAATATCGAAGACCGCCGAGGTAAATTCGCATATACGTTTGCCCTCGCCGGACGCTACGTTTCTTGCCATGGAAAGAGCCTTCAGGAACACCTCTGGACCCATCACGGCTGTGCCGTAACACAGCAGCACCCCGCCTGTCAGGTTTTCTATCGTCTTGGCGAAGATCAGGAAGTCCCTATAGCTTGCCTCACCCAGCGCCGCTCCGTTGCAGTTGGGATGCTGGTGGATAATGTCGTATCCGACGCCTACGTGCACCGTCGCCGGGACTCCCGACTCGTAGGCGGCTGCAAAGATCGAGATGTCCTTGTGGGGCAGGGGGCTCCGCGAGATGTACCTTCCGACGGCTTCGCCCAACCCCAGACCCTCCTGGCGCCCAGCGGAGGTTACGTCGTTGAGCTTTCCGGTCTCTTGCCAGTGGCCAAAACTACCGTCGGAAATATTCTCGGCAACCGACTCGGAAGTGGCGCCGACGCAGGCTAGCTCGAAGTCGTGGATTGTGCACGCCCCGTTCCCGGCAAGGGCGGTTACCCACTTCCTACGGACCACATCGCACAGGTAACGGCTGAGACCTCGCTTTATCAAGTGCGCGCCGATCATCAGAACAACCGGAGCGCCTCTCTTGATCGCTGCGGAAACGGCGTCGGCAACGGCATCCAGACCAGGATCGCTGAACGGACCCGGCGAATCCCCCAGTTCAAGCACCGAATCCAGAGAGACCAGATTCCTCCTCTGGTTCAGTGGACGAAGGCGTATGCGGCTTCTGTCAAACTCTTCGTACTTGCCTGCCATATGGATTCTCAACCGCCCGGTAAGACCTTCGGCGCAGTCCCGATTACACGACATCGACCATAAATGCAACAAGCGGTCGGCATTTTACCGCAACGTGCGGCATCTATCCCGGCAAGGCAGGCCCGGAAGATATAAGCAATACTTCCGCCTCCGGGCGGTTTATAATTGGGCAACACATGTGCTATGCAATCAAGAGTTTTCCAGTCTTCTGAAAGGGCATGAAGATGGTAAAGACAAACGTGAAAACCGTTGTGTTGGCGTTGGCGGTGACGGCTCTTCTCGCGGCTGGAACATACACCCAAGCACAAATGCGAGGTGGCTGGGCAGGGCGCAGGCAGCAAGGTCCTTCGCTGACAGAGGCAGTGGCAAAACTGGACCTTGCCGAGAGCAGGCAGAGACAGGTGCACCGGATATTGTCCGCTCAGCAGGACGCTCAGGACCAAGACGCCACCGAGCGTGAGAGCCTGATGCAGGAAATGGAAGAAGCAAGGCAGCTCGGAGATGACGAAAGGATGGGCGAGTTGCGTTCCAGACTCTGGGAGCGGAGACGGTCCGGCCCTGCCGGAAGGCGCGAGGCCTTGTCCAGTCTCAAACGGGTGCTTACGGAAAAGGAATACGCCCAGCTTGAGCAGAGCCTGATTGGTCCAACCCGGGCAGACAAGGTGGGAAGGTTCCTTCGTGAACTCCAGTCTGTGGGAATGAACATCAAGCAGGAAGCCATGGTTGACAAGATCATGTCGGAGGCAATGGAGAAGGTCACCCGGGTGCTTGACTCCCAGCAGCGGACGGAACTGGCCGCCGCCCTGGAAAGGCCCCAGAGACGCCCCGGAGGCACGCGGACCGACGCCATGCGCGACCGCTGGCAGCAGCTATCCGGCGAGCAGCGCGAGACCATAAATGAGATGCGCAATGAACTCTGGGAGAAGCTGTCCGAGGCGGAAACGCCGGAGGAAAGACGACAGATCCGTACCGAAATATCCCAGAAGATGCGTGAGCTCATGGAAGGCGGCCAGCGTGACGTTGAGCAAGAACCTTCCGAGGAAGGGGCGGACCAATGAGCGGCAAACCGGCATCCATTTTTGCATCGGCGGCCTTGGTCTGCATGATTGCCTCACAAGCAGCCGCTAACGCCGAGAGCAAAGGCCAACCACCCAAAGGCCCCCGGGATGTAACTACCCGGCAAGCCAAAGCAAAGACCAAGGGCCAGGACAGAAAACTGGGGGCCTTGCTGAAATCGCTCGACACGTCCGAGCAGACGCAACAGCAAGTGCGCGATGCCCTTACTGAATACAGGAAGCAGAGCGTCGCCTGGCGCAAGGAACATCAAGACCAGCAACGTGAGTTGAGCAAACAGCTTGCCCGCGCCCGGCAAGCCAAGAACGCACAAGCCGTCGAGCAGATCAAGGGCAAGATGCGCCGCCTTAACGAGTCCCGCGCGGAACTCAAAGAGTCAACACTGGAAAGCCTTTCGGAACTGCTGGACGAAGACGAGATGACTAAGGTAAGGCGTCACCTTGGAGTGGATCGTATCCGCCGCCAGAGTGATCCGACAACGCGCGTGATGGCTCGCCTTCGCGGGCTCGAACTGACCGGCCAGCAACGGAAAAAGGCCCGCGCCATTTTGCAGGATGCCTACCTTGAAGCAGTTTCCAAGGCGCTCGGCAAGGTGAAGTCCGACGTTCTCACGGATGTTCAGGCCGAGAGGCTGAACGTGGAGGAAGTCCTTCGCTCACTTCGACCGGCGCCGACCAGACCTGAAGACAATCGCATTTCCGGGACGGACAAGCCACGAAGGGTTGACGCGCCCACCACTGGTGCGTCAGATGCCGCAGACTCATCCGGATCGGGAGGGTGAATCAGGCAACCGGGCCTGCAATATCTTCCGGACCCAGCAAGCGGATGCCATTGGCCTGCAGCGCGGAGATGGCCTGATCGGTGTCGGCAAAGCGAAAGACCATCGCCGCCTGGCCGGACTTCCTGGCAGTAAGAGCGTACATGCAATCCACGTTGACGCCCTGGGCTTCGACGGCCTCCAAGGCTTCGGCCAGTCCCCCCGGGCGATCATCCACTGCCACCACAACTACTTCAGTTTCCTTCACAACACACCCGGTTCCAGCCAGGGCTTGGCGGGCCTTGACCGGATCGTCAGTGAGCAGCCGCATTGCTCCGAATTTCTGCGTGTCCGCGAGAGACAGCGAAAGTATGTTGACCCCGGATTCAGCAAGGGCGCGGCACGGACGGGCCAGTTCGCCCGGCTTGTTTTCCAGGATAATCGCGACTTCGTTAACCTTCATTTCATCTCCAATTGGCGCGCCCGGGCCGGGGACGGGCCACGACCAGGCTGGCCAACCGCATCTTCCAGCCACTCCGGAGGGCGGATTGGCTTGCCCGATTCATCTGTGATTGCATGGACAGTGTAGCCTCTGGCGACTGCCGGCCCGTCCGCGCAAGCCTGGGATATCTCAACGTCAAATCGCATCCTGGCCCTTCCAGACATGCGGGCCGAAACGCTCAAGTCCAATTCGTCGTCATATCGTGCCCTTCCCAGGTACTCCACATGGGCCTCAACCAACGGAAGCATGATGCCGCTAGCTTCCATCGCCGCATAGCCGTTTCCCTGGGGAGACCTTATCTGCCTTAGCAGTTCCGTCCTGGCGACCTCAAACCATTCCAAGGCCCGGGAGTTGTAGAAGGTGCCCATCTGGTCGGTTTCACTGTAACGCACGCGAAGCCTCAACCTGCATTCCAAGCCAGTGACAGAAGACATATGCTTGCTTCTCCAGCTACCCAGGGGATTCTGTAAGGTGCGGGCGTCCTGCCTCCCTCAAGCCCAGCCGCAGCAGACTATGAAAAGGCTTTCTAACACACTCTTCGGGATCTATCAAGCTCAGCGGCGCTCTTACGGGCAGAGAGCTACATCCGACTTGGGCTAAGGCAGGCACTTGTCAAGCCCACTGGCTATGTGGATGATCTGGCCTGAAGCCATCGTGCCAGTTGACAAAGGACGGCAGAAACCAAAGGAGAATCAGATGCCGCTGACTTTTGATTTCCCCCTCGACAAATTGAAAACCTACCAGGGCATCAACCCGCGCCCGGACGACTTCGACGAATACTGGGATAGCGGGATAGCAGAAATGGAGGATGTCGATCCCAAAATCGAGCTTTCTGCCGCCGACTTCCAGGTTCCCTTTGCCGAGTGTTCCGACATGTACTGGACGGGAGTCGGCGGCGCGCGTCTTCATGCCAAGCTGATCCGCCCAAAAGATGCTGCCAAGCCACATCCTGCCGTGCTCATGTTCCACGGTTACTCCGGTGACAGCGGAAACTGGACCGATAAACTCGGATACGCGGCGCTGGGATACACCGTTGCCGCGCTGGACTGCCGAGGCCAAGGCGGCAAGAGCGAGGATGTCGGAGGCGTTAAGGGAAACACGCTCCGCGGGCATATCATCCGCGGGCTGGACGATGACCCGAAGCGGATGCTTTTTCGTCAGGTCTTCCTGGACGCCGCGCAGTTGGCCAAGGTCGTGATGGCAATGCCGGACGTGGACCCTGCCCGCGTAGGCGCCACCGGCGGAAGCCAGGGAGGAGGGCTCACTCTCGCCTGCGCCGCGCTTCAGCCCGACATCAAGCTGGTCGCGCCGTCGTTCCCATTCCTGTGCGACTACAAGCGGGTATGGGAAATGGACCAGGACCAGGCCGCCTATACCGAACTGCGTGACTACTTCCGCAAGTTCGATCCGCTCCACGAGCGTGAAGACGAGATCTTCACAAAGCTCGGATACATCGACGTCCAGCACCTGGCGAGCAGAATTGGAGGCCGGGTGCTGCTGGCCATCGGCCTGCGAGACACGACCTGCCCCCCTTCCACGCAGTTCGCCGCCTACAACAAGATAACCGCCCCCAAGTCGATGGCAATCTATCCGGATTTCGCACACGAGAACCTACCAGGGCACAGCGACAAGGTGTTTGAGTTCATGCGCGGTCTCTAGCAGGATTGCACGGTACTACTGAGCGCAATAGACGGGGCGCCTTACCGGGCGCCCCGACTTGCTTCTGGAATACTGGGCTATCGCCGTCGCTACCAACTGAACATGATCTGGTAGCGGGCGAACACGGCCACGTCGTTACGGCTCTGGTCGTAATAGTCGCCGGGGAAGAATGTCTCGAACTTGACCTGTGAGTTGACATGCTCGTTCAGAGTGTGGTTTACCGTCGCCGCCAAGAGTTGCCCGCGGAATTTTCCGTCCCCTGAAAAGCCCGCCGCACCGGACATCGGGTTGTGGTGCGCGAACAGGATATGGTAGTCCGCCGAGAATGTAAGGCGATCAATCGGGTCGAAACTCCATCCAAGGCCCAGGCGGTAGTAGTTGCTTGGCTGGCTAGCCAAGAACTCCAAGCCACCAAGATAGTCGTTAAAGATATTGCTCCAGTGGGGGAATCTACCCCATAGGATGTCGAAGCATCCGTCCGGGTCGCTTTCGCCGCTTCGGAACTCGAAACCTCCTCGGAAACTGTTGTTGAGCTTGTCTCGCAGGTAGTACTCCAGTTGGCTGTCGGCCCCGAACGCACAGACGCTTGTGCCGTTCTTGTGGCCGAACTGGGGCGCCGCCTCGGCGCGGTACTTCCAGTGCGTTCCGCACTCTCCGGCAACGCGTGCACCAAAAGTGTACAACTCCCCGGAGTTGCCGTTCGGCAGCGATCTGTCGTCGTGCTTGTACATGAAGTATCCGTCTATCGTCGCCCTTTCGAGAGTCTTGTTTGACGCATAGAGGATAATGCCGCATTCGTCGTGTTCGATCAGGTCCAGATCACGGTCGTTGAAGGGCCTGATCCACCAGGAGCTGTTGGCGTGGTTGCTCAACGCGACAAGGTCAAAGGTCGTATTGACGCACTTGGCGTCCCACGTCGCACGCAAGGCGTCGAAGAAGAAAGACCGCGTTCCGTCCCTGGGTGTGCCCTCGATCACGAGCCAGCCGTTACCGAATTTCAGGTCTTGGCGCCCAGCTTTGATAGTCAGGGGCAACCCCAGGGCCTTGGTCCACTCGACGTTCATCTTGTCGAAGAGCGCTTCCTGACGGATTGTCTGATCCTCAAACGTGTCGGGTCTGCAGTAGAGCCTGGGTTCGCTGACAAGCCTGATATTGAAATTGATGTTGTCGATCGGAGAGATCTTCGTCCATACACGCCCACGGTAGCGCGACCAGAAGCGGTCGTGCCCGCGTGCGTTCTGGTCCAGCCTGAGCGCCTCGTCGTAGATCCCCCGCAGACGCAGATCAGCCCCGAAGGTCATGCCCGGTATCAGTGAGTTGAATCTCTCCTTGAAATTGCAGACCTCGCAGACAACAGGCTTTTGGGGCTGGGCGCCCTCATCCGCGCCTGCGCCCAGCACAGGCAACGTAACAGACAAAGACGCCGCCAGAACCAACAACACCAATGCCGCTCGGCGTAAACCACTTTCCATTACATATTCCTTTGCTGTTTGGGCCCGCGACGTTACGGACTGAATGTTCTTCCACCGACGGTCCGCCTGGCATTGATAAACGCCAAGAAGACGGGTTCGTGCTTGTGCCTGTGGGCTTCCGTGCCGAAAGCGAGGAGGGGCAACCTTATGGAACACCACTCCTTTGGCATACGACATCGGTTTCGGGCAGACAGCCTGAGGACATCCATTGCCACCCGCTACCGGGCTCGCATGAGCCAGCCGACGTCAGTATGGCCATGACCGGAGCGCTGTCAAGGCCCCTTTCGCACTGCCGGAGGTGGGACTCGAACCCACACTATGTTGCCATAACGGGATTTTGAATCCCGCGCGTCTGCCAATTCCGCCACTCCGGCGTCCTGCCGCCAGATTCTAGATTTCCGGACAGGGATTTGGAAGCCCAAAGGCTGTTCCGACACAACAAGACATTGATCGGTAAATCAAAGATCCATTGGAGAGACGTAGTCTCCCTTGGTCGCCCGTAGGTCCTCCAGGCGCTCGCGCTGCAATGCAAACTGCTTGAAGACTGCCTGCGGAGTGTCTTCGATTCCCCTATAGATCTCCTCAACACGGCTCAGCTTGGCAAGATTCTCGGGAATACGAATGGTAAACTGCTTGACGTAATCCTGCTCGCTGTAGTCCTTATCCAGCACCTTCCTGAATAGTCGGGAAAGGTCTTCGTACTTGGGCAGGAGACCGGTAGGCGCCTTGATGGCCTCCACCTCGCCGTGCGCCCGAAGCTCCATCCATTTCACCCATACGGACTTGTCAAGCTTGCCGTTAAGGTACCCGCCGTCGTCTCCTTTGAGGAAATAGTTCGTGCCGAAGATCTTGGGCGGACTCGTCAGCTTCTTACCGAAGTCCAGGTTATTCTGTATGTACTTGCCGAGAGGAATGGCAACGAACTGCATGATGCTCATGAGGTCGAACTTCCTTACGCCTTCCTGCCCGACGGTGGCGGCGGTGGTTTCACTTTCCAACGAAGCCCCCATCGTCACCATGCCGTGAACCCAGTCGAAGCTCTCCTGCACGGGCACGCACGTGTCGCTGTCCCGCCCGCCGTACATGATCCCCCCCACCGGCACGCCGTTTGGGTTGTCCCAGTTCTCATCGACGTTGGCCAGTTCCTTCAGGCGAACCGTGTAGCGAGCGTTCTTGTGGGATGGCGGGATCTCGTTGCCTTCATCATCCATCTTTCCGGCATGCCAAGAGCCCGAGAAGTTCTCTCCTTCTGCGGGGATCTCCAAACCCATTCCTGCCCAGTAAGGACGACTCTCGTGCACCAGCAGGTTGCCGAAGATCACCTCTCCGGGCTTCTGTAGGAGCTCGAAGATTACAGGATCGTCCTTGGCGTTGACATCCTGGATAATGCCGAAGATTCCCGCCTCCGCATTCACGCAGCGGGCGAGGCCGTCAACTTCACGAAGATAGGCCAAGTCATCTCCGATGATCGTCTCTCCGGGAATCATTGCCGTAGATGTCTTCCCGCACGCGCTGGGAAACGCGCCGGTGAAGTACGTCACCCGACCACCAGGTCCGTGAACCCCCATCACGAACATATGCTCGGCGAGCCAGCCCTCTTTGTCCGCCTTTCTTATGGCCAATCGCAGCGCCAGCTTCTTCAGGCCGACCGTGTTTCCCGCGTACTGCGTGTTGACGCTCATTACCATGTCTTCGAGGATGTCAATGTATATGCGCTTGTTATCGACGTCCGCGCTGGTCATTCGCTCATCGACGCGCCCGGTCGCGTGAAGAAATCGAAAGAAATCTCCACTGTCGCCGATTCCTTTGAACTGCTCATATCCCGGCCTGTAAAGCAGGTCTTCATTGTGCGCGACGTAGGACGAATCTGTTATCTGAGCGCACTGTATCCCGAAGTCCGATCCGCCAGGACCAAGCGAGAAGAACCGCACAAGCATTGTCCGACCGACCATCGCGCCCTTGAAGAAACCGCGAATCTCAGCAAGCCCCTCATCGCGGTCGATGGAGTTCAGCCTCTCTCCGAGGTGCACTCCCTTCGGCAATAGATACTTGGTGACCTTGGGGTCCCTGCCTTGGTCGTTGACCTGCGGATTGACCCACCCGTCGAAATGCACGGTATGCCCGGCCGTGGCCAGCGGGGTTTCCTCTCTTGCGTCGATGGCCATCTGCCTGACAAGGGCGATATCCTCTGGTGAATCGTCGCAGACCAGGACGCTGTCCGGCTGGCAGAGTTGGACCGCATCTGCCACAAATGCGTGCAGCTTGTCGTTATCCAACGATTCCAGCTTGGCAAAGCTTGCTTCATCGGCACTGGCCCGCAGGACTTGTGCATACTGGTTTTTCATTGTTACCTCGCAAGTTCTTATTCTATATGCACTTTTGCCGCACACAACCTCCAGGTTGACCACGACCCGTGCGATAGACCCGGATTGGCCCGGCCCTTATAGCGGCATGGGCTCGATACGTCAAGGCGTAGTAAGGATCCGCAGGATAGGCGCAAAAAGGCATCCAACCATGGTCTGGGCAACCGGCAAATACCTTCCGGCAGGCTTGACCCGTGCACCCAGCGGGGCTATACTTAGGGACGCGGCGCGGGTAGTTTGTGCGCCTTGTATAGCCAACCAATTCAAGGCAAGTTATACGGAATCTGAGTTTTTTCGTAAAAGGTTCTTGATTAGCGCAGCTTGCCGATTAGAATCTTTGGCCCTGCGTTTGGTGCTGAGACCGGCAGCGGGGCGGGAATATCAACGATATTTGACAAGTGAACAGTGCAGCCGTCATGAGGATGTGACCTGATGGCGCCGGTTGTCACGATCGGGCGCGATCAGGCAAAAGAGAACTCGGTAGCCCAACTTGCGACAGGCTACCGACTCAGGATCCTCGTGACGTACAAGCTTTAGAGCCTGTGCAAGGATTTTGAGTTAGGCTTTCCCGGATATCCGGGAAGACCGAACCGGATCGCCCATAAAGGATCCGGATGCTGGAATCACCCTTCGATCTTTCTCTTCTTGGCTTCGGCCGGGAAGAGACTGATATCAAGTGAAGAGTTTGATCCTGGCTCAGAACGAACGCTGGCGGCATGGCTAAGACATGCAAGTCGAACGCGAAAGCTCCCTTCGGGGAGCAAGTAGAGTGGCGAAAGGGCGAGGAATACATGGGTAACGTACCCCAGGCACGAGGATAGCTGCGGGAAACTGCAGGTAATACTCGATGAGACCACGACGCCATATGGCGAAGCGGTCAAAGGGCGGGGCTCCCTTCGGGGACCTGCCGGCCTGGGAGCGGCCCATGTCCTATCAGCTTGTTGGTGGGGTAAAGGCCCACCAAGGCGATGACGGGTAGCGGGACTGAGAGGTCGACCCGCCGCATTGGGACTGAGACACTGCCCAGACTCCTACGGGAGGCTGCAGTAACGAATATTGGACAATGAGCGAAAGCTTGATCCAGCAATGCCGCGTGTGGGAAGAAGCCTTTCGGGGTGTAAACCACTGTCAGGGATCACCAAGCGATGGGAGTCAACAGCTCCCTGAGTTGAGGAGTCCCAGAGGAAGCCACGGCTAACTTCGTGCCAGCAGCCGCGGTAAGACGAAGGTGGCAAGCGTTGTTCGGAATCACTGGGCTTAAAGAGCACGTAGGCGGCTCATCAAGCGTCTTGTGAAATCCCCCGGCTCAACCGGGGAATTGCTTGGCGAACTGATGGGCTTGAGGCAGGAAGGGGCGAGTGGAACTCTTGGTGGAGCGGTGGAATGCGTAGATATCAAGAGGAACGCCGGTGGCGAAGGCGACTCGCTGGGCCTGTCCTGACGCTGAGGTGCGAAAGCCAGGGGAGCGAACGGGATTAGATACCCCGGTAGTCCTGGCCCTAAACGATGTCCACTAGGTCGATGGTTCTCTGACGGATTGTCGACCGAAATAAAAACGTTAAGTGGACCGCCTGGGGAGTACGGTCGCAAGGCTAAAACTCAAAGGAATTGACGGGGGCTCACACAAGCGGTGGAGCATGTTGCTCAATTCGATGCAACGCGAAGAACCTTATCCTGGGCTTGACATGTACGGATGCCTACTGGGAAACCAGGTCGGTTGCCCTTCGGGGTGGAACGTACACAGGTGCTGCATGGCTGTCGTCAGCTCGTGTCGTGAGATGTTGGGTTAAGTCCCGTAACGAGCGAAACCCTTGTCGCTAGTTGCCAGCGCGTTATGGCGGGGACTCTAGCGAGACTGCCGGTGTTAAACCGGAGGAAGGTGGGGATGATGTCAAGTCCTCATGGCCTTTATGCCCAGGGCTGCAAACGTGCTACAATGGTCGGGACAAACCGACGCAAAACCGCGAGGTCGAGCAAATCGGAAAAACCCGGCCCCAGTTCGGATTGTAGTCTGCAACTCGACTACATGAAGTTGGAATCGCTAGTAATCGTAGATCAGCAATGCTACGGTGAATGAGTTCCTGAGCCTTGTACACACCGCCCGTCAAGTCATGGAAGCTGGTAGCACCCGAAGTCGGGGCGATTCAGCCCTGCCGAAGGTGAGATCGGTGACTGGGACTAAGTCGTAACAAGGTAGCCGTAGGGGAACCTGCGGCTGGATCACCTCCTTTCTAGAGGATAATCTAGACACCGGACAGAGCAATCTGTCCGGATAGATTGTCAGCACAACCTCATCCCGAGCTAGTCGAGGGATAACCCGCGGCAACGCGGGCCAAGACGGCGCACTGTTTACCATATTCAAAGCTCCGGACCATGCGTCCGGAGCTTTGCTTTGCGCGCATCCACCAGCGATCGCCTGCCGCCCTTCCCGGAATCCCCCGCACGATTTCTCGATGCGGCCCGTCTAGGTATATGAGACCATGGTCCGTGATGTTACTGTCCCTTCAGGAGACCGCGTGTGAGCAGAGGCAAGCAGGCAGACTTCTCGAACGTTTTCGATAGGCACTTCGAGCAGGTGTACGGGTACGTGGCCTACCGTCTCGCCCCTGACGCCGAAGCTTCCGCCGACATCACACAGGAAACGTTCCTCGCAGCCTGCAAGGGCTGGAAGTCGTATCGAGGCGACGGAACCGCGCTCGGCTGGCTGCGAGCCATAGCCAGGCGGAAGATTGCAGATCACTTCCGCGCCAGACCTCCCGCACGCGAGCAGTTGCCTGCTGACGCCGCAGCTTCGCCTTCTCGGTCACCGGACCCCACCACCGAACGCGCCACACTTGTCGCCCGCATCATGCGTTCGCTCTCGAACGGACAGGCCGAACTCCTGGAGGACAAGTACCTGGAAGGTCTGTCGGTTAAGCAGATGGCCCGTCGGCGCGGCGCGAGCGAGCAGTCCATCGCATCCGCGCTGTTCCGGGCGCGCCGCGCCTTCCGCCAGCGATTCGACGAGGTCCAACCCAACAAGGAAACTTGACAATGAACACGAATGCAGATAACAGCGACAACCTCATCGCCCGCGAGTTGACCCAAGCCGTCACCGCCTTTACCCCCCCTGCCGGGCTGAAGGACCGCATTCGTGAGCACATCCAGAACGAACAGAAATCGTCCCGAGGGCGATCTGCACCTTTGCTGCGAGTACTTGTACCGGCCGCCGCAGCCGCGGTGGCGTTGATTGCCGCATCCATCTGGCTCTTCCCAGCCAACGGCTCGTCAAGCGCCGCCTACGCCGGACTTATCACTGCGCTAGAGAGTACTCAGGAGGCCAAACACGTTCACTGGCGGGCCTCGATAGATCTGGAAGGTGTGAGGGGGCAGCATGAAGTCTGGATATCCATAGGGCCCCTTCGCATTCTCAACAAGCTGCCCAGCGGGGTAGTCCAGAGCATCGAGGGAGACTGTATGCGGACCTACGATCCTCTGGAGAAGACCATTAAGATCGAAGACGCATCGTCAACTGTTTCGCCCGAAGCAAAGTCCATTACGAGCTTTGCTGAAGCGGTCGCTGGACAGATAGAGGATGCAAGAAAAGCAGGACATCGGGTCACAGAGGCACGGAAGCCCGGGCTCATCATCTACACGATACATCGTCACGAAGCGGAAGATAGGTACTATGTTGACGCTAGCACTGGGAGATTCGTCCGGACTGAAGAACACAGCGGCTGGGCGCCGGGCCATGTGTATGTCAGAGAATTCGACTATCCCAGCACCGTCCCTGCTGACATCTATGCTCTCGGAGTACCGAGAGAAGCGAAGATCACTGAGCTGGCGGAGGCTATCCCCTCAATCATGCCAGCGACCGCCCGCGCGATGAGTCCCTTCGAGATCCACTTCGCCGAGATCATGGCGGCCGTGAAGGACAGTGAGACTGCCGATTGGGCACATATCAAGATAACAGGCGGCATGACCGGCGAATTGTGGATCTCGGTCAAGCCCCTAAGACAGGCCGTAATTCAGGAGACACGAATCCAGTACCTCGACGGCGGCCACGCAGCACTCCATATATACGATCCCGCGGAGAACACGCTGACAGTCCAACGGGAGATTCTGGGGGAACACTTTGCCAAACTGCAGGAGGCCGGAAGCATCCGTGGATTGGTGATGTCCGCCCTTCAACATCAGGGCGACCTGCATCAAGCCCAGATGACCCAAAGCCGCCAGGAAGCCGACGGTAGACAATACGATATCTTCACCCTTAACGAGGAGTACGAAGATGAGGGAACAACGGCTGAGTCCAAGGCTGAGGTATACGTGGATGTTGACACCAACCGCGTCGAGAGACTGGTACTGACCGGCGACCGTCTTACCCAACCGTACACGATGCAATTCGACTACCCTGAGACGGGTCCGCTTGACATCTACGCCCTCGGCGTGCCGCAAGACGCGAAAATCGTCGATCTGACGGGACAGGAAGGGCAGAGACCTAGATAGTTTTTCTGTTCTGCCAGTCGCCGGCGAGACACCCAAAGCTCCGGACTTACGCGTCCGGAGCTTTGCTCTGCGCGCATGTCCCATGCAGTCAGTTGTCATTCGTGCAATTCGTGTTCCCTCCCCTACTGCCGCTACTCCGGGCGGGAGATGCCGTACTTCTTGATTCGGTAGCGGATGTTGTCC
>Ga0272444_10001430_pt1 | contig 22994 bp, 20 predicted proteins | sample SSMForm13_FD_201033 | JGI IMG/M metagenome (GOLD analysis project Ga0272444, IMG submission 201033) | Marine sediment archaeal communities from Little Sippewissett salt marsh, Falmouth, MA, United States - SSM-Form-13 | ecosystem: Environmental > Aquatic > Marine > Wetlands > Sediment ...
GACTAAGGACTAAAGACTAAAGACTAAGGACTAAAGACTAAAGACTAAGGACTAAAGACTAAAGACTAAGGACTAAAGACTAAAGACTAAGGACTAAAGACTAAAGACTAAGGACTAAAGACTAATTAAAAGAAAACCGCCGACCGCGGGGGAGGCTGCGACCGGCGGTATACCGAAACGGCGGAATGACGTTATTATTCAGGCGTATATTCGTTGGCCTGAATCGTACCGCCATCCATCATCTTGACTTTATACATACCGCTAAAGCCGGTTTCGTCGTCCCAGAAGGCGCGCCAGCCGTTCTCTTCGCCGTCGTAGGCGATCCAGCCGTGGTGGATGTCCTGGCTGTTTTCGTCATCTTCCCAGATCGGTAGGGGCTCGCCGGGATCCAATTCGTCCATCAGGCTCCAGTCGTCACTGCCGATGAAGTTGAACTCGTAGAATTTGTTTTTCGGGTCGAACTCTTCCAGTTCGCCATCGAGCACGATCAAGTGAATGTAGACGGCCATCGAATCCTGGTCAGCATCGTAAAAAGCGGGCATGCCGTTGAGGTTGACCGTCGTCTTGGCGCCTTTGTCCATGTACTCGACGTCGATGTACACGTCTTCGTCGAACAGCACGTTTTCAATCATGCCGATCGTGCCGCCGTTCATCAGGCGCGCACTCATGAAGTTTTCAAAGCCCAGCGAGTCGTCCCAGATCACACGGATGTCCTGGAACTTTTCTTCTTCTTCTTCGTACTGGATGAACCAGCCCAGTTCGAGATCCTCGTAGAAGGGAAGCACGCGGTAGTCGCCGTCGAGCTTGTTGTACAGGTTGTAGCCGTCGGACGCGATGAAGGTGTACTTGTAATCGGCCGGGTCGAAGTCTTTAGCGAAAGCCTCGTCGACAACCGTCGAAACCAACACCGCCATCTTTTCGGTGTCGTCTTCCGGGTCAGTCCACATGAAGGCGGGCAGGCCGTTGAGCTCGACTTCAACCGCGCCGTCGGGGGTGTCGACGACTACCGATTCATCTCCGGACCAGGTGATGTCGTCATCATCGTCGTCGTCGGCGGTGTCATCGTCGGTGGTGTCGTCGTCGTCATCGTCATCGTCGTCGTCGCCGCAAGCGAACATCAGCGGCAGGGTCGCCACCAGAGCAATCAGCGCCAGCAGCAAAAACAATTTGTTCAATCGCATTCGGATCCTCCTTAAAATATCAGGCACTTACTGATTTATGTTGGTTGATGCATATAAGTGGATTATAGTGAGCAGCGGCTATGTGTCAAGCAAAACATAAATTCAATCGAGACATACGTTTTTTGCGCTCAGGCGATCGCCGTTCACGTGAACCTGCACGTAGTGGAAGAAGCCGCCGGGCAGCAGATCGGCGCCCGCGCCGCCGGTGGTTATGTACAACACGCCGTCTTTTTCAAGTTGGTGGAAGTGGTGCTCGTGACCGCAGAACACGGCGGTGACACCCTCTTGCCGGAACAGCTCGTGCAACAACGGCTGCGGCACGCTGTGGTAGCGATGCGCCGGTCCGAGAGTGGGGTGAATCGGGCGGTGCATGAGGATCACAGTTTTACCCGGATGCTTGCGCTCGGCCAACCGGTCTTGCAGCCAGACCAATTGTTCGCCGGCGATCATCCCGCGCATGCCGGGCAATTCGGTGTTCAGGCCGATGAACGTCCAACCGCGGTGGACGACCACCCAGGGCGTCTTGCCGAAATGCTGCGCGAAAAGCTCCGCGCCGCCCGGTCCGTCGACGTCATGGTTGCCCGGCACGATCAACAGCCGCGCCCGCAGAGGCTTGATCGCCGCCAGCGCACGCTCGTACTGCCCGGCGACCACCTCGCGGTGAATCGTTCGCCCGCGAACGAGATCGCCGGCGAACAACGCCAACTCGGCCTTACTGTCGTTGATGCGCTCGACGATTTTACCGAATGCCGCGGGCATCGGCGCCTCGGCCGAATCCGGACTCGAATCGCCGAACACCGCGAATTCCCACGCCGGCTCGCATCCGGCCAGCGCCAAAGCCAGGCCGAGCAGCAGCACGATTCGGATGATGCGTCCCTTGATAAATTCACTCCCTTGTTTGCGCGCCTATTGTTGAACGCAAGCGATACGCAGCGCAAGGCACGGTCTTTTGTTCTTGTCCGAAGCGGGCGAACTGGCTAAGGTGAGCCGATGCCTCTCCGACAAAAAAATCATCCGACGCCGACTGTCGGCAGAAAAGTCATTTTTCGGCTGCTGGCCATCGCGCTTGTATTCTGCGCCGGGCTGATTGTCGCTGAGACGATCATCCGGCTTTTCGCGTTTGACTGGCAACTCATGCGCAAGCTGCTTTATTACCAGGAAATGGACGCCGAGCTGTTCCGGCCCGTCGACGATCCGCTGGTGTTGTTCGAACCCGATCCGGGCACCCGCACCGGTGACGGTCGCGCGAGCATCAACCAACTCGGCTATCGCGGCGCGGAGATCCCGTTGCAGAAACCGCCCGAGACCACGCGCATCGTCTGCCTCGGCGGGTCGAACGTTTACGGCGCGGGTTTGACCGACGACGAGACGTGGCCGGCGCGACTTGAGCAGGCGCTCAACCGCAGCGGGGCCGGATCCTACAAGGTGCTCAACGGCGGCGTCCCGTCTTACGTCGGCGTGCAAATGGCTCACGCTGCGCGGATCGCGCTGGATCGGCACGAGCCGGATTTGATCATCATGGCTTTGAGCAATTTCGGCTCGCCCGCCTTTTTGCTCGAACAGGAAATCGCGCCGCTGTTCCGCAGTCATCCCGAAATGTGGTCGCTGCTGTTTTACGCCGATTGGCGGGGTTCGTTCGCCGAGTATCCGAAACTGAAGCGGGCGTTGCTGTCGCACGTGTGCCTCTACCGCTACGCCTACGGCGCGGCGATGGCGCGGCAGGGCGCCAACTGGGCGCTCAATCCGCAGTTCATGGAAATAAACATCACAGCGGTGCGCGAGGCGGTTACCGAGATCCAAGAGAAAAAGGTGAAGTCGTGCTTCTTTCTTTATCCGGGTTTGTCGCGCGACGATGTCGAAGATTACCTCGCCGGTATGGACGCGCCGGTGGTCGACCTGCCGGGCGACGGGTTGCCGACCGAGTACCGTGACATTCACCCACCGGCGCACGTGATGGAATGGTACGCCGAGCAAATCAATCGCTTTTTTGCGGAGCAAGGTTGGTTCGGCGTGCAAGCCGCGCCCGAATCGGAGGCGTCCGCGGAGGAATTGGATCCGGTGAAACTCGAATCGGAAATGGCCGCGCTGCCGGGCGGCACGTTTTGGATGGGTTGCTCGCCGGGCGACGACGAATGCTTTGACGACGAAAAGCCGCGGCACGAGGTCACGCTGAGCGCGTTCGAGTTGGATCGCACCGAGGTGAGCAAAACGCAATATCGTGAGTGCGTTGCAGCCGATGTATGTACCATCCCCGCGGGCGCGGACTGGCAAACGCCGACGTTGGGTGAGCGTCCGGTGACGGGCGTCAGTCACGCCCAGGCGGAAATCTATTGCCGTTGGCGCGGCAAGCGCCTGCCGACCGAGGCCGAGTGGGAATACGCCGCGCGGGCCGGGGGCGACGAAATCATTTACGGCGCACCGACGGAAGTCGCCTGGTTTGACGAAAACGCGCAACGGCGCACGCATACAATCGCGCGAAAAAAGCCTAACCGCTGGGGGCTGTACGACATGTTCGGCAACGTGCGCGAATGGTGCGTCGACCGCTACGGCGCGGAGTATTACGCCACGTCGCCCGCCGTCGATCCGCCTGGTCACATCGACCCGACCGACAGCGCCCGCGTGATCCGCGGCGGCGGCTGGTTCACCGACCGCCGTCACCTGCGCGCATCCTACCGCCGTTTCCACGCCGACCCCGACTTTTTCAGCAACGACCTCGGCTTCCGCTGCGCCCGGTGAAAATAGGACTAACCGCCAAGACGTAAAGGACTCAAAGATTTTTTCTAGTAGGTAGTTGGCATGTGGCAGGTGGAAAAAACTACAAACTACAAACTACAAACCAATCAATTATTAATGGTATTGTTTCGATCAACCGGTGATTGTACAATACCGCGCAGCGGGGGCGGTCCGGCGACCTCGGTCGGCGTCGATCAACAAGGCACAGACGGAGATTGGTCTTTGGAAAGGTGTTTTTGTGTGTGAAATGATGGTTAATGGTGACGAACATTGAAGGAGTAATCACGATGAACATGGGTATTTTTTTGAAAGTTTTAGCGATTTTTGTTTTGGTTGTTTTGCTGGTCTTCGCCTGCGGCTACGATGACGACGACAATGACAACGACGACGTCGATGACGACGACTCCGGCGATGATGATGATGACGACGACACCGTTGTTGACGATGACACCGTTGTTGACGACGACGACGATAACGACATCGACATTACCCCGCCGGACGGTTGGCAGCTGGAATGGGTCGCATCTTACGATGACGTTGTGTTCGATCCGCAGTTAGCCCTCTCGCCTTCGGGAATCCCGCAAATCGTTTTCAGCTATTTTCCCGGCGGAACCGACGATCCGACACTCAGATATGCACTGCCCGACGGTTCTGCATGGGATGTCTTCACGGTTTATGAATTTACCCAGGGCTCCGGCTACTATGACTTTGTGCTGGACGGCGAAACGCCCGTCATCGCCTATTCGCGTAGTGCGGGCAATGATTACGAACATCGTCAACTGGTGTTGACCGAGCTGTCGGGTGAATCATGGACCGAGCAGATCATGCAGGATGTTGAATTTTGGGTTTCCGATTTGTCGCTGCTTGCGGGTGACGAGACACAAGTGGTGTATGGAGACAGTGGCGCTTGGGAAGGCGCCGACCGGGCGGCGGTATACCATACGTTCGAGGAAGAGAAATCCTGGACGACCAACGAGGTGTTTTACGGTTATTCACCGGTATTGCACCGCAATGCGGACGGCGCGCTGCAAATCGTCGCGTTTGTTGATAGAAACCATTTGTATGCGCCCGAAGAGCAACACGGAAAATTGTTGCTTTGGGAGCAGGCCGACGATGACTGGTCGTGGGAAGTGATAGACGACCTGGACAATTATGATGTCGGCGGCGACTGTGACGCCCTTTTCATTGCTCCAAAACTGGGCATCGACGAAAGCGACGAAACGACCGTCGCCTATATGTTGATGACGGTGTACGTCAACAAGGCTTTGGAAGAACATTATTGGTACAGCGTGATTCTTGCGCGTAAATCGGGCGACGAGTGGATCCCGGAAACGTATTGCGAAAATTGCGGAATAGGCGGTTACCAGCAGAACAATACCGCCGTACGCCGGATGCTGATCGGGTATGAAGATGAGACCGTGCTGGCCGACGATGCCACGGGCGCATGGACCGAGGAAACTTTGTCTCTACCCTACGGTTGGATGAATTACGTCGTCGATGAAAACGGGTATTCCCATATCGCGTACGCCCCGACTTTCGAGGGGCAGGCGCATGACCTGTATTACCTGACCAACATGCCGGAGTAAGCAGGGCATAGAAGAGTAAAAGGTCCAGGTTTAAAAACTAGTCCTGTTTTCCGTGCACTCGCCTGCAGGCAAGCACCTACAGCGTCAGCTTGGCGATCAGCTCCTTGACCGCGGCGGCCGAATTGTCCAGCTCCGCCTTCTGCTGGTCGGTGAGTTCCAGCTCGAGGATCTTCTCGACGCCGCCCGCGCCCAGCAGCACCGGGACGCCGAGGTAGATGCCGTCGTAGCCGTACTCGCCTTCCAGGTATGCGGCGCAGGGCAGAATGCGCTTTTTGTCTTTGAGAATGGCTTTGACCATCTCGATGGCGCTGGCCGCCGGGCTGAAGAAGGCGCTGCCGGTTTTGAGCAGGGCGACGATTTCGCCGCCGGCTTTCCGCGTGCGCTCGACAATGGCTTCCAGGCGCTCGGGAGTGATCAGCATCTCCAAGGGAATGCCGCCGACGGTGCAGTATTTGGGCAGTGGCACCATGGTGTCGCCGTGTCCGCCGAGAACCAGCGCGGCGATGTCTTCGACCGAGACACCCAATTCCATGCTGACGAAAGCGCGGAAGCGGGCGGTGTCGAGGACGCCGGCCATGCCGACCACGCGCTGCTTGGGAAAACCGGATACCTGCTTGGCGACGGCGCACATGGCGTCGAGCGGATTGCTGACGATGATCAACACCGAGTTCGGCGAGCGCGGCGCGATCTGCTCGACCACGCTTTTCATGATCGACTCGTTCTTGGCCAGCAGGTCGTCGCGACTCATGCCCGGTTTGCGCGGCAGACCGGCGGTGATCACCACCACGTCGGAATCGGCGGTGGCGTCGTAGTCGTTGGCGCCGACAATTTTGGCGTCGAAGCTCAGCAACGGCGCGGTCTCGGCCAGGTCGAGCGCTTTGCCCTGCGGCATGCCCTCGACGACGTCGACCAACACCAAATCGCCGAGCTCTTCGGCCGAAGCGCGCGCGGCGGCGAATGCGCCGACGTTGCCCGCGCCGACAATCGTAATTTTTCTACGAGACATGAAATCCCCTCCACATCGGTTGCAAGATGAGATTCTAATGTGCCGCATCCAGACCGTGCTGGCAAGGTGACCTTGCACAGTTTTGGCGACCCTTTTATGCTTCGTCTACCGCGAACTTTTACGGAAAGGCGGATGGACAAGATCAAACTGACGCAGTTGTCGCACGGCTCCGGCTGAGCCTGCAAACTGGCTCCGGGCGAGCTGGCGGCGATACTGGAAAAACTACCCGTGCCGAATGATCCGCGCGTGCTGCTCGGCGTCGGCGACGATGCCGGTGTGTACAAAATCCGTGACGACCTCGCGCTGGTGCAGACGGTCGATTTCTTCACGCCGATCGTCGACGACCCGGTCGGCTTCGGGATGGTTGCCGCCGCCAACAGTTTGTCCGACGTCTACGCGATGGGCGCGACGCCGCTGACCGCGCTGAACATCGTCTGTTTTCCGGAAAAGGGGCCGCTCGACATGGGCATCCTCGCTAAAATTTTGGAAGGCGGCTACCGCAAAGCGGGCGAGGCGGGCGTGTCGATCATCGGCGGACACAGCGTCGACGACAAAGAGCCCAAGTACGGCCTCGCGGTCACCGGCACGGTGCACCCGGATGAGATCCTGTCCAAGAAAGGCGCGCGACCCGGCGACCTGCTGGTGTTGACCAAACCGTTGGGCACCGGCGTGCTGGCCACCGCGCTCAAGGCCGACATGGAACCGGAAGGCACCGATCAGTTGTTGATCGACATCTGCGCGTTTCTTAATGACAAGGCGGCGCAGGCGGCCCGGAAATTCGGCGTGCACGCGGTGACTGACGTCACCGGTTTCGGTTTGATTTTGCATTTGCTTGAAATTCTGGAAGCAAGCGACGTCGGTGCGCGGTTGTGGTTCGATCAATTACCGTTGTTGCCGGGCGTGGACGAATGCGTCGACATGGGCTTGGTTCCGGCAGGCACCTACGCCAACCGCGATCACGCCGGCGAGCGACTGATCATCGACGAAGCGGTGACCGACGAACAGGTGCTGCTGGCCAACGATGCGCAAACCAGCGGCGGCTTGCTGCTGGCGGTTCCGCCGGAAAAGGCCGAGGCTCTTGTCGCCGAACTGGCCGAGTTGGGCGTGCCGGCCAACGCGGTGATCGGCAAGGTCACCGACCAAAAGCATACCGTCCGTTTGCAGCCGGGGCGTTAGTCCATGCGCATCGGTAGTCTCCCATTCAAGAACGACGTTCCGTTAATTCTGGCGCCGCTGGCCGGTTACACGGATTTTGCTTTCCGTTTGACCTGCCGTCGCTTCGGCGTCGACCTCACCGTCAGCGAGATGGTCAGCGCCGACGGCTTGGTTCTCGGGCGGCCCAACAGCAAAGGACGGCGCAAGACGCTGACGCTGGCCGACGCGCACGAAGACGATCATCCGTTTGCCGTGCAACTGTTCGGCAAAGATCCGGCGAAGCTGGCCGAGGCGGTGCGGGTAGTGTGCGGTGAACGGCTGGTGGAAATGATCGACCTCAACGCCGGTTGTCCGGTGCGCAAGGTGGTGAGTAGCGGACACGGCGTCGCCTTGATGCGCGACCCGGCGGCGCTGGGAAAAATACTCGAAGCGATGCGCCAAGCGACCGACCTGCCGTTGACGGTCAAGCTTCGCGCCGGGGCGGAAGAGCGCAACGCGCTGGAATGCGCGAAGGTTGCCGAAACCGCGGGCGTCGATGCGATTGCCGTGCATCCACGTTTGAGACTGGAAGGATTCAAAGGGCAGGCGGACTGGTCGTTGATCGCGGCGGTCAAACAAGCGGTGGACGTACCGGTGATCGGCAACGGCGATGTCGTTGCCGGCGAAGACGCGGTGCGGATGCGCAATGAAACCGGCTGCGACGCGGTGATGATCGGACGCGGTGCGGTGGGGCGACCCTGGTTGTTTGCCCAGGCGCGAGCGGCACTCGACGGCCGGCCGCTTCCGCCGGAACCGGACGGCCCGGCGAAGTTGGAGATTTTGCGCGATCACTTATCGGTTTTGACCGATCGAAAAAGTGAGACCGTCGCGGCCAAGGAAATGCGCAAGTTCGCCCTGCGCTTGGTGCGCGGTGTGCCGGGGGCGTCGAGTGCGCGGTTTGCTATCGCGACGGCGCCGACGGCCGACGCACTGATGGCGATTGTTGAGCGCGTGTTATCGGGGGAGGAAATTTAATGAAATCCAAACAAAACCATCAGCGGATGGAAAACGTAATCGAATCGTTTTGTCGCAAGTTAATTCATGCTGTACCCGACGGCAGCGACAGCGATGTCCACCCAACCGTAATAAGTACGGTTGAACAGATTCTGCTGCGGGTGGCCATGGAAGAGTGCGAAGGCAGCCAAATCGCTGTCGGACGTCTGTTGGGATTGCATCGCAATACGGTCCGGCGCAAGCTGCAACAGTATAACCTACAGTATTAGTAGGTATTTAGCGTTCGGCTAGCCATTGGATTCTTTCTGTGATAAAACATCGGCCGTGGGTTCGAGGGACCAGAAAATGCCTGATCAAAAACGAATTGATTAGAAAAGTTGGTCCGCAGAAATTAGTGCGAACATTGAAGCAAAAAAAGTTGACGGAAATGGAAAACAGAAGGGCGACCGACCAATCTTGGGTCGTCGTCAGCATCGCCGGGTTTGATCCCACAGGCGGAGCAGGTCTGTTAGCCGACGCGGGTGCGTTGGCACAACTTGGCTTGCGTCCGGCTGGTGTGGTGACTGCTCTGACCGTGCAGCGTCCGAGCGGCGACGTGGAAACTACACCCGTCGATCCGCAACTGGTTGATCGTACGCTGAGCACCGTGTTGTCCGACTTGCCGGTCGCCGCGATGAAAATCGGCATGCTGGGCACGGGCGAAGTAGCCGAAGTCGTCGCCGGTCATTTGGAAAAGCTGGACCCGAGCATCCCCGTTGTCTGTGATCCCGTATTGCATGCGGGCGCCGGCGGTGCGTTGGCCGACGAGCGGACGACGCAGGTTCTGCGGGAGAAAATTCTGCCGCGAACGACGTTGCTGACACCCAATGTGCCGGAAGCGGAAATCCTGGCCGGACGGTCGATTCAAACGCAAGAGGATATGGAAGCCGTCGCGCGCGATCTGTGCGCGGGCGGTGCGACATACGTTTTGTTGAAAGGCGGTCATTTGGCCGGTGATCCGGTTGATCTGTTGATCGGGCCGGATAATTTGCAGCGATGGCGCGGCAAGCGTCTCGATGTGGGCGCGGTGCACGGCACCGGCTGTGCCCTGTCGGCGTTGATTGCCGGTTACCTATCGCTGGGGAAAACGATAACGCAAGCGGTCGACGCATCCGTCGCTGCGGTGCATGAGGCCATCGCCGCCTCGTGGCAGCCGCAGGAAGAAGGTTGGCGGTATCTCGGACCCTTGCCTGTTTAATATGTGGTGGCATTCGATAAGGATAAGTCATGAGTAATTTCGAAGGCGAACGGCGCTCGTTCCGTCATCCCCCGATGAGCAAGCGGGAATTGGAATGGCGGGGTTGGAACCAGCTTGATGTGATTCTAATTACCGGCGATGCATTTATTGATCATCCCAGTTTTGAAGTTGCCGTAATCGGTCGAGTTCTGGAAAGTTACGGCTTGAAGGTGGGCTTTATCGCCCAGCCCGACTGGCACGACACGCGTGACTTCACCCAACTCGGCAAGCCGCGGTTGTTCTTCGGCGTCACCGCCGGCAAGAACGATTCAATGGTCGCCAATTACCGGCCGACCAAGCGCCCGCGCAAAATCGACTTTTTCAGCCCGGGCCGGCTACCGGGACTGCGCCCCGACCGTTCCAGCCTGGTGTACGCCGAAAACTGCAAACGGGTTTATCCGGACGTGCCGGTGGTGATTACCGGCGTGGAAGGAACTTCCCGCCGCTTTGCCCATTACGATTTCTGGGACGACAACATCCGCCGTGGTCTGTTGGCCGACGGCGTCGCCGACCTGTTGGTCTATGGGCATCCGGAACGCACGATCACCCAGGTGGCCAAGGTTTTCGCCCAAGGCGGCAACCCGGTCGATTGCAATAGCATTCGCGGTGTCGTGTATAAGCTGGAACGAGGCGACAACGGCGTGGAAAAACAACTTCCGCCCGAATTTGTCGATCTGCCCGGTTGGGAGGAATTGCAGACCTCGAAGAAAAGCTTCCTCGATATGTATCTGGCCATCGAGGACAACAGCGATTACTACCGTCCGTCGAAACCGCTGGTGCAGCAATACAACGATTGCATCCTGGTCCAGACGCCGCCGCAACGACCGTTGTCGACCAAGGAAATGGACCGAATCTACGAATTGCCTTATTCGCGTACGCCGCACCCGAAGTACCGTGAAGCCGGACCGATCCCCTCGTTCGAAACGGTGAAATACGGCCTGATCACCCACCGCGGCTGTTTCGGCGATTGCAACTTCTGCGGCTTCCGCCAGCACGAGGGACGCTACATTTCGCAGCGCAGCCGCCAGTCGATTCTCAACGAAGCCACGATGGTGGCCGGCCTGCGCTACTTCCGCGGCTGGATCAGCAACGTCGGCGGACCGATGGCCAACATGTACGGCATGGGCTGCACCCTCGACGAAGAAGAGAGGATGAACTGTCAACGCCGTAGTTGCCTGCATCCCGAACCGTGCGAGCACTTGAACATCAGTCATGAACAATACCTGGAATTGCTGCGTGCCGTGCGCCGCGTCGACGGCGTCGAGCGTTGTTACCTGTCGAGTCCGTTGCGGGTCGACCTGATCATGATGGATCCGCAGGGCGAGGAGTTTTTAACAGAAGTGATGCAGCATTTTCTGCCCGGCCACCTCAAAATGCCTTTTGAGCATGTGTCCGATGAAGTGACGCGCCGGGTGCAGAAATACGACCGCGAGCAGATCAAAACGTTCATCGAGCGCTTCGACCAGATCAAGCAGCAGCAGGGCATGAGCGATCTGTACATCACGCCTTATTTCATCAGCGCGCATCCGGGTAGCCGCTTGGAAGACGCCATCGAGGTGGCGACGTTTATCAAGCAGCACGATCTGCCCGCTTGCCAGATTCAGGATTTCGTGCCGATGCCCGGCACCGCGTCGGCCTGCATGCACTTCACCGGTCTGGATCCATACACCGAAGAACCGGTGTATCGCCCGCTGGCCTATCGCGAGCGCAAGTTGCAACGCAGCCTGTTCCAGTATTACAAGCCGCAAAACGAACGTTATGTCTACGATGCTTTGCGCGAGGCCGACCGGCTTGATCTGGTCGGCAACGGGCCCGAATGTTTGCTGGAGAACGAACCGGCCTGGTCGCCCTTCGAGTAATTTTTTTCGAGAGATTCAGCGCTGCGTGAACAACGCAACGGCGTGATTGATTTCGCGCCATAGTGAACCGTTGCGTACGGCTTGCCCGAAACGACGACCAAGATAAAACGGACGCAGATAAAAGCAGCGCACGGCACGGTTGCGCCAGGCGATCAGTTCGGTGCGGTTTTGCGCCGGGTCGAGCAGGCGCGTTGCAGTCGACGAGCCATCGGCGACGCCGTCGCCCGCGTTGTACAACGGCGTACCGAGGCGCGGCGCGGCGAGGTTGAAGCTGGCGTAGGCCAGCGGCAAACGCAAAGCCAGGGCGAGCGTTTTTTCCCGTTGCGCCGGTGTTTCTCCGGGTAAACCGCAAAGGAAATGTCCGCCCACCGGCACGCCTGCACGGTGCAGGGCTTCGACCCCCGCCGTCGTGTTCGCAGTCGTCGCGCCGGGACGCACTGCGGCCAGCAGGTCGTCGTCGCCGCTTTCGACGCCGACCATCGCCATCGCACAACCCGCTTGCGCCAATGCCTCTGCCAACTCGTCGTCGATGCGGTCGGGGCGCAAATAGCAGGCGAAGCGCCAGGGCCCGGTGCGCGCCAGCATTTCCAGGATCGACAACGTGCGTTCGCGGTCGGCGTTGAAGGTCATGTCTTTGATGAACAACGCGCGAACGTGGTGCGCGGCCAGCCAGTCTAGTTCGGCGGCGAGGTTGCCTGTATCGCGGCGGCGATAGGTGACACGGCCGCTGTTGCAGTAGGCACAGCGGTGTACGCAACCGTGGTCGGTCATCACCGTGGCGAAGGGCTGCGGCAGGAACGGATGCCGGTAGGGCAGGTTCCACACCAACTCGTAAGGGGGCACGGAGTAGGCAAAGTCACCCTTGGCTTTCGTCGCCGTTTTACCGCGCAGGGCAAGGCCCGCGACTTTTTTCTTGCCGGCGAGATGATCGCGCAGAGCGGGCGCGGTGAAGTCGAGCAAAACGCCGTCGATGAAATCGTAGGCGGCGAGCGTTTCGTCGACGGCGAAGCGAACAAGGTCGCCGGAAACAAACAGGCGGGTATCGACGCGTTCGTGAACGCGACGCCAGAAACCGAAGTCATCAGGCGCAGCCGCGCCGACCAGGCCGACAATCGCATCGGGTCGGTCGCTTTCAATCAACCGCAGCGCTTCGTCTGGGGTTGCCGGGTTGACCGCGAAATCGCGCCAGACAAGCGTATGCTCCTCGCGCAGGTGAGCCGCTTGCGCGAGCAGGTCGATCGGCTGCCAGGCATAACCGGCTTTGCTGGTCGACGAGCAATAGTAGTCGCGCATCGTCGGACGCGGTGCGGGCGGGTTGCACAGCAGCACGCGGCTCACGGCTCGCTCCAATCGCCGCCGGGCTTTTGTTGAATGCGCGGCAATTCGCGGCGGATGAAGTTTTCGTCTTGCGCAACCAGGCACATCTTGTGGCGGCCGTCGAACCAGTCGACCTTGCCCATGCGCTGCCAGATGTCGGTGATCGGCTCGCGCAGCATGTTGCCGAACGAGCGCTGAATCGTTGCGCAGGGCATGACGTCGCCGTAGGGAGTGACGTAAAGTTTTTCCGTACCCGCCGGGCAGCCTTTCTGCAGGTAGTTGGTGCTGCCTTCCCAACGCACGTGCGGCTGTTTGAGCAGCTCGGCGAAGACGCGCTCTTCTTCGTTGGAAGCCAACGCCTCGTGGTCGCGCCAGTTGCCGACGGCATAAGCGAGATTGACCGTCAGCGTCGCGCCCAAGTCAGCGGCGAGCTTCGCGGTTTTCATTGCGTCGCCGTTGAGCGCGTTGTCGCGGGTGAGGATGGTGGTGAACCAGACTTCCATTCCCGCCGCTTTGGCTTCGCCGGCGGCGTTAACCACCGCTTCGAACGCGCCCTCGCGGCCGCGGGCGGCGTCGTGGCTCGCGGCATCGGGGCCGTCGAGCGACAGCGTGACCATCGCCACTCCGGAGCGGGCAAGTCGCTGCGCGGCGTCGCGATCAAGCGCCAGGCCGTTGCTGGCTAAAGTGATCAACACCGTGCGATCAGCGGCAGAGCGGGCGAGGATTTCATAGATGTCTTCGCGCAACAGCGGCTCTCCGCCGGTGACGTTGACGAACACCGCGCCCGCGGCGGCCAGGTCGGCGATCGCCTGCACGGCTTGATCGGCGGTCATCTCGGCGCGATCCTCGGCGATCAAACCCTTGGTCAAACAATGGGCACAGTTGAGCTGACAGCGGTAGGTGACGCAGAACTCCACCCCGCGCAATACGCGCTTGTTGCCGGTCAGTACGCGCAGGTAATTGCGCGCCAGGCGGGTCAGCACGCGCGGGTAGCGCAGCAGCAAGCCGAGGTTGCGGTGGTCGACGACGTCGGGCAAGTAGGTCATGACTTGCCGCCTTTCGGTCGCAGCAGTTTGTCGGCGGCGTTGGGGTGCTGTTCGACCGGCACCGGATGCTGCGGGATTTTCTCCAGCGGTTCGACGACCTCGCGCAGAATTTCGCCTTCTTCGGCGACGACGCAATTGTCGTGAATGCGATTGAACGGACTGCGTTCGAGAATGTCGCGCCAGATCTCGCGCAACGGTCGCTCGCGCAGATTGCCGTACGACACGTGCAGAAAGTTGCAGGGCATCACGTCACCGTAGGGCGAGAGGTACAGCTTTTCCACTCCGGCCGGGCAACCCATGCGGAAGTAGTTGCTTGATCCTTCCCAGCGTACGTTGGGCAGGGTGATGAAGCGCCGGTGAAAGTCGCGTTGCTCTTGGTTAAGCAGTACGTCCTTGCTTTGCCAGCCGCCGACCGGGCAGGGCATGTTCACCGTCAGCATCACGCCTTTTTGCACGGCCAGCCGTTGCAGCGCTTCGATGTCGCCGTCGGCGATGTTCTGCCGGGTCATGATCGTGCAGAAAAAGACCTCGACCCCGCGTTGCTGCAGCAGCTCGGTGCCGCGCATGATTTTATCGAACAGGCCGGGGATGCCGCGACTGGTGTCGTGCCGGGCCGGGTCGGCCGAGTCGACGCTGATGGTGACGATCGAAACGCCCCAGCGCGCGATCTTGTCGCAGGTTTTTTCATTGAGCGGCAGACCGTTGGTCGCCAGCGAAACGACCGTGCTGCGCGGACGACAGGCGGCGATGATCTCCGGCAGCTCGGGCAGCGTCAGACACTCGCCGCCGGTGAGGTTGATGTTCAGCGCGCCCAGATCGAGGCATTGTCGCGCGATGTCTTTCATCTGCTCGACGGTCAGCCGCTCGCGCTGATCGTTGCGCAGAAAGGCCGCCGAACAATGCCCGCACTTGCCGGGGCAATTGTAGGTGAGGGCGAATTCGACGCCCCGCAGGCGTGGTTGCCCGGCCAGCATGCGCAGGTAATTCGCGGCCGCCCGCGGCATCACGCCGGGGTAGCGGGTGATGTAACGCGCGTGCTTGCGGATGCGGTCGAGTTGCCGATTCATAGCCGGAGTTTAACCGCAGGACGGCGCGGGTGAAAGGGCGGCAGGGCAAGGTCTTGATTTTATGCGGAATCATTCTTATTTTACGCACCCGTGCGGTGGTGAACTTTTCGCCGCGGTTCGGTGTCTGATGAATCGTCACAGGGAAAAGCCGGGACGACCGGCTGCTTTAATTTCACGTTTGTTGAGGGATTGTCATGATATCCACGGAAATTGAACAGATCGAACAGGAAATCGCCACGCAAAGTTCCTTCGTCGAAGGGCTGGTCAACGAGGTAGGCAAGCGCATAGTCGGTCAGAAGGCGATGGTCGAACGGATTCTGATCGCCATTCTCGCCGACGGCCATGTGCTGCTGGAAGGTCTGCCGGGCCTGGCCAAGACGCTGGCGGTGAAAACCTTTTCCGAGTGCATCGACGCCGACTTTGCCCGCATTCAATTCACACCCGATCTGCTGCCGGCCGATTTGATCGGCACGATGATCTATCGCAAGGAAACCGGCGAGTTCGTGCCCAAGCTAGGCCCGCTGTTTTCCAATTTGATTCTCGCCGACGAGATCAACCGCGCGCCGGCCAAGGTGCAGAGCGCGTTGTTGGAGGCGATGGAAGAGCGGCAGATCACCCTCGGCGACAACACGCACAAGCTGCCGCAGCCGTTTCTGGTTTTCGCCACGCAGAATCCCATCGAGCAGGAAGGCACCTATCCGTTGCCCGAAGCACAGCGCGACCGCTTTTTGCTTAAGCTGAAAATCGACTACCCCAGCTACGACGAGGAACGGCTGATTCTCGACCGCATCGGCGCCGGTAAGGATATTCCGGTCGACAAGGTGGTGACGCCGGACAAGTTGCTCGCCGCGCGCGAAATCGTGCGCAAGGTGCGCGTCGACGAAAAGATTCAGCGTTATATCCTCGACCTCGTTTTCGCCACTCGCCATCCGGATAAAACGCCGGGGCTCGACAACTGGGCGCCGCTGTTCGAGTACGGCGCCAGTCCGCGCGCCAGCCTGGCACTGCTGGCCTGCGCCCGCTGCCACGCCTTTTTGCGGCACCGCGGCTACGTCACCCCGGACGACATCAAGGCCGTCGGTCCCGATGTGCTGCGCCACCGCATCATTCCCAGCTACGAGGCCGAGGCCGAGGAAAAAACGGTCGAGGATCTGGTCAAAGCCGTGTTCGATCACGTGGAAGTGCCCTAAGCCGAGCCGGGAGTTTTATTCTCGATGTTGACGCCGGAAGCCGTACGCCGCATACGCCGCATCGCGATCACCACCCGCAAAGAGGTGGAATCGGGATTCTCCGGCGCGTACCACAGCGTCTTTCGCGGGCGCGGCGCGCAGTTCGACCAGGTGCGTCCCTACCAGGAAGGCGACCCGATCCGCGATATCGATTGGAACGTCACCGCACGTATGGGCGAGCCGCACGTCAAAATCTACACCGAAGAACGCGAACTGACCGTGATGCTGGTGGTCGACTCCAGCGCCTCGGGCCTGTTCGGTTCGGTGCGCTCGAAGCGCGAGTTGGCCGCCGAAGCCGCGGCGATCGTCGCTTTCTCGGCGGTATCGGCCGGCGACAAGGTCGGCCTGATCCGCTTCACCGATCGCATCGAGCAGTTCGTGCCGCCGCACAAGGGCACCCGCCACGTCTGGCGCGTGATTCGCGATTTACTCGAAGGTGAAAACCAGGGGCGCGGCACCGACATCGCCCTCGCCCTGACCCACGTGCGCAAGCACCTCAAGCGCCGCGCGGTGGTGATTCTGCTTTCCGACTTTCTCACCGCACAAAACTTCGATCGCGAGATCAACGCCGTCGCCGGGCGGCATGATCTGGTGGCCGCCGAAATCGTCGACCCGCTCGATCTGGCCCTGCCCAAGGTCGGGCTGATCGAAACCGAAGACGCCGAAACCGGCAAGCGGCTGTGGGTCGACACCTCCAGCTTCGCCGTGCGCCGCGACTACGAACGCCAGGCAGAACAGCGGCGGAAAAGACTGCACGACACCTTCAAGCGCAAGGGCGTCGACCTGCTCGAGTTGCGCACCGACGAGGGCGCGGCCCCGGCGATGGGGCGCTTTTTCGAGTTGCGTAAACGGAGGCGGCGGGCATGAGGCGCGCGTGGCCGTTTTTGCTGGTGTTGTTGCTGGCGACGAGCGCCTGGGCGCACCCGGTCGCCCTGGGTGTTTCCGCTTCGCCCGATCAGGTGGAAATCACCGGCGAGATTGCCACCACGCTGGTCGCCGAATGGCCGGCTGGATGGTCGGTCGCGCCACCGCGGCCCAAGCGCGAAGAGGGTATGTTCGACGTCGCCTGTCAACCGGCGCAGGTCACCCAACGCGAAGACGGCGGCGGGCGTTGGACGATGGACTGCACGCTGCGGGCCTTCGAGCCGGGTACGGTCGAGTTGCCGAATTTCCCGGTGGCCGTGGTCGGCCCCGACGGTTCGCGCGAGACCGCGACTTTCCCGGCCTACGCCGTCGAAGTCGTCGGCCCGATGGTCGGCGAGCAGCCCAAGCCGCTTAAGGCGCAAGAGACCATTCACCGCGACTGGAAGAAAATCGGCTTTTACATCGGCGCGGTATTGGTCGGTCTGGCCCTTGGCTTCGGGTTGGTTTATCTGCTGGCGCGCAAACTGCGCGGTCGCAAGAGAAAGGAAAAGATCAAGCCGAGCGATCCGCCCGACCGCGTCGCGCTGAGTCGCCTCGACGGACCCGAACTCAAGCGGTTGTTCAAGGAAGGCAAATCGAAACCCTACTACAGCGAGTTGACCGACATCGTGCGCCAATACCTGGAAGGCCGCTTCGACCTGCCCGCGCCTGACCGCACCACCCGCGAGGTGATGGACGAATTGCGCAAGCGTGATCTTGACCAGCACCGCGACTTCATCGTCGAGTTGTTGACCACCGCCGACTACGCCAAGTTCGCCGGGGTGGAAATCGCCCGTTCGCGTTGGGATGAAGACCGCGAACACTCGCGCCGGTTCATCGAGCAGACGCGCGCGCCGGAAAAACCGCAGACAGAAAGCGACGACGCGACCCCCGAGGAGGAATCATGATGAGCCTCGGCGCGCCCTGGTTGTTGCTGCTGCTGCTCTTGCCGGTCGGCGTGATCGCGCTGCACTGGCGCGGCAAACGGCGCCCGACGCTGATCGTCGGCGATGCCCGCGCCTTCGAAAAACTTCCCGGCACGGTGCGCCGCAGCCTGCACCGCCTGCCGATGATTCTGCGCCTGCTGGCGATCGCCGCGTTGATTATCGCCGCCGCGCGTCCGATGTCGGCCAAGGTCACCGAGCGCATCACCAGCCGGGGCATCGACATCGTCATTGCTCTGGATGTGTCCGGCTCGATGCGCGCGGTCGATTTCAAGCCGCGCGACCGTCTGCACGTGGCCAAGCAGGTCACCAAGAAATTCATCGAAGGGCGCATCGGCGACCGCATCGGCTTGGTGCTGTTCGCCGGGAAAGCGGTGACGCAATGCCCGCTGACGGTCGACCACGAGGTCGTCGTGCAACTGGTTGACCAGGCGCAGACGGGAATGCTCGGCGACGGCACCGCCATCGGTATGGCGCTGGCGTCGGCGGCCAACCGACTGCGCGACGCGACCGGCGAAAGCCGCGTCATCGTGCTGTTGACCGACGGCGCGAACAACACGGGCAAGATCGACCCGGTCACCGCTGCGCGGCTGGCCGGATCGCTGGATATGAAGGTCTACGCCGTCGGCGCGGGCAAACGCGGTCGCTCCGAAGTGCCGGTGAAAACCGCCTTCGGCACGCGCATGGTGCAGATTCCCGATCAACTCGACGAAGCGGCGCTCAAGCAGGTGGCCGAAGCGGGCAACGGCCGCTACTTCCGCGCCACCGATGCCGAAGGACTGGCGCGGGTCTTCGCCGAAATCGACCGGATGGAAAAAACGGAAGTCGAACGCGAGAAGTCGACCCATTACACCGATAAGTTCGAACCGTTGTTGTGGCTCGGGCTGGTGCTGATGTTGCTGGAATTGGCGCTGGCCGCGGGTCCATTGCGGAAGGTGGCGTAAGATGCGATTCGCGCATCCGGAAATGCTAATGCTGCTGCTGTTGGTGCCGGTGTTCGTCATCGGCGCCTGGCTGTTGGATCGCCTGCGCCGCCGTCGCTTGGAACGCCTGTTGCCTTCGGCCGAACAGCGTCGCAGCCTGAGCACCGCCGACCCGACGCGCGGGACGATCAAGCTGGTGCTGGTCACGCTGGCGCTGATTTTGCTGATCGTTTCTGCGGCGCGCCCGCAGCTCGGTTTCGATTACGTCGAGTTGCAACGGCGCGGGGTGGACGTGGTGCTGGCCGTCGACGTTTCCACCTCGATGCTCGCTCAAGACGTGGTGCCCGACCGCCTCGGACGCGCCAAGCACGCGGCCAAGCGGTTGATCGACCGGCTCGGCGGCGACCGCATTGCTGTGCTGCCCTTCGCCGGCTCGTCGACCTTGCGCTGGCCGCTGTCGTTCGACCACGGCGCGGCCAAGATGCTGCTCGATGCGGTCGACGCGGGTGCGGTCACGCGCGGCGGTTCGGGCTTGAAAGCCGCGGTGGAAGGCGCGATGCGGTTGTTCACCGAAGACGATCGCTACGAAAAAGTGCTGGTCGTGTTCAGTGACGGCGAAGACCTGGTCGGCGGCGTCGAAGAAGCCGGGCGCAAAGCGGCCGAGCAGGGGATGATCATCCACACCATCGGCATCGGCGGGCGCGACGGCGTGCCGATTCCGTTGCCCGGTAAGCACAGAGATTCGTTCAAGCGCGATAAACACGACAAGGTCGTGCTCACGCGGTTGGAGCCCGAACCTTTGCAGATTCTTTCGGGTCTAACCGGCGGCATCTACGTGCAGGCCGGATACGGCGAGGAAGAAATCGACGAAGTCGCCAAGCGAATCAACGAGTTGGTCGGCCGCGAGTTGAAAAAAGCCACCGCCGTTCGCTACAAGGAACAATACCAATGGTTTTTGGTGCCGGCGATTCTGCTGCTGGCGCTGGAAGCGGCGCTCGGCCGTCGGCGGAGGAAGTCATGATGCGCCGGGTCGCCGTGATCGCGTTGCTTGTGCTGGCGTTGGCCGCGCCGGTTTGGGCGGCGGGTGCGCGGGCGTTGGTCGAGCAGGGCAACGAGGCTTACGCCGAAGGCAATTATGAACAAGCGCTGACCGCATACCAGGAAGCGGCCAGGCTCAAGCCCGAAAGCGCCGAGATTCAAATCAACCTCGGCAACGCCTACGTGCAGCAGGGCGACGTGCAAAAGGCGCTGCAGGCCTACGGGCGCGCCCTGGCGACGCAGGATGAAGAATTGCGGGCGCGGGCGTTGTACAATCAGGGCACGGCGCGACTTTCGATGCAGGATTACGATGGGGCGATCGATGCCCTGCGGCAGTCGCTGCGACTGACGCCGACCGACGAGGATGCGCGCTACAATCTGGCTTATGCGCTGAAGATGAAGCAGGAGCAGCAGGAGCAGGAGCAGGAACAGCAAGAGCAGGATCAGGAACAAGATCAGCAGGATCAGGAAGAACAAGAGCAAGATCAACAAGAGCAGGAAGAGCAGCAGGAGCAGGATCAGGAACAGCAGGAGCAGGATCAAGAACAGCAGGATCAGGAACAGCAGGAGCAGGATCAACAGGAGCAGGAACAACAGCAGCCCGAACAACAGGAGAGCGAACAGCAGCAGGCCGAGCAGCAGCAAGCCGAAGAAACAACGCCGCCCCCCGACGAGCAGATCGACCCGGCGATGGCCGCGCAATTGCTCGATCAACTGTTGGAAGAGGAACAGGAAGAATTAAAACTGCGCATGCAACGAGGCACGAGCGATGAAGACGTGGACCAGGATTGGTAGCGCGCTGCTGGTCGTCGTCCTCGTGCTGGCGACGGCCGCGACCGCATCGGCTAAAAAACCGCAGATCAATCTGCAGGCCGATCGGACGGCGGTGCGCGTCGGCGAAGCGATCACGCTGAGCGTCACCGTCGAAGGAGCATTACGCGCTCGTCCGCAGTTGCTGGGCGCGGTAAATTTTCAGGTCGTCGGCACCTCCAGCAGCAGTAGCTTCAATATGATCAACGGCGTGGTCAGCCGCTCGGTGACGCATCATATTCAACTGCGGGCCGTACGCTCGGGGAAGGCCAGGCTGCGCGCGGAAGTCGAGGCGCGGGGGAAAACGTGGCGTTCGAACGCGTTGCCGGTGACGGTGATCAGCCGACAGACAACGCAGCCGCCGACGCGGGCGCCCGCAACTGCGCCGCCGAAAAAAAACGGAAAACGCGAACCGATCTTCATTCTGCCGCGCATTACTCCGCGCAGCCCGGTGGTCGGCAGTCAGACGACCGTCGAGTTTTACTTATACGTGCGCGAGGGCTTTACAGTGAAGGATCTCGACCTGGCCGAGTTGCCGGAATTCACCGGCTTCGTCGCCTACGAGATGAACACCTCGACGCGCGTCAACTTTACGCTGCAATCGCTCGATGGCGAGAACTATCAGGTCGCGTTGATCAAGCGCTGGGCGCTGTTCCCGGTCGGCGGCGGCGATGCGACCGTCGGCTCATTCGCGCTCGACGTTACCGTGCCGCGCCGTTCGCGCCGCGATCGGATGGATCCTTTCGGCGATTTCGAGTTGTTCTTCGGCGGCGGCCAGAAAGTGCGAGCCGCGTCGGATCCTTTCGCCGTCACAGTGCGTCCGCTGCCGAGTGAGGGACGGCCTGCCGATTTCACCGCCGGCGTCGGTTCCTACGAGTTAAGCGCGGAGTTGGATAAGACGCAGGTCGAAGTCGGCCAGCCGGTGCAACTGCGTTTGGTCGTTTCCGGCGACGGCAACGTCGACACCATTCCGCGACCGCAGATCGAGATCGACGAACGCCTGCGCGTTTACTCAGAGCAGGACAAGCCGCAAGTGGTGGCGGGTTTCGACACGGTGTCGGGCGAAAAGACGTTCGAGATGGTGTTGATCGCCACCGAGCCGGGCGAGTACGAGATTCCTGAAATCCGCGTGCCGTTTTACGACCCGTCGCAGAAAGCGTACCGCGTCGTCACGGCCGGGCCGTTGCGCTTTACCGCGACCGGCGAAGCGCTGGCCGAACAGCAACCGGCGATGAACGTCGTCTCGCGCGAGGCCATCGAATTGCGCGGGCGCGACCTGCGTTACCTGCGCGCCGATAAAAATCGCTTGCACCAACATCGCACGCCGCTGACCGCACAGCCTTGGCTGTGGCTGATGCTGGGGCTATGGCCGTTGGCGGTGACCGCCATCGCGATCTACCAGGTGCGCGCTGGACGGTTGCGCGCCGACCGTCGCAGCTACCGTAGCCGCCGGGCGATGAAGCAGGCGAAGCTGCGTTTGGGCGAAGCCAGAAAAATGCTCGACGGTGATGCCGCCGCGTTTTACGCCGAATTGTTGCGCGCCGTGCTGGGTTTGATCGCCGACAAGATCGACGCTTCGGCGCCCGGGTTGGAGCGGGCCGAGGTGAAGGCGTTGTTGCAAAGCAAAAACGTGCCCGAGGAGGCGGTGACGGTGATCGATGAAATCTGGCGCGAAGCCGACGGCGTGCGCTTTGGCGGACTCGCCGCCGACGAAACTGTGCGCAAAGCCGCCTACCGCCGCGCGCGCGATGTATTGGTCGACCTGGCCCGCGGTCTGGAGGAAAACGGATGATGCGCAAGACGACGATCATCCTGCTTCTGCTGGCCGTGACGGCTGTTCCGGCGCTGGCCGGAGTCGCCGCCGACCACTACAACCGCGGCAACCAATTGTACGCCGAAAAGAAAATCGCCGAGGCGTTGGAAAGCTA